>ERZ1740065.45-NODE-45-length-53427-cov-6.450086_pt1 | contig 53427 bp, 45 predicted proteins | sample MGYA00581738_ERZ1740065 | MGnify/ENA primary metagenome ERZ1740065 (study PRJEB43018, sample SAMN04849749) | marine metagenome | isolation source: floating plastic debris | place: Pacific Ocean | collected 2008-09-01 | study: EMG produced TPA metagenomics assembly...
AGGTCAAGCCGGGTGCCGCGCCATCCCATCCCCTCGGACAACAGGGTCAAATCGGTTTCCACCCCGTACAGCGTTGCGGAAGGAATGTTGCCGGGAGCCTGGCCGCCGCCTTCGATCGGGATCTGATCGACGATATCGGTGATGTCTTCGTAGAAGGGGCGCAGATTGAGCGTTCCCAGATCACCCAGACCCACATTGGCCTCGACCTCAAGCCGCCAGCTTTGCTGAGGCACGAGATCGGCGTTGGTGACGTTTTCGCGGTCCTGGTTGAGATCGACCGTGGCGATAAAGTCGAAAAAGTTGAGCTGGCCCACCAGCCGTTCCAGCCGAGCGGCAATGTTAACTCCATCCTTGACCCGCCAATCGAGCGCGACAAACCCTTTGGGCCGGTAAAAGGTGCGCGTTTGGCCCAGCTCACCGCTTTGGCTGCTGCGCGAATATTCCCCCGCAAGGCTGCGCTGGAACTGCAAGTTGGGGGCCAGTGGGCGGCTGTAGGTGACTTGCAGTTCGGCGCGGGCTTCGTCGACGCGCGCGGTTGCGCCGTCCAGATCAACCGGGATGAATTCGCCCGAGTCGTTGAGCTCTTTGAGGGTGCTCTCGATATCAAGAAAATTGCGCACGCCTTCCGTGGCGATCAGCAGGTCTCCGCCAAAGGCTGGAAAGCTGTATTCGGCCCGTGCGATCGTTTCGCCTTCATCCGCATCGCGGGTGAAGCGCGTGCCGACGGGATCGCGACCGTCGGCAAAGCTTGTGATCGATGTGCCGACTGTGGGGCTGTCTTCGTAGCGGTGGTATGCGATCAGTTTGAGTTTGCCGGGGCCCAGGCGAAACTGGTAATCCGCGCCTAATTCGAAATTGTATTCGTCTTCCGAGAAGCGGAAGTCGCGCACCCTGTCGACCGGGTTGATCACGCCGGTTCGTTCAGAGATTTCATCCTCGCGGAAGAGGAATCCGTTCACTTCGCCCGTCAGGTTGAGCACATTGCCGTTGTCGGCGACGCGCGTGTAAGAACCGGAAAGGCTGGGATTGTCGGAGTCCTCGGTGCGCTGTTCGTCGCGCGTGTCGATCAAAGCGCCTGCGGCGTCAAAGACGAGTTCGGGGCCCTCATCTCCGCGTCGACCGGAATTGTTCTCCAGCGCCAGCGTCCAGTCCGTCTTCGCTCCGCCGCCCGCAATCGCGATCCGGCCTTCGTACAGGCGGGGATCCGTTCCAAAGCTGCGAATTTGCGGGGCGTAGCGGAATTGCCCTGTGATCTTCCCCCCGCTGGCCGTTATGACGTTGAGAACTTGGCCCGTCAGACCGCCAATATCCAAGCTCGCGCCATCGACAATTTCAAGCCGCACCACCTCTTCGGTCGGGATGCGTTGCAGCGCGGCGACCGGTCCGTTGGATTTGCCCGAGATGCGCCGCCCGTTGATAAGAACATTGGTGTCCGCCTGCCCAAGACCGCGCGCGCCTTCGCCCTCACGGATTGAAAAGCCCGGCACTTGCTGAGCCATATCGAGCGCGCTGCGGGGTGCAAAACGAGCAAAGTCTTCCGGCGTGTAGCTGCGGCGTGCGGTGGTGCCGCCCGCCTTATCCTCCATCGCCTCATCGCGTTCAGCGCCTTCCTTGGCGACCTGGCGCTCCTCTCCCGACGCGCGCGCGCTTGCCGACGTGGCCGTCAACGCAAAGGCGAGCGCACAGGATACGCCGCCGCACAGAAAGAGCTTATTACTCATGGGGGCTTTTGTAATAATCACGGAGCGGGGAAAAGTTCCGTGGGGGTTTGTCATGCTTTTGGAAAGCCCAAATCGACGAACCACTGGTCGGGAAGACAGGATTCGAACCTGCGACCCCCACACCCCCAGTGTGATGCGCTACCAGGCTGCGCTACTTCCCGAAACCAGTGGAGGCGCGCGCTATAAGGGGGAGGTCAAAGTCTGGCAACCCGGCAACTGTGTCTTTTGCGGACACCTTTCGCGGCCGATCGGATGCCTTCCCGAATCTGCGTCGCACAGCGCTTCGCTTTGAGTAGCCTAGTGCCCTAATCCCACAGTCTCCACACTGAGCTGCCTCGCGTGATTGCCGGGTGGTTGAAAGGCTGCTAATCGCGCCCACTTCATGGCAAAGGAGGGGCGGGACGCGCCCGTTCGGGTCAGCTCGAACGGATAGCGGCGCAAACCTTCTTGCGATTGCAACCCATCTCTGTTCACCCCGTCACCGCTGATACATCAACGGACATATAGGCCCACCGACACGATGCTCGAACTTCTTGCGACCACAAGCGCTTCCGCGGGCCAGCCGCCCGAATGGATCAATTTCCTGCCGATTGTCGGTATGGTTGTGATCTTCTATTTTCTGCTCTTCCGGCCGCAAATGCGCCAACAAAAGGAGCATCGAGAGAAAATCGCTGCGGTGAAAAAGGGCGATCAGATCGTCACCGCAGGCGGTCTTGTCGGCAAGGTGATCAAGGTGGATGATCAATACGCCGAGATTGAGCTTGCCAAGGACGTGCGCGTCAAGGCTGTCAAACAGACCATCGGCGACATCATCCCGCCCGGTGGCAAGCCCGCTAACGACTAAGCGCCCCCACACGCACGCCTACCGATCACGATCAAAGAAACCCGCGCCATGCTTGATTTCCCCCTCTGGAAGAAGATTTCGCTCTGGACAACGACGCTCCTGCTGGCCTTTGCCGCTTTGCCCTCGCTGCTCGGCGCGGGCGGGCTGGACAGCGCGGGCAACCTTGATGATCTGCCGCAGGTGAATCTCGGGCTCGATTTGGCCGGTGGATCGCACCTGCTGCTCGAAGCGAGCGAAGACGATGTCGCCGCCCAGCGGCTGGAGAATATCGAGGAAGCTGTCCGTCTGGAAATGCGCAACGCTGAGCCGCGCATCCGCATCGGCGATGTTTCGACGGCTGATGGGCAGCTCTCATTTATTCTCGACAACCCGGGCGATATTGACCGCGCGCGCGGTGAGCTTGAGCCGCTGATCGCGGGCCAGGGCATATCGAATGAGTGGGACCTGACGGTCGTCGACACCCAGCGAATGGTTCTGGCGCCCACAAGCGCCGGGCTCGAAACCGCGGTCGACACCGCCATGGAAGCGGCCGCCGAAGTGGTGCGCACGCGGATTGACAAGCTGGGCACGCGCGAACCGACAATTATTCGCCAGGGCGACAACCGCATTGTGGTTCAGGTGCCGGGCCTTGAAGATCCCAAAGCGCTCAAAGAACTGCTGGGCGAGACGGCGGTTCTCGAATTCAAACTGGTCGACAAGGATGCCTTGCCGACGAACGTGCAGGCTGGGATCGCGCCGCCGGGCAGCCAGATTTTTCCTTTTGCTCCGGAAAGCCGCTCCCCCGGTTCTTTGCTCGCGGTGGAGCGGCTGGAAGGTATTCGCGGCGATAATCTGACCGACGCGCGCCCGGGCAACGATCCGGACACTAACGAGCCGGTGGTCAACATCACATTTGACAGCCAGGGCGCGACCAAGTTCGCCAAGCTCAGCACCGAAAATGTGGGAGAACGTTTCGCGATTATTTTGGACGGGCAGGTTTTGTCAGCGCCCGAGTTCAACGAGCCCATTCTGGGCGGATCGGCTCAGATTTCGGGTGGGTTCACGGCGGAAACGGCGGCCAAACTCGCGATCCAACTTTCCTCCGGCGCGCTGCCCGTGCCACTGACGGTGGTGGAAGAGCGCAGCGTGGGGGCGGAACTGGGGGCGGATTCAATTCGTAAGGGCCTGATCGCGATGCTGATTGGCTCAATCGCGGTTATCACGCTGATGGTTGCGACGTATGGCCGTTTTGGCGTGTACGCGACGGTGGCTTTGGGCTTTAACGTTCTCATTTTGCTTGGCCTCATGGCCGGGCTCAACGCCACGCTCACGCTGCCGGGGATTGCCGGATTTGTTCTGACCGTCGGCGCGGCGGTTGACGCCAACGTGCTGATTAACGAGCGTATCCGAGAGGAACGCAAAAGGGGCAGAAAGGTACTGGCGGCGGTTGAGACCGGCTACAAAGAGGCCAGCCGCGCCATCTGGGATGCGAACATCACCAACTTAATCGCGGGCGCCCTGCTGTTCTGGTTCGGCTCCGGGCCCATTCGCGGCTTTGCGATCGTGCTGGTGATTGGCCTGGCCACCACCATCTTCACCGCGCTGATGCTGACGCGGATGTGGGCCGCGGGTTGGCTGCGCAAGACCCGTCCCGCCGATATCAATATCTGACTTTAGACAGAGCCAATAAGCCTATGAAACTTCTCAAGCTCGTCCCCGGTGACACGAACATCAAGTTCCTCAAACTGCGCGCGCCGTTCTTCTTGGTAAGCCTGCTGCTGATCGCCGCAAGCTGGGCGTTGGTCTTGACGCAGGGGCTCAATTACGGCGTCGACTTCGCCGGCGGACAGGAAGTGCGCCTGACCTTTGAGAGCCGCGAAGAGGCGCCGATCCCCGAGCTGCGCGAGTTGGTCGATGGGCTGGGCTATGGCTCGCCCGTGGTGCAGACTTTCGGAGCGGACAACCAGGTCTCGATCCGCGTGCCGTTGCCCGCTGAAGTCGAAGAGACGCCCGGCGCTGCGACCGAGATCGGCAATCAGGTGATCGCGGCGATCAGCTCCGAGTTCCCCGACGCGCGCACGGACGGCAACGACACCGTTTCAGGCAAGGTCGCGGGCGAGTTTCGTCAGGCCGCGTTGATCGCACTGATTGCGGCCATGGTGGCGGTGGCGCTGTATATCTGGATCCGGTTTGAGTGGCAGTTTGGCGTGGGCGCGCTGTTCGCGCTGTTCCATGATGTCTCGCTCACACTGGGCCTGTTCGCGCTGTTCCAGCTCGAATTCAGTCTTCAGATCATCGCCGCGATCCTCTCGATCATCGGCTATTCTCTGAACGACACAATCGTTGTCTACGACCGCATTCGCGAGAACCTCAAAAAGTACCGCAAGATGCCGCTGCCCGAGCTGCTTGACCTGTCGATCAACGAGACGCTGGCGCGCACGGTTATGACCTCGCTGACATTGCTTGTGGCGCTGTTGCCGCTGCTCTTGTTTGGCCCGGCGAGCCTGTTTGGCCTCGTCGCAGCGATCACCGCGGGCCTGTTCATCGGGACCTACTCGTCGGTTTATCTCGCCAGCCCGATCCTTATCTGGCTGGGGGTGACTTCGACCAGCTTTGTCCCCGAAGAGACCGCGATCGATCGCCAGGAAAAGGCTGCGCGCGACCGGACCCGCGGCGTCGTCTAGCCCGCCAGCGCGGTGTAGTGCTGCGCAAGCTCTTGGGCGTGGGTATCCCAGTTGAAGTGCTGGACGAGCGCGGCGACTTCGTCCGGGTCTGGTGGGTCGGCGAGAATCGCGACGATGCCCTCGGCCACCCCTTGCGCTGAGCGTTCCACCAACCGCCCGGCGGCCGCGCTCGTCACAACGTCGCGCGCCCCGCCGACATCGCAGGTGACCAGCGGCGTGCCGCAGGCCAGCGCTTCGACCCAGGCGTTGGCGAGGCCTTCATTGACGGTGGGCAGCACCATGATATCGGCCGCAGACAGGATTACCGGCAAGATGTCGTGATCCACCGCGCCGATCAAATGGACACGCGATTCAAGGCCGCGCTCTCGCACCAAACGCCGCAACGCCGCCTCTTCTTCGCCCTTGCCCACCAGAAGAAGCCGTGCATCGGGATACGCGCTTTCGAGCCGCGCGAGCGCTTCGATGGCAAGGTCGTGCCCCTTGCGTGCGACAAGGGCTCCGACGCAGGCGAAGAGCGGCGCAGTATTGGGCAAGTCCAAACCCATCTCGGCCCCAAGCTGAGCGCGCAAACGCGGGTGACCCAGCGGGCGAAAGCGGTCGCGGTCAAGCCCGGTCGTGTGGATCGCGATGCTCGCGCCAGGCATGCCCAGCGCCCGCATGTCCCGGGCCAACGCGTCGCTGACTGCAAGCAGACCGTCCGCTTGCCTCGCGGCTTCAACCATCGCTGCTCGCGCATAGTCGACACCGCCCCAATAGGTGATGTCGCTTCCGCGCGCTTTGATCGAAAGCGGCGCCGCGAACGCCTTGGCAAGCCTTGCAGCAGCGGGGCCATCGGGGAAGAAAAACTGCGCGCTTACAACGTCGATCGGACGCTGCGCGTGGATGGTGTGAGCCTGTTTCAGCGCGGCTTTTGTCACAGCCGCCACATTGCGCCGCGCGCCGACTTTCGGGATCAGTGAAAATCGAGGGCGGCTGACGCTCACGCCTCCCTCCACCGCACGCTCGGGAAGATCGCGCAGAGCGCGGTAGCGCGGCGAAAGCGCGCCCAGACCCAGCGGTGGAACCCCGATCGGGTTGATCACGCTAACGGCCCAATCGCCGCGCCTCGCCAAGCTCTCCATTGATCGCGCTACAAATGTCCCAAAGCGCGGTTGGCTCGCGTTGGGGTAGAGCGTGCTGAGAACCAGAACGTGCTTCATGCGGATCGGCTTTGGATCGCGCGGCTCACAGTTTTCGCACGAGCATCTGCGTCACCGCGATCCAGGGCGGCGTGTCGATCACTTGCTGCTTTTGACCACTCTGCACCGGAAGCACTCCGACCAGCGCGCCATCGCCCTTGGGCGCGGTGTCGATCAGCCTTCCGAACACGAACCGCCCACCGGGCTTTGGCACTAGGCAGTCGCGGTTGATCGCGCTCGCAGCCTCGCCAAGCGGGACCTGGCGCAGCCAGATGAGATCGCCGGGACGGTACTCGCTCACCGCAGCGGTGACTTCGAGCACGAGCGGCGGCTCCTCGCTCACCCCTTGCGCCAGTTCGTGCGGCAGCACCGCTTCGCGCGGGTTGGCAAGCGCGGCGACATCGCTCAATCCCAGCTCGCCGATCACGCGCGGGCGTGGCTGCGCTTCGGAGCGGACCAGCGTTTGCGGGTCCACCTCCAGCGCCACGCCGATCCGGTCCATCCACTTGGTCGACAAGGTGCGCGTGCCCGTTTCCAGGCGACCGATTGTCTGCGCGGTGGTGGGCGGATCGCACGCCAAGGCAAGGTCGGCCAGGGTCAGCCCCTTCGCGCGGCGGATCTCGCGGATGCGGTTGATCATGCAATGGGCTCCAGTCTGTTAGGAGATAACCAATCAGGTTTTACTTTCCTACAGATAGTCGGTTCATTCAAGGGTTAATCACCAAATTGGTGAAGGAGACCCACATGAAGCGCCAACTCGTCGAACGCGAACTCACCAGCGAAGGACCCAAGCGCGCCAGCGATCCGCGCGGGAAGCGCCGCACGGTCACGGTCAATATCGGCGAATCGCCCATCGCCTGGCTGCACGCGCGCGGCCATCTGGAGGATCGCCCTTTCGATGCGGGGGAGGCCTTGCGCGGCGACTATGAGCGCGCGCAGCTCTCCCCCAGCGTCACCATGCGCTGGGATCCGGTGCGGGTGAAGACTGGGCCGGGCGGTGATCGCGGTCTTTCTCCCACCGAAAAGCAGATCGCGGCCAAGCGTCGCTTTGAAGGCGCGCTGGCGCAGGCCGGTAAGGGGTTGGAACACGTGCTGTGGCGGGTCGTGTGCGCGGGCGAAGGCTTGCCGGAGGCCGAGAAGGCTATGGGCTGGCCCGCGCGCAGCGGAAAGCTGGTGCTAAAGCTCGCGCTTGACCGGGTGGCGGATTTCTACCGGATTTCGTGAGCGAGGCGGTCTATGCTCGCCGTTGTCGCTCAACCTTTTGGAAGTGTGCATTGCCCGTCGCGGTTGCCAGTGCGCCATAAAGGAAAATGCCGGTGAAAATGACGCCAAACATCAAGGTGATAAGGGTCGGTTCGAAATCGCGGCTGAGCATCAAGGCCCGGCGAAAGCCGGGAGCCATCGCCCATTCTGGGACAGCGCCGGGGACGGCCCAGACATACAGAAGATATGGCCCCCAGACGGCGAACAAGACAATGCCAAGAATGGCCTGCGCGATTTTTGGCATCATTTCCTCCCTGGGTTTCAAGGATGGACTAGCGTGGATTGAGTTAAAGGAGGTTAAAAGATGTTGAATTCTGGGGCGGCGTCGGCGGTGCACAGATCGCCAGATGTGGCGCGTTGTGTGCACGGGCGAAGGGTTACCGCAGGCGGGAAAATCGCTGGGCTGGCCGGCGCGCAGCGGCAAGCTGGTCTTGAAGCTCGCGCTTGACCGGGTGGCGGATTTCTACCGGATTTCATGATCGGGCGAGGGGGCGATTAGGCGAGGAGTGTTTCCTGTCTTAGACCGTGTAACCTGTGTCTCCTACACCGTAAGCGTTGCGGGCAAGCGCAGCGGCGATGCGGGCGCGCAAGGCGGGAAGGGTCTCGGCCTCGAACCAGGGGTTGTTCGTCATCCACATCCGCACCCGCCAGGCGGGGTGGGGGAGGGGGATGAAGGGCGCCAGTTCACCGCCGCGGCGAACCCGATCGGTCATCGACCAGCGCTTGGTGTCGGGCCGATAATGGGCTTGTGCATAGGTGCCCACCAGCAGGGTCAGACGCTCCTGAGGCAGCTGCGTAAGCACGCGATCATGCCACAAAGGGGCGCATTCAGGGCGGGGCGGGGCGTCGCCTCCGCTCACTCTGCCGGGGTAGCAAAAGCCCATGGGCATCAGGGCGACGACATCAGGGTCGTAGAAGGCGGTCTTTTCGAGGCCCAGCCAGCCGCGCAGCCGGTCCCCGCTGTCATCGTCCCAGGGCACGCCGCTCGCATGGACCTTGGTGCCCGGCGCTTGGCCGATGATCAGTATACGGCTGTTGGCGGAGAACTGGACGACGGGCCGCGGACCAAGCGGCAGATGCTCGGCGCAATGGGTGCAGGCGGCGATCTCGGCGTGGAGTTGCGCGGCGGCCTCGCTCACCCCTCGACCCGCTCGGCAAGGTCGCGCCAGCGCTCCTCGGCCTCGTCCTTCTCGCTGCGGGCGTTGGCGATGCCCTTGGAGATGGTGGCGAAACGCTGGGGGTCCTTGGTGAACAGGTCAGGGTCTGCAAGGATCGCCTCGCCTTTGGTGATCGCGGCCTCAAGCTCCTCGATGCGTGCAGGCAGGAGCTCGTAATCGCGCTGGTCCTTGTAAGAGAGCTTGTCCGCCTTGGGCCCGGATTGGGAAGGAGGTGATAGAGGTGCAGCGGTAGCCTGAGCGGTTGGGGCGTTGGCTTTGGCCTTGGCGGCGATGGGCGCGCGGCGCTTGGCTTCCCAGTCGGCATAGCCGCCGGCCACAATGTCGACCTTGCCCGATCCGTCGAGCCCCAAAGTGACGGTCACGGTCTTGTCGAGGAAGTCGCGATCGTGGCTGACGATGAGGACGGTCCCGTCAAAGTCGGCGATCACCTCCTGCAGCAGGTCGAGCGTTTCGAGATCGAGATCGTTGGTCGGCTCATCGAGGACAAGCAGGTTGGCGGTGCGGGCAAACTCGCGCGCGAGCAGCAGGCGCGAGCGCTCACCGCCCGAAAGGATACCGACCTTCGTGTCAACGATCTTGGGGTCGAACAGGAAGTCCTTAAGGTATGCCTGGACGTGCTTGCGCTGCCCCCGCACGTCGATCCAGTCACCGCCCTCGGCCAGGATGTCGCGCACGCTGGCACCGGGTTCGAGGAGCTTGCGCTGTTGGTCGATCATGACGCCTGAGAGCGTGCGCGCATGGGTGATGGTGCCGGTGTCGGGTTCGATCTCGCGGGTGAGAAGCTTCAAGAGCGTGGTCTTGCCAGCCCCATTGGCGCCGACGATCCCGATGCGATCGCCGTTCTGAATGCGCAGAGTGAAGGGCTTGATGATGGCGCGGCCATCGTAAGATTTGGAGATGCCTTCAGCGACGATGACGGATTTGGACTTGAAGTCCTCGTCATTGGCGAGCTTGAGCTTGGCCGCGCTGCTGTCGGAGATCATCGCGGCCCTGGCGGCGCGCATCTGGTGAAGCTTCTCAAGCCGGCCCTGATTGCGCTTGCGCCGCGCCGTCACGCCGCGCTCAAGCCAGTGGGCTTCGAGCTTGAGCTTCGCGTCGAGCTTCTCGGCGGCGCGGGCTTCCTCGGCGTAGACCTGCTCTTCCCAGGCTTCGTAGCCGCCAAAGCCAACCTCCTTGCGCCGCAGCGTGCCGCGGTCGAGCCACAGCGTCGCGCGGGTCAACCGCTTCAGGAAGGTGCGGTCGTGGCTGATGGTAATGAAGGCGCCCTTATAGCGGGTGAGCCAGTCTTCCAGCCAGTCAATCGCGCCCAGATCAAGATGATTGGTCGGCTCATCAAGCAGCAGCAGGTCCGGGTCCTGCGCCAGAGCGCGGGCGATGGCGGCGCGGCGCTTCTCCCCGCCAGACGCGGTTGCGGCTTCGCGCTCCATATCGATCCCGAGCTGGCCCGCAATGGCCTCAACCTCGTGCGTGGCTGGAGCGTTCACGCCGCCCAGCGCAAAATCCATCAGGCGGTCATAGCTGCTGAAGTCAGGCTCTTGCTCAAGGAACACAATGCGCGTGTTGGGCTTCACCCGGCGCGTGCCCCGGTCCGCGTCGATCCGGTCCTCGATCAAGCGCAGCAAAGTCGTCTTGCCCGCGCCGTTGCGGCCAATCAGCGCGAGGCGATCTCCCGGAAGGATATGCAGATCAATCGGCTCGGCGCCTTCTCCCGGTTTGGGTCCACCAAAGAGCCAGCGCCCGCCTTGTTGCAGGCCAAGCCCTTCGAGGCTGAGAATAGGGGGTTGCGCCATAGGTTGGGCCAATTAGGGGCTTGAAGCGAAGGGAACAAGGCACAGCGAGACTCGGATGGCAGCGCGTTGATCACGCAGCCGATCGCCAATCAGGGGATGGAGGCCCTGAACGAACCGTCATCGCTCTATTCACTGCTTGTTCAACGCTGCATGGCTAGGCATGACACCATTATGAAACAAAGCCGCCTCTGGATACTTGCGTCATGTGCCGCGCTCGCGCTGGCCGGGATAGGCGCGTCCGGTGCTTTGGCAGCCGCGTTTGAGGGATCGTACTCGGTTCAATCCAAGCAGCGCGACGACCAGGGCGAGGCGCGCAAGGAGATGAAGGCGGGCAACCAGCTTTCGCTGCGCGAGATCGAAAAACGGGTCATCCCGCAAATGGGCAAGGCGGAGTATCTTGGCCCAACATACGACGCCGCCGCGCACGCCTATCGCTTGAAGTTCATCAAGAATGGCCGCGTGGTCTATATCGATGTTGACGCGCGCACGGGCAAGATCATCAACCGATCAGGCTAGGATAAGCTGTTCGCTCGCTTGACCTTGGCTCTGCAAACGCTCACGACTTTAACCGCTCACAATCAAGACCTAACGGGGACCCATGCGCATTCTTATTGTCGAAGACGAACCCACACTTGGTCAGCAGTTGAAATCGACCCTCGAGCAGACCGGCTATGCGGTTGATCTTTCCACGGATGGTGAGGATGGACACTTCCTGGGCAGCACCGAGGAGTACGACGCGTGCATCCTCGATCTGGGACTTCCCGAGATCGACGGCCTCAGCGTGCTCGGCATGTGGCGCAAGGAAGGGCGTGACTTCCCGGTACTTGTTTTGACCGCGCGCGACAGTTGGTCGGACAAAGTGGCCGGGCTGGACGCAGGAGCGGACGATTACCTCGCCAAGCCATTCCAGACCGAAGAGCTAATCGCCCGCCTGCGCGCGCTGATCCGTCGCGCTTCGGGCAACACCTCTTCCGAACTCACCGCCGGAAATGTCCGGCTGGATACGCGATCGGGTCGGGTCACGCTTGATGGAGAGCCGGTGAAGCTGACGGCGCAGGAGTACAAGCTGCTCTCCTACCTGATGCACCATAAGGGCAAGGTCGTCAGCCGTACGGAGCTGATTGAGCACATTTACGACCAGGATTTTGATCGTGATTCCAATACGATTGAGGTCTTTGTTACCCGAATCCGCAAGAAGCTTGGCGCAGAAGTGATAACGACGATCCGTGGCCTCGGTTACAGCCTCGACGACCCGGCCGACGCCCCCCGGGCCTAAAGCCAGCGGTGGTCCCTCTGCTTCGGGCAGCGGTGCGCCGGAGGCTGCGGCCAAAGGCGACCTAGACGCGCCCGAACTCGACACACAGGCTGTGAGCGCGCCCGAACCGCGTTTGCGCGGCAGTCTGGCGCGGCGCATGGGTCTTATTGCCGCAGGCTGGATTATCGTACTGCTGCTCGGCGGCGGTCTTGCGCTCGATCGTACGCTCACGGCCCAGGTCGAAGACAGCTTTGACGAACAACTCGAATACATCCTTACCGCCATGATCTCGTCTGCTGAGATCGATCCGCTCGGTGAGGTCTATTTCGAGCTGCGTTTGGGCGATCAGCGCTTTCTGGAGCCCGGAAGCGGGGTCTATTGGCAAGTCAGCGGCGGGACTTCGATCCCCTATCCCTCGCGCAGCCTGTGGGACCGTGAGCTCATCGTTCGCGATGTGGTGGACGCCGACGGCAACTTTCCTGATGAGGCGATCTTTTACGATTCCGATGAGTTCCCGGATGAGCCTTTGCGCATCGTCCAGCGCACGGTTGTGTTACCGGGCAGCGAGACCCGCTGGACGTTCGCTGTGGCCAGCACGCCCGATGAAACCACCGAGCAACTTCAGAACATCAGGCTTATCCTGATTTGGAGCTTTGCGGTGCTTGGGTTCGGCTTGATCTTCATGGCTTTGCTGCAGATCCGCTATGGCCTTTCCCCGCTCCGCCGGGTGCGGGCCGCGATCTCGAAACTGCGCACCACGGGCGACAACCGCATCACCGAACCCTTGCCGACCGAAGTGGAACCTTTGGTGCAAGAGGTGAACGCGTTGCTCGACCATACGGAACGCCAAGCCGAAGAAGCGCGTATGCACGCTGGCAATCTTGCGCATGCGCTAAAGACCCCGCTCACCGTGCTGACCAACGCCGCGACGGCACGCGATCCCGACATCGCCGAGGCCGTGTTTCGCGAGACGCGGGCGATGCAGCGGCATGTCGATCACCATCTGGCGCGCGCGCGCGCGCTGGGCCGGCGCGCCGTCGGACATGCGCGCACCGATGTGCACACCAGCGCCGAAGCGGTGCGGCGAGCGGTGGAGCGGCTGTATCCTGATGGTCGGCTCGATATTGCCGGTAACAATAAGGCGATGGTGGCGATTGAGCGGCAGGACCTGGATGAGATCCTCGGCAACTTGATGGAGAACGCAGCAAAGTATGGCGGCGGCAGCGTCTTCGTCACGATCGATGCCGAGCCCAACAGCGCGCAATGCCTGATTTGGGTCGAAGACGATGGGACCGGTATCCCCGAAGCGGAACGCGTTCGCATCTTTGATCGCGGTGCGCGGCTGGATACCGGAAAGCCGGGCACTGGCCTTGGCCTGGCCATCGTGCGTGATGTGGCCGAGATTTATGGTGGAACGGCGCGCTTGGATGAAAGCGAGGACCTGGGTGGCCTTTTGGTTGAGCTTAGCCTTCCGCGCGCCTAACCAAGGCGTTGTTCCCCCTTTCCCTTACTTTTCGCGCGCCTGCTCGTGGTGTCGGATCACCTCCTCGATGATGAAGCGCAAGAACTTCTCGCTGAATTCCGGATCCAGGTTCGCGGCTTCTGACAGCGCTCTCAACCGCGCGATCTGACGTTTCTCGCGGTCCGGATCGGCGGGGGGTAGGGTGACCTTCGCCTTATACTCTCCCACCGCTTGCGTGATCCGAAAACGCTCGGCGAGCATGTGAATGATCGCCGCGTCGATGTTGTCGATACTCTTGCGATACGTCGCCAGAACGGGGTCCGCGCCGCTTTCATCGGTGGGCGCGCTCGCGAGTGGGGGTTGCGTTTCTTGCGACATGGGACCGCAAATACGCAGCAATTGAAGGCTTGCCAAGCGCTTGGACCGGCCCCTAAGGGCGTGTGTGATGAGCGCCGAAGTCGTACCTCTGCCGCGCAAGCGACCGACTCTGGAGCCTATGCTGTCGCTCACCGCGTCCGGTATGAACTCGGTGAACGCGGTCATTCTGGACCGGATGCAAAGCGAAATCCCTCTGATACCGCGCCTCGCTGGGCATTTGATCTCGGGCGGAGGCAAGCGTTTGCGCCCGATGCTCACCCTCGCGGGCGCTGAATTGGTTGGGTACAAGGGAGATCGTCACCACAAGCTCGCGGCCGCGGTTGAATTTATTCACACCGCGACCTTGTTGCACGATGATGTCGTTGACGGGAGCGAGCTGCGCCGAGGCAAAGCCGCGGCCAATATCGTATTTGGCAACCCGGCGACGGTTCTGGTTGGTGACTTTCTGTTCAGCCGCTCTTTCGAACTGATGACCGAGGATGGCTCCTTGCGCGTCCTTAGTATTCTCAGCCAAGCGAGCGCTGTGATTGCCGAGGGCGAGGTCTCGCAATTGACCGCGCAGCGCCAGATTGAGACGAGTGAAGAGCGCTATCTGCACATCATTGGCGCCAAGACCGCGGCTCTGTTTGCCGCCGCCAGCCAGATCAGCGCGGTGGTAGCCGAATGCAGCGAGGAGCAGGAGCGCGCGCTCGAAGATTATGGACGCAATCTCGGGGTCGCTTTTCAGTTGGTCGATGATGCGATTGACTACGATTCAGATGCCGCTGAAATGGGCAAGGATCAAGGCGACGACTTCCGCGAGGGCAAGATGACACTTCCCGTTATCCTCGCCCATGCGCGTGGAAATGCGGAGGAGCGCGAGTTCTGGAGGGACGCGATAATCGGCCACCGGACTTCGGACCATGATCTTGCCCACGCTATTGAGCTCATCAAGAAGCATAACGCGGTGCACGACACCCGCGAGCGCGCTCGGCACTTTGCTCAGCGTGCGATTGACGCCATTTCGATCTTTCCGGACGGAAAGGCACGCCAGGCGATGGCCGAAGCCGCGCAATTCGCGGTGGCGCGCGGCTATTGAGGCCAGCGGCGCTTAAAGTCTAATCGCTCATCATGAGCGTTGACCTTCCCATTAATGAGGTTCTTCCAGACCTGCTCAGCGCTCTGCGCGAGGCGGGAGTTGCGGTGCTTGTCGCGCCGCCGGGAGCGGGCAAGACAACGGCGGTTGCGCCGGTTTTGCTGGATGAGGATTGGTGCCGTGGAGAGATCATCCTCACATCCCCTCGCCGAGTCGCCGCGCGCGCGGCGGCCGAGCGAATCGCTGAGACGCTGGGCGAGGAGACCGGCCAGACGGTCGGCTATCAGACGCGGATGGATAGCAAGGTTTCGGCTCGTACGCGTATCCGCGTTGTCACCGAAGCGATCCTGGTGAACCGTTTGATGAGTGATCCCGAACTCGCCGGTGTTTCGGCGATCCTGTTCGACGAGGCGCATGAACGGCACCTCGACAGCGATCTTGGTTTGGCGTTGGCGCTTGAGACCCGAAGCGTCTTGCGCGAGGATTTGCGTGTGCTTGTGATGTCGGCGACGATTGACGGCGCGCGCTTTGCCAGTGTGCTGGGCCCAGATACGCGTGTGGTTGAGAGTGAAGGGCGTAGCTTTCCTCTGACCATTAAGTGGCTTGGGAGTGACTCCACGCTGGCTGTCGACGATCAGGTCTGCGCCGGCGTTATGCAGGCATGGCGCGACGAGGACGGTGACATTCTGGTCTTCCTTCCAGGTGTCCGCGAGATTGAACGTCTGCGCGAGCGGTTGACCACGCGTTTGCCTGCAACCCCGATCCTGCCCTTGCACGGCCAGATCGACCCTGCTGGGCAGCGCTTAGCGATCCGGCGTGACCCGCAGGGGCGCCGTCGCATCGTGCTCGCCACCGCGATTGCCGAGACCTCGCTGACCCTCGATGGCGTGTCCACAGTCGTCGATAGTGGTCTGGCAAGGTTGGCGGAATTTGATCGAAGCGCAGGCACAACCCATCTTGTAACGCGTCGCGCAAGTCAGGCGGCCGCAGCGCAGCGGGCCGGGCGGGCCGCGCGGCAGGGGCCCGGGGTCACCTACCGTTTGTGGGAAGAGGCCGGGCATGCGGGGCGCCCTGAATTCGCTCCACCCGAAATTGAGACCGCTGACTTAACCGCGCTTACTTTGCGGCTGGCCCATTGGGGCACGAGCGATCCGACCAGTCTGCCCTGGCTGGACGCGCCGCCCGCCGCGTCGATTGCAGCGGCACAGGCCGGTCTTGAGGGCATGGGCGCTCTCGATGGAGCAGGCCGCATCACCGCGCTGGGTGAGGCGATGGTGGCCATGCCTATGGCTCCGCATGAAGCCGCAGCCTTACTCCACGCGGCGCGCTCTGGCGTGGCCCAGGAAACCGCACCCGTCCTGATGCTCTTGCAAGAGCGTGGCCTTGGTGGACGCAGCGAGGACCTGGCGCAGCGCCTGACGCGTTGGCGCGATGAGACGTCGCGGCGCGCGCAATCCGCAAGGCGCCTGGCGAGGAGCTGGGCAGCGAGCGCAAACAAAGTCCCGCTAAACCTTGCGAGCTCGGTGCAAGACCCGGCCGAAGCGCTCGCCCTCGCACGGCCTGATTTCGTTGCGCGGAAGCGCGACTCAAACGGTGAGCATTGGATCAGCGCAGGCGGGCGGGGATTTGCTCTGGATCCGGTGTCGCCCCTCGCGCGTGCCGAGTGGATCGTGATTGGCGATGCTCAAGGGGCTGCGCGCGGGGCACGGATCACGGCGGGGCTTGAGCTAAGCGCGGCGCGGGTTGAGTCTTTGTTTGCCCAAGCGCTTGAGGAACGATCGTCAGTCGTCTGGAATAAAGAGAAAAATCGTATTGAACCGCGCCGGGAGAGGCGACTTGGCGCGATCCTTCTCTCCAGCGGTCCGGACCCTGATCCCGATCCCAAGGCGCTTGTGGACAGATTAGTGGAAAAGGCGCGGGAGAAGCTGGGGGAACTCTTCCCACCCGGTTTCCTCGCCCGCGCTCGCTTTGCCGAGCTGGATGCGTTGAGCGAGGAGTTCCTTTCGCAGACTACCGATATGTGGCTGGAATCGCTGCTTCACGGGCGGCGTGATCTCGATCTAGCCCCCGCGCGTGTCGCGGACGCGGCGCTTGGCCAGCTTGACTGGAAGGCGCGACGGCGGCTGGACGAGGTGGCTCCCACTCACTTCACTTCGCCCGCAGGGACACGCCACGCGATTGACTATGCGGGTGATGACGCGCCCTGTGTTGAGCTGCGGGTGCAGGCTTTGTTCGGGCTAGACCGCCATCCGATTGTCGGAACCGTGCCGCTCTTACTCAAGCTTACGAGCCCCGCAGGCAGACCAATCCAGTCGACGCGCGATCTGCCCGGTTTCTGGCGCGGCAGTTGGGCCGATGTCGCCAAGGACATGAAGGGCCGCTATCCCAAGCATCGCTGGCCCGAGGAACCCTGGCTTGAAAAGCCAAGCCTGAAGACCAAAAACGCCTTCAATCGCCAATAGGTTTGGAGTATCGGCAAAAGTCGTAAGGGACCAAAGAGCCATGCCAGCACGAATCTACCAGACACCGAAGAGCGCCATGCAGTCCGGAAAGGCCAAGACTGATACGTGGGTGCTCGAATTCGCCCAGAGTGAGGCCCGTAAGGCGGATCCGCTGATGGGCTGGACGGGCAGCGGCGACACGCAAGCGCAGGTGAAACTCAACTTCCCGACCAAGGACGCGGCCAAGGCTTATGCCGAGAAATACGGCATTCCGGCGCGCGTGCACGCGACGCCGACCAAGGCGCGCAAGCTTCAAGCCTACGCCGACAATTTTCGGTGAGTTGATTTTTAACCGGCTCCTCGCCATATGCGCATTCGGGAGTCGGGTGGACGTTTGCGTTCGCTCACCGGGTCAGGTCCGGAAGGAAGCAGCCCAGGTGAATTGCGGCGGGTCGCTCGGCTCCTTTTGATTTTCCCCAACATCGCCATGACAAATCGCGCGCCAGAGCCTAGCGTTGTTGCGTGACTGATTCCGATCCAGATGCGCCAGAGCCCGAAGAGGACGTGGCCCCCTCAGCCGCAGAGCTTGAAGCGGCGGGGCAGAACTCGATGTTTGGCGACTCGCCTTCTCCGGCATCCGCTTCATCTGCGGCGGCCCCTGAGGGCCCTCCAGCGCAAGCCGAGCCCGGTGCGCAACCGTACCGCGTGCTCGCGCGCAAATACCGTCCGCAGACCTTTTCCGAGCTTATCGGTCAAGAGCCGATGGTCCGTACGCTCGCCAACGCGATCGAGCGCGACCGGCTGGCGCACGCTTTCCTCATGACCGGGGTGCGCGGGGTGGGGAAGACCTCGACCGCGCGGCTGATCGCCAAGGCTCTGAACTGCATCGGCCCTGACGGGCAGGGCGGCCCGACCATCGATCCATGCGGCGTGTGCGAGAATTGCGTCGCGATTGCCGAGGGCCGGCATATCGACGTGATCGAAATGGACGCCGCCTCCAACACCGGGGTCGATGATGTGCGCGAGATTATCGAGGCGGTGCGTTACGCGGCGGTTTCGGCGCGCTTCAAGATCTACATCATCGACGAAGTGCACATGCTCTCGCGCAACGCCTTTAACGCGCTGCTTAAGACGCTGGAAGAGCCGCCCGCGCATGTGAAGTTCCTGTTTGCCACGACCGAAGTCGACAAGCTGCCGGTCACGGTGCTCAGCCGCACGCAGCGTTTCGACCTGCGACGTATTCCGGCGAGCCTCCTGGCCGAACACTACGCCAATGTGTGCCGCAAAGAGGGCGTTGAGGCGGAGGAAGAGGCGCTTCGTATCATCGCTAACGCGGCGGAGGGATCCGCGCGCGATGGCCTCTCGATCCTCGACCAGGCTATTGCTCATGCCGACCTCGAAATTGACGGAAAGGTCAGCGCTGAGCGCGTGCGCGACATGCTGGGCCTTGCCGATAAGGGCGCGCAGCGAGCGATCCTTGGCCATGTTCTCAACGCGGACGCTTCGGCGCTCTTGGCTGGGATTGATGAACTCTACGCCCTGGGCGTTGAGCCGCTCGCTCTGATGCGCGCCCTTATGGATCTCGTTCATAAGATTACGGTCTCGCAGGTTTCAGGCGCTGATCCTGATGCGCCAGGCGAGGATGATCGCGCGGCCCTGGCCGATTTTGCTGAGCGGTTGTCCGCTGGCCAACTCCACCGCCTGTGGCAATTGCTCCTCAAGGGACACGATGAGGTGCGTTCGGCGCCAGACCCTGTCGTTTCGCTGCAGATGGCGCTTTTGCGGGCGCTTCACGCTGCAGACTTGCCCGATCCGGGTAAACTGGCACGCCGAATCGAACAACTGGCAGGCCAGCCCACCGCGCTTGCCGCGCCTGTTGCAGGCGAAGCTGTTGCGGCTCCCACGGCGCGGTCCCATGAACCTTCTCAGGATTGGGCGCAATTGGTCGAGGCGATGGCTGAGGCGGGTCATTTGCATGTCGCGGAAATGATGCGATCGCGCATGCGTGTGATCAATCTGACCGGCGAGCGGCTGGAGTTTCAGCAAGCTGATGCGTTTTCGGACGACCCCGGCCCCGATGTGCGTGAGGGGCTGTTTCGATTGACCGGAAAGCGCTGGCTCGTGGAACGCGTACAAAATTCGGGGCCGGTGGAGGCGCAGCCGACCCTTCGCGAGCAGACCGAATCCCGCGCCAAGGCCGAGCGTGATGCGACCTTGTCCGACCCGCTTGTAAAGGCTGCGTTTGACGCCTTTCCCGACGCGGAACTTATAGAAACTCAGCCCGGTACCGAAGAAGCGCCCCCGCATCGCTCGGCCTCGGGTGGTCAATGGCACTAACGATAAAGGACCCCTAAGCCATGAAGAGCATGGAAGAAATGATGCAGGCGGCTCAGCAAGCGGCTGAGACGATCCAGAACCAAATGAACGACATGCAGGTGAAGCTCGATTCGATTGAGGTCGAAGGCGCGGCTGGAGGCGGCTTGGTAACGGTGCGCGCTACGGCCAAAGGTCGAATTCTGGGTGTGAATATTGACGACAGCCTGATGAAGCCCGAAGAAAAGGGTATTGTTGAGGACCTTGTGACCGCCGCGTTCAACGACGCGCGCGACAAGGCGGACCGGGTTTCAGCCGAGCAGATGAAAGAGATGCAGGGTACGATGGGCCTGCCGCCGGGCTTCAACCTGCCGGGGCTCGGTTAAGCGAGGTCGGTTAGAGGCCTTTGCGGCCAAACCCGCCGCGCGGCGCGGGCGGTTTGACGGAGCCCATCGGTTCAGGCGCGGTTTTGGCCTGTCCCTGCCGCGTGGTCATATATCGAGAAAACGCTGCATCGACATCAAAGCTCTCGCCGATAGCTGGCTCCTCAATCGGCGAGGCAGGCTTGGGTGTTTTCGGTGTTTGGTCAGCCTCAGCTTCTTTTTTTGCCCACGGCAAATCGGCAGAGAATCCGCGGTAGCCCTTGTAAAAACAGTACAAAGCGGCCCCGAGCAACGCCAAGGCAACAAAGTAGAAGGGCAAACGCATCTCTGGCGAGGCGCCGAAATCGCCGAGACTTTCCAGCATTCCAGCGGTTGAAACCAGACCGAATCCGGCCAAGAGCCAAGGTAAGTACCGCACGTCGTCCTCCATAAGCTGGTGATCTCGACGTTAACTGGCGAAGGTAAACTTACCGTTGGCGCATCCACAGCTTCCTAACGCCAGCCATTGCGGCGCTAGAGACCGCTACCCATATTCACGGCAAAGGCGCGCCCCAATGGCGGCCACGGATAGACAAAATGACCGAGCAATTCCCTCTCCTTCCCCTGCGCGACATTGTCGTGTTTCCTGGCATGGTCGTGCCGCTCTTTGTGGGGCGCGAGAAATCGGTGGCCGCGCTCGAAGCGGCGATGGACGCCTCGAAGGACATCTTCCTTCTCGCCCAGCTTGATCCCAGCACCGATGATCCCGATGGTGATGACCTTTACGACACGGGCGTTGTGGCGCAGGTGCTCCAGCTTTTGAAACTGCCCGACGGCACAGTGCGTGTGCTGGTCGAAGGCACCGATCGCGCAACGCTCACCGGTCTGAAAACCCATGGCGACTATGTGCTGGCCGAAGTTCGTTTGCAGGAGCCTGAGACCGTTGCGGGGAGCGAAGTCACCGCGCTTATGCGCCAAGTTACTGAGCACTTCGGTGAGTACGCCAAACTCAACAAGAAGATGGGCGACGACAACAACACCGTCGACCTCACCGAAGTCGACGATGCAGGGCATCTGGCGGATACGATAGCGGCGGCTCTGAGCGCAAAAGTCTCAGACAAACAATCCATTTTGACCGAGGCCAGCCCCTTGAAGCGTTTGGAGCTGGTCATGGCCTTTATGGAAGGCGAGCTGTCAGTGCTGCAGGTTGAGCGCAAGATCCGCGGACGCGTGAAGCGCCAGATGGAGAAGACCCAGCGCGAATATTATCTCAACGAGCAGCTCAAGGCGATCCAGAGCGAGCTGGGCGGCGGCGACGGTGAAGACGGTGACGAAATCGCCGAGCTGACTGAGAAGATTGAAAAGACCAAGCTTTCCAAAGACGCGCGCGAAAAAGCCAACCAGGAGCTCAAGAAGCTCAAAGGGATGCAACCCATGAGCGCCGAGGCGACGGTTGTGCGCAACTATCTCGATGTCTTGCTGGGCTTGCCCTGGGGCAAGAAGAGCCGCGTCAAAAAGGACATCGGCAAGGCTCAGGAGATCTTGGACGCTGATCATTATGGGCTTGAGAAGGTCAAGGATCGGATCATCGAATACCTCGCCGTTCAGGCTCGCACCAACAAGCTGAAGGGGCCAATCCTGTGCCTCGTGGGCCCGCCTGGGGTGGGTAAGACTTCTCTGGGTAAATCAATCGCCAAGGCAACAGGACGCGAATTTGTTCGCCAGTCGCTCGGCGGCGTGCGCGACGAAGCTGAAATCCGCGGCCACCGGCGGACTTATATCGGCTCTATGCCAGGCAAGATCGTCAACAATCTGAAGAAGGCCGGAACGAGCAACCCGCTGTTTTTGCTCGATGAGATTGACAAGCTGGGCCAGGATTTCCGTGGCGATCCCGCATCGGCGCTGCTTGAGGTTCTTGACCCTGAGCAGAACGATAAGTTCCAGGACCACTATCTCGAGCTGGACCTCAACTTGTCGGACATCATGTTCGTGACCACCGCGAACAGCCTCGATTTGCCGCAACCGCTGCTTGATCGGATGGAGATCATCCGGCTCGAAGGCTACACCGAGGACGAGAAGGTCGAGATTGCCACGCGTCATCTGATCGCCAAGCAGGTGAAACAGCACGGTCTCAAGGACGGTGAGTTTGAGCTGACCGAAGGCGGGCTACGTGACCTTATCCGCTACTACACGCGCGAAGCCGGTGTCCGCACTTTGGAGCGCGAGATCGCGCGGTTGGCGCGCAAGAGCCTTCGCAAAATACTGGAGAAGGAAGCGACGAGCGTCACCGTTACGCCGGAAAACCTTGGCGAGTTCGCCGGGGTTCGCAAGTTCAAGCACGGCACGTCCGAAGAGGAAGCGCAAATCGGTGCGGTCACCGGTCTGGCTTGGACGAGCGTTGGCGGTGAACTGCTGACTATTGAGAGCGTCACCACGACAGGCAAAGGCGAGATCAAGACGACCGGTAAGCTCGGCGAAGTCATGACCGAAAGCGTCGCGGCGGCGTTCAGCTTCGTGAAGTCGCGCGCGCCCGCTTACGGCATCAAGCCAAGCCTGTTCCATCGCAAGAACGTCCACATCCATTTGCCCGAAGGCGCCGTGCCCAAGGATGGTCCGAGCGCGGGCATTGGTATGGTAACTTCGATTGTGTCGACCCTTTCAGGAGCGCATGTCCGTCCTGATGTGGCGATGACCGGAGAGGTTACCTTGCGCGGCCGTGTGCTGGCGATTGGTGGGCTTAAGGAGAAGCTTCTCGCGGCGCTCCGAGGCGGTATCAAAACGGTCCTGATCCCGGAGGAGAACGTCAAGGATCTGGCTGAGATTCCCGACAACGTCAAAGAGGGTCTCGAAATCCTCCCGGTGAGCCATGTCGATCAGGTGCTTGAGCTGGCCCTCACCGATATGCCGTCGCCCATCGAGTGGAGTGAGGCTGACGATCTTGCCAGTCAACCCGGTGCAGGGTCGGGGGGCAATACGCCCAGTTCGCCTTCTAATCCGGACGTGCCCACAGCGCATTGAGCCTTTTAAGCCTCGTGCAAACGGCCACATCGCCGCAGCGCTACCTCCTGCCAGGAACGCTGGTTCAGTCCTGATCAACGCTCCCGACCATGGTCGAGAGTGTCGCAATTCGTCGCAATTGGCCCAAATTGGCGCAAGACCGCCGTTTCTGGCGCGATTTGCCTTTGACAGCACTCTGAAAAAGGGCTCAATCTGAACGCGCTCGGGGAGGCGATTCACCGATGATGACACCGGAATAATAAAGAGGGGTACTTGGAATGAATAAGAATGATCTGATCAGTGCAGTCGCTGAGACAAGCGGCCTTTCGAAGAACGACACGTCAAATGCAGTTGAAGGTGTTTTCGATGCCATTACGAAAGCTCTTGCTGGCGGTGACGAAGTGCGCCTGGTCGGGTTTGGAACTTTTTCTGTTGCCAAGCGCAAGGCTTCTACTGGACGCAACCCTCGCACCGGTGAGCCGATGAATATTCCCGCTTCCACCCAGCCTAAATTCAAGGCGGGCAAGGGTCTCAAGGACGCGGTCAACTAACGCTGATTGATCGGCGCTGCGCCTCGCGCCGCAAAATTTTTGACCCCGCCGATTGCAGCCGATCGGCGGGGTCTTTCTATAGATACTGGACTTCGAAGTGTGCCTCTTCGGTCACTCCCCCAAGTCGATCAGCGCAGTCGGCGATGCTTTTGTGCGTGTGCTGATATCCCACGTCAGAGTTTCGCCACTGGGCGTTGGGTTGGCGCCTTCGTCTGTGTTGTTCGCGCGAATATCCATGGCTCCGGTCGTCATGATCGTAAAGGTGCCGTCTATCGTCGGGATGTTTGGCATCGGCTCGCCTTCGTCGCCTGACGCTTCTGGGGCCAAAGCGGCCATCCCGGCCATTCCCGCAAGTCCGCCCATCATGGCGCCCATCGGATTGTCGTCGTTCTGAGCGGAAAAGCCCGGCGCGTTAACACGCACTATGTTTCCGTCGCGCAGAAAAATCTGAACAAACGGGTTGGTCGAGGGAACCCCCTCGATCAATGGAAACGTGAAATCATGAGTCAGCTTGCCTGTTAATCTGTAGCTGACATCAAACACGCCATCGCCCTTGTCATCGACCCGTTCCCAGCCCTTCTGACGGAGGAGCAATTGGGTGAATTTGGCGGTTGCCTCTGGGTCTGTCGCATCGATTCCGCCTAACAGCGCGGACATTTGCTCTGCCTTTTGAGCGGCTTCAGCCGCCCTTTGTTCGGCGCCCGCTTCCCAAGCTGCGCGCTGTCCTTCGATCTCGTTGGCGGTGCATTCGCGTTCATCGAACGAACTGTCAACAAAGCACGGCTCGGGTTCGAATTCCTTTGCGCTCTCTCCCATTTCAGCAAGCTGCGACAGGCCGAGAAAGAAAATCTCCCCCTCATACGTGAAGGTGAAGTCCTGGTCTGGTCCCAGAATGAGCTCCGAGGTGAATTTGCCCGGAGTGATGAAACATCCGGTCAGCAAGAGCGACAGTCCCGCAAGCATGGCCGTAGCGACGGCGCGCAACGAGCGATGCGGTTCAAGCGGCTTGGTCATGGCGAGTTCTCCCCCAAAGTTTCGCAAGTCTGCATCCCTTATGCGCCCCTCGTTGACACTGCGTAAAGAGCAATCGCCGCGGCGTTCGAGACGTTGAGGCTCTCGATATCCGAAGTGATCGGCAAGCGTGCAAGCGTATCGCAATGCTGTCCGATATTGTGCCGCAGACCCTCGCCTTCAGCGCCAAGAACGAGCGCAATTGGTCCGGTTGTAAGCGTCTCGGCGAGCGTAGCGTCCGCTTCGCCGGCCATCCCAATGCGCCAATACCCGGCCTGCGCCAAGTCGTCGAGCGCGCGGGCAAGGTTGACCACGCGAACCCACGGCACGGTTTCGAGAGCGCCGGAAGCGGACTTGGCCAAAACACCCCCTTCAGGCGGGGCGTGTCGATCTTGGGTCACAATCGCAGCGGCTCCGAACGCGGCGGCCGAACGTAAAATCGCGCCAACATTGTGTGGATCGGTCACCTGATCAAGCAAGAGAATGGGACGGGCCGAATCTCCATCCGCAACTTCGTCGAGAAAGGTTGCGTCGAGTGGCTCGCATTCCAGCACAAGGCCCTGATGGGGCGCATCCTTGGCGACAAGGCGCGCAAGGTCTTGGACGTCGGCGTACTCAACCGGAAAATCGGGTGGCAACTCGCCGTCAAGATTCTCAATACCCTCGCGCGTGGCCCACAGTTTGCGGTGCTGGCGCTTTGGGTTCTTTAGAGCAGCCTCGACCGGATGGCGCCCCCAGAGCCGCACATGGCCCGCTGTCGCACGGCCGGATCCACGGCCGCCCTTCATCCGGCCTGCACGCCCGCGAAGCGCCCGCTTTTTGTCACCCTTGGCCATTTGTGTTCCTGATCGCTGAAAGAATGCGCTCCCCTGCCAGTCGCCCCATTGACAGGCAAGGCTCGCTTCGCCAAAGCGCGCGTCTCGGCAAAAGGAGCTGGTCGCAAGGGCGACGGTTTCGATGCTCGATCGGGCCCTTTTCAACGCGCCCCATCGCACTTTCGCGAGCAATCGTGTGGACAGGTGGCCGAGTGGTTAAAGGCAGCAGACTGTAAATCTGCCCGCGCAAGCGTACGCTGGTTCGAATCCAGCCCTGTCCACCAGATTGCCCTCAGTAGGATGCGAACAGAGGCAAAGCGCCTCAGACGTTTGAGGCCGCTTTCTTGATCGCGCGGCGAATGCTCATATAGGTGGCGCAGCGGCATAGATTGGTCATCGCCGCGTCTATGTCCTCGTCGCTCGGATTGCTGTTCTCTGCAAGCAGGGCTGTGGCCGCCATAATCTGGCCTGACTGGCAATAGCCGCATTGCGGGACATCGTCTTCAATCCAGGCGTCGCGGACAGCGTCCGCCGCTCGCCCATCGACACCTTCGATCGTGGTGATCTTCACACCTTCAAGCGAATCATGCGGTAGCACGCAAGAACGCGTGGGAGCGCCATCGATATGGACGGTGCACGCGCCGCATTGGGCGACGCCGCAGCCAAATTTTGTGCCCGTCATCTTAAGGTGATCACGCAAGACCCATAGAAGCGGCGTTCCCGGCGCCGCGTCGACGTCTTGCTCCTGCCCATTGATAATCAGCTTCATAGCCATGTTGTGTCTCCCAGGGTCAGGCGGTTTGGGTTTTGTCGTCAAGCGGTAGGCGACGGCCGCTGGCGCCGATCATCGGTAGCGTGCGGATGCGTGTTCCCGTCGCGGCGAAAATCGCGTTCGCCAGCGCCGGCGCGGCAGGAGGTGTCCCCGGTTCGCCGACCCCAGCGGGGGGCTTGTTAGAGCGGATGATTTCCACTTCGAACGCGCGTGGAGCCTCGGCCATTTTCATCAAACGCCAGCTGGGGAAATTGTCCTGAACGATCGCCCCGTTTTTGGCGGTGATTTCGCCATACAGCGCGTTGGAGAGGCCATAGATCGTCCCCCCTTCCATCTGCGCGCGCACATGTTTTGGATTGATCACCGTACCCGCGTCCAGCGCGACCCAGATGCCTGGGATTTTCAGTGTGCCGTCTTTAGCAACGGACACCTCAACCACGGTCGCGACATAGGCAAGAAACGAACGGTGCACGGCGACGCCAAGGCCTGATCCTTCGGGCAGATCGCGGCCCCAATTGGCCATTGTAGCGGCTTTCTCAACCGCCGCTTTGAGCCGCGCTGTTTCGATCGGGTACTCTTCGGGATCGCCGCCGTAATTGCCATATTCCGCGCCCTCGGAAACCGGGTCAATACCGCGATCGGGCCCGATCAGCTCGAGCAGATGATCCGTTTGGTCCTTGCCCGCGGCATGGGCCAGTTCGCCCGCAAAACTCTGGACGGCAAAGGCGTGAAACACATTGCAGACCGAACGAAGCCAGCCGGTGCGCACATGGCCATTCGCTTCACCCGACTCGACCCTGAGAATAGGCATGGCAAACGGAACATCGGTCGCGCCAAGGCCGAGCTCACCGGCGCTGGGGCTGTTCACGCCATTGGCGAACGTTGAAGAGATTGAGGGGAAAGTCGTGCGGTGACGGTAGCTGGTGCAAGCGCCATTTGCATCAAGTCCCGCCTCAAGCTTTTGTGCGCTCACCGCGTGATAAAAGCCGTGCCGCACATCGTCTTCGCGGGTCCATGTCACCTTGACCGGCTTGCCGACCTCTTTGGCGAGCATGGCGGCTTCGATCATGAAATCGGGCTTGGATTTGCGGCCGAACGCGCCGCCAAGCCAAGTTGGCTTGACCGTGATGTTTTCCTTTTCGATGCCCAACACTTGCGCCAGCGTGTCGCGCGTCGCTTGCGGGTCCTGCACGCAGCCCCAACATTCGAGCGTCTCGCCGGTCCAGCGCGCGGTGCCAGACGGAGGCTCCATTGGCGATTGAGTGAGGTGTGGGGCGTAGTACTCCGCATCCACCTTAATGGCGGCATCTGCCAGCCCGGCCTCCACATCGCCGCGCGTGCGCCGCGTGGTGCCAGGACGGCGCGAGGCCGCTCTGAGGGCTTCGCCATAGTCTTCCGAATCGTAAGCCGCGTTCGGCCCATCACCCCAGGCAACCTTGAGGGCGTTGCGGCCCTGGATCGCCGCCCAGGTGTCTTTTGCGATGACAGCGACGCCTCCCATCGGCTGAAAGAGAGCCGGCGGTTTGGGATCAGGCAGGCGGACCGTTTGGAGGACTCCAGGCAATTCGAGAGCGGCACCGTCGTCGACAGAGCCCACTTTGCAAAAAACTAGCGGTGGGCGGGCGAGACCGGCGTAGACCATGTCCGGAACATCGACATCGATACCAAATTGCCCTTCACCACGTGTGATCATGGGGATTGTAAGCGATGAGACTTCCTGCCCAATAAAGCGCCAGTCCTCCGGCTCCTTGAGAGCAATCGCGTCTTCAGCGGGCACGGGCAGCTTCGCCGCGAGCTCAGCAAGGTTGCCGTACGACAAGGTCTCTCCGGTTTCGATGTTTCGAACGAGGCCCGCCTCGGCGTTGCATTGCGCAGGATCGACGTCCCAGAACATCGCCGCGGCTTCGGTTAGCATATGGCGCATCGCTGCACCGGCGACTCGAAGACGGTGGAAGTTGTAGCGCACCGAGCGCGAGCCATCGGTGTTCTGATCCCCATACCGTTCGTGCCCCTCGGCCTGGACAATCGCAACCGAGTCCCAGTCAGCTTCTAGTTCATCCGCCACAATCTGCGCCATCGAGGTCCAAACCTGCTGGCCCATTTCAGATCGGTGACAGGTGATCTTGACCGTGCCGTCTCCCTCTATGGCGATCCAAAGCGATGGTGTGGCGTCGCCGCCGGTTACTTGCGTCAACGGGCTGGCGCCAGGATCGCCCAAATTGAACTGGCTCGCATCTATCTCGGGCTCAACATAGGTGTCGCAGCCCGTTAGAGTGAGGCCCAAGACAAAGAGCCCCGAGCCGCCGACAAAGCCGCGCCGGCTGAGATTGGTTATAGACGCGCCCGCCCGCCTGGGCGGCACCGCCGTGCCATCCTCGGGAATGATTCCGATATCGCGAAGAAACATGCGGCCTCCTGCTCCAGACCTATGAGATGTTCGTGGCTACTCGACCTCGGCCCCGGCTTGCGCCTCGGCTTCGATCGGAGCTTCGGCATCATCTTTAGCAGCAGTCCACCAATTGATCGACTCCACATCGTGCGCCGAAGTCCAAATGCCCTCGGGTGAATAGCGAATGGCCCCGCTCCCTTCAGGACGTCCGACGCGAGCCAGGATCTCAGTCGTCTCGGCGTCGATCACAACGAAGGTTTGGTCGTCAGTGGTGCGCAGCCAGACCTTGCCATCGGCGGCGTCGATATCGCCATAGAGGAGGCTGTCACCAACCTTGGTGCGCGCAAGCACGTCGAGACTCTCAGGATCGACCTTGGCCACGGTGCCATCGCCTTGCTCCTGGACCCACACCGCGCCTTCACCCGCAGTGAGAAAGCCGGGCTGTTTGCCAAGATCAACCGTTCCGGTCACCGTGTTGGTCTCTGGATCGATGCGCTGCATCAGGTTCTTCTCGCTGGCGACGGCCCACAAGGCGCCTTCGCCAAAGGCCAGGAAGAACGTGCCGGGGACGACTTCGATCTCAGCTATGATTTCGTCGGTTTTGGGATCGATGCGCGAAATTTTCCCGTCCGCATCGGTCGGCACCCAAACAGAGCCTGCGCCCGCCACCACGTTGGTTTCGCCGCGCGGTTCGGCCAGGCCTGTATCAAGGATCGCTTCGATTTCAGCGGTTTCAGCGTTGATCTTGTAGACTTTGAGCTCCGGGCAGCTCGCTTGCCAGATGAACCCCTCGGCTAAGGCCATAGTGCCGCAGGGACGAGGCATTTCCACGCTCGCAACCTTGCCTTGGGTCGACCATTTCTCAACCATGCCTTCTTCGCGGGAGGTCGCGTTGGTGGCCCAGACGTTGTCGCCATCGATCACCAGAAAGTCGACAAAGCCGGGCACCTTGATGACTTGCTCATCAAAAGCGAGCTTGCCCGGATCGGGTGGTGGCGGCTCGGACACGCAAGCGGCAACCGCCAAAAGCGGGCTAACAAGCGACAGAGCGTGCAGTCGGTTCATACAAAAACTCCCGTCAAGATCGCCGCGATCGCGGCGCTTTCGCCCCTCTCGACACGCCCTCCCAGACGGTTTCGTTTGCTTGCGCGCTATCCCTTGCGCGCGTTCACGCAACATATGGATAATACCAGTAATGACAACGGTAATAATTTTGCGATGGACACGCGCGTGAATTGCGGCAATGTTGCACCTGCGAAAGGAAACGATTCATGGTCACTGGGCTTCGCCGCATCGGAAATCTCGCGGCAATGGCGTGTGCGCTGGTGCTGGCTTCGTGTTCTGGCGGTCCTGAAGAAGCCGCAGCCGAGCGAACCACATTTAGCATTGGCTGGTCGATTTACGCCGGTTGGATGCCATGGCCCTACGCCGACCAATCTGGGATCGTCGACAAGTGGGAAGAGAAATACGGCATTGAGATCAACTTCGTTCAGGTGAACGATTACGTCGAATCGGTGAACCAATACACGGCCGGCCAGTTGGACGGTGTGACGGTTGCCAATATGGATGCCCTTACGATCCCGGCCGCTGGCGGCAAGGACACAAGCGCAATTATCGTCGGCGACTATTCCAACGGGAATGATGGAATTTTGCTCAAAGGCGCGGACAGTGTCGACGCGCTGAAAGGGCAAAGCGTCAATCTTGTCGAGCTCTCCGTATCGCACTACTTGCTGGCTCGCGCGCTTGAGAGCGCTGATTTGGTTATGACCGATGTTAAGACGGTCAACACCTCGGATGCAGACATTGCCGGTGCCTTTACCTCGCCCGATGTTGCCGCTGCGGTGGCGTGGAACCCGCAACTGACAACGATGAAAGAGGCGGATGGCGCCAGCCTGATATTCAGTTCCGCGGACATTCCGGGCGAGATCGTCGATTTGTTGGTCGTCGACACGGCGCTCATCAAGGCCAATCCAAAGCTGGGCAAGGCGCTCGCCGGCATCTGGTATGAGACTATGACGCTGATGCAGCAGGAGAGCGAAGAAGGTCAGGCCGCACGAGCGGCGATGGCGGCTTTGGCGGGTACGACAACAGAGCTGTTCGAGGGACAGCTTGCGACGACGTATCTTTACGCTGATCCGACGTCAGCGGTCGCGGCAACGTCGGACGAAGCGCTTATCGAGACGATGACCCGCGTGCGCGACTTCAGTTTCTCGCAAGGGTTGTTTGGTCAGGGAGCCAGCTCGGCTGAGGCCATTGGTATGAGCTTTCCAGGTGGAAAGACGCTTGGGGACAAGAGCAACATCACGCTGCGTTTTGATGCGACCTACATGCAGATGGCCGCAGACGGCGCACTGTAATCACAACCGGCCTGGGCTGGCCGGTACTGCGATAGGAGGCCTATGAGCTGGCTTAAGGGCCAATCGTGGCAAGGCTATGTGAAAGGCAACAAGGCGCTGCTTGGCCTTTTGCCTATCATTGCGCTGGCGCTTCTCTATCTCGTGGTCGCAGCGGACAGAAACGCGATCAACCCGAACGAAAAGATCCTGCCTTTGCCATCGGCTATGGTGGAGGCCATGTGGGGTCTGGTTTTCGAGCGTGACCAGCTTTCCGGTCGATATCTGTTCTGGTCCGACACTATGGCAAGCCTTCAGCGATTAGGACTTGGTTTGCTGATCTCGACGCTTGCTGCGTTGATCGTTGGGCTGCTTTTAGGCGTCTTGCCGACTTTTCGTGCAACGTTTGGCATGACGGTCACAAGCGTTGCAGTCATTCCGCCGATCGCTCTGTTGCCTATTCTGTTTATTGTTTTTGGCCTTGGCGAGACGGCCAAGGTCGCGTTGATCGTTGTTGGAATTGCCCCATTTATGGTTCGCGATCTGGCGGCCTATATCGCGGCGCTCCCACGCGAGCAGATTGTAAAAGCGCAAACCTTGGGGGCGAGCACCTGGCAGTTGATGCTCCGCTTCGCGCTACCGCAGGCCATGCCGCGTCTTATCCAGGCGCTGCGTCTCTCGCTCGGTCCGGCCTGGGTGTTCCTTATCTCGGCGGAGGCGATCGCGTCTGATGTGGGTCTGGGTTATCGTATCTTTCTGGTGCGCCGTTACCTCGCCATGGATGTTATCCTGCCTTACGTTGCTTGGATCGCGATCCTAGCGGCGACGATCGACTGGTTGCTCGCCGCAGGCAGTCGCCGACTCTACCCCTGGGCACACGGGAGCGGTCATTGAGCGCGGCCCTCTCTTTGCGCAATGTCTGGGTCGAATACGGCGACAAGATCGTACTCGAGCGTGTCAATCTGGAGATCGAAGAAGGCGCGTTTGTCTCCGTGGTCGGTCCGTCGGGCGCGGGAAAAAGCAGCCTCCTGCGGCTCGTCCTTGGACAAGATGCACCCTCTCGCGGCACCATTACGCTGGATGGCGAACCCCTGAAGGCCCAATGCACGCCCGAGCGGGGAGTCGTCTTTCAGCGCTATTCCGTGTTCGCACACCTTACGGTTTTGGGAAACACGATCTTCGGGCTGGAGTGCGAGCAGGCCCCTCTCACCGGTCGTTTGTTTGGAGCGCGGCGCCGCGCTGCGGCGGAGGTCGCGCACGAAATGCTCGAAGCCGTTGGCCTTGGCGACGCGTTGGATCTATATCCGGCGCAGATGTCGGGTGGCATGCAACAGCGTCTTGCCATAGCGCAGGCGCTGATCAAGCGGCCGCGTATCCTGCTTCTTGATGAGCCATTTGGCGCGCTTGACCCTGGCATTCGGGCGGACATGCACACGCTTATTACCCGGCTCTGGCGCGAGCGTTCGCTCACGATCCTGATGGTAACGCATGATATACAGGAGGCCTTTTCGCTGGGCACACGAGTGCTTACTCTCGACAAGTCGCGGGTCGATCCGCACGCGCCCAACCGCTTTGGGGCGACCGTGGTCTACGACCTGTCGCTTGAGCGCCGACTGGCGCGCGAGGCTGAACTGGCCTCGGCCGTGCAAGTTGACGAAACACAGGCGAGAGAGCTTATCTCCGATTCTAGTATTACGATTGACACAATAAGTAATAAATGAGAGGAAAACCCCCCATGTCAGCCGATCCTGCCAGCCTTGCCCGGCTCAGTATGAGCCTCCCTTCCGACCTGTTGCGTCACCTCGACGTCATGGTCGAGGAACGTGACATGCCTTCGCGCTCGCAAATGATCGCGCAGCTTATCCGGCACGCCGTGGCCGAGCACCAGGCGCTTGCCCATCCCGAAGAGATGCTCGCCGGAACGATCACGCTGGTTTATCGCGGCGATCAGGGCGGGGTGCGCCAGCAGCTTGCAAACAAGCAGCAGCAATATCTCAAGGAGGTGATCTCCTCGCAGCATGTCTTCCTCGAGAACGACCAGTCTCTCGAAGTGCTCCTGGTGCAAGGCCCGGCCAAGCGACTGGAAGAATTGTGCGACGCGCTGCGCAGTGTTCGTGGCGTGCGGCAATTGCAGCTTGTCACGACCACGTCTCTGCTCCCGCCTCTTCACGAACAAGGGGATGAAGAGGAAAGCGTCGACGAAAGCCCCGCGAAGGGTGTTGCCGCGTGACACAGCCAACGCTCGCTGATCCGATTGCCGCCAAGGAGCACGCTCGCTCGCTTGGCAGCACGGTTGTCGAGTCCATGCCGATCCTTCCGCCGCGCGCGGATGACCTTCCTGACACAGTCTCTCAAGACGATCTGATCTGGGAAGAGACCATCGCTGCCGGCGGCTACGCGATCCGTCGGATCAATCGCGGAGGGCGGCTGCGCCTGATTGATCTTCAAGGCGACGCTTGTGCGAGTTTCCAGATCTTCAACGCCGAAATGCCCACCGAACGGCTTAACATCGCCGACACGGCGAAAGTTCAGTGGAACGGTTATTTCGGCGTGGGCGAGGGCAAAGCCCGGATGTTCCTGTCGGACATGGGCCGGGTGCTGATGAGCATCCTTGAGGACACAGCGGGCACTCATGACGGCTTTTGCGGCGCCTCGAATGAGGCGCTGAGCAGCGCCAAATACGGTGTTGGCGAGAAAAAGGGGCGCTACTTCCTCAACACGCGCGACCGTTTCCTGCTGGGCGTGGGTAAGCATGGGCTGAGCCGAAAGGACGTCCACCCCTGCATCAACCTGTTCAAAGGCGTGATCATCGAAGAAGACGGTGCGATCACCCCGCAAATCGGCCCGTTTGAAGCCGGGCGCGAAGTGATCCTGCGCGCCGAGATGGACCTGATGTTGGTGATCGCCAATTGCCCACACGTGATGGACCCGCGCACCGAGTGGACCTCCACCCCGCTGCGCGCCACCGCGTGGCGTGGCCCCACCGCGCCGCAAGACGATCCCGTGCGCAACAGCACGCCCGAGGCGTATCGCGCCTTCCTCAACGTCGACGACTACTACCGTCGCTAACCACAAGGAGTGCGCTATCGTGACGACCGACACCCTTATCCCAGACACATCCGTCGATGACAAAGCCCTCGAAGGCCTGTCCGGCGAGGTCATCTATGACGAACAAGTGGCCGCGCGCCATTTCTGGGTGCACGCGGTCAAGAAAGGCCAGACGCTGCGCATCGTCGATTTGGAGGGCAACCAGGCGGTCGACCTGCTGATCTATTCCGAGGAAGACGACACCGAACGCTACAGCGCGCAAGATACGGTCGCGGCGCAAGGCAATCTGTTTCTGCGCGAAGGGGCGGTGCTGCGCTCCAACGAAGGGCGTCCGATGATGACCATCACCGGCACGCCGGTCGCCTATCACGACACGATCGGCGGGGCGTGTTCGGTGGAATCGAACGCGCTGCGTTACGGGCATTTCACCAAGTCCCAGCACGCCTGCGTCGAGAACTATCTGAAGGCCAGCCTGCCCGAAGGCCGGACCAAGCGCGATCTTGTTTCCAACATCAACTTCTTCATGAACGTGCCCGTGATGGAAGACGGGTCTTTGGGCATCGTGGATGGCATCTCGGCCGCCGGCCTCACCGTTGATGTGCGCGCCGAGATGGACACGGTCGTGCTGGTCTCAAACTGCCCGCAGATCAACAATCCCTGCAACGGTTTCAACCCCACGCCCGTGCGTATGATCATAACCAAGTAAGCGGGTCGCAAACCTCTCCCATATGACCCACGACACCGTCCTGATCGCCAACCGTGGTGCCATTGCGACGCGGATTATCCGCACGCTTAAGGCGATGGGGCTCAAGTCGGTCGCGATCTATTCGGAGGCCGATGCGGGCTCGCTGCATGTGGCCCAAGCCGATGAGGTTGTATGCGTGGGGCCCGCGCCCGCCGCTGAAAGCTATCTCAACATCGAGGCGATCATCGCGGCGGCCAAGCGAACGGGCGCGACGCTGATCCATCCGGGCTATGGCTTCCTCGCCGAAAACGCCGAATTCGCCGAGGCGTGTGCGGCGAATGGCATCGGCTTTATCGGGCCGACGCCCGAGAACATCCGAACCTTTGGCCTCAAGCACTCCGCGCGCGCTTTGGCCGAGGCTAATGGAGTGCCGCTCGCGCCCGGCACCGGCCTGCTGACCGACGCTGATGAAGCGGCGGCGGCCGCCCGGGACATCGGCTATCCGATCATGCTCAAGGCCACCGCCGGGGGCGGGGGCATCGGTATGCGCGTGTGCGAAAACGAAGCGCAGGTGCGTGAAAGCTTCGAAAGCGTCGCGCGGTTGGGCAAGGGCAATTTCGGCGATGCGGGCGTCTTCCTGGAGCGCTTTATCGCCGAGGCGCGCCATATAGAGGTGCAGGTGTTTGGCGATGGGCGGGGCCGGGTGATGCCTTTGGGTGAGCGCGACTGTTCGTTGCAACGCCGCAACCAGAAGGTCGTCGAAGAAGCGCCCGCGCCGCAGCTTTCAGACGAGGTGCGTGCCGGACTGATCGCGGCGGCGGTGCGGCTCGCGGAGGGCGCCAAGTACCAGTCAGCCGGGACGGTCGAATTCCTGTTCGACGCCAAGTCCCAGGAATACTTTTTCCTCGAGATGAACACCCGGCTCCAGGTGGAGCATGGCGTGACCGAAGAGGTCATGGGGCTCGACATCGTTGAATGGATGATCCGAGGGGCCTCTGGCGATTATTCGATGCTTGAGGACGAAGCGCCCACACCCAGCGGTCACGCGGTGCAGGTGCGTCTCTACGCGGAGGATCCGGCGCAGGATTATCGCCCTACAACAGGTGCGATCACCAATCTCGAATTCCCATCTGGCATCCGCGCCGACACGTGGTGCGAGGCGGGCAGCGAGGTGAGCGCGTGGTACGATCCGATGATCGCCAAGCTGATCACTCACGCCGACACCCGCGATGCGGCGATCGGGGCGATGCAGAAGGCGCTGGATGAGAGCCGCATCGACGGGATCGAGACCAATCTGCGTTGGCTGCGCGATGTGCTGCGTGATGCGGATTTTGGGGCAGGGCAGGTCCACACCAAGCTGCTTGAAGGGATCAGCTACGCGCCCGCCAGCTTCCGCGTGATCTCGGGCGGCACCGCGACATCGGTGCAGGATTGGCCCGGGCGTCAGGGTCTGTGGGACGTGGGTGTCCCGCCCTGCGGGCCGATGGATGATCACTCGCTGCGCCTTGGCAATCGCGTGCTGGGCAATCCAGAGGGGATGGCGGGGCTTGAGGTGACCTTCACCGGGCCCACTCTTGTTTTCAACACGGCAGTGCGGCTGTGTGTGACGGGCGCGGATTTCGGGGCGACGCTGGATGGTGAGGCGATTGTCCGAGGGAGCCCGTTCGATGTGGCCGCCGGACAAACCCTGGCTATGGGGCGCGTCTCGGGCGGAGGCTCGCGCGGGTATATCTGTTTTGCGGGCGGGCTCGATATTCCAAGCTACCTCGGGAGCCAGGCGACCTTCGCTCTGGGACAGTTTGGCGGGCATGGGGGGCGCTGCCTGGTGGCGGGTGACACGCTGCATCTTGCGGGCGCTCAGACCGGCGACGAAGAAGCGGTGGGCGGGCCGCAAGACTTCGGCGAAAGCTGGACGATCCGGGTGATGTACGGGCCTCATGGCGCGCCCGACTTCTTCACCGACACCGATGTGGCGACGATCCTCGCAGCCGAATGGAAGATCCATTACAACTCCAACCGCACCGGCGTGCGGCTGGTGGGGCCCAAGCCTGAATGGGCGCGCAAGGATGGCGGGGAGGCGGGGCTTCACCCTTCGAACATTCACGACAACGCTTACGCGATTGGCGCGGTCGATTTCACCGGTGATATGCCGATAATTCTGGGGCCCGACGGCCCGTCTTTGGGCGGGTTTGTGTGCCCCTTTGTGGTGATCGCCGAAGATCGCTGGAAGATAGGCCAACTGGCTCCGGGCAACCGCTTGAGGTTTGTGCCGGTGGATGTCTTGGGCCAGGCGGTGGGATCCGTTAGCGACCTATCGCCCATCCTTCACGAGACGCCGCAGCAGCCGGAGCGCCCGCGCACGACCTATCGCCAGCAGGGTGATCGCAACATCCTCGTGGAATATGGCCCCATTGTGCTCGACCTTGAATTGCGCATTCGCATTCACGCGCTGATGTGCGTGCTGGAAGCTCAAGAGCTTCCCGGCGTGATCGACCTCGTTCCGGGCATCCGTTCGCTGCAAATGCATTTTGATGGCGAGGTGATGGACCAGTCCGCCGCGCTCGCCGCGCTGCTGGCGGCGGAAGAGCAACTGGGGGACCTCGACGACTTCGAAACCGCCTCGCGCGTCGTCCATTTGCCGCTGAGCTGGCGGGACCCGGCCACGACTGAGACGGTCGAGAAGTACATGGCGGCCGTGCGCGATGATGCGCCCTGGTGCCCGGACAACATCGAGTTCATCCGCCGCATTAACGGGCTCGATGATGCGAAGGCGGTTGAGGATCTGATCTTCGATGCGAGCTATCTCGTAATGGGGCTGGGCGATGTCTATCTTGGCGCGCCGGTCGCGACACCGGTGGACCCGCGCCATCGCCTCGTCACCACCAAGTACAACCCCGCGCGCACCTGGACCCCACCCAACGTGGTGGGTATTGGCGGCGCCTATATGTGCATCTACGGGATGGAAGGGCCGGGCGGCTACCAGCTCTTCGGGCGCACGATCCAAGTGTGGAACACCCATCGCCAAACCGACGCGTTCCGCAATGGCAAGCCGTGGCTGCTGCGCTTCTTTGACCAGATCAAGTTCTTCGAAGTGAGCGCAGACGAGCTCACCGAATGGCGGCGCGACTTCTACAGCGGCCGCCGCTCGATCGAGATCGAGGAAACCACCTTCTCAATGGCCGAACACCGCGCCTTCCTTGAGGCAAACGCGGCCTCGATCGAGGTGTATGAAACCAGTCGCCAGGCCGCCTTCAACGCCGAACGCGCCGCTTGGGAAGCGAGCGGTGAGTTCGACCGCGTCTCGCAGTTGACCGAGGAGGCTGAGGGCGCCGGTGAACCCGAAGCGATCGATGTGCCCGACGGCGCGCAGCTCGTTGAAGCGCCTTTCGGCGGCAGTGTGTGGAAGTTGCTTGTGGGTGAGGGCGATGAGGTCGAGGCGGGGCAAACCATCGCGGTCATAGAAGCCATGAAGATGGAGAGCCCGCTGGAAAGCCCGGCCAGCGGCACGGTCGCGGCGCTCTACATAAAGGAGCGCCAGCCGGTGGAACCCGGTGCGGCGATGCTGGCGCTCAGGCCGACCACGTGAGGGATTTCACCCGTCTGAGCCCTTCGGCCATCGCCGCTTCGGTCGCCAGCGGGGTAACCAGCGCGCTCAGCGTGGCCGAAGACGCGCTCGCACGGGTGGAGGCGTATGACGCGGTGCAGCCGCAGATCTGGATCAGCCGCGCGGAACCCGAAGCGGTGCGCGCAGCCGCCCATGCGGTCGATGCGCGGATTGCGGCGGGCGAGACGATGCCGCTTGCTGGTGTGCCCTTTGCGGTCAAGGACAATATCGATGTGGCGGGGCTGGAGACCACGGCGGCGTGCCCGGCCTTTGCCTACGCGCCCGACACCAACGCTCCCGTCATCGAAAAACTGCTGGCCGCGGGGGCGATCTGCCTCGGCAAGACCAATCTCGATCAGTTCGCCACGGGCCTCGTCGGCACGCGCAGCCCTTATGGGATTCCCGCCAACGCCTATAACCGCGTCTTTGTGAGCGGGGGTTCGAGCTCGGGTTCCGCCGTGGCCGTGGCCGCCGGATTGGTTGGCTTTGCGCTGGGTACCGATACAGCGGGATCGGGCCGAGTGCCGGCCGCGTTCAACCACCTCGTCGGGATAAAGCCCACCAAGGGGCGCTGGAGCACGTCGGGCCTGGTGCCCGCCTGCCGCACGATTGATTGCATCACCGTCTTCACCGACCGCGTGGCCGACGCCAAGCTGGTCGACACCGTCATCGCCGGATTTGACCCGAGCGATCCCTATTCGCGCCCGCTTGAGAACCTCCCGCTCAACCCCACACGCATAGGCGTCCCGCGCCCGGATCAGCGGGCCTTCTTTGGCGATACGGCCTCCGAACACTTCTACGCGCGCGCGCTTGAGACGCTATCCAAGACCGCGGAGCTGGTCGAGCTCGATATCAGCTTTCTCGATGAGGCGGCCAAGCTTCTTTATGAAGGCCCCTGGGTGGCTGAGCGAACCGCCGCGATCCACGATTTGCTGACGAACAATCCTGAGGCGATCGATCCCACTGTGCGCGAGGTGGTTGAACCTGGCTTATCCATTAGCGCAGTCGAGACCTTTCAGGGCGCCTACCGCATGGCGGCGCTCAAGCGCGAGGCGGACCAGATGTGGGAGGACGTTGACGCGCTCGCCTTTCCCACGGTGGGCACGACCTATCGCATCCGCGAGCTCGCCGAGGCTCCGGTCGCGCTCAACAGTCATTTTGGCAAATACACCAATTTCGTGAACCTGCTCGACATGGCCGCGATCGCGGTTCCGGCGGGCGCGCGCGACGACGCGACGGGCTTTGGCATCACGCTCATTGGTCCCGCGCACACCGATCACGCGCTGTGCGACATGGCGCAAACCTATCTCGGCGCGGCCGATCTGCCCCCGCCGCCACCGCTCGATCTGGAGGGAAGAATGGACATTGTGAAACTGGCCGTTGTGGGCGCGCATCTTGAAGGCATGCCGCTGCACTGGCAGCTCACTTCGCGCGATGCGAAGTTCGTCGGCGCGTACGAGACCGCGTCCACCTATCGCCTCTACGCGATCGCCAATTCCGTGCCGCCCAAACCGGCTCTCGTGCACAGCGAAGACGGTGCTTCGATCAAGGTCGAAGTGTACGAGCTGGGATTGGCCGAGTTCGGCAGCTTCACCGCCGAGGTCCCGGCGCCGCTCGCAATCGGCACGGTGACACTGTCGGACGGGACAAATGTGAAGGGGTTTGTCGCGGAACCTCGTGCAATCGTCGGAGCCGAAGACATAACGGCGCTTGGCGGATGGCGAGCCTATATTGATCGTACTTGATTGCGACATAATATTACGCCACTGCGTCAATTGTGCAACAAATCGTCGTTTGGTCGGTTAAAACGAGTAATGTTACTCTTGACGCTTTCATTAATATCGATACCTCTCACAGGGCAGCTAAATAATAAATTGCGCACGGGAGAGGGATAGTCACGTTCAGGTCGCTTTGCGGCCTATAAAGCGTTGGAATATCTCGGGCCGACGGCCTTTTGAATCTGGGGTGAGCAGCATGGCTGGTGTGCAGGTTGGAAATCGAATTATTGGTGCGGATTCGCCCGTAACCGTCGGCTGGGAGAATATCGGCCGGGTTGAAGGCGGGCCGATAAAGCAGTTCGTTTTCACCTACTTCCAGCCATTTTTCCTCTTTTCGGTGGTGGCGTTCTTTTATTGGGCGCCGAACGATATCGCGGTTGCATCCACCGCGTTTATGATCGGCATAGCCTTTCGCTACAGCCTTTTAGCTCTCGAGTGGGTCAATCCTCGCTATGAAAGCTGGAAGCTCACCTGGAAAGAATTCGCGACCGACACCTTCTATGTGGCGCTGGGATACACGATCCTGCGCATGGTTGATAACTATGTTGGCGATGGGGTTATGGTCGCCGCGATCCAAGGTTGGTTCGACTGGGAGGACTTCAGCTGGTTTACGGGACTGCCGCTTTTGATCCAAGCGCTCATGATTTCCATGATCTTCGATTTCGGCCAGTATTGGATGCATCGCGGAATGCATAACTGGTATCCGCTCTGGCTGACACACGCACCGCACCATTACATCACGCAGTTAAACATCCAGAAGGGCGCGGTTGGAAATCCCATTGAGCTTTTCCTGATCGGGCTGGGCGTCGGGGGCTTCTTTGATTTCCTTCCCCGGGCTTTCCTGCTTGCCGGAGCGATCGGGATGACCGTGTCGATCTACCAACACATCAATGTGCGCTTCAACACACCGGCTTGGTGGCGGTACATCTTCAACACCGTTGAACACCACAGTGTGCACCACTCGCAAGATTACGAAGCCACTCGAAGCAACTATTCCGGCACCTGGATTATCTGGGATCGCCTTTTTGGGACCTGTGTCGATGGCGAAGCGGAATTGCTTGGCATGGATGGCGGTCGGCGCATGGATATCGGCGAGACTATGTTGTTCCCCTTCCGAGAAGGCATGAGGTCCTACAAGGCTGCGTCTGAGAGGATGAAGGCCGCCGGTACGCCGAACCAACAACAAGAGCCGGCCGAATAGTCGGCCAGATTGGTCCCAAAAGGACCCTGGCGGGGTCCTCACGAGAGGTCGAATTTTTTAACCCACGAAGGTGGGGTCGGGAGGTGTTTGCCTTCCATCGGAGACGCTAAGGAGCAATGCGAGTACGTATCCCCTTCCTTGACCGGATCTGGCGGGTGAAGAGCTCTTTGAAGCTGGAAGAGTCGCTGTCCGTACCGGAGGCGTTCGAGCGTCTTGATACGCTGCTTTCGGCTCAGGGCACGGACTACACTGTCGATGGCAACACCCTCACTTACGTGAAGACCAATCCAGCCGCGCAGGACAAGCTGGCGACCTTTACCGGAGGCACGCTCACGGTTGTTCCTGAGGAGGGTGCGACACGCTTGCACTATGACGTGACGAGCACGGCGTTGTTTCTCTGCTTCCTCGCCCCGTTGGTTTTCCTGGCGTTCGGCCAGTTCGCTTACCTGGTCAACGAAGTTGAGAAGCCGGGAATCGCCGCGGAGCTCGAAGAGGAGAAGAAGGAAGAGGAGCAACAGGCGAAGGACGAGCAAGCCATCGAACTGCATTGGATCGATAAGCTTCTTGGCGCTCCCACACCCAAACAGCCCGGCGAAGAAGACCAGGAAGAGAAAGCCCGTGACGGCCGGGACGGCGATCGAGACGAGGATGAGGTGGAAGGAAACCACTCGCCCGAAACCGCTTACGTCATCGCAGGGATTTTTGCTCTGATCTATCTCGTTGGGCGGTTCTTGGAGCCATACTTGCTCAAACGCACTTTTCGTTGGGCGCTGACTCGCCCGGGCGAAGTCGAAGATCTCGAAGACAACAAAGAAATGGAAGCGGACGCCAAGTTCGCTCCGCAAGGGGGAGGGCCCAGCCAAACATGAACACGAACCACAAAAGGGGGTAGCGATGAACTACAACACCACAAAGCGGAGCCGCGCAAAGTTGCTCACGGCCTCACTCCTCTCCGTATCTGGGCTCGCCTTAATGGCCACACCTGCATACGCACAGGACCTTACAGCGACCGAGGAAGCGGTCGACGAAGAGAAGATCATCGTCACCGGTACGCGCCTCAAGCGTGATCCCAATTTGGGTTCGCCTTCGCCGATTGTGGCGATTGACGCGGAACAGCTTCGGGGCGGCGCTGATGTGACCGAAGGGCTGCGGTCTGTTCCCTCCCTCTCCAGCTCGATCACCAGCGCTCAGACGCTTGACGCCGGCGAACTCGGCGCGGGCGCAGCTGTTGGCGCCGCGACTTTAAACCTACGTGGTCTTGGCGCTCAGCGTACGCTGGTGCTTGTCAACGGACGCCGTCATGTCGCCGGTGTTGCCGAAACTGCGATCGTCGACATCAACTCAATCCCATCCTTCCTTATCGAGGAAGTTGACGTTCTGACCGGCGGCGCTTCGGCGGTTTACGGGGCGGACGCTGTGACCGGCGTTGTTAACTTTGTGCTCGATAATGACTTTGACGGTGTCGAAATTGGCGCGCAGGGCGGTATCTCCAGCGAAGGCGATGGCGAGCGCTACAATTTCTACGGCAAGTTCGGAAAGAACTTCGCGGACGGTCGAGGCAATATTGTGATTGGCCTCGAATACGCGCGTGATGACGGTCTGCGTTTTGGCGACCGCGAACAATTCCGCGACGGCAATATCAGCTCAGATGGACCAAACCCTTTCCTGCGTTTCCAGGACGGCGACTTGGGCGGGTCGGACACACCCAACTTCAACGCGTTTTATGATCCCAGCAACGGACGTTATCCGTTTGGTTTCCGGATTCCAACGCCCGGCAGCGCTGATTTTGATGCGATTTTTACCGGCGGCGTGACACCAACGGCGGCGGAACAGGCGCTGATTGATCGCGCGCTCAATTCGCCGACGCGCTTTATCGCGCCGCAATACCAGTTCCAGATCACATCAGCGGGGGGTGTCATCATCCCGGCCGACTTCTCGGATCCGGGCATTGACCTTAACAATAACGGCACGAGCGACTGCCTTGATAGCTTCACCGGCTTTAACGGCCTGTTTGACTTCTCCAACGCCTTTGGCCTCGCCGGTGGCTGCTGGCTTAATGGCCCGAACGGGGTCGAAGTGCTCGAAGACGGTCTGATTGCAAGCGACTTCAACGCGTTTGGCGGCAACCAGGTCATCTTCGACAACAATGGCTTCCTGGTCCCGCAGACCGAGCGTTACTCGGTCAATGTGCTCTCGGACTACGATTTGACCAACGACATCAACATCTTCTTTGAAGGTAAGTATGTCCGCTCCGAATCGACCTTCGGCACCGCGCAGAACAGCTTCTACGATCTGCTGTTCGTAGCGACGGACAACCCGTTTATCCCAGACGAACTGCAGGGCGTCGCGGACGATGCTGGTGGCCTTTACATTACGCGGGATCCGATTGACCTTGGCCCCAATATCGATGAGAACGTGGCGGAAACCTATCGCTTCGTTGGTGGCGCTCGTGGTGCGTTGACGGATACGATCGACTTTGAAGTGTCCGCCAACTGGGGCAAGTACGAGAACACAACGACCAACAACAACAACGTTCTGCTTGATCGTTGGTTCGCTGCGATCGACGTAACGACGGACGCCAATGGCAATCCGGTGTGCCGTAGTGAGCTTGACCCCACTACGCGGTCACCCTCGACAATCTTTGGTATTCCGACCGGTGAATTCGGTTACTTGACGTTCGTTCCCGGGCAGGGCGACTGCCAGCCGGCCAACCTGTTTGGGATCGGATCGATCAGCCAGGATGCGATTGACTTCATCACGACCACGACCGTCAACACCTTTGAGACAGAGCAATTGGTTATTCAGGGGCTGCTGAGCGGGGATACGAGCGAGTTTTTCAACTTGCCGTATGACGCGATCGATTTCGTGGTTGGCTTCGAGTATCGCGACGAAAGCGCAAGTTCGACCTTTGATCCGTTGGTGCGTGGCATCCTGCCCGTTACAACTGTCGATGGTAACGCGGGACAATTCGTGGGCGACATCTTGGACGCCAATGGAGAGCGAATCTTTCCGCAGGATTCGCTGGCAACTCCGCCTGACGTCTTCAGCGCCAACTCAGGCGGCTCGTTCGACGTTGTCGAGATCTTTGGCGAGTTGGGTACGACCCTTGTCGAGGGCGTTCCCTTCGTTGAGGAGCTTCGCATCGAAGGCGCAGCGCGTTACGGTGATTATTCGACCGTGGGCGGAGTCTTCACTTGGGCGGTCAACGGTTTCTGGTCTCCTGTCGAGGATGTCCGCTTCCGCGGCACTTTCTCTCGAGCGGTCCGCGCTCCGAACATCGCGGAACTGTTTGCACCACCGCAGGGTCAAGGGTTCCGTCCGTTTGATCCATGCGATCAGACCGAGATTGACGCGCTTGTGGATGCGGGTGATCCCAATGTTCAAAATCGCATCGCAAACTGCGCCGCCGATGGCATTCCTGTCGGGTTTTCTGATCCGCTTAGTGCACGCTTCACTGGCACAATTTCGGGTAACCCGGATCTTCGCGAAGAGACGGCGGATACGTTCACTGTCGGTATGGTGTTGCAGCCCACCTTCATTCCGGGGCTGAACATCTCGGTCGACTACTACGAGATCACGATTGATGATGCGATCAGCACGATCGATGATCAGGACGTTGTCGATAACTGTTATGATAGCGCCACTTTCCCGAACGACTTTTGCGATGCGTTTACGCGTAATCGGGATCCGTCTTCGGCGCAGTTCTTAGGCTTCAACTCCTTCACGTTGACGACGATTAACTTCGTGAGCATCGAGACCGCCGGGATCGACGCGTCGGTCAATTATGGCTTCAACATCGGTGAGCACAGCTTCAACCTCGGAGCGAATGGTTCGTGGGTCGACAAGATTGACTTTTTCTTCGATCCAACTGACCCGACTGCGGTCGATCCTGAACTCGGAGAGATCGGTCGTCCGGAATGGTCCGGCACTGGTACGGCTACATGGAACTATGGTGGCTTCACCTTGGGTTACTCGCTGCAGTACCTTAGCGAGATGACGCTGGGCGACGTCGAGATCGATACGGTTGATGCGCAGTTTGGTGAAAACGGTTTTGCCGATGAGTACTTTATCCATGATCTTACCGGTTCGTACCGTTTCCAGGATGACCGGTATGAAATCTATGGCGGCATCAACAACTTCACCAACGAAAAGCCGTTCGTGACGGAGCGCGCTTATCCGGTGAACCCGGTTGGTCGCTACTTCTATATGGGTGTGCGCGCGACGTTCTAACGCGCGTTTCGCCATATCCGCTAACGGATCGTATGTGAGGCGGGGTGAGGGACCATGTCCTTCATCCCGCCTTTCGCGTGCGGCCTCAAGGGCTGGCGCGCCTCGAGACCGAGGCAAACCTTGCTCGGTGGGCAACGCATTTCATCGAGTTGTACGCCGCTTGCCCTTGAAGCGTGCAGAGCAGCGCTTTAAGGCCCGCGTCCCATGGACGATATCGCTTCAACCCAAGCCGCGCTAACCGGGCACCCTGTCATTTCGGCAACCGGGCTTTTCACCCCCGATGAGTCAATCACCAACGAGGAGCTCGTTGCGAGCTTCAACGAGTTTGTTGACCGGCATAACGCGGCGCACGCTGACGCGATCAGCGCTGGTGAGGTGGAGGCTTTGTCGCACTCCTCGGTCGAATTCATCGAAAAGGCGAGCGGTATCAAAGCGCGCCACGTCATGAGCAAGGCGCCGATCCTGGACCCGGACACAATGGGCCCGCGGCTTGATGAGCGGCCCGACCACGAAACGTCTATCATGGCCGAGATCGGCGTGATCGCTGCACGGCAAGCCTTAGATCGTGCCGGGCGCTCGCCTGAAGATGTCGATGCGGTGTTGTGCGCCGCGTCAAACATGCAGCGAGCCTATCCCGCCATGGCCATTGAGATTCAGCAGGAGCTGGGCATTGATGGCTTTGGGTTCGACATGAATGTCGCATGCTCGTCGGCGACGTTTGGGTTGCAGACTGCGGCGGACTATATACGTGCAGGCAACGCCAAGTCCGTCCTGGTGGTCAGCCCGGAGATTACCTCTGGCCACCTCAACTGGCGCGACCGTGACAGCCACTTCATCTTTGGCGATGTCGCCACCGCCGTGCTGGTGGAAGACTCTGCGATCGCGCCAGCGGAGCATTGGGACATTCTCGGCACCAAGCTCAAGACCGTCTTTTCCAACAACATTCGCAACAATTTCGGCTTTCTCAATCGGGCGCATCCCGAGAGCGAAGGAGCAGCTGACAAGCTCTTCGTTCAAGAAGGGCGCAAGGTCTTTAAAGAGGTTGTGCCGCTGGTGGCGCAGATGATTTTGGACGAGGCCGACCGGCTTAAGGTTGACGCGGCGGGCCTTCGCCGAATGTGGCTCCATCAGGCCAATGCGGGAATGAACCGCCTGATCGCTCAGAGAGTGCTGGGCCACGAAGCCAATGAGGATGAGAGCCCGACGGTCCTCGATACCTATGGCAACACGTCCAGTGCGGGCTCCATCATTGCCTTTCACCTCAACAGCGATGATCTGGTTGATGGCGATACAGGGCTGATATGCAGCTTTGGAGCGGGCTATTCGGCGGGCGCGGTTTTCGTCCGAAAAGTCGCCTGACGCTCAAGCCATACGTCCCAAGCGGCGATGACGTGGCGCGAAGTCGCCCATATGATCGCCACGGCTAGCACCGAAACCAGCCCGTCGACCGCATAGTGATAGGCGAGATGGACGCTCGAGAGCCAGGTTACGAAGAAGAACACACCAAAAAACGCGCCCCAACGGGCGGATACGCGTCGCATTGCAATCCAATAGAGAAACGCAATGGCGCAGTGCATGCTTGGCATGGCGGTAATGCCGCTGCCCAGCCCGTCCTCGGCCGCGGCATACCAGTCCAGCAGCATGGCTTGCACTTTAAGCGTCATAACGGGGTATTGCTCATTGGCGGCTTCAAGATAGGCCATTTGTTCATCAAAGCGGGGATCGCCCAGCATGGGGCCAACGAAACAGGGTCCGACCGATGCGAGAAATGTCGCCATCAATCCCCCGATAAGCGTCCAGCTCAACACATAGCTGAGGAAGAACTGGCGTCGCACGACGGGATCCACCTTGGCGAGCGCGAAGAACAAAATTCCGGGGTAAAGCAGCAAGAACCACAATTGGTAGAGCAGCGCCAGAAACGCCGTAACGATCGGGAATCCGACCAGTGGCTGTACAATCTGCCAAGCGTCATAGCCGAAGAAGATCCCTCGGTCCCATTGTATGAAAGTGTCGTCCCAAGTGTAGGCGTTGAACAGCGGGATCGCCGCCTTCATCTTGGAAAAATAGGGAAGAAGCACAATGGCGACTGCAAGCATGGGGGCGCCCGCCACTATGATCGCCCGCGCGTTAGCGTTGAAGCAGCGCGCCTTGAGGTGCTCGATCGGGCTTTGCGGCCGGTGCCGGAAAAGTTGGATTCCCGCATCAGCGGCGAGGATGACAATTGCGAACAGAGCGAACAGTCTTGCGTTGACCCAGACGCCTTCCAGTGTGGGCAGAATGCCCTTCGATAGCAGCAGGGCGATGCAGATAACGAACAGAGTTGCACCCGTGACCAGGATTGGCGCCTCGCTCAGCCAGCGCTGCCGAACGCGCTGGCGATCTTGAGGAACGAGGAGAGCGCTCCGCGCGCGCGAGAAATCTGTATTCACCGTCATTTCGCGAGCGCCAATTAAGGTAAACACGTCACTAAACAGTGAACACGCGCCCTCGCCGATGATTGGACGGAGCGGGGGTTTTGCCCGGCTCTCCCGCAACCGGTCGCTTGCGGGGGCCGCAGCGCAGCCCTAAGTGAAACACCATGTCAGGTGAAATTCTCGATAATCAAGGCCGCGGCGATGCCGGTTGGTCATGGCCACCCATCCATCCCGAAGGGCGCAAATACGGCGTCATAGCGGTTGGCATCAGCCTTTTCTTCCTGTGGTTCCTCAATTGGGGTTTCATTGGTTGGCCGCTTCTGGCGCTATCGGTCGGCGTGTTCGCGTTTTTCCGCGATCCTGAGCGCGTCGTGCCACAGCTCGGCAATTCCATAGTTGCACCAGCCGACGGCGTCGTTTCGCTCATAAGCTTGGTTGAGCCCCCGCTTGAGTTGCAAGTCGAGGATGGTTCCGGTTCACGCGGGCTGCCGCCCGGACCCGTGACGCGGATTTCGATCTTTATGAGCGTCTTCGACGTTCACATCAATCGCGCTCCCATCGCAGGCACTGTGCGACGGCTGGTGTACATGCCCGGCAAGTTCATGAACGCCGATCTCGATAAGGCAAGCGAAGAGAACGAACGACAGCACATTCTCATTGAACGTGGAGATGGGATCTTGATCGGCTTCACCCAGATTGCGGGCCTGGTGGCGCGGCGCATCGTACCGTTTGTGAAGCCTGGGGACACTCTTGCAAAGGGCCAGCGTGTTGGCCTGATCCGCTTTGGGAGCCGAGTGGATGTGTATCTGCCCGCCGGGACAGATCCCAAGGTCCTGCTTGGACAGACCATTGTTGCAGGCGAAACGGTGCTAGCCGAGCTTGGATCGCAAGGGCTGCTTGAAGGGATCTCGCAATGATTTTTGGGGAGGGGCATTCGATTTGAGGCCGCCGTCGTCTCGAAAGAGTCGGACGCCGCTGTCTGCGCGGCTGGGGCCAAAGGCTGCCGAGGATGAGGACGGGCGCGCTACGGGTGACGGATCGGGCCTGACCCTGCGAGCCATGCTTCCCAACGTTATCACGGCGGCGGCGCTGTGTTCTGGGCTAACTGGCGTTCGCTTCGCGATCGATGGTGAGTGGGCGTACGCGATCTTGGCTGTGGTTTTGGCCGCTGTGTTGGACGGCATTGATGGACGCATTGCACGACTTCTCAACGCCCAGTCGCGGTTTGGGGCTGAGCTCGACAGCCTCGCCGATTCGCTATCCTTCGGCATGGCGCCGGCGATCATTCTCTTTTTGTGGTCGCTCAAGGATCTTGACCGGTTTGGATGGTTTGCAGCGTTAGCGTTTGCAATATGCTGCGCGCTTCGCCTCGCCCGATTTAACGCGCGGATTGACACAGACGAACAACCCCACAAATCGGCTGGTTTCCTCACCGGCGTCCCCGCGCCCGTTGGAGCGGGGTTGGCCTTCGCGCCGTTCTTTGTTTGGCAAGAGACTCAAGTCGCGTTCTTTCGCGACCCAGTTTTTATGGCGATCTGGGTGTCGGCGATCGCTTCCCTGATGATATCGAATATGGCCACATTAAGCTGGGCGGCTATCCGTCCTCGGCGGGGTATTCGCCTCTGGCTAATTGCGCTCGGAGCGCTCTCCTTTGCCGCGCTCTTGCTTGAGCCTTGGTGGACGCTAACCGCGCTCAGTGTCGGCTATCTTGCGCTTATGCCGTACGCGCTCTTCAAATATGGCCGGATCAAGCGACGTCAGTCACGGTCAGATCGGGACGCGAGCGAGGGCGATCCGCTATCACCCGCTGAACCGGAAGACGGCCACTAGGATAACTCTGACCAGTCAAGGCGTCGAAGCGCAGCGCCTGGCGTACGCGTTGCTCAGCCGGTTGAGCCATCGGCACAAAACCCGCTTCGAGCAAGGCGCGTTCTTCCCTCAGAATTTCAAATGTGTACCGCCCACGCACCCAGCAATCCGCCAAGGCGATGGCGCTGGCAACACACACCAACGTGAAGAATGTCGCTATTGCAAAGACAAGCATGGTGTCGATCCTTCCTCAAATTTTCGCCATTGCCCTGAGAGACGGCGACACGCGGTGATGTTCTCACGGCGAAGCAGCCCACTGCGCTGTTCAATCTTTGTTCTCACCCTTTGTTCACCAAGTGTTCCACTCTGTCAATCCGAAAGGCAATTTGGCGCTGATTTTATTTTTGGGGTGGATTTTCCGATGCGGCGCCGCTATTTGCGCCCCCTCGCGAAAATCGGAGCCGCTTCAGCCGCCTCGTTACGTCGTGAAATACACATGGAAAGCGCCATACACCGGTGCCAAGGCGCGGGAGCTCCGCCCGAAGGTTCCAGCTTTCCAGAGGACGAACCGGAAAGGAATTGAATTATGGCGGCCACCACCGTCACCATGCAGCAATTGATCGAGGCTGGTGCCCACTTCGGCCACCAGACCCACCGCTGGAACCCGCGGATGAAGCCGTATATTTTCGGCAACCGCAACGGTGTTCACATCATCGACCTGTCGCAGACTGTGCCGCTTTTTGCACGCGCGCTCGACTTTGTTGAGCAGACGGTGCGTAGGGGCGGCAAGGTGCTGTTCGTCGGCACCAAGCGTCAGGCGCAAGAGCCGATCGCGGAAGCCGCGCGCGCTTCAGGCCAGCACTTTGTGAACCACCGCTGGTTGGGCGGCATGCTTACCAACTGGAAGACTATTTCAGGCTCGATCCGCCGTCTCAAGACGCTGGAGGAGCAGCTTTCGGGTGATACGAGCGGTTTGACCAAAAAAGAGGTCCTGCAACTCACGCGCGAGCGCGATAAACTTGAGCTGTCCCTTGGTGGTATCCGCGATATGGGTGGTGTGCCGGATGTGATGTTCGTGATCGACGCCAACAAGGAAGACCTGGCGATTAAGGAAGCGGCGGTTCTCGGCATTCCGGTGATTGCTGTGCTTGATACGAATGTTGACCCGTCAGGCATTGCGTTCCCCGTCCCGGGCAATGACGACGCCAGCCGTGCCGTGCGCCTTTACTGTCAGGCTATCGCCGATGCGGCCATGGCCGGTCGTGGTGGTGCGGTCCAGGATTCGGGTGCCGATGTCGGCGCGATGGCTGAACCGCCCGCCGAACCCACGCCGGAACCGACCGCTGAGGAAGCTCCGGCTGAGGCGCCCGCTGAAGAAGCCCCCGCTGAAAGCGCCTAAGCTCACACCGAGGTTTTGATGACGGGCCGCGTCAATCGCCCGTCACACAACCGAACTAGAGCGCCGAAACACCCTCGGGTGGCACGTTGGAGTGCCCACCCTTTCCGGCGCACATCGAATAGACTTGAAGGAAACCACAATGGCTAATTTCTCCGTTGCGGACGTGAAGAAGCTCCGCGAAAAAACCGGCGCCGGCATGATGGACGCCAAGAAAGCGCTGACCGAAGCCGATGGCGACATCGAAGCGGCGGTTGACGCGCTGCGCGCCAAGGGCCTTGCCACCGCTCAGAAGAAGTCGAGCCGCACCGCGGCCGAAGGTCTCGTTGGTGTCGCCGTCGAGGGCACCAAGGGTGTGGCGGTTGAGGTCAACTCGGAAACCGACTTTGTCGCTAAGAACGATCAGTTCCAGGACTTCGTGCGCAAGACGACGGCCGTCGCTGCGACGCTGGGCTCGGACGATGTCGAAGCTCTCAAAGCTGCGGGTTATCCCGACGGCGGCTCGGTGTCCGACAAGCTGACCGGCAACATCGCCACGATCGGCGAAAATCAGGCGGTGCGCCGCATGAAGACCGTTTCGGTCGGCTCAGGCGCGGTTGTCTCCTACGTGCATAACGCGGCCGCTGATGGCCTTGGCAAGATCGGCGTTCTCGTGGCTCTCGAAAGCGACCTTGGTGGCGACGTGCTGGAGCCGTTTGGCAAGCAGCTCGCCATGCACATCGCCTCGATGTTCCCGCAGGCGCTGAACGCTGAGGGCCTCGACGCGGACCTGATCGAGCGCGAGCGCGCGATCGCGGCGGAGAAGGCAGCCGAAAGCGGCAAGCCGGAAAACGTCCAGGAAAAGATGGTCGAAGGCGCGATTAAGAAGTTCGCCAAGGAGAACGCTCTGCTGTCGCAGATGTTCGTCATGGACAACAAGACCAGCGTCGAAGACACCGTTGCCAAGTTTGGCAAGGACAATGGCGGCAGCGTGAAGCTGACCGACTATGTCCGCTTCCAGCTGGGCGAGGGCATCGAGGTTGAAGAGAGCGATTTCGCGGCGGAAGTTGCAGCGGCTGTCGGCGGCTAAGCTCTTATTAGACCAAACAGACAAGAGGGCCGTCGCAGGGAGACCTGCGGCGGCCTTTTTGCTGATTAATCCGTTTGATTGTCCGCTTACGACCCAATTGCGGACATACATTCACGTCGCGGCAATTTGAACTCCGTGGCGCTCTAGTCCATGTTAGTCAGCACGGTCTTCGCACGAAAACTCATCCAAATTGCGAACGCGATAATCGCAACAAAGCCGATCCCAACACCAATTAGGTAGCGCACAGTATTACGCCTTGGACGGCATTCGAGAGTTAGTCTGGTTCCGAGCACTCTTCAGGAAGATTGCCGCCTTTGACGACGATCGCCATCAACACCAAGGTACTGACAATCACGCCCAATGTTCGCACAACATGAAAGAAAGCCCATCGGTCAAAGGTCGCCAACGCGTCCGCGTCCGACAATTCTTGCGATTGAAGGGCAGGGTTAAGAACCCCTCCATAAAGAGTGAAGTTGAACGCTTGGCAGAACAGCAACGCCACAAAAGCCAAAAGAATGATGCGGCTCAGGCTGGTCTTGCGATGCAAGAAATAGGCGGCCCCGAGCGCCGCCATCGACAGAAAATGGACCGGAACCATCATATAGGAAAAGCGGCTGAATGGTCCTGCGAACCATTCCTGCACTTCTGAGCCGGACATCTCCTGCCAATAAGGTACCAGCGCCGTCCCGATAAACAAGAACACAGCAGCGATTGTTGTAACAAGAATGAACGACAGCCCAAAGGCGGTACGCTGTGCCAACGTGTTCATGATTATTCCTTCTGAATTGACTTGGGATCTTAAGCATGTCGCTAGTATAGCATGATGACTTTTCGACCAAGAGACGCCACTATGCACGAGATAGGCGCATATTTTTGACATATGATGTGGGTTGAATTGCATGCCGCTTCCGAGTTCGCAAGGCTTGGAACACTCAGTGATGGGGCAAGCTATTCGAGATGGCGTGGGCATCGGGTTTCTGCCGCAGATCGAGGCCAAAAAACGCCGGGTATGACAGAGGTGATGAACGAAACCATGCGTCGCGGCGGAAGTTGCAGCGGCTGTCGGCGGCTAAGCTCTTATTAGACCAAACAGACAAGAGGGCCGTCGCAGGGAGACCTGCGGCGGCCTTTTTTTGCTATTAAGACGTTTGCGGGCGGATCTCGATAAGCCACAATTCTGGACGGGTCAGGAACCGCAAAGGTAAGACGCTTGTCCCAAGACCGGCGCTCGTCACGAGCGTCTTGCCTTCTTCTTTGACCACGCCGCAGGCATATTTGTCGCCATACTGCGACATCTGCACGGGTGAGCCGCCCCAAGGATATGTCAGTTGGCCGCAATGTGTGTGTTCCGCCATCATGAGCGCGATTTCGTCCGGCATCTGTGGAAAGAGATCGGGCGTGT
>ERZ1740065.46-NODE-46-length-52173-cov-4.371542_pt1 | contig 52173 bp, 57 predicted proteins | sample MGYA00581738_ERZ1740065 | MGnify/ENA primary metagenome ERZ1740065 (study PRJEB43018, sample SAMN04849749) | marine metagenome | isolation source: floating plastic debris | place: Pacific Ocean | collected 2008-09-01 | study: EMG produced TPA metagenomics assembly...
GAATTTTTATTGGTGCCTACTTTTTCGGCATTCACCCCAATGGTCTTGGAAAGCTCATGTACGTTAGGAATGGTTCCAAATACTCCGATGGAGCCTGTTACTGTGGTTGGTTCGGCAAAAATCTTATCTCCACCAGCACCAATGTAATACCCCCCCGAAGCGGCCACATTTCCAAATGAAACCACCACCGGTTTAACCGCTTTTACCAATTCTACCTCGCGCCAAATGATATCAGAAACCAAAGCACTACCGCCTGGTGAGTTCACCCGAAGGACAACGGCCTTAATCTTATCATTATTCTTGGCCTTTTGAAGCGCTTTTTGAATGATACCCTGTCCAATGTAATCTTTGCCACCTTCACCATACAGAATCTCTCCTTGTGCATAAATGACTGCAATTTTATCCTTTCCGCTCCATATTTTTTTGCCTAGTGCTTCACGTTGGTATTCCGAAAAACTTACGTAGTTGATGTCGTCTTCAGCAGTAAGGTTCAATTTCGTTTTGAGCATAGCCTCATACTCATCAAAATGGGCTGCCCCATCAATTAAGCCCGCAGCAATGGCCAATTTCGGATTCCGAGCTCCAAGTGTATCCGCAGTCTTGTTGAGCTCTTCCACAGAAATGTCTCGCGCATCCGAAATATCTTCAAGCATCGTATTCCAAATAGAGGAAATCAAAGCGGTGATTTGCTCTCTATTTTCAGCACTCATAGCATCATACAAATAGGGCTCAACAGCACTTTTGTATTTTCCGTGGCGAATCACTTCAATTTTCACTCCTGTCTTTTCCTGTAACTCTTTCAAGTATAAAATCTCAGTTGCCAAACCTTTGAAATCCATTCCCCCAACCGGGTTCAAATAAATGCTATCAGCCACACTGGCGAGATAATAATCTTTTTGAGTGAAGTAATCTGAATAGGCATAAATGGCGTTCCCTTTCAGTTGAAATTCTTCCAACGCCTCACGAATCTCTTGTGTCTGCGCTAGACCAGCTTGAATAAAACTGGTCGTCAAACTCAAGGCTTTAATTCTATCATCATCTGCCGCGATAGCTATGGTGTGAAGAATATCGTCCAAACCATTTCCTTCGCTGAACAGTCCTCCAAAGGGGTCGGCTTCATCTTTCCCTTCGTAATCTGAAATGGGCTCCGAAAAACTGAGTTCCAAAACGGAGTTGGATTCAACGGTTACACCGTCTTCTGCACTACTAACAAGTGCGAAGAACACAAAAAACATAAAAAATAAAATTCCAAAGGCAATCAGCGTACCTAAAATGGCCGCAAGGAGGTTTCGTAAAAACTTCATCTACACGAGATTATAAACAAGTCGCAAAGATAACCATTGTTTTACTTACTTTGCCAGCATATATGGGCGCTACACACCAAGTTTATTTGTCGTTGGGCAGCAATCTCGAGCATCGTTTTCGCTATTTGCAAAAGGGAGTTATTGCTATTGCAGAAAAAATGGGTGAGGTTCTCAAGACTTCACAGGTGTATGAAAACCCCGCCGTAGGATTTGAGGGGGACCCTTTTTTGAATGCTTGTATTTTGGTTGAAACCTCAATGTCCCCTGCAACAGTACTTGACACTGCTTTGCATATTGAGCAGACCTACGGTCGCACGCGGGACGCAAATACGACGGGATACGCTTCGCGCACCCTGGATATTGACGTGCTTTTGTATGACAATGTTCTCTTGGATTCGGAAACCTTGACCCTACCCCACCCTAAAATGGCAGAACGGGCTTTTGTGCTCAAACCTTTGGCTGATATTGCGCCACAGTACTATCACCCACTGCTCCAAAAAGACATTCGCAATCTTTTACAGGAATGCAAGGACCGCGTCGCCGTTCAAAAAACCAAGCACCAGCTGTTTAAAAGTCGTGAACACTTTTTTTCACAGGTTCAGCTAATTGCTATTGAGGGTAGTATTGGAGCTGGTAAGACCTCATTAGCCAGGATGATATCAGAAGATTTCAATGCCAAGTTGGTGTTGGAACGCTTTGCAGACAATGCATTTTTACCCAAATTTTATGAAGACCCGACGCGCTTTGCGTTTCCTTTGGAAATGTCATTCTTAGCAGACCGCTACCAACAGTTTTCAGAAGATACGGCCCAATTTGACTTGTTCAAAAACTTCATGGTCAGCGACTATGATATTTTCAAGTCGTTGATTTTTGCCCAAATCACATTGCAGAAGGATGAATTTAAGCTTTATCGCAAGCTGTTCAACTTTATGTACAAGGAAATAAAGAAGCAGGATATCTATTTATTCTTATACCAAAATACCGACCGTTTGTTGGAAAACATCAAATACCGAGGTCGAACGTACGAACAGAATATTGAAGCTCAATATTTAGAGAAAATTAACAGGGGATATCTTGATTTTCTGAAGGAACATCCCCAGCAGAACAGTATTGTTTTGGATCTTAGCGAGTTGGATTTTATTAAGCATCCCAAGGATTACACCTTTATTTTGGAACAGCTGGAAGACAACTTGCTGGATAAAGCATTTTAAGGGAATTTTAGGAAAAATGTTTGCATAAAAGAAATCCTTTTACTTTATTAGCCGTCTCGTTCTAAGGAACTAACTAACTCAAACTATATATGAAGCCCCGTACTCCGGGGCTTTTTATTTGTTTTGCCACTTCGACCATAGGTCCCAAACCACTACCCCAGCCGATACAGAAATGTTCAAAGAATGCTTGGTTCCACCTTGTGGAATTTCCAAAACCACATCACTTTGAGACACCACAGCTTGGTCCACACCTTTTACCTCATTACCGAAAACCAAGGCAATTTGTTTGTGATTTTTTGGATTAAAGTCTTGGAGTAAAGTGGCTCCTTCAGCCTGCTCAATGGAAATCACCGTTACCCCTGTTTCTTGCAATTCCCGAACCACCTCTAGTGTATCCTTGCCATAAACCCAATCCACACTTTCTGTTGCCCCTAAGGCGGTTTTGCGAATGTCTTTATGGGGAGGTGTCGCCGTAATTCCACACAAATACATCTTCTCTACCAAAAAAGCATCCGCCGTGCGAAAAACAGAACCAATATTGTTAAGGCTTCGAATATTGTCCAACACCAAAATCAAGGGTGTCTTTTTGGCGGCTTTATACTCATCAATAGTCAGCCGCTCCAGTTCTTGGTTTTCCAGTTTGCGCATGGTAGTTTTCAACTTTGGATTCAAGATATCAACAAAAATTTTTGGGGCTCCTTGAAAACGGTATTTTCGTTTGTACCGTAATCCGCAAAAATAACAAACAAAAACACGTTTTGGCGAAAAGCAAGGCTTCCAAAAAGACTACTCCCTTGATGCAACAATACAACAGCATCAAAACCAAACATCCTGATGCTTTGTTGCTGTTTCGTGTGGGGGACTTTTATGAAACGTTTGGACAAGATGCGGTGAAGGCGTCCAAAATTCTGGGCATTGTGTTAACGCACCGAAACAATGGTGGTGACAATACTGAACTGGCTGGTTTTCCGCATCACTCGCTCAATACCTATTTACCCAAATTGGTTAAAGCAGGAGAACGAGTCGCCATTTGTGACCAGCTTGAAGACCCAAAGCAAACCAAAAGCATCGTCAAACGAGGGGTTACCGAGTTGGTTACGCCTGGGGTTGCTTTAAATGATGATATCCTCAACGCCAAGCAGAACAACTTTCTTTGCGCCGTGCATTATGGAAAGGCGAAATTGGGGATTGCTTTTTTGGATATCTCCACCGGTGAGTTTTTGATAACGGAAGGGCAGCTTGACCAAATCGATAAACTCATACAGAACTTTTCGCCTAATGAAATCTTGGTTTCCAAGAAACACCGCACAGATTTCAAAGAAGATTTCGGACCGCAACACCATACTTTTTTACTGGAGGATTGGATTTACCACGAAGATTTTTCCAACGAAATGCTAACACAGCATTTCAAAACCACTTCGCTAAAGGGTTTTGGAGTCTCGCACTTGGACTTGGGTATTGTTGCCGCAGGAGCGGTATTGCATTACCTCTCGGAAACACAGCACAATCGCCTTTCACATATTAATGCGATTCAGCGTATCGGGCATGATGAGCATGTTTGGATGGACCGATTTACGATGGGGAATCTGGAACTGTTCCATTCGCCCCACCCCAACGCGGTAACGCTCATCGATGTGATTGATAAAACCCTCTCCCCTATGGGCGGACGTCTCCTCAAACGTTGGTTGGCGTTTCCCCTGAAGGATATTATCTCCATTCAAAAACGACATGGGGCGGTTGAACAACTCAAAGTCAATGGCAGTGATTTGGAGCGATTTCGAAATCTTATTAAACCCATGGGTGACTTGGAACGCTTGGTTTCGAAACTTGCAACGGCCAAAATCAACCCCAGAGAGGTAGTACAGCTCAAAAACAGCCTGGAAGCTTTGGTGCCCATAAAACAACTGCTGTTACAAAGTGAACATGATGTTTTGCAGGAAATGGGCCAAGCCATCGACACCTGCGAAGCCCTTCGTGAACGAATAAAAGCGGTTTTGGATGAGGAAGCACCCATCCAATTGGCCAAAGGCCAAGTGATTGCGTCAGGGTTTTCGCAGGACTTGGACGAGTTGCGGGATTTGGCTTTCTCCAGCAAGGATTACCTCGACCAAATGGTACAGCGAGAAACAGAGCAAACCGGCATCACTTCACTTAAAATTGGTTCCAACAATGTCTTTGGCTACTACATTGAGGTACGGAATACCCACAAGGACAAAGTTCCTGAGAATTGGATTCGAAAACAGACCCTAGTCAATGCCGAACGCTATATCACGGAAGAACTCAAAACCTATGAGGCCAAGATTTTAGGGGCGGAAGAACGTATCCATGAATTGGAACAACAACTTTTTGAACAGTTGTTGTTGTGGATGCAAGAGCATATTCCTACCGTGCAGCATAGCGCCAAGCAACTGGCGCAACTGGATTGCCTTTGCGGTTTTGCTGTTTTGGCTATTGAAAACAACTATGTGCAACCACAACTGGATGATTCGACTAATCTTCAAATAAAAGAAGGGCGACATCCCGTTATCGAAAAGCAACTTCCGCCAGGTGAAGCATACATCACAAACAGCGTTACCTTAAATCGTGAAGACCAACAAATCATTATGGTCACTGGACCGAATATGAGTGGTAAATCGGCCATTTTGAGACAAACTGCGCTTATTGTCCTGCTCGCACAAATGGGAAGTTTTGTACCTGCTGAATCGGCGAAAATTGGGATGGTCGACAAAATCTTCACCCGGGTAGGTGCGAGCGATAACATCTCACTTGGCGAATCCACTTTTATGGTGGAAATGAACGAAACCGCCAGTATCTTAAACAATTTATCTGAACGTAGCCTCGTACTGCTCGATGAAATTGGACGAGGTACCAGCACCTACGACGGGATTTCCATTGCTTGGGCGATTTCAGAATTTTTACATGACCACCCAGCACGGGCCAAAACCTTGTTTGCGACGCATTATCACGAGCTGAATGAAATGACTAAGACCTTCGAGCGCATCAAAAACTTCAATGTTTCGGTGAAAGAGGTCAAAAACAACGTGCTTTTCTTGCGCAAACTAGTTCCTGGGGGAAGCGAGCACAGTTTTGGCATCCATGTAGCGAAAATGGCCGGTATGCCGCAACAGGTATTGCAAAAAGCGGGGAAGATTCTAAAGAAACTGGAAAAATCCCATTCCAGTGAAGAGATATCGGATACTTTAGAAAAGGTAGGCTCCCAAGAAATGCAACTGAGCTTTTTCAATTTGGATGACCCACTTTTGGAAGAAATTCGAGATGAAATTCTACACCTCGACATTGACACCCTAACTCCAGTTGAAGCGTTGATGAAATTGAATGAAATCAAGCGGTTGTTGACCAAAAAGAAGGAGGCTAGTTCATGACCTTCCCTCTTGAGATGTAAAATAGCGTAGGAGAATTTCAGCCCGAAAATCCTTTTGAAATTGAAGAATTGTATTAAATTTGCATCCGCGCTTGTAAAAGCGAATGTTCTTTAATCATGCGAAAATAGCTCAGTTGGTAGAGCATCACCTTGCCAAGGTGGAGGTCGCGGGTTCGAATCCCGTTTTTCGCTCGACTTCGACTCCGCTCAGTCACCAAGGGTGGAGTTTTTTTTTGCACTCCTTCGCTGAAGCTTCGGAGTACTTAGGCTCGAGTGGTGGAATTGGTAGACACGTTGGACTTAAAATCCAATGGCCATTGTGGCCGTGCGGGTTCAAGTCCCGCCTCGAGTACCAAAACCCTCTTAATCATTTGATTTTGAGGGTTTTTCTATATCCGTTCCATGCGTAATCGCAGTATGGTATTCTCCAAAACGCCATCATCATCTAGGTCATACAGTATGTCCCCGTCCAAATTCCATAGGCCATCGTTGGTGAGCTCCATGTTAAAATAGGCCTCATCTCCCGGACCATCGCCATCTTCAAGCATTACTAGGTTAACACCGTCAAATCCGAATTGACCTGAAAATTCTTCCACAGGTTCGTCAGGAAGGGTCATCACGGCAAAAAAGCGTCCGTTCTCCTGCACGGTCATCGTAAAGGTACCCCCGAGGGTTATTACCTCAAATCCGCTGTCCCGAACTTCCAGCTCTTCAAAATCCGCAAATTGTGCATTCCATGCACCCGCAATATCCGTCATGGAATATACACTGCCTTCCAAAGAAAATTCAAATTCTGAGTCATCACCATTACTGCAACTGATGATAAACACGGTAAATATTGTTAGGAGTGTGCGCTTGCCCATAAGATTTGATTTTAAATGATACTGCGTTTCTATTACTATTAAAATTATTTTAGTGCAGCGCGGCAGGGTAGCACTGAGGTTACCATTTTACGTATTTTGGTTACATGCCAAACAAAGTATGGTTTTTAAGGGACCGCAACGAAAACCTTTTACCTTTGAATTCAAGGAATAAGCATTTTGCACTTGGTTAAATTAGCATGCCTAATTCGAAATCATGATTAAGAAATTACTACTAGTCCTATTTATCACTTTACCAATTGTTGCCCATTCCCAATTTTCGGGTGCGCTCGCACTAATGAAGGTTGACACCAATCCAGAATTTGACCAGTATGAAAAAATACTCTTTGATGCCACGGAATTCATCTTCGATAACCCCAAAGACTTTAGGTCCAAAGAGTTTTTGAGTGCTTGCAAGATTGTTGATTTTTGGAAAAACAAGGACACGGGTATCAATGTTCCTGTTTTTGGAAGTTTTTACAATTCCCTGAATCCAAAAACCAACCACCAGTATTTTTACATGATAGCCGTTATGAACTACATTCTCAGCGAAAAAATAAACCAAGGCAGGCTGCTGAAAAACATCAAAATTGAAGGGCAAACCTATAGTGAACAAGAAGATGTAAGAGAGTCCCAGCTTGAAGGCGCCAAGATTTTTTTGGACTACGCAGCGAACAAAAAGAACAATATCATTTTGGAACCAAGTTCCAAGAAATTCGTAAGGGCGCATAAAAAGGGAAAATTGGAAGAGGTCTTTTTTGAGTAGGCAAAATTCGGTTCAATATGGAATTCATCGCTAAAACCCAATGGAACATGAAACAATTGATTGCACAAAGCGCATTCTTATTTGTTCTGTACGCTGGGTTCTCCCAATCCGAAACCAAGGTATTATCCCATGAAGATTACCATATCAAGTCCGTCGCATTCATTCAATACCTAAAAAATGGAGGTAATTTCGACGACTTGAACATTTGGTACGATGGAAAAATACAGGATGACCTGATGGAAAAGCTACATCGGCTCAGTGCATTTGCCCATAAAAACCCAGAAGCACTTCAAATCAGCACTATCCCTAATGAAACGCTGCCTAAACAAAACAACCCTTTGGTAATGTATTATCTATTGGTTGATAAAAAAGAAGAAGCTGAATTTGGTCTTTTTCTAGGCTACCGTGATGACGGAAATCTCCTTATTGATGATATTAAATTGTTGGATGAAATAGACACACCGAAAGCACAAGACCCCGACATCGGTAAATCCCTATCAATTCCACCACCGCCACCTCCACCAAATTCCAAAGGGAAGCATTAGGGAATTTCAAAAAGACGATGAAAAAAAATTCTAATTAGAGTACTTATATTTCTTTAACTCTTTTATTTTCCTATTGCAAAAACAGCACCCTATCCTTAGAACATAGCGCGCATTTGTCCCTTTTATGAGCAGAGTTGTCCTTTTGCACCTTCAAAATCTTTAAGTTCTTTGATGGCAAACAAAACTACTTCAATATACCATGAAGTCAACTTACATAATAAAATGGCCAAGAACTAAATCGTTTTTTTTCTCGTTAACATTTTTCTTCTTCTTTTTAGCTGGTAACGCCAAACAAAATGAGATTTACCAAGTTTTGGAGGATTTTAGGATTGGAATAATTTCCCTTGAAGACGAAGATAAATGGTCCGAACTCTTTTTGCATGATACCATTACCTGGGCGATGATAAGGGAAGGTCAAACGGAGCTTGTCAAGAATTCTGAAAACCCCACTTTTAGGTTCTACAGTAGCAATCCCATTTCTTTCTTTAAATTCCTAAAAAGCAAGAATCAACAATTTGAAGAAAAGTTCTTTAACATCATGGTATCCACAAATGACAAATTTGCCACAGTAGATTTTCAATACACTTTCAATCAAAACGGGAAGATACTTAATTGGGGCAAAGAACATTGGTCAATGTTAAAGGTTAAGGGAGAATGGAAAATCAGCAGTGTCACTTGGACTGAAAACCTCCAAACGTTGGAGAAATGTCCTTTTAGCAATATGGATTCTTTTGCCTTATCACAATATAGGTGCCCCCCTTGTCCATTTGATTGTCAAAACATATTATATAACAAACCAGGAATTTGTAATGTTTGCGGAATGCAATTGGTCGAGGTTGAGAATAATGTTTTTAATCGTTACAAGGAGTCAAACTTTTACATAAGCAATGGAGATGTCAAACTGTTCGCGGCCTACTACCTTCCAAAAGATATGTCAAAGCTCAAAGGTGCCGTAGTTGTCACCCACGGTTCAGCCCCTACTACGCATGAGGACCTTTCTTTTTATACAAACCTAGCTACTGAGCTGAACATGGCGGTTCTGGCGTATGATAAAAGAGGAACTGGGCAGTCCGCCGGGAAATATGAAAACTTTACGGTTGAAGGCAGTCAAAAGTGGTTTGACCTATTAGCTTCTGATTTAGAAGCTTGCGCTGAATGGCTTAAAGGCCGGTCCGAACTTAAAGACTTAAAACTGGGGTTTCTTGGAGGAAGTCAAGCCGGTTGGATTATGCCCTTGGCGGCATCAAGAATAGAAGGGATTGATTTTATGGTAATTGGAGAAGGTGCAGCAGTTTCAGCAGGAGAGGAACATTTTTTTAGTAACCTTACCGGTGATGGAGGACCCCAAAAAAGTTCTATTGAAGCAGCAGACCTTGCGTTACAGTCGTGGGAAGGGGACAAAGGTTTTGACCCGCGCCCCATATTGAAAAAGTTAAAGGTACATACCCTCTGGTTGTTTGGAACCAATGACCCAGTAGTTCCTGTTGATGCATCTTTAAGAGTTCTAAGGAAAATCAACAATCCCTTTTTTGAAATCAAAATCTTGGAAAATGGCGACCATAACTTCAAGAATACGCTTAGTGGTAAACGGTATGATTTGATAACTTTTATCAAGCCATGGATGATTAAAACCAAAATGATTCTTGACTAAATGACTTCTGATGGAGAATAAGAATTGGTTTAATGGTTTTTGTTCCAAAAAAGATTAGTGTTGGTATTCCTTTTTGGATTTGGCAATTATCCAATACGATTAAAAATACAGTTCTTACCTTACTTTTTCAAACATTGTGAACGATAAGGTTTCAACGTCATCTCTAAGAAATTCGATTTCAGTTGGGCCGTTGACAAAATTAAATCTGAATTTACCTGAAACTTCATTCATAATAAAGGTACTGTCTCCAACATTTATTAAATTGTGACGTATACCACCCCATGCAACGGGAAAGAATAACTTACCATCGCTTTCCTTAATCTCTAGAATTGGACCAAATTTAATATCCTTATAATGCCCTAATATTTCAGAAATCAAGGTTTCCGGTAAGCGTTCTTGGTTAACCCAATCCAGTTCTGTGCCCCATTGGTGTGTTCTAATGATATTATCTCGTAAGACATCCGTAATTGGCATTCTGACCTTGTTTGGACCATTCCCAAGCATAACTATTCCATTTCCACCAGACATCGTAGCGTAAACATGTCCTCCAATACCCGTATTTGCACCTCCATGTGAGAACCAATCAATGTTTCCATACCATTACATGCGTCCCAATCCAAGTCTCCACCCCCGCATCCCCTTTTAGGTTACAATCTCTGTTGTACGTTTAGCTACTTCTTCAGAAATGATTGAAGATCCCTTCCTATTCAATGCTTTTTGGATTTCAATCAATAATGTTGCCAAGTCTGTTGGAGAAGACCACATACCCGAGGCTGAAACTTGTGGAGTTATTGGAATACCCGTTCTAATCAAATTTCCCGCTTCATCATGGGCCTTAGCTACATTTTTCAAAAAACCTTTCTGATTCGGTTGTTTCATGGTCGTATGTTCCAACTTGAGGGGAGCAAAAATGTATTCATTCGCTAAATCTGCCAGGGATTTTCCAAAGTAATCCTCAAGAACCATCATCGCAATGGTATATCCGCCGCCACTATATCTCCAATCCGTTCCAGGCTTAAAGACAAGTTTTACCGCCTCGTTGTGAGGCACTTTTCCATGCACCGATTGTAGAATACTGGGAATAGTATCTCCTTGATAGAAATCTGTAAAGCCCCCTTGTGTTGCTCCCGAAGTATGACTCAACAAATGTTCAAGGGTAACCTCAATCTCCTCATTAAATTTGTTTTTTGGCAATTGCCATCTTATCTAATAAGAATTTACAGGAACACTTAAACTAAGTAATCCCCTATTTTCTAAAATGGCACATAGTAAAGCGGTTATTGGTTTTGATATGGAAGCAGTTGAGTAAGCTGTATTAACATCAATGGGTATAGAATCATATTTCACACCCCATGTCCCGGTCCAAATAACCTCATAATTCTCAAATACTGCTACACTCAAACTCTTTAATCCTTTTTCATTCATCAATTGACGAATGGTGACGGTATCTGAATCTCCATTGGGTATTTTTAAGGATGCACTTTTTTTCTTGGTTATATCCTCATTTTTAACCACTACATTATCCTCGCAACTTGCAAGCGAAACAGAAAGCAAAAGGCAGATTAAGATTCTCATTTTTTGATGCTTTGATTGATGAATAAATCAATTTGATTAATTGACCCGAATACTAGTTTTAGCACTATTGATTTTAGAGCTAAGGTTTTTTGGTCGGAAGGAAATTAGACAAAAAGAAATCTAGTCGATTCAAGATTCATTTCCACATCATGAAGTGGAAAGTATTTACTGAAAAGTGAAAGGAAATCAATAAATCATCAGGTCAACTTTATGAAGATAATGAACAATGATAAAGATTATTCTGACTGTGCTAGTCTTTACAGGAAAGCGAAACTGTTCTTGCTTAAGGGTATTTAAACAAACTGACTTGCATTTTTACTGGCCCTTTCGATGAGAAAGTCTATAAGCCTTGGGGGAAGAACCCTCATTTTTCTTGAAATATGTATAAAAACTTGTAGTTGAGTTAAAACCGGATTCAAATATTATTTGCGAAATGTTTTTTTCATGATTTGAAAAAGATACAAGAAGGTATTTTGCGTGCATTAACCTACGCTTATTTATAAAATCAGAAAAGTTGGTGTTGAAGTACAAATTAATCGTGTGAGATACATGTCTTGGGCTCATACCAACCTTTTCAGCCAACGTTTGAATATTCATTTCAGGATTTTTGAATAACTCATCCCGTTCAACTTTATCCAAAATATGTTTAGCGTATCGACTTATCTGTTGTTGATTAAAATCATCCTTATAACTTCTGATTGCAGTGCTTTTGTCAATTGGAATACGCTCAAAATTTTCATAGATGCCCATAAAAGAATTGGTTTTCATCCAACCCGCAATCGTCAAATAATTGATGATGAAAAGGAAAATAAGTGCCTGAAGAAAAACAAGACCCATTGAGAAAATTTGTGAGTCCGTGAAATCGAATAAAAACTTTAATGAATCAACCAGGATTAAAGGAAAAAATGGAACCAAAAAGGTAGATAACCATCCAATATCCACAATGTCCAAGTTTGAATAATTGGCCTTAAGAATTCGCTTTGTTCGTAGAAACGTGTTGAATGAAACCACAAAATAATAGCCAAAACAAACAGCTAGAAACCCTTCAAAAAAACCTGAATCACGACCAACAAACGTCGCGAAAACAAAACAAAAAATGGGAGTTCCATGCAATTTCCAATTGGCCTTATCGTCATGATTAGTATAATTCAAAGATTGTATATATAACAACAGGAATGGTCCATACAAAAAGCCAAAATAAGCGAGTATGTCTAAAGATAAATCAGTATATCTTGCAACAAAAGCATATGCTATTTCTACAACGAGCGTAAATAAAAAACCTGCTAGATATAAGTTGCTTATTTTTTTTCCCCGCCTTGTAAAAACCAAAAAAATAGCTAAAACTAAACTCTGTATGCCTTGAACAAACAATAATACAAGAATAAAGGACATAAAAAGGTTTGTATATAATGGCTAATGAAAAAATAAGTTAAGATTCTACAAACATAGTCAGTCAAAACATATAGAAATTCTGTCCCACTTCATGATTTGGAAACTAAGAGTCCAAGTAAAATACGTTTAAAGCGGATGGTTGCAGCAAAATGCCGCTTGGACATTATCTTATATTGCATCCCAAAATGACCAGAACCTTCAATACCTTCTTGGATAACGCATAGCCAAAAGCAATGATTAACGATAAAAACGATTTCCCATGTTGAAAAAGCTAAGTAAATTCAAGTAAGATTCGAACGATTAGCCCCCACAAAAAAATCCACAATACCCTATCTTTAGAACGTAGCGAACACTTTTATCAGCCTTCGCTGGAAACCTTGCATTTCATATGTCAAAAATCTTTGGAAAATTTCGACGCCAATTGTTGAAAGAGAATCGATTCAGTAAATATTTGCTTTATGTTGTGGGAGAGGTGGTCTTGGTCGTCATCGGTATTTTGATTGCTCTGCAAATCAACAATTGGAACGAGGCGCAAAAAGAAAGTGCTGAAGAAAAAAGACTGCTCTTGGCCCTGATTGAGGATTTTGAAGAGAATAGCGTCCGAATTGAAACTGCCATAAGCAAAGAAAAGGATATGATTACCATGAGCAAATCCTTGATTGCAGCCATGCAATCTGACCAAAAAACCATTGACAAAGACTCCATCCGGTTCTGGGTAGCCTCAGGAGCCAAATCGTGGTGGAATGCACAATTTGTAACGGGCACCTATGACGCCATCGTGAGTTCTGGAAAGATTGATATTTTGAAAAGTGATGCCTTGAAACGGGTGTTATCCCAGTTCGCAGCGGACATTGATTCTGGTTTTGAATACCATGACGAGTCCATCAACTATTTGATGGAAATGAACCACATCTCTGCAGACGTGGCTCCTGCCATCATTCATGAGGTACAACGCGAAGCACTGGATATTTCCATAAACGACAAGGATTTGGATGAACCCATTCAAAAACTCATTGAAAATGACACCTACTTGGGTTTGTTGATTTCGAAAACCTGGCTCGAAACCCTTAGGGTGGATTATCAGGAAAAATTACAGGCATACATTGCAGAAATCCTTTCCATCTGTAAATCAGAACTAAACCAATCCGCATAAAAACAAAATAGTAATGAAGCGAGTGCCCTATCTTATCATATTGAGTATTGTCTTTTTTTCATGCAAAAAGGAAGCTTCTACCAACAGTATTACGGAGCTTGAAGCTTTACAGGACTCCATATCGCGTACGTTGACCGAGATACATAGGCAAGGTGGTATCAAGGGTTTTGGTGTCGCTATCGTAAATGCAGATACCACGCTTTATTCAGAAGGATTTGGTTATGCAACCCTCGACAGTACAAAAGCCTATACCAAACATTCCCTTCAAAACATTGCGTCCGTATCCAAGACTCTAATTGGTATTTCCTTGTTAAAAGCCCAAGAAATGCAAAAGCTGAATCTGGACGACCCTGTGAATGACTATTTGCCTTTTGAAGTTAGTAATCCTTATCATCCTGAAGATACCATCACCATTAAACATTTGGCTACGCATACCTCATCCATTCAAGATGGTGATTTGTATGATACGACATCTTACATACTAAAGCATGCAGCGGATACCCTAATTGTTCAATCCATGCCTAGAGTAGATGGGTTCAATCCTCCCGCAGCAAACATGGATATGGGTACTTATTTGGAAAAATTCTTATCCCAAGAAGGGGAATGGTATCAACCTATTCATTTTTTAGAACAAAGACCGGGACAGTTTTATGAATACACTAATATCGGGGCCACCTTGGCCGCCTATATTATTGAAAGAGCTACGGAAACCTCCTATTCTGACTTCACCCAAATACATATTTTAACTCCGTTGGGAATGACCTCATCTGGTTGGAATTCTGCAGCGCTCGATACCACCAAACTCACCCAACTTTTTACTGATGAGGGTAGACAGATACCGAACTACACCTTGATTACGTATCCTGATGGAGGACTCATTACTTCTGCCGATGATAAAGCCAAATATCTAAGTGAAATTATCAAGGGGTATTCCGGAAAAGGAACACTTTTGTCTGAAGAGGGCTATCGTCTTTTCTTCTCCAAGTTTCTTTCTGAAAGCAACTTTAAGGAAGGAAGGGACACCGACAGACCTTTTGATGACGAATATAACAGTGGTCTTTTTATGGGGCATGCTCCCAATGGATACATAGGTCATACCGGAGGCGACCCAGGTGTATCTACTTTTATGTTTTTTAATCCCGAAACGAAGATTGGAAAGCTGCTGTTTATCAATACCGACCTCAATGAGAACACAGCAGACCAATTCTTCGCGATATGGGATACATTGGCGTCATACGAGCAACGTTTGGACGAGCAAGCTGGGAAAATAAAGGTCAATAAATAATAAAACCATCTTCAACACCGAACACAACGGGATGGAATGGCTGTTTCAATTACTCCTTCAAGCTGAAGGCTTTCAGTCAGGTTTATTCTGCTCTCAAACTGTGTATTGGATTTTGCCTTGAAACCTTCGCGATTTGAAAGCTAACGCTGAATAATGCGATAAGCAGTACGCCAACGATGGCAATACCAAAAACCCACCAAGGCATATCAATGCGATACGTGTAACTCTCCAACCAACGGCTCATGAGATAATAGGCCATGGGTATGGCAACCAACCCTGATAATAAAACCAAAAGAGTAAAGTCCCCCGATAACATCTTGAACAAGTTGGTGATAGAAGCACCCAACACTTTACGGATACCAATTTCTTTGGTTCGCTTTTCAGCAATGAAGGAGGCCAGTCCAAACAAGCCCAAACAACTTATGATGATGGTCAGAACAGAAAAAATTCCTGATAACTTGCGTAACCGTTCTTCAGAAACAAATTTTCTCCCAAAGTTTTCATCCACAAACGCATACTCAAAAGGAACATTTGGTGCGATTTTTTCAAATACTGCTTCGACTTTTGCGATTGACTCCGTAATATTTTGAAAAGGGGCCAACTTCACGGCTATCCAATTGGAATTGGTATAATCTACCATATAAATCGCTGGCTTCACGGGTTCAAAAGGGGATTCGGTCAAGAGGTTCTCCACTACCCCAATTACCTTGTGTTCGCCATTGGTCCATCGTATGGTTTCGCCAACAGGTTGGTCAAAGCCCATGTAGTCAACAGCCGCTTGATTCAGAATGTATGCTGTGGAATCGGATGCAAAGTCTCTTGAAAAATCTCGACCTTCTACTATGTTCCAACTAACCGCTTTTCCAAAATCATGCGAAACATAGAAGGTGACGATATTGGTAATCAAGTTGGGGTCTTTCCCGCTCCATTCAAATCCACCGTTGCTATTCCATACGTCCGTTAGTGGACTTGACGATTCTGTGATTTCTGTTACGACTCCGGTGTTAATCAATGACTCTCGCATTAAATTGTACTTCCCTTCATAATCTTCGGTATTCTTGGGAATCATGAGTAACTGGTCGCTATCATATCCTGTAGAACGGTCCTTGGTATGCTGGATTTGTTGATTCACAATGATTGTCCCAACGATAAGAACAATAGAGACCGTAAATTGAAAAACGACCAGAGCGCTTCGTAAAAATACCTGTGGTTTTCCTGATTGCATAGTACCTTTTAACGCTTTCAACGGACGAAATGAAGAAAGATAAAGCGCAGGATAACTTCCTGCCAAGAAACTTGTGATTAACACCAATCCCAGACTTACCAACCAAAACCAAAGGTTTGTATAAGGAAATTCCATTTGTTTCCCCGCCAATTCATTGAACAAAGGCAAACAGAATACTACCAGTCCGCAAGCTATGGTAAACGCAAAAAAGGTAACCAAAAGGGATTCAAACATAAATTGAAAAATCAACCGGTATTGGTCTGACCCAACGGTTTTCCGTATGCCAACTTCCTTGGCTCTTTTCTGGGCCCGAGCTGTAGCGAGGTTCATAAAGTTTACGCAAGCCAGCATCAAAACAAAAATGCCTATAATGCCAAACATCCTTACGTATTTTATGGCGCCCCCGATAGACTGGCCATTTTCAAAACTACTCTTCAAATGCCATTCTTTCATGGGGTGTACAAATACTTCAGGATTACTTCGTTTTGTTCCTTCGGGCACATGTCGGTACATCGCTTTGCTAATTTTCGCATTGACTGCGGCAAAAGAGGCCTCATCTTTCAGCTGCACATAAACCTGATAGGAGTTGTTGTCCCATAGATTTCTGTCTCTAGCTATTCTTACCCATTCATTGGCTGAAACATAGTGGTCCCAAGGCGCTATGAAATCCAGCTGTTGGTAACCCGCTTCATCGGGAATGGCATCAAAAACATTGGAATCACGGGGAATATCCTTAAAAACTCCACTAACGGTAGCACTGTCTTTGTTATTGATTTTAAGTGTTTTCCCTAAGGGGTTTTCATCCCCATAAAGCTCTTTGGCTGTTGACTCTGAAAGCACAACAGAATTGGGGTTGTCAAGGGCGCTTTGATTTCCTTTAGGCATTTGGAGTGAAAACATGCGCAAGGCATCTTTTTCCATGAAAACTCCCATCCGTGATAAGTCCGTATCATTTACCGATAGCACATTATCTCCTGGGAAAGAAGCCATTACTACATACTCAAAGTCGTCCGCATAAGAGGTTCTAAGTTCATTTGCCATAGGGTACGGTTGGGTATGCCGGGTTCGCGTTTCGCCATCAAAAGTCTTGTTTTGTAAGACCTGTCCTATTTTGTCATAATTCTCAAACCGGGCATTAAAAGTGGTTTCATCATAAACCCACAAACCAATCAGCATCGCTACGGCCAAACCAATGGCAAGCCCACCAATATTGATAAAGGAATACGTTTTGTTCTTTATGATGTTTCTCCATCCGATTTTGACGTAATTCCGTATCATAAGTATCGTTTGTTATTTGTTATCCAGTGAGTTGCTTCAGGCATCATTTTCAACGTACCACGTTTGGAACAACCATATTCATGCCAGTATCACAACTATTTGATTAACAGAAACTTAATTCAATTTTCTCATCAAAATTAACTGTAATTTGTAAAAAAAATGGACAAACCCTGTCAAAGGTGTTTACACCAAAACCCATTGAAAACGAGAGGTTTCCAATCGTTTGGACAGGATTTTCATGCATTCTTTTTGTCTAAAAATCTTGAATTCCGAGAAGAATTAATCTTTAGCTTTAGTACGATAGAACACAAATGCAAACCCTGATGATATGAAAAACGTTTTGACGCTAGCTATTGTCCTATTATTGATTCTAGCCCTATTGATTATGTACCTTGGGATGCAACGGGAAAGTATTTTAAATCCTCCCAATATCACCGGAATTGGTTTTATTGTGATTGCACTAGTTCTTGTATTTTGGCGTAAAGAAATTCAATAAATCGATTGAGAACCTTGAAAACCGAATTAGACTTGAAAAGCTGGAGCCGATACGAACACTTTAAGTTCTTTTCGGCTTTCGACGAGCCCTTCTTCGGAACAACGGTACGATTGGATTGCACCCAGACCTATAAAACCGCCAAGCGAAATCAAGCATCCTTCTTTCTGTCTTACCTGCATAAATCACTTGTTGCGGCAAATTCCATAGCCAACTTTAGATATCGCATTGAAGATGGGAAGGTATTCGAATATGAGCGCATCGATGCTTCTCCTACCATTAACCGAGCTGATGGCACTTTCGGATTTTCGTATTAGAAGTTTGATAAAGATTTCAACACCTTTCGAGATTTGGCCCTTCCCGTGATTCAAGAAGTGTGGGAGTCAAAAGGGTTGGTTCCAGGGACGGCTGGTCAAAACGTAATTCACTATTCAAGTTTACCATGGCTGGATTTCACTTCTGTTTCGCACGCGAGGCATTTTAGTTTTGGGGACAGTTGCCCGAAAATCTCATTTGGTAAAATGACCAAAACAAAGGACGGATTCGAATTTCCGGTTTCCGTACACGTGCACCACGCCTTGGTCGATGGCATTCATGTTGGGCAATTCGTGGAACGGTTTCAGGAGTTGTTGAACCAGGTTGAATAAAAATGCATTTGCCAATACTTTATGAATCGATTGTTTTTGCTCTTCATATTCGTACTAATCCTATCCTGCAAACCGTCATCGGACAAGGTGGAGGAAAAACTCTACGCATGTTTCACTAACTCCTTATCGCAAAAGGAAATGCAAAAGCTAAACGCTATCAGCACGGCATATGAAAGCTACCTCATCGAGCAAAGGGTGTTGGAATCCTCGGAAGCAGAAAGCTACTGGAACTTCTATAGAAAAATTGTGGAGTCAGGCACATTTGAGTTTACCAATGACTTTAATTTTTCTGAAAAAACACGTTTTCTGGAGCGGGAAAGTTTGGAAGCAAATCAAGCGCAATTGGATTGCTATACCCGTATTTTTCAATCCGAAGCGTATTTGCAGTCCAAACAATATCGATTGCAGCAAGAAATGCAATCTCTTCGAAAGCATCGGGTCACGCCAAAAATAATCGCCCAAACCACTATTGAAATATTGTCCGTTGATGATTTTGAATTGGAATACAACCGCTTAATGACATTACTCTTTATTGAGACAATCAATGAAACCTACAAAGATGCATCAGATGAATAAGGTCATAAAACACGTTGTGTTTTACGCTTTGGTCTTCTGTGCTGCATCATGTGTTGAGAAAAAGGCACCCAACCCTATTGTAGGGAATTGGTCTGCCCGCTACATGATTATTGATGATGAAGAGCTTTTGGGTTATTTATCTGACAAACCAACTTTTCGACTAAAACCTGCCATTTTCACGGAAGACAATTCAATGATTGTTTTCTTAGAAGCTGAAAACAGGGCAAATATTCAAGCCAAGTACTTCCTAAAGGGCGCAGATTCCATTCAAATTGAATCCTCTATTTCCAATTTAACCGGACAATATCGAATTAAAAGGGAAGAAAAGGGAGGACATAAAATCATGAAATTCATAGCGCCTCAAAAAGAAATGTATTTTGAACAGAATACGGCGAGAGTTAGTTATTGAACAAAGGGACTAACTACCGCTACTTCAACTTTCTAAATTTCACTCACTAACAAGCCGCATTCGCTCATTGCGAGTTTCTTATCCTACTTTTTTGGAGTAGGTTGGAAATATGAGGGACTTCAAATCCAAAATAGTAGACGGAAAAACCTTTGAACATAGAAACAGGCTTGTTAAACCTTTGTTTCTCCTTGCACTGTTGATTGTCTGTTTTGTGATGTGTTCCAATTAGTCCGATACTCTCTAAGACATCTTCACCTTACAAAATCAAACCAAAAGCACTCACCAAAACATAATCCCTATCTTTAGATAGCACGAAACGCATATCCCAAGTAAAAAAAGCGAAAATGGCAAAAAAGGCAGCAGAGACCGCCTCCTTCATGATGCGGTTTACCCAAAAGATATATGAAGAACATGGTGAATCCAAAGTACAGTGGCGGGGCAACGTGTCTCACGTTCAAGGAGGAGAAAACCTCAATTTCTCTGATTTTAAGGATGCGGTGGCTTTTATTCAAGAGCATTTGACCGACCTCACCCGCGAAGCCACCAATGATAGAAGCTCAGAAGAACAGGAGAATATTTTGCACAAAAGCTTTTCCCTTTTCAAAACTGTAGCCGCGACAGGTCCTAAAATTTTAAAGGAAACGCTAAAGGACCCCCGCAAGCAAGTAGCCAATTTGCAGGACCAATTGAGCGAATATGGGGAAGAACTGTTGGAGAAAGTCCCCTTGGACCAATGGCGCAACGCCTCAAAATCGGACTTCTTGTCCATTCAAGAATCCTTGGCAGCACTTTCACAATCCGTAGCCTTACTTACCGAAAAGGTAGATGCTCTGCATGCTTCGGAAACCACCAAAGCGAAAACACCTCGTTCTAAAACAAAATAAGCGGTGACACAAGAGGCGTTGACACAGCAATTGGAAAGCCACAAAACCTTCGGTCTTGAAGCCCCCATAAAATTTCAGACCATGGGTCAATTTGCGCTATGGCGTGATGGAGAAAAAGTTAACACCAAAGATTGGGGTCGGGACACAACCCTGCAGCTCATCCAATATTTGATTTCATACCGCCACAAACACGCGCTTCACAAGGAACATATTATGGACCATTTATGGGAAGAAGGCGATGACCGGGATTTTAAGGTAGCCCTTCATGGGGTAAACAAAGTACTGGAGCCCAATAGGGCTTCTCGTACCGATGCAATTTATGTACAAAGACAGGGAGTTACCTATCAGCTCAATCTCGATTTGGTTTGGATTGATGTGCAAGCTTTGGAAAACTTCATCATCATCGGGAATGAGGCTTTAAGTGAGCATCCTAAGATAGCGCAAGAAGCCTATAAGCAAGCCATTGAGCTTTACCAAGGAGAATATCTTCCCAATCGTATCTTTGAAGACTGGTCTTCTGAGGAACGCGAAAAAACACAAGTACTCATTCTAGGAGCACTGGTGAATATGGCTGAACTCTTGGTAAAAGAAAATCCAATGGAAAGTGTTCGTCTCGCCCAACAAGCCATCGGCATAGACAAGACCTGGGAAGATGCGTATCGCATTCAAATGGAAGCTTACATAGTTAAAGGCAACCGCCCCCAAGCACTCAAAACCAACCAAAAGTGTGCGGATATCTTGGACGAAGAGTACGGTATCCCTCCCCTTCCTGCTACCAAAGCCCTCCTCAAGGAAATTGAAACTTTGGCTTAAAATTCAATTTAAACATCTGTTTTTCAGGTATTTATTTCCTTTTTTTTCAAGAAAATTATCTCTTGGGTCAAGGTTGTAACTCATCTGTAACTCCCTGATTTTATGTTTGCAGTGTAAAATTTGAATCATCAAATAAAACATACCATTATGGCTACGAAAACACAAAAAACGAAGCGCACTTTAGTAGAAAAAACAGCAGACAACATGCTGGGCATGGCCACTATGGCAAACGACTTTGCATTGAACACCACTGAAAAGGCGTTTGACACTTCCTTTAAAATGGCAAACAAGTCTTTGGACGTCACTTCAAAGATTATGAAAAAAGGATTGGACATCACTGCCACCCAACAAGATTTGGTTTTTGATGTGTTAACTGGAGTAAAGAAAAAAATTGTAAAAAAGTAGAGATAACCCCCTAACATTCAATAGTGCAACTCATTTGTAACTCGCGGTTACTAGGTTTGCACCAACAAATACGAATAACAACATTTTAAAATATAAATCATGGCTACAAAAACAACAAACAAGACACAGAAGAAAAGCCTAAACAATTCATTGGTAAATGCTACGATGGCAACTATCAACACCACTGTGGAGCACGGTGAAAAATGGCAAAAGCTAACCAAGAAATTGGTTAAGAAATCAGAGCCCGTTCGCAGAAAGCAAATGGATATGGTTTTCGAAACCGCTACTGAGGTAAAAGCACAATTTAACTCTGGAAAAGAGAGAATGTTCGACTTGGTTGGATACGATGGAGAAGTAGTTGAGCGTGCAGTAGAGTATGCTACCCAAAATCCTGTAAGCAAAAAGGTTATCAAAGTTGCTGGTTCTGTTAAGGAAACCATCACTGAAAACCCTGTAGTAAAGCAAGTTGAAAAAACTACTGAAAATCTTAAGGCTAAAGGCACCGCTAAATTGAACGACCTTAAAGAAGATGTTTTGGAACAAGCCCAAAAAATCTTGAACAAAGGTGAGGAAATGGTAGAGGACGCTCTAGACACCAAAAAGGTTAAGAAGCAAGCCAAAGCGAAAGTGAGCAAGGCTAAAGCGAAAGCAGCTTCTACTACTAAAAAGGTAGCAGCGAAAGTAGAGCCTGTTGCCAAAAAAGTAAAAGCAGTTGAAAAAAAGGTGGTTGAAACCGTAAAAGATGATTTGAAATTAATCCACGGAATTGGACCAAAATTGGAAACCATCTTTAACCAAAACGGAATTGTGACCTACGCTCAGTTAGCTAAAGCCAGCGAAGCTACCATGAGAAGCATCTTGGAAAAAGCTGGACCTGTTTTCAAAAACGCAAATTTCGCGGATTGGAAAAAAGAAGCTGAGAAAATGAGCGCCTAATTCAGGTCTGTGCATTTCAACATTAAAATCTAGAAAAGATGAAAAACAATAAGACAGCAAAAAAAGCAAAAGGATTTATCGGAAAAACGATATCCAAAGCAAAAGACTTTGCCTTAAACGCAAATGACATTGCCCTAGCTAAAACAGAAGAAATCGTAACAGATTCTTTGGAAATTGCAGCGCAATGGCAAAAGGTTGGTGAAAAAGCGATTAAAGGTGGATTGAAATTATCCGCTAATCAGCAAGACCTTGTCTTTGATATTTTGAACGAAGTTAAATCCGATGTAAAAGAAGGCCAGAAGAAGTTTCGTAAACTCGTAGCCTAAACTTTCAAACGGATTCCATGAACGAAAACCAGAATATCTCCTATGTGGGTATTCTGGTTTTTTCGTTTTTCATCCCTAAAACAAGAAATCGCTATTTTAGCAAAAGGCCACTATCTTCTTCTTGGAAGTTGAGGCAAACGTAGTGACCTAATATTCTCAAACAGCACATTGGCAAGAAAAAAGACCATAACAAAAGCGTATCTCATAGATTGTTATATGGATACCGTAGTGGCCCAACACGGCACCCCTTTTACGGTGGAAGACCTGGCAGAAGCGCATAATTTCACGTCAAAAGCCTTCGAAGCCCATTTTGAAAGCTTTGATGACCTCAACAAAGCCATCTTCAAGATTTTCTTGGACAATGCGCTAGCCGTACTTGCCGAAACACCAGAATACTTCGGCTTTAGCAAAAAAGACAAATTGCTAAGCTTGTATTACACCCTTTTCGAGAATTTCACCCTCAATCGTGATTTTGTTTTACTGACCATCAAGAGTTACGGACTGAATTTAAACACCCTGTCGCTTTTCAATGAGTTAAAAGAAAGCTTTGTGGCCTTTGTGGATTCCCTTGAAATGGAAACCATCCGCTTACATGACACCCTGGATTCCTTTCAAAAAAAATCGGTTCAAGAAGGGCTTTGGGTACAATTCCTTTTGACCCTAAAGTTTTGGATGTCCGATGACTCTCCGAAATGCCAAAAGACAGACATTTTTATTGAAAAATCAGTGAATACCGGAGTAGAACTCTTGAACACGAAGTCCCTGCATAACATCATCGATTTAGGCAAGTTTTTATACGCTGAAAAAATAAAAACCAAGTAAGCGCCATGAAATCCTCTAAAAATATCCCGATTTCCAAACTGCGCCGCACGTCTAAATTAGTGCAAACTGGGGCCAAGGTTGTGGTAAATTATTTGAAGTACTACGGCGATAAAATGGTGAACTCTGAAGAAGAAGCCAAGGAACGTCTGGAGGAAAACAATGCCAATGACATTTACGATAGCCTCAAAACACTAAAGGGAAGTGCTTTGAAAATGGCACAGATGATGAGCATGGAAAAAAACATCATGCCCAAGGCGTTCGTAGAAAAATTTTCGCTTGCGCAATTCTCGGTTCCTCCCCTTTCCGCTCCTTTGGTGCTGAAAACGTTTAAAAAATCCTTTGGCAAACTGCCGCACCAACTTTTTGATGCATTCAACAGTCAAGCCATCAATGCCGCAAGCATCGGGCAGGTTCACCAAGCCCAAAAGAATGGGAAAACCTTGGCTGTAAAAATCCAATATCCCGGTATTGCGGATAGCATCCAATCCGATTTGGCCATTGTAAAACCTGTAGCCATGAAAATGTTCAAAATTTCTGGCGAACATTCCGAACAATACTTTAAAGAGGTAGAAAACAAATTGGTCGAGGAAACCGATTACGTTTTGGAACTGGCCCAAAGCCAAGAAATCGCTAAAGAGTGCGCGCATATTGAAAACCTCAAATTTCCAGAGTACTATCCGGAATATTCCTCTACCGATATCATCACCATGGATTGGATGGAAGGACTACATCTCTCTGAATTTGTAAGAAGAAATATAGACCAACAAGCAGCCAATGCCATTGGGCAAACCCTTTGGGATTTTTACATGTACCAAATTCATGTATTGCGTAAGGTACATGCCGACCCGCATCCAGGTAACTTCCTTATTTCAAACCAAAATGAAGTGATTGCTTTGGATTTTGGTTGTATGAAAACCATTCCAGATACCTTTTATGAACCCTATTTTGCCTTGTTCAATTACGAAGTATTGCACGATTCGAAGCAATTTGAAGAGAACCTTGAAGCACTGGAAATCTTGAAACCGGAAGATAGCGAAGAAGAAAGAGCACGATTCAGTGACTTGTTTTTCGAAATCATAGAATGTTTTACCACCCCTTTTCAAGATGAAACCTTTGATTTTTCGGACAGGGAAATGTTTGATAAACTAAGCACTTACGGCGAAAAATACATCAAAGAAGCGTCTTCCTTGAACATGGGCGCCAATCGAGGGTCGAAGCATAACATTTATATGAACCGAACCTTTTTCGGACTTTTCAGTCTTATGTTCGACCTCAAAGCAGAAAATATTACAATCAACAATTACACCCATTATTTGGAAGAGGAAACCGTATTGGGATAAAACAAAAAACGATGGCCGCGAAATTAGACATCAAGGATATTGCACAAGAAGTACTAGACGGAAAATTCAAACAGATTTCCGGTTACGATGCTGCCTTTTTGTACGCAGAATCCCCTACCAGTCCTATGCATATTGCTACGCTAGTGGTAGTGGAAGATTCTTTGGAATTCAAGGATTTCAAAAAAATTGTAGCCTCCAAGCTTCACTTGATGCCCAAGTTCAGACAGCGGTTGTTGAACGTGCCCATGAACTTGGATTATCCCTATTGGGTTGATGACCCCAATTTTGAATTGGACTTGCATTTACATCGCATGAAGCTCCCAGACCCTTCCAACTGGGAAACCTTGCGCCGGACCACTTCTCGAATATTCAGTGCCCCTTTGGATTTAAGACGTCCGCTATGGTCCATCCATTTTATTGAAGGGATAGATGAAATTGCACAGGTTCCCAAAGGTTCTGTGGCTATTGTCAGTAAAGTGCATCATGTCATGATTGATGGCAATTCAGGGGTAGGACTCATGGGCATCTTGTTTGACAAGGATGACAAGGCCAAACCCATAGACCTTTCCAAAGTCAAAAAATTTGACCCAGACCCGCTACCAGGAGATATCAGCCTATTGCTGAAAAGTGGCTACGGCTTTTTGAAGAAGCCCTTCAAATTGCCCAAGACCCTTGCCGAGACCGCGGTGGCCTTTATCAAAACCAAGACCTCAAAGACGCTAAGCATCCAAAAAGAGTTTACTTCGGCACGATATCCGGTACCGATTACCATATTCAACGGAAACATTTCCCCGAAACGGACCTGGGGTACGGCCATTCTGGAATTTGACCGGGTCAACAGTCTTCGAAAATCTACGGGAGGCAGTATCAATGACCTCATCCTCGCCTTTTGCGCGGGAGCCATTCGACGCTATCTGCAAGAACGAGAGAAGTTACCACTGCAACCTTTGGTGGCCAATGTGCCGATTTCCATCCGAAGTGAAAACGACAAATCGCATAACAACCAAATTGCCAACATGATGATTCAGTTGGCGACACATATTGACGACCCCCTAGAGCGTTTGGAATACATTCAAGAGCAGACCATGTTGGGGAAATCAAGACACAAAACCATGGGAGCAAAAACCCTGTCGAAAATGGCAGATGCCGTGCCCTTCGGGCTTGCCAATCTTGCGGCAGGTTTGTACAGCAAATACAACATCAAAGATTTGCATAGACCTCCGTTCAACGTGACTATAACGAACGTTCCTGGACCTCGTAATCTCTTGTATTTGAATGGCCACAAAGTCGTAGCCATGTTCGGTTTGACCCCAGTAGTAGACGGGTTTGGATTGATTATTGCAGCATTTAGTTACAACGGAGTGATTAGCATCACAACTACTTCGGACGCGAAGACCATGCCCGATGCTTACGTGTTTTCAAGGTACATTAGGGAATCGGCCAACGAATTGGAGCAATTGATATTGACCCAAGCCAAAAGCAAGGGTGCTGATAAAAAAGAAGCACCGCAAAAAAGCGAAAGCACGGTCTTCTTCAATGCGTTGAAGCGTTATGTAAAGAAAGAAGTTGCGCTTGTCAAAAAATTCAAGGGCATCTACCATATTAATGTGGATTTGGGTGCTCGAAGCGAATGTTGGGAAATTAACCTCAGCTCAGAACCCGCCACTGTCAAAAAGACGAAAAACTTGGACCCTAAAACGGTCTTGGACATTGAAGACGCCAACCTATATGCCCTTTACAAAAAGAAGCTTCTTTTTGAAGAATTAAAAATCCAACAACGGTTGAAAATGACGGGTACGGCAACGGACAAGGGGAAATTCACCAAATTCCTTAAGGCCTTTTTAGCACGATAAGCATGCATTTCAAGACGAACACCTTTACGGCCGCGGATGGCGAAATCATCTGCTACTATAAATGGGAGGCTTATGACTCCCAAAAAAGTAGGGGTGTCATCCAAATTGCGCATGGTGTAGGGGAACATGCCGGTCGCTATGACCGAATTGCCCATCGCTTACAAAAAGAAGGGTTTACCGTTTACGCCAACGACCATAGGGCGCATGGCAAAACAGCCGAAATCAAACGGCTCTATGGGTATTATGAGGGCACCGATTACTTTGAAGATGTGGTATCGGACATGCACGAGCTTACCCAGCTCATGCGAACGGAAAACCCTGATGCACGTTTCATTTTATTTGGACACAGTATGGGTTCGCTGTTGAGCAGAAAGTATGTTTTAGAACATGGTGAAGGCATTGATGCCTTGATTTTATCTGGTACGGCGAATTTTATCAAAGGATTGGGGCATTTTGGACTGGCCAGCACCAAAGTAGTTAGTGTATTTCGGGGTCGGGAACGCAGTAACGAAACCTTACGTTCTTTCTTTTTCGACGAGTTCAACAAGAAATTCAAACCCAACCGCACCAAACTGGATTGGATAAGTAGTGACGACGCCGAGGTAGATGCTTTTGAAGCAGACCCCTATCGCATCGAGAATTTTTCTATTGGTGTTTTTGCTGATATTTTAACCAACTCCAAAGAACTGAACAAGACCAGCGCCTTTGCCGACACGCCTGATGAACTGCCTATTTTGATGTTTTCAGGCGATAAAGACCCTGTGGGCGAAATGGGCAAAGGAGTAACCCAGGTAGCAGAAAATTATAGAAAGTACGGTAATACCGAACTCACTTTCAATTTATATGAAGGGGGCAGACATGAAATGCTGAACGAGAAAAACAGCAAGGAAGTCGAAGAAGACATCCTCACGTGGCTGAACACCCATATTCCTTAAACATCAGATGGAAGACAAACAACAATTATATCTCACCTTTACCAAATTCGTTACCCTTTTGGGCATACTGAATGGCTTGTCTCTTAAAGTCATTCGTAAAATCATCACGGATAATTTTGGGGTTCATCCCTATGCCTCCCAAATGCTTCCAGAGGTGAAAGCCTTGGAAAAGATTGACGAAGACATCAAATTCCTGTTCAACGAATGTGTTCGTATTTGTGATGAACTTGGTCCGAGCAGAGAATACTTCACCATACTGACTTTGCTCAGAAACATCACTCACGATGTGGTTGGGAATGAGAAGGCGGAAGCAAAGGAGCTATCCATGGATATTTTGGAGAAGTTTGAACATGAAATCGAACTGATCAACCAAAAAATACCACAACCTCCGCTTTTCAATATTGTGTTGGAGAGCCGGTCGTTGATTGAGTGGTCTTCCATTTATTGCATTTATCCCTTTATCCCGAAACGCATCAAGGGAGAAGGCCGACCCGTATTGCTCATCCCTCCCTATTTAGGGGATGACTATTCCACTTCTTTTGTACGTCGGTATTTGACTTCACTAGGCTTCAAAACCTATAAATGGGAACAAGGCTTCAACATGATCAAGTCGCATTACATTCCGCGATTGGAAGAAAAGCTATTTGACATCTATCAAGAACATGGCCAAAAAGTGAACCTCGTTGGTTGGAGTGGCGGTGGCATTTTTGCCAAAATCATGGCGAATCGCCATCCAGACCAAGTAGAACAAATCGTGACGATTGGGTCACCCGTTTGGGGCGTGATGGACATGAAAACTCCAGTTAGCGGCATTCTAGAATTCTTTCGAGGGAAGTCCTTAAAGGAACGCAATAAACGATTTATCGAAGAATTGGAACCTATCCCCAATGTGCCGATTACTTGCATTTACACCAAAACCGATGGGCTGCTCCCCTGGAAGCATTGCATGGAGGCAGAAACGTATCGGGACGACATCAAAAACATTGAAGTGTACGGAAGCCATTCGGGGCTTGGGGCCAACGTAAGCGTGTTGATGATTACCGCTAACGCCTTGAGCGCCAACATCAATGGCATGACCATAAAGGATTCAACTACCAATATAGAACGCATACTCTATCCTTTTTACTGGAACAAAAAACGGAGAAGTTTGTTTTTCTTAAATTAGGTGTCAGGCCTATTCGATACGCATGGACAGCATAATTAATGATTCGGGATTTCAAGAAGCGCTAAAGCAAACGGCCAAGGACCATAAGTTAGACCTTAAAAAGGTTCAAAAAGAGGCAGCCGAATACATCAAGGAACTTCATGCACGGCAACATCCGCTCGCCAAAATCGCTTCCGTAAAAAGTTTTGACTACATCCTATCGAGGGCTTATAACGAAAAGATAGATGTAGACCCCAAGGGCATCAAAAAATTGATGCAGCTCATGCGGATGAACTCCGTGGCCTTTATCATGACCCACAAAACCTATTTGGATACGTTGGTTTTGATTTCGACCCTATCCCGTTTTGGGATGCCCGTCCCCTATTCGTTTGGGGGTATCAATCTGGCGTTTCCCGGGTTAAAGCAATTGGGCAATAGTGCAGGTCTCATTTTCATTCGACGCAGTTTTAAGGACAATCCTGTTTACAAAATTGCGCTAAGACATTACATCGCCAGCATCATTGACCATGGCGACCACCTTACTTGGAACATTGAAGGTACCCGTTCCCGAACGGGGAAAATATTGCATCCGCAAATGGGTATTTTAAAATACATCATGGATGCGGAGAAGCAGAGCACCAAGGCGGTAAAATATGTTCCGGTTTCGATTGCCTACGACCTCATCCCCGACGTCAAGGAAATGACGGAGCAAGCCAAGGGTGCCCAGAAAAAATCGGAAGACCTAGCTGAAGGACTCAAGTATGTGCGCAGCTTGGGCAACAATTTTGGGCGAGCTGCCATCCGTTTTGGCGACCCAGTTGAAATTGACGAAACCCACAATGTAGTGGTGCCTCAATTTAACGATGACAGTTATAAGAGCAAGGATACCCTCCCGTATTTTGCCTTTGACGTCATCAACCAAATGTCGCAAATCACTCCGGTATCCACCGTTTCGCTGATTTCCAATGTACTTTTGAACGATTTCGCTTTAACCAAAAAGGAAATCGAATTCAAGGTCAAAAAACTAATGGAATATGTCGGCAAAAAACAAGCCGATTCCCTAATCGACCGTGGAAATCCTATCGCGGTGAGCGTGCAAAAAGCATTGAACTTATTACAGGGAGCCCATATCGTTCAGAAAAGCAGAGCGGGCCAAAAGGCACAATACAGCATTATTTCTTCAGAATATCTGGTGGCTACTTATTACGCCAATATGGCTGCGGGACATTTCTATCATTCCGCTTTTGTGGAGATGGCCTTGGTAAAAATCAAGGATGATACTTCGTCGGAGCGCATCGTACATTTCTGGGAAGAAATTATGCGATTGCGCAACCTTTTTAAGTTTGAATTCTTCTACACGAACAAAGCCAAGTTCAGTGCCGAAATTGAAGAAGAACTGCAACGTTTCGATAAAAACTGGCGCGAAATCCTTGCCGACCCGAAACGAGACGTCGCTGAAATCCTGAAAAAACAAGACCTCTTTATCTCTCGTGCTTTGTTGCTCTCCTACATTGAAGCCGATAAAGTAGTATGCCATACCCTCAACAATTGGGATGAGGATTACCCTTTTACCGAAGATGACTTCTTGCAACTCTGCATGTTCAAGGGCAAGGAACTGCATTGGCAAAGCAAAATCACCCGTTTGGGTAGTGTGGCCAAACCCTTTTTGCAGAATGCCTATCGCTTCGCGGAAAATGCAGGTTTAGGACTCAAGAATCAAAAACTCAATACCAAAGGGCTGGAAGATTGGATGGCCCAATTGGATGACCTTACCGCCCGTTTGGCCTACTTGAAAGAAATTGAAGTAGAACCCAGCAAAAGAAGCTTGGGTCGCATGGCCAGTCAGAACAACTTGGTTCCTACTGCGAAACCGACGCGCTCCAAAAAAGATTTGGAGCAAGAAGAGGAAGGCCCGCACATTGCCGCGTATTTCGATTTGGACCGAACGCTCATTAATGACTTTTCGGCCAAACGCTTTATGCGTACCCGTTTACTCAGTGGCGAAACCACGGCAACCGAATACCTCACCCAATTCATGACAGCTTTGGTGTTCTCTTTCGGGAACCGCGATTTTGAAATACTGACCAAACTTGCCGCGATGGGGGTAAAAGGGATTCCTGAAAAGGTTTTCGCCACCCTGGGGCAAGAGGTTTTCGACGAATTTTTGACACATACGATTTATCCAGAATCTAGAGAGCTGGTCAAAAAGCATATGGAGAAAGGCCATCGCGTGGTGATTATTTCCGCAGCAACCATGTACCAAATCAATCCTGTGGCGAAGAATTTGGGGATTACCGAAGTATACGGTACCCGAATGGAAGTCAAAAACGGGAAGTTTACCGGCCGTATTTCCGAAATGTGCTGGGGTGAAGGTAAGGCCAGAGCGGCTCGTTTAGATTGTAGGAAATCCCGAAGCGACCAATCCTGAGAACAGGCGTTCACATGTTGCTTTTGAGAATGATTGGCCCATACTTCGTTTTGAAGAACCGGGTGAAAAGCCCATCGTGAACGGACTTCGTACGAGTTTAGCTGTAGCCAGTATTTATCCCTCAGCAGTAAAAGGCGCACTGACGGGCTTGGCAACCCTATCCAAACAGAAAGGGGCCAATGCCACCTTTGCCAGTATAGGAGATTTGGGTACCCGCTTTGCAGGACTTCAAATTTCCGTAAAAGGAAAACGAAACTTGACGGATTTCCGTCCGGCAGTGTTTTGCTTCAACCACCAAAGTGCAGCGGATTTCTTTATCATCATGAAATTGCTTCGCAATGACTTTACCGGGGTCGCCAAAAAAGAACTGGAACGCACACCCATCGGACCCATCTTCAAAGCCTTGGGCGCCATCTACATTGACCGAAGTAACAAAGCCAAGGCCATTGAGGCGATGAAACCTGCGGTGGAAGCTTTAAAAAATGGGATTTCCGTAGCCATCGCCCCCGAAGGAACCCGAAGCGGTACACCCGAATTGGGACCCTTCAAAAAAGGGGCTTTCCATTTGGCCATACAAGCTGGAGTGCCCATTGTGCCTATCGTCATCAAAAATGCCTATAAAGCGGTATCGAAAGGTTCACCCATGTTGCGCCCTACGCATATTGAAGTAGTGGTACTGGACCCTGTGGAAACTGGACTTTGGAAATTGAAAAACTTAAACCAATACATCGAAGAGGTACGCGACCTTTTCGTTGCGGAATTAAATAACTAACTCGGGACGGAGGTGCACCAAGCACCGGACCGATACTAAACAACACCAGCATGCCATTAAAAGTAGGATTATTGGGTGGCGGCTCATGGGGCACGACCGTGGCCTCGCTTACCGCGCGCAATGCAGATACGACCCTTTGGGCCCGAAACGAGGAAACCGTAAAAGAAATCAACGAACAACGCACCAATTCCAAATACCTGCCCGGCGCCTTGCTCAACAAAAACCTAAAGGCCTCGGCCTCTATCGCCGATACCGTTAAAGATGCCGACCTCTTGGTCATGGGGATTCCCTCGCAGAATTTTAGGCAAGTATTGGAGACGGCTAAACCGCACATACGGCCTTGGATACCCGTGGTCAGTCTCTCAAAAGGTTTGGAAATGGGCACCAAAAAACGCATGACCGAGGTTATCAGCGAGATTTTACCGGGCCATCCTGCAGGTGTGCTTACGGGACCCAATTTGGCCAAGGAAATCCATAATGGGCAAGCAGCAGCAGCCGTTATCGCCATGGTCGATGAGATTATTGCCAAAAAACTGCAAAGTGTTTTCAATTGTGGGCTTTTTCGGGTGTACACCAATACGGATGTGATTGGCTGCGAATTAGGTGGCGCGTTAAAAAACATCATGGCGATAGCCACCGGGATGGGAGATGGCGCCAATGCGGGAGACAATACCCGAGCCGCCGTGATTACCCGGGGCCTTTCGGAACTCACGCGTCTGGGCACAGCCATGGGGGGCAAACGCAGGACCTTTTCCGGTTTGGCCGGTATGGGCGATTTGGTAGCGACTTGTAGCAGCCCCAAAAGTAGAAACCGACATGTTGGTTTTCAGTTGGGAAAAGGCAAAAAAATAGACGAAATCATAGCCGAAATGTCAGAAGTAGCTGAAGGGGTAAAAACTGCAAAGGTGGTAATGGAACTCTCGCGAGACCATAACGTACACATGCCCATTTCGGAAGAAGTATACAAGGTGTTGTACGAAGGCAATACCGTAGAAGATGCCTTTCGCGGCCTCTTAAAGCTAGAAAGCGGTTCGGAAGCAGAGCCTGGATAGCCCCCTCTCTATTTGAATTTATAGCATCTTACCCCCAGCAGTCTTTGGAGTTGAAAGTTTAGACCTTTTGTGCTTGCAAAACACCAATGATGCCCTTTAGTGCCGAAACTTCCGCTTTAATTTCCCGTTTATCAATCGTATCGGCTTCAAGGTAGAAGAGCATTTCTATGGCCAAGTGCAAATGGTCAACTAAGCCTTCGGCGGAGCCGTAGGTGTCTTTTATAAACTCGAGCAGCTGCTCGTTCTGTTTTTCCTGTACCATTTGTGAAATCAAAAGATTTGGTATTGCACACTTCAAACATACAAAACAATTTTAAAAAGCCATTAATTAATGGTGGCTAATTAATGGCTCTGTTGATTTCTTTAACCTCATGCATAAATCACTTGAAGTCCAAAAATTAGCCAAGCGAATAAAATCGCTTCGTATTCAAAAAGGATACAAGAGCTACGAAAATTTTGCCTTTGACCATGGCATTCCGAGGTCACAATATGGTCGCTATGAAACCGGCACGGATATCCGATACACGAGCTTGTTGAAAATTGCCCAAGCTTTTGATATGACCTTGGAGGAATTATTTAGTGAGGGATTTGATTAAGGGAATTGGTATTGTGAACTTGAAGGAGCAACGATATCTTCTTAAGCTGGGGCAGCGTATTAAGACCTTACGCCTGGAACGGGGTTTTGACCAAAAGTCTTTCGCCTTTCACTGCGACATTGGACGCACCCAACTCTATATGATTGAAAATGGAAAAACCAACCCAAGACTGCTCACCCTAATGAAAATAGCCGCTGGGTTTGAGATGACGCTAGGGGAGTTTTGTGGTGAGTGGGTTGATTAAGTAATATTTGCCAACAAGGACTTTAACCAACCTCTATCGCTTGGCCATTTTTTCCTAACTTGAATTGACTAAAAAACGTCTGGTACGGGCCGCGAGGCCATAGCTGGGACCATTATGTGCAATTGAAAAAACCAATGAAGTATCTTTTTCTAATCACGTTTCTTTTCACTTTTTTGGCTTGTAATTCCAAAAAAGACAGTGCTGTTTCTAAAATCAAAAATCCAAATCCAGAAAAAACTGTTCAAAGGAAATTGAGTGGAAAAGAAGTCGTAGCGGAATTAGAAAAATTGGGTTATTTCAATCTTACCGACGAATCTGAATTAGATACGGTTAAAGCCGACTTTCAAAAGACTTACACGAACTTACATTTCTTTCAAGGACCATTGCGTGGAGAAACTCTGAGTTTTATGGATAATCGTTACCATTGGATAGATTTGGAAGAACTTTTTGAGATTGGTGGATTAACAGAATATTTAACCCAAGTAAAACCGACTTTTGAAAAACTTGGACTTGAATTAGAATTCGCAAACGAAAGAAGCAAACAAGACCAAAATAGTTGGAAACACACAATTGAACTAAACGGAAATGAATACATAGCATTTGAAGGACAATTTTCCGACTTGGATTGGGCAATTGCCTATGTGAACTTTATTGAAATGTTGAACGCTGAATTAAGGAGGCAAAATTCAGTCGAGCAATTTTTACCTGTAAACTCTAAAAATGATGGAATGTTTGTTTTATTATCTCCGGAACAACTAGAATTTATATTGCGTATTTATTCCGTGAAAAATGAAAATCCTACAACGATGGACACATGGAAAAGCTTAAACGGTTTATAAAATACTGCACACAACAAGGGCTATAGCCCATGACCATCGCTTGGCCATTTTTTCCTAACTTCAATTAACTAAAAACTGTCTGGCGCTGGCCACAGGTCCATAGCCGAGACCGTTAGGCAAAATATGAAAAAAGCAAATCCGAAATACAACCCAATCGACCTACTCGTTGAAAGGTTAGCGGATAATTTTGCCAAAGTAAAAGACTTTGATAAACTTCAAGATTCGGAAGAAGGAAAAAAACTGTTTGACTTGATAATCAAATCAACGTCTGAAATGGAAAATTTTCAAACCTTATTCCTGAATTATTATATTCCTTCTGCAAATAAATCAATTGCGGACAGTTGGACTCAAATTTCAAAGTCTAAATACAAACATCTATTAAATATTTCTAGAGACCAACTAAAGGAAAATCTATACGAAACTGTACGACTTGGTTACGTAGGACTTTTCCATAAATATGAGTCTTATTTAAAAGCTTTGATTAATGCTACAAACTTCTTACTAAAAGAGGTTAATGAAGAAAATAATCTTTTAAGCATTGAGGAATATTGTAAAAAGAAATACAAAATAAATATTTTCAAATCGCACGACAAGTTTGCAATAACAAGTAGAATAAACTACATCTCGAACTGTATTAAACATTGGGATGGGTTTCCTGTAAAAGAACCTATTCATTCGGATTTTTTGTATGCAAATCGGAATGAAAAAATCAGAATAGAAAAAGATATTTTTCGAATTGACATTGATAGATTAAAATCGCATTGTGAATTGTTAATGTCACAGATAATTACAATCGGATTTAAACAATATTTTGAACTTGACTATGAAATCATCAAAAAGAGTTTAAAACCTGAATTGAAAGAGAGTGCCGAAACAAAACAAAAATTGGAAGAAGTGATTAAAAGCTTTGATTTTGTTTTATCGGACTTTGAAAAATAAATACTTTGCCTAACAATGGCTATAATTCATTATGGTTTTGTACCACACCAAAATAAAAGTATAAATCAAACGGCTGGATTTCGGCGGAATAATCCTGCGGATGACTCCACAACGAAATCATAGCCGAGACCATTGGCAGCAACTTAAAAGAACATTGGGAATATTTCGCTTCATAAAGAAAAAACAAGTCGGGTCATCGCCTAAAAAGATAGTAAAGCGAATGATTGACTACATTCCTGAATTCTATAAGAACCATAGACAATTTCAAAACAGTATTGTGTTTTATGAAACTAATGAATTTGGACTTGCTCTGGAAAGTCTTGTTGAATTAGCAGATGAAACCCAGCATTATTTTTCAGAAGAATTCTGGACAGAATTAGGCAGAGCTTCTAATTTAATGGGAATGGAAAAAGTCGCTTCCTATTGTAAAAAGCAGTCGAAAAAGACTCTAAAAGGTTTGGACTACAAGTTACCTTTCGGTTGGACAACCTATAAAGTCAGTGAAAATCATTTTCAAGTATATATTTCCGAAAAACTAAATCAGGAATGGAAAACGGAACGAAGAAAAAAAGACGGAATTGAAAAATTGCTGACTGAAAACGGAATACATTTCTCAAATAAAGGAAGAAATGGATATATCTACTTTGTAGAAAATGGAAAACTAATAGAATTTGAGTGGGAATTAGAGGTTAGTGGAATAAGATTATGGTTTGAGTCTGAAACTCATTGGTGCTTACCTACCAAATTGGAATTAAAAAAAGAGGATAAATCAAGAATTAAGGAACTGATTACTGATTGGGCTGAACGTAATAATGAGAAAATTGAATTTGACTAAAAGCAGCTGCTAACAATGGCTTTAAGTAATCCTCCAGAGGCAGACAGGCTGTCCGAATCAACTCGGAATTGCTAAAGCTAAATTAACGCATATTAACCCGTAACTGACGGTTATACAAGACCGTTAGCCGACATTCGATGAGACTGAAATTCCACACTGTCGTATTAATTTCTAGTTTACTATTTAGTTGTCAGAATGAACATAAACTAGATGGTAATTATTCTATCTGTATCGATGGACAATATGCGGAAGTCTATTTCAAAAGAGGCTTTATGCGAATGGCTTCAGAAAACGAATGGGTTAGATTATCCGAATGGAGAAAAATTGAAATCTTGAACGATACTCTATATTTTGAGACGTTCGGAGAATGGAGGGACAATGCAAGGGCCAAAATAAAATATATTGGATGGAACAGAATAGAGCTTAAATTCCCGGAAAATATAAAGGACAAACAGTTTGGAATAACTCAACGCTTGGAACGAATTAAAAGTGACTTTGATGTTAATGAATCAGAAGAGTTTTGGACTGAATTTAAAACTAGAAAGAACTCCATGAAATGCAACTCTGAAAAGTAAAAACGTTGGCAACAATGGCTATAATTCATTGCGGCTTTCTTGGTAACTTTAAACCTGTTGACCATTAACGCGGCTGGATTTCATACGGGGGAAATGCTACGCATTTCAACCCCGCAACGAAATCATAGCCGAGACCGTTGGCAACAATTTGACAAAAACATTTAGAATGAAGAAGCTTTCAATACTGTTGCTGTTTTGGACCTTATTTGCTTTAGTTTCCTGTGAAACTGAACGCAATAGTCATTTTGTTGAAATTCAAGGTAGACAACAGCACGTTTTGACATGGGGAGAGGGAGAACCTGTAATTGTTTTTATCAGTGGCGGTGGAAGTGATTTAAAAGACTTTGAAATTGTTCAAAAGGAAATTTCCAAAATCACAAAAACAATCTCATATGACAAACTAGGAATTGGAAAATCGGAGCTCACGGATTCTCCAAGAACCCTCGAAAACATATCCGAAGAATTAAAAGAATTATTGGAAAAAGAGAACGTGATTGGCGTTCCAATGATTTTTGTTGGTCATTCCATGGGAGGTTATGTAGCTCGTTATTTTCTTCATCGTTATCCAAAAAACTTGGCTGGGCTTGTATTGATTGACCCTGGAAGTGAATTTCTTGAGCAGGAACTTAGAAAAGTCCAGACTCCACATGAAGTTATGATTGCGGATAGTACACTAACCGCTCAACTTAAGTTAGTACCGAAGGGTTTTCAAATGTATTTAATTTCATTTCCTCAACACTTTTCTACACTGAAAACCATTTCAATAAAAACTGATATTCCAATTACCTTACTAGAGTCAAATAAATTCGACGAAGATGACCCTTTTGAAGTAAAATTAATCGAAATTCAAAAAAGATTATATCGGGATTTTCAACGGCAGGTACCTCAAATGGAACTAATTTCAACTGAAAAAAGCGGACATTTTATACAACTAAAAGAGCCGGACTTGGTAATTAATGCGATTAAAAAAATTATAATCGAAGTGAAATAAAACTATTGCCAACAATGGCTATAATTCATTGCTAGATTCTCATTAACTTTAAAATAAATAACCATTAACCGGCCCGATTTCTTACCGACAATTTCCTTCCGGAAATCGCCGCAACGAAATCATAGCCAAGACCGTTGTAGCCAATTAAAAACCAATATGGAGAAAATTACGCTTTACGAATTTGAAAGTCCTAATATTAAAATTTCTATGAAAGTATATTTTAATGAAAAAAACGACTTGATTTTCGATGGTTATGACATAGGTAAAAAAGTAAACGAATTAATCGGAGATTCGGATTATGAATATAAATATACTGTTAAGGATAACCAAGTAAAGAAAATAGCCGACCTTTTTAATATTGATTTTAACAAAAAAAAAATTCTTTTAAAAGAAATTAAAAATCGATTTAACGAAAATGATGCATATTCGAAATTTGGCATCTTTATGAAAGAGAATAATATCGAATTTGAATCATTCACTTGGAGGTAAAACCTATTTACCAAAAAACAATGACACAAGAAATTTACTAAAAAACAATAAAGTTTGCTGGGGAAAAGATAAAATTCAGAATTATCTTAATGAAGCAAAACTGATTAGTGAATTACTAAGTTACAAGAATGAATATTTGACGACAGATTGATTGCAAAAATAGATGAATACAAACTGTATACTACATATAATAACTGGCTACAACAATGGCTATAGCCCATAGCTAACGCTTGGTCATTTTTCCCTAACTTCAATTTATTCAAAACTTTCTGGTACTGGCCACGAGGCCATGGCCGAGACCGTTGTGCATAGCATTGAAAACACATTCGAAATAGAAATTAATACGTACGAAAAACCGATAAGAGAATTAATTGGAAAGTCGATTGCGAACGTAAACTACTACGAAATAGATTACGGAGAGCCAACGTGGAATGAAACCGAATATCACTCATTGGACTACGGAATTGAATTAGTTACTTCTGACAAAATTAAATTCTATTTTGTTTGGGGAAATGAGTTCACCCAATATGATGTCAAATTTCGCAAAGGGAACATATTGACTGAATTCAGTGCTGAAAATGGAGTGAAAAAATGTAATGTGAATAGTAACCAAAAATGGGCTGAGCTAATCGGAGTAAAAATCAGCGGAATTGAAAGTTGTTGGTCATATTGGAGTTTGATTAACGAGGACAAACGGAATTACTATCCGCAAGATGTTCGAATTGAATTTGAGAATGGAAAAGAAATGTGGATTTCTGCTATAGAAATTAGAGATGGAAATATAAACGGAATGGCTGACCATTTGACTATAGTTTTCGATAGAAAAACTGCGGATAAATATGAAATTGGATTAAAAAACGTGGTGTAACAATGTATAACCGCAATTACGGCGGATTCGACTATCCACCAAAGACGGACAAGCTGTCCAAATCCACTCGGAATTGTTAAAGTCCGTGCTAAACCGAAAATTAACGCATATTAACCCGTAACTGACGGTTATAAGAGACCGTTAGCTACAAGCTTAAAAAAGAACCCAGACTTAATGAAAATTAAAAAATATAGGCAGGCATCCGGTATCTGGTTACAGTTCAAGGATGGATTGCAAGGCTACATTTTCAAAAAGACAAAGGATTTAGAACTTGCGAACGAAATTAACCAACTTGTTTTGATGAAAGTAATCGATTCTTGCTGTTCAGATGTTCAAATAAAAAACGTGAGGTCTTGGCTTTTCCAAATTGCTCATAACACCACCATTGATTATCTAAAAAAAGATGCAAAATATGTTGATTTGGAAAAAGAAATCCAAGAAAAAACAGAAGATAATGTCTATCTCGAAATCGAACCATTTGTATCAGCTCTAATTGGCTTTTTACCTGAAAAATATGGAGTGCCGCTACGTATGTCAGACATAGAAAAATTAAAACAACAAGATATCGCAGATAAATTGGACTTGTCCCTAACCGCAACCAAAAGCAGAATACAAAGGGCTCGAGAACTCTTAAAAAATGAAATTTTTACCTGCTTCCAAGTGAATATGGAAGGCACAAAAGGCCTTAAAGACATTCAACTTAAAGATTCCTGTAAACCCCTTCAGGCAAAAATTTCAAAAAATAATCAATAATTTTTGCGTCTTTTTATACTGTTTTCAGTCTTGGTCATAAATCTTAAATGTTATAATCATGACAAACAGAAAAAAGCTATTTTTTGGACTCATTTCCTTCACTATTGGACTTAATTCCATACTTGCCCAAAACTTGACTATTTCAACTATCCATGAAATAGAACCCAGCGTAAACCATTATGCCCAGCTCGAAAAACTTTCAGGTGAACAGAGGCAATCTCATGCTTGGATGGATACTATTGTTTACCCGCCAAAAAAATACAGGAACAATACTATACTGTTCGCTTTAACAAAGCCCATCTACCTCACTACAAACCAAGTGGACTTTTTAGTAAAGGCTTTAGAATTTCCCGCTAATAGTTCCGAACAGACAAGAGCGGAACTCGACTTTCTTTTAGAATTACAGAAAAAAAGAACAAAGCAACAAACGGAAAGGGTGTTGGCTTTAGCAAAAATTGGATATTGGCCAGATGCCAACTATGTCCCAACACATCCGAGTTACAAGAAGAATCTTGAAAACCTCTTTTTCGAAAGTAAAGAGATAATGGGCCAAACTTACTCTTTTGAAAATTATCCAGAAACATCAAAACTTTTGCAAGGTATCATGAATGATATGCGATTAATGGAGTTTGCAGTAAAGTATCATTTGGTTAGAGCAAGACCATATCAATTGGAGTTAGAACTACAGCCTCTCAAAACCATAAGTTCACCATCCTTCGCAAGCGGGCATACCTTATGGGCATATATACAGGCATATACTTTTGGCGAGTTGATACCTGATAGACGAGGTGATTTTGTGAAACTGGCCTATGAAATTGGGCTCTCAAGAGAAATTATGGGTGTGCATTACCCAAGTGATGAAGAAGCGGCAAGACAACTTGCCCATCGAATGTTGATGTTAATGTGGCATACAGAAAATTTTCAAAATGATTTCTTAAAAGCAAAAGACGAATGGAACTGATTCACAAAGGTAAAATACTATTGGCCAAGGGCTCAGTAGTATTTGTTAGGATTGCCATAGGCACTGTCTTTCTTTGGTTCGGAATTCTTAAATTCTTTCCGAATACCAGCCCTGCTGAAATTATTGCACAACGGACAATGGACAAACTGACTTTGGGTGTAGTTCCTAGCGAGGTAAACTACTTAGTCCTGGCTATTATTGAAACAACTTTTGGACTCTTTTTAATTGGAAATATCTTTCAAAAAATGATTGTACCACTAGCTTTGGGACATCTTGTTATGACATTTTCCCCAATGCTGCTTTTTCCCTCTGAGATTTTCTCAGAAATTTTCATCCCTACATTATTGGGTCAATACATTATTAAAAACCTTGTTTTGTTTAGTGGATTACTGCTCATAAACCAAAAATTTTGTTATACAAACGAGAAAACTTGTGTTTCATAAATTGAGCAAAGAGAGATAGAACATGTGATCTTAATAAAAAGTAACTTTTACAAGGAAGCTTTTAAGTTTTATTTTATCGATTTACCTTGAAAAGCACATTTACAACAATGTATAAACCAACTGCAGCTAGTCAAAAACCCTAACTGACGGTTATATGAGACCTTTGCAGCTTATTAACCAACCTGAAATTTATTAATGAAACTTACCTTAAAAAAAGTAATTCATTTTCCTTTAATCAAAATCGTTTTAGGTATTTCAATATGTCTTGGAGTACTTATCGGAATCCAAAACTTAATTTCTAAGCCATTAGTGAACAGCTTAATCGCCAGTAAAGCAATTGGTGATACGATAGTAAATTATGTTTCTGTCATTGTTCTGCTATTTACCTACTACTATTTTTTTAAAGTGTATGAAAAAAGAGAAATTAAAGAACTGTCCAAAACAAACTTAAAAACAGAATTGTTTGGTGGTTTTCTATTCGGGTTTTTAGTTTTATCGTTGGTTATATTAACCCTTTATGTATTAGGATACTACACAGTTGATAGTATTTCGGGTTTTTCATATCTATTATTACCATTTTCATTTTTAGTAATTGCAGCCTTAATCGAAGAAGTTTTTTTCAGACTAATTATATACAGGATTATAGAAAAATGGTTAGGGACGTATTTAGCGTTGTTGATAATATCAATAATTTTTACTGTACCACATTTGCTTAATGACAATGTTACATTACTTTCTGTTCTACTGTTATTGACTTTTGGGTTTGCTCATAGCATAATGTACACTTATACAAAACGGCTATGGTTACCTTTTGCCTTTCATTTAGGGTGGAACTTCGCACAGCCGTTTTATGGTTCTAATCTCTCCGGGACAGAAGAACAACATATAATTAATTCCAATTTTGATGGTCCTATTTTACTAATAGGAAGTGACTTTGGCATAGAGGATTCTATTTTGTCCATAGTTTTACTACTAGTAGTTTGCGCTCTATTTTTGAAATTGTCAATTAGAAAGAATAAAATTGAAAAAAACAAGCTAAATCAATGGCTATAAACAATTGCCATTACAGGGCTAATCCTTAAAATTCCCTAGGAATTTTCAGCTTTGTGTGTTCCGCCAACGGCGGATAAGTGCTAAACCAAGCAACGGTTCATAGCCTTGACCGTTAAGCAAATAAAAGTGATTATATGAGATTATTTACAGTTTTAGGAATATTATTGCTCTTGACTAACTCATATGCCCAGAACAAAGAAATTAATACAATGACAAATCCAACTGAATTGACTAAGGAATTCATTAAAGGTTATAAAGAGTGGAATGATTTTGCATGTAGCCGTTGGTCCGATAATGGAAAATCTGACTATGAAATTGAAAAAATGTATGATGACTTAATTTTAAAATTCTGTAGTCCTGAAAAAAAATATCAAGGACTTTCATACGGAAGTGAATCCAACCATTGCCCAGAGCAAGAACAAGTTATTTCTGAAAATATTGAGTCTACAAAAGCAATTGTAAAAACGAAGTTTATAAATAAAAAGTTTAGTTTCCTTACTCACGATTATGAATACCATTTTACGCTATCTAACAATAAGTGGATTTTAGAAGAATTATACTTGGTTGATGATGATGGAAAATACAAATCACTGTAAAATTACTATGCACAACAATGGCTATAAACCATAGCTCCACTACAAAGTCATAGGTCAAGACTTTTGTGCATATTTGAAAAGAAGAACGTAACCACTTATGAATATTGTAGAAAAAGCGAAAGCATATGCCATTGAAAAGCATAAAGCTGTAAATCAGAAATATGACCAATACGATTATGATTTTCATCTAAATATGGTCTTCGAAGCCGCTCAAAAATTCATCCATTCCGTAGAAGCTAGTGAGCAAGAAAATGTTTTGGCCGCCTGTTGGGTTCACGACATTATTGAAGACGCAAGGGAAACGTACAATGATGTAAAAAAAGCGACCAATCAAACCATTGCGGAACTGGCTTACGCCTTAACCAATGAAAAAGGACGCACCAGAGCTGAAAGGGCAAATGATAAATATTATAAAGGCATCCGGGAGACAAAGCATGCCTCGTTCATAAAGTTTTGTGATAGAATTGCTAATGTGACGCATTCGAAAAATAATGGTTCAAGCATGTTTCAAAAGTATAGGGAGGAGAATGAAGGTTTTGTATCCAAAATATTTGTCCCTGGATGTGAGGAGGTCTCAGCACACTTGAATAAACTATGGGAAGATTAAATTAAAGCGTAACGACAACGAAAATTAAACCATACATTGCATCGCCTAGGAAGCTGCGCAATGAAGCCTTTCCTGAAAAACCAATCATTTGTTATTCTATTACTCACCAAAAAATAATTACCCCAAGGGCTTTTGCTGTTGGTACTGCACACCATCATGAACAAACTTATCTACCATTTGTTGCTTGTACCAACATCGCATTTACCCCTTTCTGTACTACATGGCATTTCCAATGTGATGTACTACATTATTTACCGAATATTTGGGTATCGAAAGGCCGTGGTGAGACAAAATTTGATACAGTCTTTCCCCAAAAAATCATTTGCTGAGATACTTGAAGTTGAAAAAGCGTTTTACCGTCACTTTTGTGACCTCATTGTAGAAAGCGTCAAGAACTTTACCATTTCAGAAGCAGCAGCCAAAAAGCGGATAAAAATCACTAATCCCGAAGTATTGGAACGCTATTTCAACAAAGGACAAAGTGTTATTTTGGTTGGAGGGCATTACAACAATTGGGAGTTATTTGCGCTGGCCGTAGCGGGACAAATCAAACATACGCCCATGGCACTGTATTCACCCTTAAAAAATGCGTTTTGGAACAAAAAGATTACCGATAGCCGCTCCAAATATGGACTGCATATGTTGCGCATTGATTCGATTCTTCACAAAATGAAAACACAAAAAGAAGAGCAATTTGCGGTGATTTTTGGAAGTGATCAGTCTCCAAGACGATCACAATTGGTGCATTTTACCAGCTTTTTGAACCAAGAAACAGCCGTGGCCTACGGTGCCGAAAGAATGGCAAGGGAATTTGATATCCCCATCATAGCAGGGGCTAACCTAAAAGTCGCGCGAGGTTACTATGAAATCATTTTTACACTGGTTTCAGATGACCACAGTAAATTTAAGGAAGGAGAGATTACCGCCGCTTTTACAGCACTCTTGGAAAAAGATATTTTGGGCGCTCCGCAGTATTGGTTATGGTCGCATAAGCGGTGGAAATACAATAGGTCAGAACATGATGCGGATAGGATAATATAACACACAGATTACACTCAGCTATTTTTACTTCGATTCTAAACACAATCTTTCTAACTTTAAGATTTAACTTCTAACAAGGCTAGCATAAGAACCCAATCACGGCCGTCACCGTTAACGGCAACAACAAAAAATGAACGAAATCGATACTATCGCTAAAGCGGAATACCATGAAGTTGCGGAACTTTGGGAAGCCTCGGTGAGAGCGACCCATCATTTTCTAAAAGAAGAAGATATCGCATACTTTAAACCCCTCATTTTAAATACCTATTTGGATGCGGTGGAATTAAGATGTATCCGGAATGACGCTAAAAACATCATTGGTTTTCTGGGTGTTTCGGACCAAAATTTGGAAATGTTGTTCATTCATCCTGATTATAGAGGAAAAAGAATCGGACGAACTTTATTGCAGTACTCCATTGACCAATTAGGGGTAACAAAAGTTGATGTGAATGAACAGAATGAACAAGCCGTTGGGTTTTATATGCATTTCGGATTTGAAGTGATAGCCCGCTCGGAACTTGATGCTTCTGGAAAACCCTATCCTACTTTACATATGGAATTAAAAAAATAAGCCTGCCTAATAGTGGCTATTTTTATTTCTTTAACGGTTTTATTCAAGAAGGTTGTCACTTTCTTTCTAGCTTTATGATATAGGCGAATTACGAAAAAAATTAATGACGGGAATGTTAGCACTAACTGAAAGAGAAGAACGGAAATGAAAGCCAAAACAATACAAAATTGGATGTACGCCATAGTCATTATTGGACTAGTAAACGCCTGTGCCAATCCAAAGGATAAACCTAAAGTGGAGAGTTCTATAATCATTGAAAATCCGACCAATAAAGTTCTTTTAAGGTCTGAAATCGTTTGGGAGAAATTAAATCCAGCAAGGGGAGACCAAAGTCCCCAAGCGGGGACAATTTGGGGCGATAGAAAAGGCGTAGGTGTCGGAAGTATGGCTACAGGATTTTTGGCAAAATTCGTAGATGGGTTTTCCTCGCCACCGCACATTCATAACGTTACCTACAGGGCCGTTGTTATTGAAGGAATGGTGCACAATGATGACCCCAACGCCGAAAATATATGGATGCCAGCAGGTTCTTTCTGGACGCAGCCCCTTGGAGAACCTCATATCACCTCAGCACAAGGGGAACAAATCATTGCTTTGGTAGAAATAGACAAGAGTCCCTATTTGGTCAAACCCACAAGTGAGGCATTTGACACTGGCGAAAGGCCTGTAAACATAGAAGCATCGAACATCGTTTGGCTCGATAACCAAAGTACCAATTGGGTTGACCCAGAAAGTGACGCGCAAATAAGCTTTCTGTTGGAAAATACTACCAATGATTTAAAAAGTCTTTTTGTTAAGCTCCCAAAGGGATATGTTGGAAAATTAGAGACGAATGGAACCATATTGCATTCCGCAGTGATAAAAGGAGCGCTAAATTATCAGTTACCCAAAAATGGTGAAACGAAAGTGTTGGATGTAGGAAGTTACTTTGGAGCTACAGATAGAGCAATTCATACGGTCTCCAATAGTTCAGAAGACGAAACAGTTCTCTATGTAAGAATGGATGGGCGTTTAAAAGTAAAATAAGACCTGTTTTACCGATGACTCTAATCCTTAGTTGCATTCTTCAGAACGTCAGGTTTTAATGCTAAATATGCCAAGATCACAAGGAAAATAACGGTTGGGAGCTTTAACGATAATGAAAAAAGAGGTATACCATATAAACTATTGATAAACAGGAATACAATGAAGTTGTGGAACTGGGTGCTTCCCGAAAACTGTATTCCACTTTACATATGGAACTAAAAGGATAACATTAACCAACAATGGCCAGTATAAGCCGAAGAAACATACGAACATGGGATTAGATATGAGACCTTTGGGAAAACCAAAAAAGGGATTTGAAAAACGCTATGCCGAAATCTTTAAAATGGTGGTATCCGATACCATTCCCGAACCCAATTTATGGGATAAGCTAAAGGGTAAAAAGTTTCCGACCAAGGACGAGTTGATTCAGGAGTGGTTTGACAATCAAATACCAACGTACGAAACCATTAAAGCACCTATGATGGGTAGAGACCAAGAGGCTGAAGCGTGGTTAAAAAGGCAATATGAAGCATTGGAAAAAAAGCCCTCTTGGGAAGAGTTCTTAAAAGAGCATAAAGGTTATTATGTTATACCGCTCGCAAAGGAACAAGATGGTGTACCCTGCTACATCGCTTTTGGTCAAGACGAGAATGTTTTTAGAGGACAGTTTCTCGTAGATTGTGTAGATTTAATTGGGGAAGAACTGGCAATTGAGGCTTTGGAAACTAAATTGGCCGAAGAAACATTGGACTATGGAAACCGATTAATGGCCGTTGCAGAAAAAAAGGCACAAGACAACAATTTGGAATACCTAAAAGAACTAAGAACTCCACCAGAGGTTGCCGAAGACTCTTTAGAAAGTAAATTACATATCGTGTATTCTTTAGCAAAATGGTTGATTTTTTACGGAAAGAATGGACATGGTTATGAAGCGGATTTTTAGAAAACAATGGCCTGCATGTAAAAACTGACCACACATAGCCCAGAAAGTCAATCATAATTCCAACAAAATGAAACCCGAAGATTTTATAACCGCTTACGAAAGCGCTTTGGCCACTCAAAATTGGACAAACATCGAACCTTTGATTTCTGAATCGGCAAGCGTTACGTTTTCGAATGGGAGCGTACACCTTGGGAAAAGTAATGTGCAAAAGGCCTTTGAAAACAATTTCAAAAAAATAAAGAATGAGGCATATGCTGTCGACAACGTTAGATGGTTGAGCAAAAAAGAAACATTTGCAGTGTATTTGTTCGATTTTCATTGGACGGGAATTGTGAATGGAAATTCTGTTTCGGGCAATGGAATCGGAACCTCTGTTTTGGTAAAGGAAAACCACAGTTGGAAATTATTGACGGAACACTTGGGAAAGAAATCAGAATGAATCCAGAATGAAAATGGTTTGTAGTACTACCTACTATTCTTCACAAGGCTCATGGCAACTTTGAGTAGTGAGCCTCTAGCTTTTTAGGATTAGGAGACTCGTCCTAACCAAAACGGATATCCGGATATTTTGAAAAAAAACCACCTTTCAAATAGTAGTTATCTTTATAAAGAGGGAGGTGTTTCCGCCATGAACATCTAAAATAAATCAAAGACCAAGCGTGGAGCGCAGTAAATTCAATCGTATGGCAAGGAAAGAACCAAAAGAAATATTTTTCAAATCGCTTGTTTCCGCTATCGTCATCATTGCATTTGGCAGCTACCTATCCATACGAGGGAGCAAAGAAAAAACTGAATTTGAAAGTGTAACCGGAAGAATAGACTATTTCGACAAAACATTTCAAGAAATAAACTATCGCAATAAAGGCAATCACAGGTTTATACATATTGAAGATTATCCCCTAGTGTTTGACGTGTTTGTTGGAAAGGAAACAGGAGATTTCAGTCCTGAATTTGAACAATTGGACAAGTTGAAGGTTGGAGATGAAATTACCGTGTATCATGCGGATGAAACACCCCTTCAACGAAATAGCGATTTGAGGTTCAATAAAACCGTTCAATTCATTGACAAAGGCGGAGAAGCCTATTTTATACGAGGAAGCAAAGACAAATACGGGGGATACGCACTTTGCGGAATCGGGTTTGTACTCGGCTGCGCACTTCTCTTTTTAAAACGAACCGGAAAAATAAAGTAAACATGCTCTACGAAGTAAAAACACCACGCGAATATTTGGAAGCCATAACCGATGATTGGCGAAAACAAAAATTGATGCAAGTCAGGGAACTTATCACGAAAAACGGACCTGATTTGAATGAAGGGATTAGCTATAAAATGCTTTCGTACGAACATAATGAAAATGCTGTATTCCATTTGAATGCGCAACAAGCCTACGTCAGTCTTTATGTTGGAGATGTAAAAAAGGTGGAAAACGCAAAAGAACTTTTAAAACCCTTTAATGTGGGCAAAGGTTGTATCCGAATTAAAAAGAGTATTGACCTATCCGAAACCCAACTCGAGGAATTCATCAAACAGGTACTTGACATTCAGAAGGAAGGTGGTAACACAGACTGCTAGGAATTGTACCACGGACCAACCCACTTAGTACTACAGACTTGTGAATCGAAGTTCCTCCCACACGGCAATGAAGAAGTTGACTATGCAGTTTATTGGAGTCAAATCGGTTAAAATTACATCCTTCCGACCTGTACGCCTTTCCACAGATGCTTTTCGTCATAAGTGGCTAGCACGAATTGAAAGGCTTGGTGAACAGAACAAATAATAACCGACGCTACAAAGAGCCATAGCTGGTTACAGTAATTTCCCTACCTTGATGCATAGAAGATTGTATCGGGAAAAATGACCCACTACGAAACCGAAATACAGCGCATCAAAAAGATTTGTTATTCCAATGACAAACAGCTCAAAACGGTCATTGCAATGCGAAGCTTTATTGACAGTAATTTTGAGAAAGAAATCAATCTGCAGTTTTTATCGCATACCCTTTTTACTTCAAAATATCATTTACTACGTCTTTTTAAAAGATACTATGGGCTAACCCCGAAACAGTACCTTACGCTTCGACGTCTCGAAAAATCAAAAGAATACTTGAAACAAGGGATGCGAGTATCCGACGTCTGCTATACAGTAGGTTATCAAACACATAGCTCTTTCTGCACCTTGTTTAAAACCAAAATAGGTCTCACGCCAACGGAATTCCAAAAAGAGCAACTTTCACAAAACCCGTTACACCAATATTCCATTACTTGCCCTTACGAATCAAACCAATAAAAAATGAAAGTAAGAGTAATAGGCATTCCCGTTTTAGACCAAAATGTCGCTTTACAATTTTATACAGAGAAACTGGGCTTTGTAAAAAAACACGATATGCCGGTAAGTGAAGGCAACCGATGGCTTACAGTTGTCGCCAAAGAAGACCAGGAAGGGCCCGAAGTACTCCTTGAACCAGCACCGAATAATTTTGAACCCTCCAAAACCTACCAAAAAGCACTGAAAGATGCTGGCATTCCCTACACCCAATTCGAAGTCAACAACGTTCAGGAGGAGTATGAAAAATTAGTGGAACTCAAAGTAGATTTCAGCGTAAAGCCAACGGTGATAGGAACCGTTAAAATTGCGGTATTTGACGATACCTGTGGCAATAATATTCAAATTATAGAAAACCTCTAACACCAACCAACCAATGAAAAAATACATCACAATACTCCTATTTCTAGTACTCCTATCCAGTTGTTCGCAAACCAAACAAAATGAACAAGCAAACCAAAAAATCAGTGCATTGCAAACCGAACTGGACAGCATAAAAAAAACACAAACCTCAAATAGCGCAGCAGGACAACTTGCAACTTTCTTGACATTTCAAAAGGAAGATGCCGAACAAGCCATGAACTTTTACGTGGGACTTTTTGAAAATTCCAAAATTGATAGTGTAAAACGTTGGGGAAAGGAAGCTCCGGGAAAAGAAGGCACTATAATGTTTGCCGCGTTCCATTTAGACGGTAAACGATTTATATGTAGCGACAGTCCACCCATTCACGAATGGGATTTTACACCCGCTGTCTCCAATTATGTGGACTGCAAAGATGAAGGGCAATTACAAGAATTGTTTACGAAATTAGCCGAGTCAGGAAACGTATTGATGCCGCCCAACAACTATGGCTGGAGTCAAAAGTTCGCATTTGTTGAAGACCGATTTGGAGTATCCTGGCAACTAAATTTGGAATAAAAAGTAGGAAGTACGGTTTCAACTTCAAAACATGAAAAAACCATTTTGGTTACTCTCTTTCTTCGGTATGATTTTGTTATTGGTATCCTGCACCGAAGATGATGTTGATATAGCAACCGAGTTGGAATTGAGCCCATCCCAATTGGAAGCCATCAGCTATTTCAAGGAAGTAGCCTTGGGGTTTGAAAACGGTAACTCCTCCGAAATCACGAGGAAATGGGGTGCCGCCATGAACGTTTTTGTGGGCGGAAACCCTTCCAGCGCCAATACCTTGACTTTACAACAAGCCGTAACGGATATCAATCAACTCGCCACAGATGGGTTTTCCATTGAAATCGTGAATGACTCCCTACTTGCAAACTGTTATCTCTTTTTTGGTTCTGGCTTGGACTTTGCTGACATCTTTCCAGAAGAAGAAAACAATGTCAATGCCAATACCACAGGTTTTTTTAGTGTGTGGTGGAACAACAATATCCTAAATGAAGCCAGAATTGTCATCAATCCTAATTTGCTAAGTCCAACGCAACAAAGGAGTGTTATTTTGGAAGAGATTACGCAATCCACCGGGCTGACCAACGATTCCCCATTGCAACCCAATTCCATCTTCTACGAAACGGCAGACAATCCAGGGTATACGCCAGAATACGCCGACATAGACCGGGAATTGATTCGTTTGTTGTATCACCCAAAAATGACCGTCGGACTTGATGAAAACCAAGTAGATGGTGTGCTGCGGGATATCTTGAGCAACGAATAATACTTCCTAATTATTACCATACGAAATGAAAACTAGGAGTTACTAGCTCAAACTGATGGTTCACTCAATCCCAATTTGAATTGGAAGCGGGGTACAATAGTTTTACTGAAAACCATCAGATTATGAAAAAGCTAGTCATCCTTTCGTTTATCATCATTACCGAAGCAGTATTTGGACAAGACTGCCTGAATGTACAATTCAAACTACGAGGGTACTTTTATGCGGGTAGCAGTCAAGTTGATTCAACAGCCGCTGGCGGATTTTATGAAGACTCGAATAATCCAAAGAACCTATCCTCAGAGATTTTTTAACTTTCAGAGTCCGGTAAATTGCAAATCGTGG
>ERZ1740065.47-NODE-47-length-51681-cov-16.722388_pt1 | contig 51681 bp, 42 predicted proteins | sample MGYA00581738_ERZ1740065 | MGnify/ENA primary metagenome ERZ1740065 (study PRJEB43018, sample SAMN04849749) | marine metagenome | isolation source: floating plastic debris | place: Pacific Ocean | collected 2008-09-01 | study: EMG produced TPA metagenomics assembly...
GGTGTGAGGGTGCCGTCAGAGAAGGTTGTATGGCAGTGGAGTTCAAGCATGAATAACAGCCTTAATAGGTGGGAGGAAAGAAGCTCTTACTGAAACTATTTCTTCTATTGTGCGCTGGTTTCGATATGTTTGAGAACAACGAACTTATCCAACCAACATTCCTGCAATCATCCCAGCCAATAACACAAACCCTAGAATCACGTTCTGTCGAAAGATCTGTCCGTAAACATGGGCCGGCTGTCGTGGGTTGCGCAGCTTCCGATAATGGGTAAACCAAACACCACAGGCAATGGCCCAAGTCACCATATAGGGCGCACCCAGAGCCTCATATACCCCTAACCACAACAACAAGATACCCGTGCCCATAAAGAGCACCCCAACAACCTCGGGAGTATTTGAACCAAAAAAGCGCGCGCTAGAGTTGACCCCAAGCTGTTTGTCATACTTGCGGTCAGGAATCGCATAGACCGTATCAAACCCCAGGGTCCAGAGCACCGTAGCCCCCCACAGTAACCAGGCCCCCACCTCCAACCGACCAGCCACGGCACTCCAGGGAATTAATACGGCAAACCCCCAGGCAATGGCCAATACCAACTGAGGTACCGGAAACACCCGTTTGGCCAAGGGGTAAAACACAATCACCGGAGACGCTAGCACACAGAGCAAAATACTCAACGGGTTGAGATATAGGGCAAACCCAATGGCACAGAGAAAAGCTACCACGGCAATCACAATGCCGGTCCTCACCGTCAACGCTCTGGACGCCAGCGGTCGAGTTCGGGTCCGCTCCACCTTGGGGTCAATGTTGCGGTCCCAAAGATCATTGACAACGCAGCCGCCGGCACTGGTCGCCAGGCTGCCACAAATAATCACCGCAAGCAGCAGGGCATCGGGTTTGCCCTCAGCTGCTAGAAACAGCGACCACAGAGCTGGCACCATCAGGATCAAACGGCCCGTAGGTTTATCCCAACGTATGAGTCGGATGACCGTTTTCCACGTGGGTTCAACAATGGGCGAAGACGGAGCCATGGAGTGTAAGGAATGTAGGTTAAATAATCTGTCTTAAGGATATCTTTCTAATTGCCAGCTAGGGAAACGAAATGTGGGGTCTGGGCCTGTTTTTGAGCTTAGTGAATTAATTATATTTATAGATACCAAAATAAATGTTTTTAAGAGGTGCGATCTCACCTCTTAAAACAACAGACACATATTCTACACAGACAGCACCTAATTAAGGGCCAAACTATTCAGACAGCTCACCCATAACCAATCGTTATCCCCATAAAGCTTAGCTATATTTTTATAAATCAGTCAAAACGCACCTAAATATTATGGTTAAAATAACCATAACCGCAAACTAAAGCTTCCAATGATAAACGATGCATCATTACTTATGCAGTCCGATGATTATGGTCTGCTGACGGATTTGTATCAGCTAACCATGGCAGCCTGTTATGTGGGTGAAGGGCTGGACCAGCGGCGAGCTAGTTTTGAGCTATTTGTGCGCCGTCTTCCTGCAGGGTTTGGCTATGGGATCGCAGCGGGGCTGGCCTCTGCCCTGGACTATCTAGAAAATTTTCGATTCCCCCCTGAGCAGCTGACGGCGTTGAAAGCAACGGGTATCTTCACTGGGGCAACGGCTGAGTTTTGGACTTTGTTGGAAACCGGTCAGTTTTCTGGTGATGTTTGGGCCGTACCTGAAGGGACCGCAATCTTTGCCAATGAGCCAATTTTGCGGGTGGAAGCCCCCCTGTGGCAGGCACAGATTGTGGAAACCTATTTGCTTAATGCCATTAACTATCAAACTCTAATTGCCACGCGAGCGGCGCGGTTACGGGATGTGGCGGGGCCAGATGCCACGCTGCTAGAATTTGGCACGCGGCGAGCCTTTAGCCCCCAGGCCGCACTGTGGGCCGCGCGGGCTGCATTGGCCGGGGGTATAGATGCCACTTCCAATGTTTTGGCCGCCCTCAAACTAGGTCGCAAACCGGTGGGGACCATGGCCCATGCCTTGGTAATGGCAATTTCTGCCCTAGAAGGCAGCGAGACGGACTCATTTGAGGCATTTCATCGCTACTTTCCTGGGGCACCCCTATTAATTGACACCTACGACACGGTGGCAGCCGCCAAGGCGCTGGGGAAAACGCCACCTGAAAACTTGGCCGGTGTCCGACTGGACTCGGGGGATCTGGTGTCGCTGTCTCAGCAGGTGCGTCAAGAGCTGCCGGGGGTGCCTATTTTTGCCAGCGGCGATCTCGATGAGCGTGAGATTCAACGATTAAAACAGGCCAAGGCTTGCATTGACGGCTATGGGTTAGGAACTAAGCTGGTCACCGGTACCCCAGTCAATGGTGTGTATAAGCTGGTGGACATTGATGGCATTCCGGTTATGAAGGAAGCCAGCGGTAAGCTGACCTATCCAGGACGCAAACAGATTTTTCGGACGGCGGCTGGCGATCGATTGGGGCTGGCCATGGAAGATGCGCCCACGGATGCGGAGGCGCTGTTAATACCTGTGATGCTCAAAGGGAAACGGATAGGCCCCATGGAAACGCTGGAGACCATTCGGGAGCGGACGACCCAGTCAGTAGCGCACCTGTCTGCCGATGTCAGGGATGTGGGCAATCCTACGGTTCCTCAGGCACAGATTTCTGTAGCACTGCAGGAACTGACCGATTGCACACGCCGTAGTCAACTCGTTAGTGTTAGTTGAGGCGCTTGTAGCATGAGTAATTTACCAAACACTCGCGTGGGAGACATGTATGAGCTTCAACTGCCCGTGACTATTCCCCCCGTCGTTAAAACCCGTGTGGCCCTTTTTGGCACCAGTGCCGATCCGCCCCACAATGGCCATCGCAGCATCGTGACCACCTTGGGCTATCAGTTTGATTATGTTGCTGTGTGGGCATCGGACAACCCGTGGAAAGTGGGCCAGTCGCCCATTGGTATGCGTATGGACATGCTGGGATTGGCCATCGCTGATTTAGACACCCCTGGTACGGTGAAGCTGCATCCGGAGCTGAGCCACCCTTATACGGCTGTTACCTTAGAGCGGGCCCGCCGACTGTGGCCCAGTGCTGAGTTCACGTTTGTCATCGGGGCTGATTTGGTTAAACAGCTGCCCGGCTGGCATCGGTCGGCAGATGTGATTCGGTGGGCTAACATTTTGGTCTTTCCACGACCGGGCTATGGACTATATGAAGAGGATTTAGCGGAGCTGAGAGCCCACGGAGCCCAGGTTGCGATCGCAACCCCCCTGACCCAACATCACATTTCCTCTAGCACTCTCCGCCAAGGCTGTCCCGAACGCCCCGACGAAATCCCCGCCGTGGTGCAAGCCTACATCCAACAAAACAATCTGTACCCATGCCCGGCAAACTCCCCGACCACCCCCTAGCCGATTTCAAAGTTGGTATTGATAATGTCATCTTCTCAGTAGATACCGAACAGCATCGACTACTCGTGCTCCTGGTCATGCGCCATGAAGAACCGTTTTTAGGACAGTGGTCTCTCCCAGGCACCCTTGTCCGCCAGGGCGAATCTTTAGAAAAAGCCTCCTATCGAGTCCTCTCTGAAAAAATCCGCGTCAACAATCTCTATGTGGAACAACTTTACTCCTTTGGTGGCCCCAAGCGAGATCCCCGTGAAGCGGCCAATGCCTACAATATTCGTTATCTCTCGGTTAGCTATTTTGCCCTGGTACGCTTTGCAGAAGCAGAGTTAATCGCCGATGGCGTCAGCGGCATTGCCTGGTATCCCCTAACCCAACTACCCGAGCTGGCCTTTGACCACCAAGAGATTCTCACCTATGGCACCATGCGGCTACGCAACAAGGTCAAGTATAGTCCCGTTGCCTTTGATGTGCTGCCAGAAATGTTTACCCTGAGCGATCTTTACCAGGTTTATACCACTATTTTAGGTGACGATTTTTCTGATTATTCTAACTTTCGCACACGGCTGCTTAAGCTTGGATTCTTAACGGATACGGGTATTAAAACCTCCCGAGGAGCGGGGCGGCCCGCTAGCCTCTATCGCTTTGATGCAGACGCATTTGAGCCGCTGAAGGATAAGCCCATGGTATTTGTTTAAATCTCCATCATCTAAAAATATCTAGAAATCTCTTCAAGAGACGTTACACGTAACGTCTCTACCAGTCACTTACCACTCATCGTCCAATGAAACTTGCAATTGCTCAAATTGATCCCACCGTTGGTGACCTCACTGGCAATGCTCAACAAATTCTCGCTGCGGCCCAAAGCGCGGCAGAACAAGGGGCAACGTTATTACTCACACCAGAGCTTTCCCTATGTGGGTATCCGCCCAGGGACCTGCTGCTGAGGCCTGGGTTTATTCAACAGATGCAGACAGTGGTTGAACAACTGGCCTGCGATCTTCCCAAAGGGTTAACCGCCCTGGTGGGGTTAGCCCAGCTAAACCCTGAGGCTGGGAAAAAAGGGCAAAAGCCGCTTTATAACAGTATGGCACTGCTGGAAAATGGCACCCTGAAAACAGTGTTTCATAAACGCCTGCTGCCCACCTACGATGTGTTTGATGAAGATCGCTACTTTGAGTCGGGTAACGTTCCCAACCATTTTCATTTAGGGGATGGTAGTAGCTCACTCCACATCGGTGTCACCATTTGCGAAGACCTGTGGAACGAGGATGACTTTTGGGGACAGCGGGCCTACGAGGTCAACCCTACGGCGGAGGTGGTGGCTGCGGGGGTGGACTTGGTGGTCAATCTCTCGGCATCACCGTTTACGGTGGGAAAACAAACGCTGCGAGAGAAGATGATTGCCCATGCGACCCGCCAGCACAATTGCCCAATTGTGTATGTCAACCAGGTGGGTAGTAATGACGATCTCATTTTTGATGGCTGTAGTGTGGCCATCGATCGTCAGGGGGTATTAGTGAGTCGCTGTCACGGGTTTGAACCCGCCGTGCAGGTAGTGGAGTACGACCCAACGCAGCAAAACCTGATGCCGGGAACCGTTGCCCCACTGTTGGCCACACCCGAGGCGGAAATCTGGTCGGCCCTGGTGCTAGGGGTGAAGGATTACAGCCGTAAGTGTGGGTTTAGCAAAGCCGTGGTGGGGCTGAGTGGGGGCATTGACTCGGCGCTGGTAGTTGCGATCGCAACCGCAGCCCTCGGCCCTGACAATATCCTAGGCGTGCTCATGCCCTCCCCCTACAGCTCTGACCACTCCATCAGTGATGCCGAAAAACTAGCCCACAATCTTGGCATTGCTACCCAAACATTGCCCATTGGCAATCTGATGGCAGACTACGATAACACCTTTAAAGATTTCTTCTCTGGCACCGCCCCTGGTGTCACCGAAGAGAATTTACAATCTCGTATTCGCGGCAACTTACTCATGGCCATCGCCAACAAATTTGGCCATCTGTTACTGTCTACGGGCAACAAATCAGAGATGGCCGTCGGCTACTGCACCCTCTATGGCGACATGAATGGCGGTCTTGCCGTTATCGCCGATGTCCCCAAGACGCAAGTCTATAACCTGTGCCACTGGCTCAATCAAAGCACCCCATCAGATCATCCCCTGGGGTTGATTGAGCGTAACAACAAGTCTGAAATTATCCCCAACAACATTCTCACCAAGCCCCCCAGCGCCGAGCTACGCCCGGATCAGGTGGATCAAGACTCGCTCCCCGCCTATGACATCCTCGACGATATCCTAGAGCGACTCATCCAGCACCATCAGTCAGCCTCAGACATTGTGGCCGCAGGGCATGATCCTAACGTAGTTAAACGAATCGTCCATTTACTCGCCCGAGCTGAGTTTAAACGCAGACAGGCACCGCCAGTGCTCAAAGTCACCGACCGTGCCTTTGGTCTTGGCTGGCGCATGCCCATCGCCAGCCGCTGGCCAACGTAATATTGGCCAACCTAAAACTCCATACTCCAAACCTACTGTCTAGGGGCCGTCGTCCACGGGCGATAACCAGCCCGGATACAGCGCTCGAGGGCCGCATCCACCCCTAGCTGAGCTTCATCACTGAGGTCTACAACACAGACACCGTAGCGCTCAGGTAAAATGCTGCGGCTACAGTGCTCCAGCGCATTGACCGACGGCTGCTCAAGCAGCGCACTGTGAATATCCAGGGTGCACGTGGCCACTTCATCGGGACGGCGAGAGCGCTCACAGCCCTCCAAAGTGTCCTCTGCGCCCAGGCCAGTTTCTGAGCTGACATCCGCCACACAGTCCCCCAACATACCTGGGAAGCGAGCCCCGGCACAGCTAGCCGCCGCCTGCTCCACCCCCAAACCAGACGCTGTCAAATCAGCCACGCATTGACCATAGTTATCATCATCCAGCGCGTAGCTCGGCACCGCCCCTAACGAAACAGTTGCCAACCCCAGGGCCATCGGTGCAAACAACGCACGACCAAGTCGACGACAGCCAAAAAAGATATGAGTCATATTAATCATTATCAATAGGTTAAATACAACAAACATTACTAGACAGCATTCAATATCTCCCAATCGCTGCAAACGCTACGGTGCCGTAGCTTAACAACGACCAGCTCCTGCACGGTAATCGCTAAATAGGACAGCAGTAATTTTGTAATGATTGTCCTTTGAAACCCTGATCTAATCTACAGTGAATAAGTGATAAAACATGAGCCGCTGCTGAGTTAGGAGATGATCTCGCCTATTCTATCAACACTGAAAATCAGCAACGACATCCATAATAATCGCAAAAACAGTCTAGAGGGTCCTTAACATGCATCTGAGTGAAATAACTCATCCTAACCAGTTGCATGGCTTGTCTGTAAAACAGTTAGAAGCCATTGCCCAGCAAATTCGAGAAAAGCATTTACAAACAGTAGCTGCTAGCGGTGGGCATCTGGGACCAGGACTGGGTGTCGTAGAACTAACCCTGGCCCTTTATCAAACCCTCGACCTAGATCGTGACAAAGTCACCTGGGATGTCGGTCACCAAGCATACCCCCACAAGCTAATTACAGGCCGCTACAACGATTTTGATTCTCTACGCCAAAAAGACGGTGTGGCAGGCTACCTCAAACGCTGCGAAAGCAAATTTGATCATTTTGGCGCAGGGCATGCCTCCACTAGCATTTCCGCTGCCCTGGGTATGGCCATTGCCCGCGACCTACAGGGCGATGACTACAAAGTGGCAGCCATCATCGGTGATGGGGCCCTAACTGGGGGCATGGCCCTAGAAGCCATTAACCACGCAGGTCATCTGCCCAATACCAACCTAGTGGTGGTACTCAATGACAATGAAATGTCTATTTCCCCTAATGTTGGTGCGATTCCCCGATACCTGAACAAAATTCGGCTGAGTCCCCCCATGCAGTTCCTCAGCGATAACCTCGAAGAACAGTTCAAACAAATACCATTTGTTGGTGATTCCTTATCCCCAGAACTTGACCGGGTTAAGGAAGGCATGAAACGCCTCGCCGTGTCCAAAGTAGGCGCTGTGTTTGAAGAGCTTGGGTTTACTTACATGGGTCCGGTGGACGGGCACAACTTAGGTGAGCTGATCAACATATTTAAAGAAGCCCACGCCAAGGGAGGACCGGTACTGGTCCACGTGGCTACGGTAAAAGGCAAGGGCTACGAGATCGCCGAGAAGGATCAGGTTGGGTACCACGCCCAGTCCCCCTTCAACCTCACCACTGGCAAAGGATATCCATCACAAAAGCCCACCCCCCCCAAATATGCCAAGGTCTTTGCCGAAACATTGGTAAAGCTAGCCGAAAACAACCCCAAAATCGTCGGGATTACGGCAGCCATGGCCACGGGTACCGGTCTTGATAAACTCCAAGCCGCCCTGCCCAAGCAATATATAGATGTGGGTATTGCCGAGCAGCATGCCGTCACCCTAGCCGCCGGGTTAGCCTGTGAAAATATGCGCCCCGTGGCCGCCATCTACTCCACGTTTCTCCAGCGGGCCTACGACCAGATCGTCCATGACGTCTGCATTCAAAAGCTGCCGGTGTTCTTCTGCCTAGACCGGGCTGGCATTGTCGGAGCCGATGGCCCCACCCACCAGGGTATGTACGACATTTCCTATCTGCGATCCATACCCAATATGGTGGTCATGGCCCCTAAGGATGAAGCCGAACTACAGCAGATGGTCGTTACGGGCATCGAACATACCGACGGCCCCATCGCAGTACGCTATCCCCGTGGCAGCGGCTACGGAGCCCCCTTGATGGAAGAAGGCTGGGAAGCTCTACCCATCGGTAAAGGCGAAGTGCTGCGCCAGGGAGATGACCTGCTGATGTTGGGCTACGGTTCCATGGTTTATCCCACCATGCAAACGGCAGAGATTTTAAGCGAGCACGGCATTGAAGCAACGGTGATTAATGCTCGCTTTGTCAAACCCCTAGACGAAGAACTAATTGTGCCCTTGGCCAAGCAAATTCAACGGGTCGTGACCTTTGAAGAAGGCTGTCTCATGGGTGGGTTTGGTTCAGCCGTCGCCGAAGCCCTGCTAGATCGTGACATTAACGTGCCAATTTTCCGTCTCGGTGTGCCTGACATCCTCGTAGACCATGCAACTCCAGCCCAGGCTAAAACTGCCCTGGGGCTAACACCGGCCCAAATGGCTGACAAGATCCTCAAGCGGTTCTCCTTAGCCCAGCTTGAACTAGCCAACAAGGGCTAGGGTCGGGCATCGCCATAGTTGTGGTTCATCCCCCAGAGGTTGCCTCTGGGGGATGATTTATCGTCGCTGCTGTCGCTGCACACGTCTACGCCGGGAGTGGGTCGTTACAATTGAAGCGGGCAGTAAGGCAATGGCTGGAGAATGCTGCACCGAGCGAGGCCTTGCACGTCTAACCGCAGGCAGGACAGGCAAACCAAAGCATAGATCAACAAACCATAGACCCAGGGCAATCAGTAGCGTAAATACACTGAGCAAAAAGATTCCCATCGCCCCCATAACTAGGGCATTATTGGCAATCATGGAGCGCAGGGTAAGAATACCTAAACTCACTAGCATCCCCAGGAGTGCCACCGCCGTTAGCACAAAGCTGATGTAGGCCCAGCGACACCGTCGTCGCACGGCTCGGGTAGCCACACTCCCTGCCCGTAGCCAGTGCCACCGCAGCCACGCAACCAGGGTGACCGCTGTAACGATAATGACCATCAAAACATTATTGCTTAATAGTGAAATGAGCTGACCTGTTTGAACAGACGACATCGCAACCAGACCTCAATGACTTAATCTATTAATTAGTTCAATTGTACTACTATATTTTGCTCATGACTCCGTCATGGGAGAAAAGTCAGCCGGGTGGTATTGTTGATGCGTGTTTGCCCTCTTTTGGACCGCAAACGCTCTCCATAGGCATTTTTCGACTAATTTAAGGCATGACTAATCATGTGTTTCGGTCGTCCATGAACGTAAAGTCACATCCCAGGCAGCTTGGACTCTACTGTTTACTAGGCACTCTTGCCTGTGGACTGACTATCGTTTGCAAACTAGCCATTGTTTGGGGGGCTGACTCCTATCTCTATTCGCTTCCGATAGTGGGAGGGGTATTAGCCAGTCTTGAGGTAGCTGAGATTTCTAGCCCACTTTTGTTGGCCCTATTGGGTCTCATGCTGGGTGCCCTCACCTATTACCTGCCAGCGAGCATCAATCTAGGCATCCGTCTGATATTTTTGGGTCTGGCTCTGCCACTGGTCTTACTGTTAGGCCATAGGGTGCGCCACAACATCTGGGTACAGCAGGTGGCCACCCAGGGAAGTTTATCCGTCAGTCAGTCTAAGCAAGTGACTGATACGTTTTTGCAGCGAGAAACCTCTAAGTCTGGCGCCATGGGGTTTTATTGGTACACCGCCACTCGAGCTGTCCCTCCCGTTCGGTTAAACAATCTGGAAACAGCTAACGACATTAGCTCGCTGCAAAATCAGCTAATAGATGTGGGCAGTCGCCAAACTGGGCTATTGGGTCTAGCATTCAGCCTTTATAACTGGCTCTTTGCTAATGCTGGCTGGGGTATTCGAGCGGCCTACGCTCTATTGTCTGGATTTATGGGGCTGTCATATTTCTTTAAGGGGCAGCTGTGGGCCAGTCGGCGGCGACGTTCATAGACAGGTACTGTTTCACCACTAACGTTAGCGTTTTGATGGTCATGACATGATGCCCAACACCGCAGCTTTGGTTTTAGCTGGGGGTCGCAGTCGCCGCATGGGACGTGACAAAGCTCTCTTGCCATTACCAGAACCCCAAACAAACCTGTTACAGCAGGTCTGCACAGTGACCCAAGCCTGTGTCAGTCGCACCTATGTTTTAACGCCGTGGCCTGAACGCTATAACCATTTTCTGCCACCCACCATTACATTATTGCCAGAACCTACCGTGGGGCAGGGACCTCTAGTGGCATTAGCGACCGGTTGGTCCATGATTTTGCAGGACTGTCAACGATATCAGCGGCCTGCCCCTGACTGGTTACTCGTCTTGGCTTGCGACATGCCGGCTCTGGATGTGCCTACCTTACAAAAATGGCGACAGAAGCTGAAAGGAATGACTATTGAGAGCGGAGATGAGATTGCAGCGTTACCCAAACACGAGCAACGGTGGGAACCCCTATGCGGTTTCTATCACCGCCGCTGTATCCCTAGCCTAGAAAACGCACTTGCGAACAATATCCGCTCATTTCAACAATGGCTAATAAATGAGGATAAGCGGGTAATAGCCCTACCGATGCCTGATCATCATATGTTACGAAACTGCAACACTCCCAAACAATGGCAGCAGTTTTTAGATGAGTCAAACCATAGAAACCCATAGACAGCTTGACAAACGCCATCTTTTTTCAATGTTAAGCTGTGTGATATTTTCTTTCATGGGATCGGGCCTTGAGACCATCAACCCTTATATTTAGGATTAACGTTTGTTAAATTTCCTCATATTCTGGAGATTCTCAAGTGGCGATTCCTCTGCTGAACTACTCACCAGTTACCCAAAATTCTCGGGTTCAGGGCTATGAAATTCCTGGGGATGATCAGCCTAAGATTTATTCAACTCAGAATATTCTTTCTTCGACTGATACCGACGATCTGATTGAGGCGGCCTATCGTCAGATCTTCTTCCATGCATTTAAGTCTGATCGCGAGAAATTCCTAGAATCTCAATTGCGCAGTAATCAGATTACGGTACGCGACTTTGTACGCGGACTGCTGTTGTCAGAGACCTACCGCAACAGCTTCTACAAAATGAATAACAACTATCGTTTTGTAGAGCAGACAGTTCAGCGGGTTCTAGGACGCGATGTTTTTGGCAACGATGAGACCATTGCCTGGTCGATTATCGTTGCAACCAAAGGCATTGAAGGCTTTGTCGATGCTCTCCTGGACAGTGATGAGTATCTAGATAGCTTTGGCGACGACATTCTGCCTTACCAGCGGCGGCGGGTGCTACCGAGTCGCAGTGAAGGTGAACGGCCGTTCAATATTAAGTCACCCCGTTACGACGAGTACTACCGCTCTATTTTGGGCTTTCCCAAGCCTGTCTTCCAGACCAGCATTCGCCGGTTTGTACCCCAAGAGCAGAAACCAAAGGCTGGCAGCCCAGAGCTGTTTATGAACATGGCCCGTGGCCTGAGCAACAGTCAGCCATTACCTGCCCAGCGGGTATCGGCCGTCAGTGTCAACTTTAGGGCTGGAGTTCCCTACCGCCAGGTTAATTTCCCCATTAATGACCCCGTAGCCGCAGCCGCTGTTGCTAAAGCCAAGCAGGGAGCTTAATGGCGACTGGAGCTTTTTAGCGCTGAATCAGGGATAACGCTGATTCGTCGTGTTGTGTTTGTAGCCCAACACTCATGCTCTAGGGAATATTTATTGAAATGCAGTGCTTTTGTAAGTGCTGCATTTTTTGTATGGGAGGTAATCGGCTGCCCGAATGATAACGACACTATCGTTGGCGTAGGCGCTGAAGCAGCGTATCAAAGTTGGGTGGGAGCGGTGCGATCGCAACCACCGTTTCCCCCGTAATCGGATGCGTCAGGGTGAGCTGCCTGGCATGGAGCGCCTGCCCCGAAAGCTTTACCCCCACAGACCGACCAGCCCCATAGACGGTATCCCCCACAATCGGATGCCCCATCATGGCACTGTGCACCCGAATTTGATGGGTGCGTCCCGTTTCTAATCGATAGTGCAGCAGCGTGTAATTGCCCAAACGTTCTTGGATATGCCAGTGGGTGACGGCTCGTCGCCCGCCTTTTTCAATGGGCACCACCGCCATTTTTTTACGCTCCTTAGGATGCCGACCAATGGGCGCATCGGTTGTCCCCCAGCTCATATTCTCTGGCAGCTTAGGCACACCAAACACCACCCCCAGATAGTCACGCTGGGCTGTTTTTGCCTGAATTTGCCCCTGGAGATGATGGAGCACGGGCTCCGTTTTCGCCACCACCATCGCCCCCGTCGTATCCTTATCTAACCGATGCACAATCCCCGGGCGCTGAACCCCACCCACCCCCGTCAACTGATCGCCACAGTGGGCCAAAATCGCATTAACTAAGGTGCCATGGGGATGGCCTGGAGCCGGATGCACCACCATACCCGCCGACTTATTGACCACCACCAGGTACTCATCTTCATACAAAATATCAAGAGGAATGGCCTGGGCAATCAGTTCAAACGGTTCCACAGCCGGAATTGTCAGCTGCAGCCAATCCCCTTGGTTAACCGTTATTTTCTTATTGGTGCAGGGCGCATCATTAATAGTCAGCGCACCCTGCTCAATCAGCTTTTGCACACGGTTGCGAGATAGATCGCAATGGGTAGACAACCACCGGTCAATCCGCTCACCGGAGGCATCGGTCACCGATAGCTCCAAGACATCGCTATCTTCCTTAGGGGTCATACACACGTCATCTACAATCTGTGCCTTTGCTGCAGTAGTGCCCCATCACAAGCAGGGCACTGTCTCCATTATTGATTACGCCTGAATCGTTTCCCAGTGGGGAGAATGCATCGGTGAAGCGGACGCCAATATTTCATAGAGGTCGACGACGCGGCCAATAATTGCGATCGCAGGAGCCTCAAACTGCTCCTCCTCCACCTGCCGAACAATCGTTGCTAACGAACCAATTAACTCCTGGTGTTCAGGCCGAGTTCCCCACCGCACCAACGCAACCGGCGTCTCCATTGCCATTCCCGCCGCTGTCAGCTCCGTCACAATATTAGGCAAATTATGCACACCCATATAAATCACAATCGTCTCCGAGCCTTGGGCCACCGCTGACCAATTCACCTGAGGACGATATTTACCCGCCGCCTCATGGCCAGTTACAAATGTCACCGACGAGCTGTAATCGCGATGGGTCACCGGAATTCCTGCATAGGCTGGCGCAGCAATCCCAGCCGTAATCCCCGGCACCACCTCAACTTCAATACCCACCGCCAGCAGCCCCATCATTTCTTCCCCACCGCGGCCAAACACAAAGGGATCTCCCCCCTTGAGACGCACCACAACCGCATGGGTCTTAGCCTGCTCAATCAAAAGCTGAGTGATGTCCGCCTGCATCATAGAATGCCGACCTCGGCGCTTACCGGCATCAATCACCTGGGCCCGCTGACTGATCATCGCCAAAATCGGCGGACTTACCAAAGCATCATGAATCACCACGTCCGCATGATCTAATAACCCTTTTGCTTTTAGGGTTAACAGCCCTGGATCACCCGGACCAGCGCCTACGAGATAAACTTTGCCAAATGTGGCCTGGGTAAGCGGATAAGACATATCAATTGCACGGAGGTGAATACAGATTGATTGTGGCAAACCTACCCAGGGCATTTTGCCACAATCAATACAGCATAGAAGCTAGACCGGCTCAACATTGCTTAAGACAATCTTAATCTTAAGCCATAACAACCATGCTTTTAGCCCCTATCAATCGACGAATATGTTCCTCGATTGATAGGGGCTAACTCGTATAATCAGCGCTTTCAAGCATATCCATCACCCTAGCTAACCTGACAAATGCCATAAATATGGCCCCATGCCCCAGCCATTAGGTCAAGAAATACTGTGAGAATCTATTTTATGCCCCAAGGTCTCCACCACTAAATTCGCCACATCTATCATCGCACCCAACGGTGGCAACAATCGCACATTAATCCTTGGAAATCGCTCAGCTAACTCTTCCGTCATATGGGCAACCGCATCAGTTGTACTCCCCGCAAACAAGAAATAGGGAAAAATAGTGACTGTGGAGCAGCCTTGCTGCATCAGAGAGATTGCCTGGTTTTCAATATCCGACTCCGTTGTCCAATAGGCAACGGCTAATCCCAGGGATCTTGCCAACATATCTACCGTCCGGTTTCCCCGAGCCCGCCGACTACCATGGGCAACCAGCAAACGTCCCGTCTTGGGAAACTGGGAAAATCGATCTTCAATTAGGCTAGGTATGCCCTGACAGCCACCAATATGCTCCCCTAGCTCCACATCAATCATCCCAGCCAGCTCATTTTTGGCCTGTTCTACTTCAGTGGGGATATCCATCGTCACATGCTTTCCCCTTAACAAAAAGAGGGGAACTAGACGTAGACGCTTAATACCAGCAGAGCTCAGACGTCGACCAAATTCACAAATTTGCTTGTGCAATGGCAAAAGGCCAAACTCGAGAACAGCGGTACCAACAATAAACCGATCGCGAGGCAAACGCACCGGGGTGCTGGTAGTGGACAGCTTCGACATGGGGACAGCCGTCGCCACAGCACCGATGTTTCCATATTTACGATCCTTATGAGCACTATTTCGGGCTTCAAAAACCGCTAATCCAGACGGGCGGCTTTCAGTCAAAAGAGGAGCCAGAGACTGGCTGCTCCAAGGGCTGAGCAGAGCAGGATTCAGACGCTCACGCACCAGCTGGGCCAATCGATTTATAGCAGCCTGATGCCTTGGATCACGACTACCATGGGAAATCAGAAGATAAGCTGTAGATGTCACGAGATGTTTTTTAAAAATAAGACTGTCAGGGTGAAATTAATACTCGGGCGAACACCCAACGTCTGCCAAAAAGGACAAAAAGGTTAATGGTTTAAAGCCGTAGTAGGCATACTAACGTATCAGGAAATTCGGCACTAAGCCAAAGACCCGACCATTAAGCACTCCCACAAAACACTGACACACCGATGCCTTTCGAACAGACTCACAAGTACTCCACACACACTTGATAATGTTGCTGGTCAACTCTCAAGGACGTCAAACTTAAGTTTGCCTCTAGCCATCCCAACAGCTAGCTTATGAAGCTAGCTAGCCTACTCACTATATTAGTGTCTACGGAATTCTGTCAGAATTCTGTTGTGTCTGATGCTATTTTCACCATCGCTCCAGCACTAATAATCAATGGTTAGGATTTGCTTAGTAATCCCAGCCCCACTAGCAACTAACTCTCTACCAGCAAACTATTCAGAAAAACCATGTAATCGATTGATAGAGATGATATTATAGAAACCTAAAACACGGCGAGCGTAGCCAAGTGGTTAAGGCAGTGGTTTGTGGTTCCACCATTCGGGGGTTCGAGTCCCCTCGTTCGCCCTTCTATCATCTCAATTAGGTTCTGAAAACGAACTTAGCCATAGCAAAATACCCTCTACAAGGTACTAAGCTACGGCCATTAGAGATTGCTATATAGCTTTGAGCCCTCGGTCGGCGGTTATGAACCTAACTGACCGAGGGCTCAAAGCTATTGTTCTATAAAGATGACTTACGTCGATGTAATGGCAGTTGCTTGGGAGCTAATACAAATAGCAACAAAACATAAATCAATACGCTTGTCCCTACATAGATAGCAACACCATCATGATTAGCACTGTTCACAATAACAGACGACTCAGATTGGGCGGATGCGATATGTGTTGTTTCCATAACAGCAATAATTCTCCAGTTTCACCCTATGGGACATCAAAACATCTCCACCTAACGGGTTATCAGGGAGTGTGTCTCATCATGCCCAAGCTACATTCAAAACCCTAAGGTTTATGAGGAAACCCCCTCGACATCCTTCGTCAGAATCTATAACTGCGAAGGGTTATACCCTTATTTACAGATGCTGTCCAAAGCATAAATTAACGGGTGCAATTATTATTTCATGCGCCACATTGCTTAATGATTTGAATACATACTTCAAATGATATAAATCAGACGCTAGTTTACTAATTGAAAAAGGTTGGGTTCGGGCAGTATTTCATTGTCGTTAGCATTATTAGAAAAATGGCTTCTCGATAATTTTTCTTAGAGGGAAGTCAAAGATTTAGTAGTGCTAAATCCTGAAAAGAGTGTCCTTTCAATTTTCCAAAGCAGAGGACCTTTAAAGTGTTGCCACTGCCTCACAAGGGATAGTCAGTAACTATTTTGATCGGCGTCTCACCGGGTCTAGATGATTGGATGAACGTTGAGTCGCTTGGCCAAACTCCATATCCCTAAAGTCGGATTTGCATCGGATTCATCCTTGACTGGAATTTCCCACATATTGAGAAATTGATGTATCCTTGCTGGGAAATTGGCAACGCGCCTGGATTAGAACGCTTTACAGGGTCACATGGCACAAATTTTTATCTCGGCAGGCCACGGTGGATTTGAAAATGGGATCCAGGATCTGGGGGCAAAGGTGGAAGACATCACCGAAGCCCAGGAAATGATCCGCATCCGGGATTTGATCGTACCGGAGTTGCGATCGCGAGGATTTCAAGTCCTCTCGGTACCTGACGATCTGAGTCTTCAGCAAAGCATCACCTGGGTAAATGCCCGCAGCCGCACCGGTGATATTGCCTTAGAAATCCATGTGGGTGCCTTTCAAAATACCGCCGTGCGGGGAGCCACTGCTTACTACATTGCCAGTAATTCCGCCCGCAAATCCCATGCTGAGCTAATGTTACTGGCCCTGCTACGCCGTGTGCCCCAGCTACCAAGCCGTGGAGCCAAGCCCGATACGGCTGCTGGCATGGGACGATTGGCCTTCTGCCGCCAGGTGGCACCACCATCAATCTTGATGGAGCTGGGTTACCTGACCAATGAGCGAGATCGGAGCATGCTCTTGAGTCGTCGTCGAGATTTTGCCCTTGGTCTAGCTGACGGTCTAGCGTCCTGGAGTCGAGCCATCACGGGTACGGCCGACCCCACTGAAAAGCCCATCGAGACCCAATTACCCAAGGTGAATATCACCATTAACGGTGGGCGATATGAAGAACAAGGCATCATTGTCAACAACAACTCCTATGTCCCCATTGACCTGGCTGACCGTCTAGGTGTGGATTTAACCAGCACAGAGGACATTCGTCGGGTGCGCTATGGCAATATCGTATATGTCAAAACCGTTGACCTGCGGGACTTTAATGTCTCCATTGGATGGGATGCCGCTAGCCGTACGGTACAGCTTAAGAGTGAGTCTTCCCTAGGCATCTGTCCAGGGCTGATTGACCAGATTATGGGCCACGGCAACACCTCTCAGGTGAATCTGATGATGTTTCTCAAAAATAATAATGAAGAAGCACTGCGTAATTTTCCCGATTTGCCCAAAATTTATCGTGAGGAAGGGGTGATTGAGGGGGTCAATTACGACATCGCTTTTTGCCAGATGTGCGTAGAAACGTCGTTCCTACGCTTTGGGGGTGATGTGAAAGCCTCACAAAATAACTTTGCTGGCATCGGTGCCATTGGGGGAGATGCAGCAGGCGCTGCGTTTCCCAGTGCCCGTATCGGTGTGAGAGCCCAAATTCAACATCTCAAGGCCTACGCCAGCAAGGAACCCTTGGTTCAGGAACTCGTGGATCCACGCTTTCGGTTTGTCAGCCGCAACAGTGCTGTTCTTGTGGATCAGCTGAGTGGTCGCTGGGCCGCTGATCCAAACTATGGCAAGAAAATAATAGCCATGATTAGACGGCTATATGAATCCGCTAAACTCCTGTAACGCCATCTATAGCAAATGTCCTGAGGCATTAGGACATTTGTGAATCAGGCCAGCTGCTTCCATCTGAGGCCTCTTGAAATATTCATTGCCTTAATTAACCTGACAGCGGCGATAGGAAGTCTTTTTCACATAAATCGTTCCCACAGACTGCTATGATGCATGGCTAAACCAGCTGGTACCACTGGCTAACTGTCACACACCAACTGGCATACATTCCTGTAGACATTATTCTAAGAACGCTGGTGTCACTCTGGGGTTTAGCTTGGAGCGTTCACCCAAGGTTGCGTACGAATTTATTTATTTTCTGGCGCTGTTGATACTCGGGATGCTTTTATCTGCAAGATGCTGCTCCATGGCATATCTAACCGATCGATTCATCCTCCCAATCAGCAACGGCTATTTCTCTATGTTTTAAGCAATTACTGGTGAATAAAATTCACAGCGTGATTGCTCTGCCATTACTACCTAAGTCCCGATAGGGTCTCTCTATTGGATATTCCATAGGGAATCCTAGGATCTAAGCCACGTTTATTCCTGACAATCTGCCATGACTAACACCGATATCTCTTGGCCCCTTAGAGTTTTAACCCTTAGCCGGAGTGGCTGGTGGGGAGCCCTGCTCTGGTTACTGTGGATGCTCCCGGCTAATGCTGCCGAGATCAGGGTTGCCATCCGCAACAGTGTTCAGCAGGTCCAGGTTGGCACCTCCACCACGGGCGTTATTCGCGATAGCCGTGGTCAGGCGGTGATGCAATTGCCTGAACTACAGCCCATCACGGTCGATGCAGACCGTGGACAATTAGAACTTACGGATGGCCGTGACGAGTTTGGTGCCTCCAGCACATTCTGGTTAGAACCTTCAGATGGTGGTGTGGTCTGGATTGGTGACCGCTGGTACCGAGGAAAGGTCAAGCTTGTCCCCAGCGATAACGGATTGACTGCCGTCAACTATGTGAATGTCGACGACTATCTCTACAGCGTTGTCGGTAGCGAAATGCCCAGCAGCTGGCCCCAGGAGGCGTTGCGATCGCAAGCCGTGGCGGCCCGTTCCTACGCCCTTTACCAGCAGCGTAAAGCTAGCGGCAAACCGTTTGACCTCAATAGCAACCAGTCATCCCAGGTTTACAAAGGTCTTGCCGGTGAAGCAGCATCCACCCAATCCGCCGTTGACGCCACCCGTGGCAAAGTCTTAACCCACGGTGGCCGCGTCATCGAAGCGGTATTCCACTCCTCCTCCGGAGGCCATACCGAAAATTCTGAACATGTCTGGTCCACCGCAGTCCCCTACCTCAAAGGTGTGCCCGACTTTGACCAAAACGCCCCAGTCTACAGCTGGCGGGCTCAGTTCTCGCTACATGAAGTCGGCGACCTAATCGGCTATCCCGGCTCCATTGAGGCCGTAGAAGTGTTGAGTCGCAGCCCCCAGGGTCGCGCCAAACGCATGACCATCATTGGTGATGCTGGCACACTGACCATGACGGGCAACACTTTCCGCCAGAAACTAGGATTGCGCAGCACCAAGTTTGACCTTGCCGTCAGCCCCACTAGCATTTCGGTGGCAGGCAATGGCTTTGGCCACGGCATCGGCATGAGTCAATGGGGAGCGCGCGGCATGGCAGAGCGGGGCAAAGGATATGACGAAATCCTCACCCATTTTTACAAAGGCACTCGCCTAGGCTCAATGTAGCCGCCTTTATGCTTAGCAACTCCGCCCAGGTAGTTGACGTTTTCTAAAAATCAGGCAATTAATAAGTAATCACTTACCTAGGTTCATGGCCCGCCCTCCCAAAATCTCAAACGAAGACATTCTGAGCGCAGCGCGACAGGTCTTCCTAGAGCAAGGGGTGGGGGCATCGACCGTGACCATAGCTGAAAAAGCAGGGATATCGGAAGCCTCTATTTTTAAGCGGTTTGCCACCAAACAGGCCCTGTTTTTAGCAGCCATGGGGGTAACGACAGAGCCCGCTTGGGCCAAGGCACTAGCCACCCAAACACCAACAGCAGCCATTAAGTCGGAACTCACCGAACTTTGCGAACAGATGCTGGGGTTATATCAGGAAGTACTACCACGAATGCTTATGGTTATGAGCCAAGGGAAGGGAAAGCTCCCCCCTAACCCGCCTCCCATACTGCCCCCTCCAATCCGACATAAACGACTGTTAGCCAGATTTCTAGAGCAGGGAATCGACCAGGGATATCTCAAAGCTGGCAATCCTAAAACCATGGCCGCCATCATTGTTGGCACGCTCATCAATAGTGTCATCACCGAGACAATGCTGCATCGACTATCGACTGAAAAGCCAGGGTTACCGAAACTAAGCACTGAGCCCAAGCAGCTGGCCCAGGATCTCATCGACACCCTGTGGACAGGAATTAAGCCAGACTAGCTTGTTGACGCTGCCGAGCGTCAGAATGAGGTTATCTAGAAGATACGGGTCCATTGCCTATCGAACAGATCGACACATTCCCTAAATCAACAACGACTTTTTTTACTTAATTAATAAGTAAATGCTTACTTTTTAATTTCATACTTGTTTGGGAGAGTTGCCATGTTGTCCAAGTTTGAATTACATCAGCCCTTTCGCTTTAAGGGGGCGTGGATCAAGTTTTTGCTCATGGGGGTGCTGCTGCTAGGGGGTATCCGGTTTGGACTCGGCCTGCTAGCCGAAAGGCGCTCATCTGACACAGAATTTTTAACCCAGCCCGTCGAACAAAAAACCGTACCAATCCTCATCACCGCTAACGGCACCGTAAATCCCGTACGTTCGATCAACCTTAGCCCTAAGGCCTCGGGGGTGGTGCAAACCCTGTTAGTGGAAGAGGGAGACCGAGTAGAAACTGGCCAGGTGATTGCGCTGATGGATAACACCGATCTGCAGGGGGACCTGACCCAAATGCAAGGGCAGCTGATACAGCAGCAGGCCAATTTACAACGATTGATAGTGGGGGAACGGCCAGAGAATATTGTCAATGCCGAAGCCGCGCTAGCCGAAGCTGAGGCCAATCTCCAAGAACTCCGCAACGGCAATCGAGCTGAGGACATTGCCCAGGCCCAGGCGCGGCTACAGCAGTCCCAGGCCACCTTGCAGCAGCGAGAAACCACGTGGGCTCGTTACCAAGAGCTTTACCAGGCCGGAGCCATTTCCCAGGAAGAGCTGGAGCAAAAACAAACCGACCGAGACGTAGCCCGCGCCCAGGTCAAAGAGGCTGAAGAAGCACTGACATTACAAACAGCAGGCACACGCTCCGAACAGCTGTCTCAGGCTGAAGCGCGGGTAGAGCAGCAGCGCCAAACCGTTGCCGCCCTCATTGCCGGGAATCGGGTCGAAGACATTGACCAGGCAGAGGGTCAGGTTAAAGCCGCCCAGGGTAGCTTGCAAAGCATCGAGACCAAGATTCGAGATACACAAATTATGGCCCCCTTTGACGGTGTGATCTCGCAAATTTACGCTGAAATTGGCTCGTTTGTCAGTCCATCGATCTCGGGCAGTGGCGGCATCGATTCGTCATCGTCGTCAATTTTAATGCTCTCTAGCAGCCGTAACCAGGTTTGGGTCAATCTGCCCGAATCTCAGATTGCCGATGTTGAGCTGGGGCAGTCCGTTCTTTTTCAAGCCGATGCCTTTCCTGGAGAGAGTTTTAGGGGAGAGGTAGAACACATTGCCACCCAGGCATCCGTCTCGCAAAATGTCACCAGTTTTGAAGTTAAGGTTTCCATTGAACAGCAGGCAGCTGAGCAGTTAAAAATTGGCATGAATGTGGAAGCTCAGTTTGAAATTGGCAGCCTAGACCAGGCATTGCTGGTGCCTAATGCAGCGGTGGTCAGGCGTGTGGAGGGGGAGGGTGTCTATGTACTGAGCGATGAGCGTACCCCCACTTTCCAACCGATTGAAACTGGTATCACCGCTGGCAGCCAAACAGAAGTCATCTCCGGGCTCAATGGCAATGAACAGGTTTTAATTAGCCCACCCGCTGAGACAGAACAGCGCAGTGGCTTTAACTTTCCAACCGCCCCGTAATAGTCTCTCTAGCCACTTCTCTGTCTTAAGCAGCTCTCTGTCTGCTTGCTTTTCATCCCTCGCCACTTCATCCACTATGGTTTCCATTGCCCATAATTCAGCATCCAACCCCCTCAGCTCCCAGGGTATTTCCCGCTTAGAAATTGCCTCCATGGCATTAGATGCCCTCTGGAGCAACAAGCTCCGCAGCAGTCTCACCATGCTCGGGGTAATCATTGGTATTGGTTCAGTCATCTCCCTAACATCCATTGGTGAAGGTATTCAAAAATCTACCGAAGATAGCATTCGCGGCCTAGGCACTGATGTACTACAAGTGATGGCTGGGTCTGCCGAAAGCGGTGGCATCAGTCAGGGACAGGGATCGGTGACTACACTCACCTGGGAAGATGCTCAAGCCATTGAGGAACAAGCTCCATCAGCCACTGTTGTCTCGGCCTATTTACAGCAGCAGGCTCAAATTGTTTATGGCGAGAACAATACGTCGACTACGGTCTATGGTACCGATCTGGCCCACCCTGAAGCCCGCAATACCTTCCCCGAGAGTGGCCGTTTTTTTAATGATGAGGAACTGGCTATAGCAAGTTCCGTAGCCGTGATTGCCCCTACGGTGCAAAAAAATCTCTTTCCTAATCAGGCAAACCCCATTGGTGAGAACATTCGTATCCAAGGAGAGATCTATAAGATCATCGGCATTATGGAAGTGAAAGGCTCCCAGGGGCCTCAAGATCGTGATGATGCCGTGTATATTCCTTTGACCAGTATGTCTGCGCGGATTATTGGCAATAATTCACTCATGGGGGTAGCGGTCAACGGGATTTACATTAAGGGCGAAGACGAAAGCCAATTAGACACGATCCGGTTTCAAGTAGAGAATATTTTACGCTTGCGTCACGGCATTATCTCCCCCGAGGAGGATGACTTTCGGATCACGAATCAGGCCGATATTCTAGAAACCCTGACCACTATTTTGGGACTGTTGACCACGCTAATTGTTGCGATCGCAGCCATCTCCCTGGTCGTTGGCGGCATTGGTATTGCCAACATCATGCTGGTCTCCGTCGTTGAACGCACCCGAGAAATCGGCATTCGCAAAGCCCTTGGGGCCACTGAACGAGACGTCCTCAGCCAGTTTCTCGCCGAATCTATCGTCATCTCAGTCATCGGCGGCGGCATTGGCATCGTTCTTGGTGTGGGCGTCACCTTTATTTCAGCCACGGCCTTTGGCTTTCCCTTTATCCTCTCCACCACAGCCATCGGAGCAGGTGTGGGGCTTTCTACCTCCGTCGGTCTGATTGCAGGGGTAATTCCCGCTCGCAATGCGGCCCAGCTTGATCCCATTGTAGCCCTCCGCAGCGACTAATCTTGCCCTGTGGAGATGATGTGGAGACGTTCCATGGAACGTCTCTACAGAAATCTATGGATCATCTCTTTAATAACCTCCATGATTACCCTAGAAAACATCACCAAAACCTACCATCTGGCCGATATAGAGGTGCCTATTTTACGGGGCATTGACCTGCATATTGAAGCCAGCGAATACGTCTCTATCATGGGGGCATCGGGCTCCGGCAAATCTACATTAATGAACATTATCGGCTGTCTCGACCGTCCTACGGCAGGGGAGTATTACCTGGAAGGGAGAGAACTCACCACCCTGGATAAAAATGAACTGGCCTATATCCGCAACCAACAGATTGGTTTTGTCTTTCAACAGTTCAATTTATTGCCCCGCGCCACCGCCCTCGAAAATGTCATGCTGCCCATGGTCTATGCCGGCATTCCTAAAACGGAGCGCAGGATCAGGGCAGAGGCGGCCCTCACCCACGTCGGCTTAAGTGACCGCATGGCCAATCGGCCCAGTCAGTTGTCTGGGGGGCAGCAGCAGCGAGTTGCGATCGCACGTGCCCTGGTCAACCAGCCCGCCATTCTGTTAGCAGACGAACCCACCGGAGCCCTTGACACCCAAACCTCTCAAGACGTGATGAACCTGTTCCACCAACTCAATGAGCAACAGATAACCGTAGTTATTATCACCCACGAAACCGAGGTGGCAGAACAAACCAAACGCCGCATCCGCATCCAAGATGGCCAGATTATCGCCTAGAGCGTTGCCTAAAGCTTGGTCCCACACTCAGAGCAGAATCGATGGGACGCCTTGTTATCACTGCCACAGTTGCTACAGTGGATGACTTCCACCGTGCGCTTAGTGGCAGGTTCCGGCAGGCCAATCATTTGAGAATTGTTTTTACCCGGTGGCACCATGGGGTAACAGTTTTCATCACGACGGACCCAAACATCCAATAGAACCGGGCCATCATAGGCAAACATATCGACAATGGCCTGATCTAGCTGCTCAGGAGACTTCACCACAATCCCCTTGACCCCAAAGGCCTCAGCTAGCTTTTCAAAGTCAGGCATCCCCACTTCCATATTCGAAGAGGCATAGCGCTCACCGTAGAACCCTTGCTGCCACTGGCGTACCATGCCCTGCCAGCCGTTGTTTACAATGACGGTTTTCACCTTGATGTTGTACTGGGCCAGGGTTGCCAACTCCTGCAGGTTCATTTGAAAACTAGCGTCGCCGCTAATGCAAACCACCGAGTTGTCACCCACCCCCATTTGTACCCCCAGCGCCGCTGGTAGGCCATAGCCCATCGTGCCTAAGCCCGCACTAGAAATCCACTTGCGTGGGCCATTTTGCAGAAACTGGGCAGCCCACATCTGATGCTGACCCACATCAGTAGTGTAGAAGGCGTCAGGCGCATAGTGACCGACCGCAGAAATCACCTGCTGTGGTGAGAGCTTATCGCCGTAGGTAGGGACTTTGAGGGGATAGTCGGTTTTCCACTGATCAATGCGGGCTCGCCACGCGCCGGTCTGAGTAGGATTGGCAGACGGCCCCAGGCGGGACAGTAGCTCAGTCAATACATTTTTGACGTCGCCCACAATGGGGACATCCGGTACCTTGCATTTGCCCACCTCAGCAGGATCGATGTCTATGTGAATTACCTTGGCATGCTGGGCAAACTGCTTCAGATTGCTGGCTACCCGGTCATCAAAACGAGCGCCAATCGCCACTAGCAAATCACACTCGCTGACGGCAAAGTTGGCGTAGGCGGTACCGTGCATCCCCAGCATCCCCACCGAAAGCGGATTTTGCTCGTCGAATGCGCCCTTACCCATCAGAGTATTGGTCACAGGGATTTGGAAATGCTCGGCCAGCTGGGCGATTTCTGCGTGGGCACCAGAGATAACAGCACCGCCGCCCACATACAGCAGGGGCTTCTGGGCAGTACGCAGAAGTGCGATCGCATTATTAATTTGACGAGGATTCCCCCGAGTTGTGGGCTTATAGCCCGGAATTGCAATCGAGCGCGGCTCAACGGGAGCATAGTCAAACTCTTCTAACCCGACATCCTTAGGAACGTCAATCAATACAGGGCCTGGACGACCGGACTGGGCAATGTAAAATGCCTCCGCCACAATTTCCGCCATTTGGCGCGGATCACGCACTACATAAGAATGCTTCACAATCGGCAGCGTTATGCCAAAAATATCCGTCTCTTGAAACGCATCACTGCCAATGGCACTGCGCGACACCTGACCGGTGATGGCCACCATCGGGACCGAATCCATTTGAGCAGTGGCAATGCCCGTCACCAAATTAGTTGCACCGGGTCCAGACGTGGCAATACATACCCCCACCTGTCCGGTGGCCCTAGCGTAGCCATCTGCGGCATGGGATGCGGCCTGCTCATGGCGCACCAAAATATGCTGAATGTCGCCCCGTTGTTCAGCCTTATAAAGTTCGTCATAAACCGGCAATATCGCTCCACCTGGATAGCCAAACACATGGCTCACACCATGACGAACGAGACTATCAATTAGAGCAAAAGCACCGCTTGCTCGCTGAATGGCGGAGCTTGCTTTAACAGAAGGCTTTACAGACGTCGAAGTCATGATGTTTAAAGGGCGTTAGTGGGGAAAATACTGCCAATGAACAATTGCTAATGGTTGTCTATTTTACAATCACCCCCCAAAGGATTAGACAAACTTCACAGAAAAAAGGCTTTATGGCCTACCCAAGCGATGGCGGAATGGCACCATAGTTGCCTCTATATGTCTGGCAGACAAACTGCCGTAGGTTAGACATCTGACGGGAAAAGGTGATGGATTCAACATTCCCGCCAGATGTCTGATAGATCATTGTGGGCCCAGAACTAGGTCAACACTCGATAACAAAACCAGCCAGCACTGAGGTGGCAGACAAGGGCAGACAAGCGATAAAGCACTTAAAAGCACTAGGCCTGGGTCAGAGCCTCACAAATAAAGTCAAGTGCCGTCATCGGAGCAGCTGCATTCCCCCTCAGCGATCCCATCCCTTGACTCAACTGGGGCGATTGCCAAAGGTCTAAATGGTTAACCGCTGGCTGGCAGTAAAAACACCCCCTGCTTTCATCAGCTGACGGAAAGTACGTCGTGCGATGGGTCCAACCATCGTGACTCACACGATAAATCTCTAAATTTCCCGGCAACGGCATCCCCCAGCCATCCAAGGCGATTATTTGACTGGTACCACCGAGACGTTGCCAGGCCATTAACAATGGATAGGCCGCGACGACACCCGCACTAAAGGCAATAACAGATAGAGATTGATCCCGCTGCGGAGCCTGGGGAGATGTGAGCAGCCAGGGGAGCGCCAGCGGGGATGACCAAATTGGCAACACCCACAATCGCTCTGGCGTGAGTTTACCTAAAAGAGATTGCAAAAAAGAATGGGTTAACGCGGGGGCATGGTAGCCGGGACAAATTAAAAGCTGCATGTTTCTACCTTATCTGGCTAGTTTGAAACAAAACGATTGCAACGTAAAAAAACATGTCGGCAGCTGTAAATTATTTTTATTTAATAGAGAGCTTCAGTTTATTTTTCAGGCAAATATTTAGTCTTTATTAAAGATGCTGCACATTCGATTCAGGGTGCTGAAAGATAGCATTAGTTTGATGTGGGGATCATTAACTAGAAGGCGATCCCCATTATCAACTGAAATAAAAACATGAGTTCGAGCCCAGGGGTTAAGGCTGATTTTAGTCATCATGGCTTAATCATTTTTTAACCATTTATTTGGCTAAAACTCAGACGTATTTGGATGGATAGATAATTCCAAATATGTCTCCCTACAGACCCGTTGAACTGATTAAACTTACCCCTCGGAGATCCTCAATATGGCCACCACTCTCATTAATATCGCGCTGCCTGTCGTCAACGAAATTATTGATGATGTGCTAGACACCGGTTCTTCGGAGTCTTATCGAGCCACCTTTACTAGCTCTGATGCCCGTGATCGGTTAGCCACATTTGTGCTGAGTCGTCTGCCTGCTCGCTACATGACGGTGGCCGATAGCGAATGCTCTTTGGAGTTTCCAAGAAATTGTTACTCAGCGGAGCAGCATAGACACATTCGTCAGCTTGTACATCAGGGGATTCAAAAGGTTATGACTCGCCCGGTTGCCTCTACACCAGAAACAATCCTTCCGTCTACTTGGTTCGGCTAATTGGTTCGGCTAAACCATGTACGTCAGTAGCCAGCTCAGCCATTTTCTATCGTTAGATTACGGCTGAGCTAGCTGCTAAAAACCCTGCCAAAAATTGAGATATCCGCACAATCCACCAGTAACGTTCGGTTCTACCCCATGGTCAGAGGGGGAAGCTTACCAGTAGTCTCTAGATAGATTGAAAGATGTGTTTTGCGTATCAGCTATCACTGGCTGATGCGTGATAGCACAGGAGCAATGCATCTAGGGGCCAATGGTGGAGAAGTTTTTACCCACAATTAGTAGCTTAGTGGCCTTGGGCGAACTGGGAGCTGAGTCCACAGATTGGGAAAGCCCAGGATTTTCGGGGGCAGAACCCCGGCACCAGTATCAGGCTGAGCGTGCTGAAACAGAGTGGCAGGGAGCTGTTTCATCCTTAGGGCACTTACTACAGCAGACGTTGCCCCACAGCGCTACATCGGCGGGCTCGTCACGAAAATCAGCTAGGTCTCGCCGCCAGAGAACTCAACCAGCGCCTGATGGCTTACTCCTGAGTGGACCTTTTCCTATACTCGATGCCCCCAAGCTGACGGTTCAATTATCTAATTGGGTGTTTGTCCCGCCCCCGCTAGACCAGCTTTCCCAGGCGTTTTCACAACTTATGCCGGCTGATGATAAGCCTCCGGTAGAGACGGCAGCAGCGCGAATTTTACCGTTGATCGACGGTGATCCGTTAGCCGGTGAGCGATTTTGTCTGCTGCTTACTAAGCGGTTTAGTGTGGTGCTGGTGCTCGGTCGCGATGCAGATGATGATCTACGATTTCAATTTTCGTTTACACCGGTCGTGATTAATCAGGTGTGGCAACTGTTGCGATCGCGCGTTTTGCTCACCACCCCCAAACAGCTAGATTTCCTCGACCCGCTAGTCGAAAAGTTTGCCCCAACTGAGCCCGATTACCGCATTATCAGCCAGTTTAGCCGGTGGCTGCTGTCCTCCCTACCCGCCCCAAAACCCAATCCAGTTGTTGAACGCATTATCCCTACCACGGGTGAGGCTCGCGATGTCACGGGCGACCCCCATGGTCTTGACACTGAACTGCTCAAGGCCATGGCCCATGAAATTCGCACCCCCCTGACCACCATCCGCACTTTGACCCGCTCCCTGATTCGTCGCAAAGACCTAGTCGATAAAGCAAAGCAGCGGCTGCACCAAATTGACACGGCCTGCACCCAACAAATTGACCGGTTTAATCTGATTTTTAAGGCTGTTGAGCTAGAAGCCGCGACCCAAAAAGGGCCACGCTCACTACTAACGGCCACTGCCCTGAGTGAAATTATTGAGTCCGCCATCCCTCAATGGGAGCAAGCCGCCACCCGGCGTAACCTTTCCCTGGAGGTCCAACTGCCCAAAACATTACCGATGGTGGCCAGTGACCCCACTCTTTTACAGCAGGTGCTTACCGGTCTAGTAGAGCTCTTTACCCACAGCGTGGCCCCCAAAGGACAGATCCAGCTACAGGTGATGGCCGCTGGCGATCAGCTCAAGCTAGAGTTTCAGGCTGAGGTCAGCCCAATCTGCGATAACCCCCGCCCCACCCTAAAATCGTTGGGTAAGTTGCTGATGTTTCAACCCGATACGGGAGGGTTAAGCCTTAATCTACAAACCACTAAGGCACTGTTTACAGCCCTAGGGGCTAAGCTCACCGTACGAGAGCGGCCTAACAACGGAGTTACTTGGACAGTTTTTCTGCCTATTGAAACCGCTAATTATCCGATTGTCTAAAGGCTATAGGAGACGCCAGCTGATTGAGCTTGGGCTACCAGAGCCGACCAAGGCCTGCCTTCTAATACCCAATCCGAATTCAATAAACCCGATTCAGAATAAGCCAGCCCCTAAAATGGCAGCTTTTTCTTGCTCTCACGACCGCTTTCAAAGTCAAGTTCCTTGAGCTTCTTAAGAATACGGTTAAAGTACTCACCCATGTACTCTTCAACGGTGGTTGTTTCAGACTTATCTAACCCAAAGGTGCTGTAAACCTCATCCATATCAGCATCTAAAGGGTCGCTACCGGCACTCACCTCAGCAAACGCTAAGCGGTCAGCAAACTGCCATCCCCATTGGAAAAAGTTGGCAAACCCGCGGACACCGCGCAGCAATCCCAGGGACATGGTTGAGACCTTGGCCTCTTCACCCGATAGGCGCTCACAGAGGCGTACCAGCTCATAACCACCCCAAGCACGGGTACCCGCTAGGGGGAAGGAGCGCTTATTAGTTTCAGGTACCTGCAATGCACGCACGGCAAACCGGGCAATGTCCTGAGTGTTCATGTAAGCGATGGGGGCAGCCTCTCCCATCACCCAAATAGCCTGCTTTTCTAATACCGGAATCGCATATTGCCCGATTAAACCCTGTAAAAATCCGCAGGGTCTCAAAATCGTATAGTTAATGCCCGACTCTTCCAAAAACTTTTCTGTACAGTGCTTGATGTCCATCAGCGGCACGTGGGGATACTTCTCAGAATTGAGGATTGAGATAAAAACGTACCGGTCCACTTTGGCCTCTAAGGCCGCCTTTATCAGGTTAACTTTGCCATCCCAGTCCACATCATAGGCAGAATCTTGGGGGCGCGATGTGGCCGCATCAATCACCGCAGTCACATCCTCAAAGCAAGGGGGCAAAGACCTAGGACCACATATATTGGCTTGGACAAGCTGTGCTCCCCATTCCCGCAAAAATGCAGCCTTTTGGAAGTTACGCACCAGACACTTAACGTCAAACCCCTCGTCTAACGCATTGCGTACAATCTGACGACCCAGCGTGCCCGTCGCACCAACTACCAATATGCTCATGTTGGACTCTAAACAAAACTTAACGCTTTACTCAGCTTAACAGACGTCGCATCGTTCGAAAACCAAAGTTGGCTATTAAAAAAGTGGCCGAGCCAGCTACATGCCACTGACCCAGCCATTTTTTTGAATAAACCAAATAATTTGAATGGCTATGAGTCTGATGGAGCCAATTATGAGAATTGGGCATCAGAGCAGCACCAAGCGATAGAAATCAGGCGATTATTCTTCAGCGCCCTGGAGCTTCAGCATCAGAAAGCCAACGCCCAACCCCACCATGACGATGACAAACATTGTGACTGCAACCGAAAAAATTTCTCCACCCATGGTGCTTATTTCTCCTCCTGTATATACCTTTAGGACTAAAGGCGTTATGGCTTAAATTCTTTGATCACATTCTAAAACAGTTTGGCCACCTAACCCTAGCAAGGTCTGATTTGGAGGTGTGATGGGAGCAGCTCAAGGGGCCGGACTAAACCCGCCCGGGCCATCGCTGGGGATAGCCTGTTCATCAGCCTGCTCAAAGCCTGACATGATGGCCAAACGTCTCAGGGATTGGACGCCGAGATAATACTCTCCATTAATGACCCAGGTGGGATAGGCACTGATGCCGACCGTATTGCATAGGTCCACTCGCGCATTAACTCCTCGAGCATCGCACTCTATGTAGGGGATTTGCTGAGCGGCATTGCCAAATAATTGCTTTTGTCTGGCGCAGTGGGGACACCAGTAGGCTCCATACATTTTTGCGCCCGTACTCGATAGATACTCCGCTAGCTGAGACTCGTAGCTGGGTGCAATCAGCTGCTCGATGGCCAATGATTGACAGCTTGTGAGTGCGATCGCAAACACCGTGCTCATTCGCAACGGAACCGCAAAATTGTACCGACCAGCCATAGCGCCTCTCCAAGATGATCACTACCTTACATGGCCATCAGACTTTTAGACGGGTTCAAGTAGCGAACGTCTCACCTGACAATGGGTGATGATCTCCAGGGTGGTTTTCCGCCCACGATTGTTTAGGAAACTGTCAAAATAGAGGCAACTTTTGGCCACTGGCCCGCATGCTCTATAAGACCTCTCCTGGGGCTTTTCAGAGTCTTTGTAAGGGCCACTATTAATTTTCAGAGAAGACCCTATGAAGCCTTTTGAGCTGCCTATGGCATTTAGTCGTCAGCTAAATCAATGGTTAATTACCTGTTTCTCAGTAGTCGTCCTATTTTTGTCAGGCATACAGCCAGCCGCCGCCCTGACTCAAACAGCGGCGGAAGCTACCTCCCTCTCCGGTGAGAGCTTTGTCGCTGCTGCCGTACATCGTGTAGGCGACGCAGTCGTACGCATCGACACCGAACGCACCATCACCCGTAACGTCCCGGACCTACTCTACGATGACCCTCTTTTCAGAGGTTTTTTTGGTCCCGATACCTTGCAACGTATTCCCCAACAGGAACGCTTAAGTGGTCAAGGCTCTGGATTTATCGTCGATAGCAATGGTTATATCCTCACTAACGCCCACGTGGTAGATCAAGCGGATCGCGTTACAGTGACCCTCAAAGACGGTCGTCATTTTGATGGCACAGTCGAAGGAGAAGATGAACTCACCGATCTAGCCGTTATCAAAATCGATGCCGACAGCGAAGACCTTCCGGTAGTCTCCTTAGGCGACTCTGACAGCATAGATGTGGGGGATTGGGCCATTGCTGTGGGCAACCCCCTGGGGCTAGACAATACAGTTACGCTGGGGATTGTCAGCACCCTCAAGCGCTCAAGCGCCACAGTTGGCATTCCTGACAAACGGCTAGATTTTATTCAAACAGATGCCGCCATCAATCCTGGCAACTCCGGTGGTCCCTTGCTTAATAGCCAGGGGGAAGTCATTGGTATCAACACAGCAATTCGTGCAGACGCCATGGGCATTGGGTTTGCCATTCCGATCAACAAAGCTAAATCCATTCAAGACCAGCTAGCTCGGGGTGAACGCATTGCCCATCCCTACCTAGGCATTCAAATTGCCGACTTGACCCCAGAGATGGCTAAGCGTAACAACGACGATCCCAATGCCAGCATGGTCATCCCCGAAGTCAGTGGTGTCTTAGTCATTCGTGTCCTGGCTGATACCCCTGCCGCTAATGCTGGGCTACGCCGTGGCGACGTCATTACACAAATTGATGAGCAGCGTTTCGATACCGCTAATCAGCTGCAATCCTATGTCGATCAGGTCACAATTGGCCAACGATTACGGTTAAGCCTGCGTCGTGGCGACCAGACCCAAAATATCACCATCAAAGCCGCAGAGCTAAATCTAGACGCCTAGGCGGTTCAACCGTTAAAGGCTCTCATAAACCCAACAATAAAAAGGGGCTGAGAAATGATTCTCAGCCCCTTTTTATGAATCTATTGACCTATGACCTTATGACCTAAAGAACCATGGCAGCTTGCCACCTAAGGCGCCGCCGTTTGATCGTCAATCAGAGCATTGTCATCCAAAAATGGAGAAGGTGGGTTTTTAGCATCTCCCCCCGCTGCCGGTGTTTCTCCTCCCGCCGGTGCGTTGTTGCCCAACATGTCATCAGCAAACATATTGAGCCCACCCTCGCGATCGTAAGCACGAGCAGTGCGATCATCTAGGACCATATCCTGTAAGGCCATATCATCTGATAAAAATGCCTTGTCAAAGGAAGGATCCAGCTCAGGTGTTGAACGTTCTTCATAGGCATTAAATCCTGTACCAGCAGGAATCAAGCGACCAATGATGACATTCTCTTTCAAGCCCCGTAGCCAGTCAGACTTACCTTCGATCGCCGCCTCAGTTAGCACACGAGTAGTCTCCTGGAAACTCGCTGCCGAGATAAAGCTATCGGTGTTTAGGGAAGCCTTCGTAATTCCTAGGAGTACCGGAGTATATTCTGCCGGAGCGCCACCAGTAATCGACATGGCTTCATTAACCTGTTCTAGCTGACGAATTTCAACTAGCTCCCCAGGTAGCATCGTTGTGTCCCCCCCATCTTCGACCCGAGCCTTAGATGTCATCTGGCGCACAATCACTTCAATATGCTTGTCTGAAATATCAATTCCCTGGGATTGGTATACAGACTGTACCTCATTCACCAAGAAGGTTTGCACCTGCCGCAGACTGATCATTGCAGACTCGTGCACCCCCTTCGTCTCACGATGGTACTTAAAGAAGATCTCCAGAATTTGGTGAGGATTTAAAGGTCCATCAGTCAACGGTTCAGCCAGACTAACCTGTTGACTGTCAGACACAATCATCGGTTGACCGGGTGGAATAGAATACTCAGCCATCACACCATCGTCTTCGACGATTTTCACTTCTACCGTTTCATCTTCACCGTAAATAACTTGGGCGTTACCAGGGCGCTCAGCCAAAACACAGGCTTCCTTAGGTTTTCTCGCCTCTAGTAGCTCTTCAATACGAGGTAGGCCCTGAATAATATCACCGGTTTTTGCCCGCTCAAAGATTAGTAGAACAAGGTTGTCACCCCGCTGTACTAGATCACCATCCTCAATATGCAGCACCGCACCCGTCGATACTCGATAAGGTCGAGCAATACGAAGAACGATACTACTATCGTTGACAGCAACAACCTGACCTGACTCTTCGGACAGAATACCGTCAGCTAAGGGATATCCATCTACTAACAAATCACCGTCTTTGACAGTTGGCGATTTACCATCCAGGTCTATGGTCACCAGATCGCTATTACGGACAACCAATATACGACGGACAGACTCTACATCTTGACGAATACCACGCACTTCTCCAGCTTCCTTAGCCTGAATTTCAGTACGTGCTACCACAGACCCTGGCTGGATTTCATGACCTTCTTCCACCAGTAAGCGAGTCTGGGTGCTGCCTTGCGTCTGATCAGCTGCAATATCACGACGAATAACCAGCGTTTCCAAAATGACTAGCTGTAAACGCTGAATCTCGGCATTATTTGGGTCAGGTATCAGTTCAATATCTGCCGTTAGCTGAGAGGTCTCACTGTCGACATTGAGAACGAGCTGAGTCCGTAGCAGTTCAACACTATTAACCGACTTAACCCGCTCACCGTCTTTAAAGAAGAGGCGTTGGATCGCTGTAATCCCAATAGAGTTATCCTCGCTGTCACTAACGGAGTGTTGACTGGGAACCGTCGGGACATCGGGAACTTCAAATTCCTGAACAGGACGCAACAGCAGTGCCGCACCCTCTGGAGTCTCAACATACTCAACATAGCGAACAGCTTCCGCCGTTACTCCAGGAATCACTTCCTCACCAGCACTCACCAAAACGCCATCTTTACCACTGACAGCATCTGGACTATCCACCATGTGGATATCCCCTGGTTTGATCACAATCTCCCGAAGAATGTCATTCTTTTGGGTGACTTCAACCACACCGCTAATTTGGCAGAAGATATCTTTGACGACTTCGGTACCCGCCTCAATATACTGCCCGTCCTCCACCATGAGTAACGAGATATCTTTATTAACCTCATGGGCTTCTTCAGGAATCCAAAGCAGTGTCCCGCCCTTGGTTACTTCGTAACCTTGCTTACCCTTACTCTTCTTAGCAATTTCTACACCTGAGAACTTAATGATACCGCCGCTTTGAGTGTGGTAAGTATCATCTACTAAGTCTGCTACCACCTGACCGCCAGTCACTTTGGCTCCCGGTGTCGCAATTAGGGAATAGCGCACTCCTTTATCAGTTTGCAAGAAGTAATGCTCGCGCCCCTGACCGCTTTCCACATGCACTTCAGTCGTGTCCAGCATGACTGAAGCAGTGATGATTTCGACCTCACGGCTACCCTTACTATCGGATCGATCGGGCAAACGTACGATTCCACCTCTCTCGGTGACGATTTTGGTTTCGGCCAAAATCCCATTGGAGTCAATCGTGTCGCCGTTTTTGACCGTAGGTTCTGCACCAGGAGGCAAGTTATACACTTCACCCGAGAGCACCCACAACAAACCACCACGCTGGGCTAGCTTCGTAATATTTCCCTGACGGTCTTTCTTCTCTTCCTGCACTAAGCCTTCAAAGAAGACCTCGCCGGACATATCAGACGTTACGTCCTTACTGGCTTTCTCGGTGACCTTACGAACTCGGCCGGTCGTCGGTAGCTCAGCAATCAGATCGCCCTTAGCCAAGGTAGAACCATCAGCCACAAATACAATCGCACCCTGGGGTAACGAAACAGAACGGGTTTTCCCGCTCTCCATGATTATTTTGGCTTCTGTATTCGACTCCATCACCAGCGCGTCTTCACCATGGCGAGTTCGGAAGCCACGGCTTCTCAAACTTTCAGGCATATTAAACTGACCAGCCACTTTTGCACGAACCTGAGGGGCCAATTCACCGGTAAAGGTTCCACCTGTATGGAAGGTTCTCATGGTGAGCTGAGTACCGGGTTCACCAATGGACTGGGCGGCAATAATTCCGACGGCTTCACCCAAGTCCACCATATGAGAATGGGCTAAGCTCCAGCCATAGCAGTGCTGACACACCGAGCGAGCCGCCTCACACGTAAGCGCAGAACGAACTTTGACTTCTTTAATCCCAGCGTCATCTACAGCCTTAGCCATATCTGCATCCATGGGCTTATTGCGAGGCATCACAACCTCACCAGTCTTAGGATGAATGGCATCCTCCGCTAGAACCCGACCCAACAGCTTATTTTCTAGAGAAATTAGCACGCGGTCACCGTCAGTCATTGCACTCAATGGAATGCAGCGATCTGTACCACAGTCAATTTCACGAATAATCACATCCTGGGACACATCCACCAGACGGCGCGTTAGATAGCCGGAATCTGCCGTACGCAGTGCCGTATCTACAAGCCCCTTACGGGCGCCATAGGAGGAAATAATGTATTCAGTAACCGTTAAACCTTCTCGGAAATTAGTTTTGATCGGCAGGTCAATAATTTCCCCTTGAGGATTAGCCATTAACCCTCGCATACCAACCAGCTGCCGCACCTGGGAAATGTTACCTCGCGCCCCAGAAAACGCCATCATGTAAACCGAGTTGAGCGGGTTATTTTCTTTGAAGTTGCGGACAACTTCGTCTTTTAGCTCTTCACTGGTTTCATTCCAAGTATCAATTACCTTCTGGAAGCGTTCTACTTCAGTAATTTCTCCTCGGGTATAACGTTCCTCAGTGTCCCGAATTTCTTGCTCCGCAGCATCCAACAACTTGCGTTTGCTGGGGGGCACCTGTAAATCATCCACACTAATGGAAACACCTGCACGGGTAGCGTACTTGAAACCAAGTGACTTGATTTCATCAGCCATGGCGGCTGTGCGGGCCGTGCCGTAAGTATCAAATGACCAGGAGATCAGCTTTTTAAGCTGCCCCTTATCAATAATACGATTACGAAACATAATGGCTTTGGCTTGTTCGTTACCTTGATCTGCCATGGGGAACTCTCCGCCTCAAAGTGCTATTGGCTAACTAAAATTTCTGAGAAAACTGAATGGTGGCTTTAATTGGCAAGCGCCGCATGGACAGCGTGGTTATAGATGATGCGTCCAGGAGTGGTATAGAGATGTTGCGATAGAAGATTGCCGTCACTATCTTCACGAACACGACGATGCGGATATCGTTTAGTTACCATGCCATCGCCGTTATCAACCACCTCGACTGGCTCTCCGTCTTCTTCTACAGGACCGTCAAACCGGAGCCACACCCAGGCATGGAGGTCGACCATACCTTGCTCATAGGCAATGATGGCATCTTCCATACTGGCAAAATGGGCATCAGCACCCTTCTGCTCATAGGGATTTTCTGCGGTGAGGTAGTAGCACCCTAGGACCATGTCCTGACTGGGGGTAATGATGGGTCGACCAGTGGCTGGAGACAGCACATTGTTGGATGCCAACATCAGTAACCGAGCCTCAGACTGCGCCTCAAGCGATAGAGGTACATGGACTGCCATCTGGTCACCATCAAAGTCAGCATTGAAGGCTGGACATACGAGGGGATGGAGCTGTAGGGCACGACCTTCCACCAACATTGGCTCAAAGGCCTGAATACCCAAACGGTGCAACGTTGGTGCACGGTTAAGCATCACTGGGTGGTTTTCAATAACTTCTTCTAACACGCCCCAAATGCTCGGGTCATTGCGCTGAATCAGCTTCTTGGCCGCTTTAATGTTGTTGACCAAGCCCTGCCGAATTAACCGATGGATCACAAAGGGTTGAAACAGCTCAATCGCCATCTCACGAGGAAGACCGCACTGATGGATCTTGAGGTTAGGACCCACCACAATTACAGAACGACCGGAGTAGTCAACTCGCTTACCCAAAAGGTTCTGCCGGAAACGTCCCTGCTTACCTTCAATGATGTCCGAAAGTGACTTAAGAGGACGATTGTTGGCACCAACAACGGTTCGTCCACGACGACCGTTATCAATCAAGGCATCAACCGCTTCCTGGAGCATCCGCTTCTCATTGCGGACAATGATTTCGGGTGCCAAAATTTCCTGTAGCCGTGCTAAGCGATTATTTCGGTTAATCACACGACGGTAGAGGTCATTCAAGTCCGATGTGGCAAATCGACCACCGTCTAGCTGTACCATCGGCCGTAGGTCAGGCGGAATCACGGGAATCACATCCAGCACCATCCACTCTGGCCGAGAACCAGTAGCAATGAAGTTGTCAATAACCCGCAAGCGCTTAATTAGCTTTGCTCGTTTTTGACCCTTCGAGTTGTCAATATTTTCCCGCAGCTGTTCAGCAACCGCTTCAAGTTCTAGGTCTTGTAATAGACGCTGTAGGGCTTCCGCACCAATCCCGACTTCAATACCTGAGAGATCTGACTCTTCGTCGTAAAGCTGATCCTCTAACTCAATCCATTGGTCTTCAGTCAGTAGCTGCTTGTAGCTAAGACTATCGGCATTCCCTGCATCTAGAACAACATAGGCATTGAAATAGACAATTTGCTCAACATCCCTGAGGGGCATATCCAGCAGAATGGCAATATAGCTAGGAATACCTTTGAGGTACCAAACGTGGGCCACTGGAGCAGCTAGTTTGATATAGCCCATGCGGTGACGGCGCACACGCGATTCGGTCACCTCAACTCCACAGCGTTCGCATACAATGCCGCGATGTCGCACACGCTTGTATTTGCCGCAATGACATTCCCAATCCTTAGCAGGGCCAAAAATACGTTCACAGAACAACCCATCCATTTCAGGCTTAAGGGTTCTGTAATTAATAGTTTCTGGTTTGGTGACTTCCCCTACAACGGTGCCGTTGGGGAGAGTACGTTCACCCCATTGACGAATGCGCTCGGGAGAGGCTAAGCCGATTTTGACATAGTCAAAGCGTTGTTCTAGTTTTGGCATTCTCTTGATTCCTTGTACGCGGCCTATACATCAGGACATGATTACGATTGAGGGTCGAGGGACTGGTCATTAAAAACCTTTCCTCGAGGCTTAGGCAGTCGTCCAAGCACTCGGTCCATTTACAGACGCCGCATTAGTATGCGTAGACTCCGACGGAACCGAGCACTCGGAACAGCAACTCCCAAAAAGCTAAGTTAGAGGTTCTTCTAGACCGGGTGCAGCCGCTGGTGCAGCCGGGGGAGCTTCAGAAGCAGCAGCCGGTTCCTCTCGAGAAATAGATTCATAGGTAGGACGCGACGGGGAACGTCGATTGATTGAATCTGACATCAAGTCAACTTCAACATCACGGCTGGTGCCATCTTCCTGAGTCTCTAACTTGTGGACAGCAATATCTAGACATAGGGACTGAAGCTCACGCATCAGAACCTTGAAGGACTCAGGTGTACCCGGACGGGGAATGGCCTTGCCTTTAACAATGGCGTTTAGAGCTTCGTTACGTCCCTGCATATCGTCAGACTTAACAGTCAGAAGTTCCTGCAAAGTATAGGCAGCTCCAAAGGCTTCTAGAGCCCACACCTCCATTTCACCAAAGCGCTGACCGCCTTGCTGAGCCTTACCACCCAACGGTTGCTGGGTTACAAGTGAGTATGGACCAGTGGAGCGGGCGTGAATCTTGTCGTCCACCAAGTGAACGAGTTTCAACATGTAGGGTTTGCCCACCGTTACGGGGCGATCAAACGCTTCTCCTGTCCGCCCATCATAGAGCTGGATTTTCCCAGGATCTTCAGGATTAAATACCCAACCATTACCCGTGGCATCTCGAGCATCCTGCAACTTGCCATGGGTGGTTTCCATGGACGCTTCGTCGCCGTACATTTCATCAAAGGGCGTTATCTTAAAGCGGGCATTGAGGTTTTCGCCAGCCCAACCTAACAGGCATTCAAAGACCTGCCCCACATTCATACGGGACGGTACACCCAAGGGATTGAGAACAATATCAATCGGCGTACCATCGGGTAGATATGGCATATCTTCGATGGGCAAAATCCGAGAGATGATCCCCTTATTACCATGGCGGCCTGCCATCTTATCGCCTACTTGAATCTTGCGCTTTTGGGCAACATAGACCCGCACCACCATGTTGGCACCAGGGGGTAGCTCATCCCCTTGTTCACGGGTAAAGACGCGAACATCAACGACACGACCTTTTTCACCGTTGGGAACCCGCAGAGAATTATCTCTGACGTCTCGAGCTTTTTCACCAAAGATAGCCCGCAGTAGTTTTTCTTCGGGGGGCTGGTCAGATTCGCCCTTAGGCGTCACCTTACCCACCAGAATGTCGCCGGATGTAACCCAGGCACCAATGCGAATGATGCCGGTTTCATCTAGCTGACGTAGGGCATCTTCACCCACGTTGGGAATTTCACGGGTAATTTCTTCTGGACCTAGCTTGGTCTGACGAGCCTCAATTTCAAACTTTTCAATATGAATAGAGGTGTAAAGATCGTCATAGACCAGACGCTCACTCAGAAGAATGGCATCTTCGTAGTTGTAGCCTTCCCAAGGCATGTAGGACACCAGGACATTTTGCCCCAGGGCTATTTCCCCGCCCTCAGTTGCAGAACCATCGGCCAGCACTTGGCCAGCAACCACTTTGTCACCAGCAAACACTAGGGGACGCTGATTCAAGCAGGTGTCTTGATTCGAACGCTGGTACTTTTGCAGCTCTTGGGCATATTGATTACCGTCGGCATCGGTAACCACAACATTTCTGGCATCCAAGAAGGTAACTTCACCATCAACGGGACTGACAACCACCATGCCGGAGTCACGGGCTGCCTGAGCTTCTAACCCCGTTCCCACCAGAGGGCGTTCCGGGCGCAGTAGGGGCACCGCCTGACGCTGCATGTTTGATCCCATCAGGGCTCGGTTAGCATCGTCATGCTCTAAAAACGGAATCAGGGATGTGGCTACAGAAATAATCTGCACGGGCGACACTGCCACATAATCGACTTCAGAACTTGCCGTGGTAATAAAATCTTGGCGATAGCGGACAGGTACGGATTCGCCCAGAATATTGCCGTCGATATCAATGGGAATATCACCTGGAGCAACGCGGAAGTCGTCTTCTTCGTCAGCCGTCATGTAGGTCGACGGCAGATCTTTACGAATGCGACCGTTGTCGACCTGGAAAAATGGCGTTTCAATAAAGCCAAAATCATTCACCCTCGCGTGGGTAGCCAGAGACCCAATTAACCCGGCATTGGGTCCCTCAGGTGTCTCAATCGGACAAATACGACCGTGGTGAGATGGGTGAATATCCCGAACAGCAAAGCCAGCTCGCTCGCGGGTTAGACCGCCAGGACCAAGGGCACTGATACGGCGCTTGTGGGTCAGCTCAGCCAGAGGGTTAGTTTGGTCCATAAACTGGGACAGCTGACTGGAACCAAAGAACTCCTTAATGGCGGCAACTAGGGGTTTGGGGTTAACCAGAGACGCAGGGGTCAGGGAGTCGGAATCGGAGACCGTCATCCGCTCACGGATAATACGCTCTAAACGATTGAGGCCAACTCGTACTTGATTTTGTAATAGCTCACCAACGGAACGAACCCGGCGATTACCTAGGTGATCGATGTCATCGATGATACCAATGTCAAACTCTAGGTTAATTAGGTAATCGATAGCAGCGAGCACATCTTGAGGAGTAAGGACTCGGATAGCATCGGGCACATTTAATCGCAGTTTGCGATTGAGCTTATGACGCCCCACTTTCCCTAAGTCGTAGCGCTTAGGATCAAAGAAACGGGAGTTTAATAGCTGCTGACCACCGGATACAGTGGGAGGCTCACCGGGACGAAGTTTGCGATACAGCTCTAGCAAAGCTTCTTCTTCGCTAAATTGGCCTTCTTTTTCAATGGTTTTTTGGAAGTACTCAGGGTGGCGCAGGGAATCGAAAATCTCGCTGTCGCTCAGCCCCAAGGCCTTGAAAAGAACCTGGGCAGAAAGCTTCCGGGTCTTATCGATCCGCACCCAAACCAGGTCGTTCTTATCGGTTTCGAACTTAAGCCAGGCACCCCGGTTGGGAATAAGGTTGGCATTGTAAGTTCGGCGACCGTGTTTATCGGTTTCAGCCTTGTAGTAAACGCCAGGACTACGCACAATCTGATTGACGATCACTCGCTCAGCACCATTGATGATGAAGGTGCCGCGATCGGTCATCAGTGGCAAGTCACCGATGAATACTTCTTGCTCTTTAATTTCCCCAGTTTCCTTGTTAATGAGCCGCGTTGGGACGTACATTTGTACTGAGTAAGTACTGTCACGACGCTTGGCCTCATCGACCATATATTTAGGTGCTTTGAGCTTGTAATCTTTACCCAGAAAATGAAGCTCTAGCTTGCCCGTGTAGTCGGTAATGGGTGAGAAACTCTCAAGTTCTTCGATTAGCCCTTCTTGCAAAAACCAGCGAAAGCTAGAGCGCTGAATTTCAACTAGGTCAGGCAGTACAAAGGAGGATTGGGAAATGGTTAGGTCAGTCATTCGTCTCCTCGAGCAGGTCGGGCCTAAATAAATGGAGTATAAAAGTGAGGGATAAGCAGGATTTAGTCAAATCGATGTCAAAATCGAAATAGTGCTAAGTTACAAGCACAATAATGACTACATTTCCCCATGGAGTAATGCAGTCAAACCAATATTTATCAGGTGTTTTGCTAGCATTCGATAGCTAAAAAGGGCGCGGTAAGCAATAGCCAAATTCAAAAGCAACCGTGAGGCACCAACGCTATGGGTAGGATGAGTACAAGGGGCTGATTGATTGGTTACCTAAGGCTAACGCATAGCCGAGGTAGTATATCATAAATCAGCATTCAAATTTAATATTTTCGTCACACCATTTTTATTTTTTGGTAGTAAGACTCTGTCAGAACAGGTGTAGACCTTACCTAGTGCCTTAAATGGTGGATGACTGAATAATTTTTTAAAAAACTAACATTTATTATTCTGAAACGGCAAAGGAAGCATCAGGCAGATTAAACAATGTCCTCGCATTAGCCGTTGTTTGAGCCGCCAGCGTCTCTAGGGAAACCTCCCTTAGACCAGCTACGCACTCTGCTACGTGGAGAACATTAGCGGGTTGGTTTCGCTTTTGTTTTCGCTTTGGCACCGGTGATAAAAAGGGACAGTCGGTTTCAACCAATATGCGATCGCAACCCACCATCTGAGCCGATGCCTGTACCTGGGTAGCACTTTTAAAGGTGACAATACCGCTGAAACTAATATAAAGCCCCAGATCTAGAAACCACTGGGTTTCCTCTGGAGTTCCCGTCCAGCAGTGCATGACTCCTTGCACAGGGCCGTGTTCCTGCCAAAATTCTTGGAGCACGTCCCGCATGGTTGCTGCCGCATCTCGACAGTGAATAATCACCGGCAGCCCTAGGTCGTAAGCGACGGATAGCTGAGCCCGAAATGCCTCAAGTTGGCATGCCTGGTCATCAGCCTTAAAAAAATCTAACCCCGTCTCTCCGATAGCTACTACCCGAGCATCCGACAGAGCCAGCTGGCGAATCTGGTCAGCTAGCTCCGACGTCCACTTATCCATATCCAGAGGGTGCAGACCCACTGCAAACGATATTTCATCAAAACGATTGGCAATCGCCTGAATAGCATCAAACTCTGATGGCTCAACACAGGAATGAACCAGATGAGCAACGCCTGCCTGTCGCCAAGCAGAGGCCACCTCGTCTAGATCGGGCTGAAAACTATCAAAGTTAATGTGGACGTGGGTATCAACCAGTTGCATGAATTGCTATGAAGGCGTTTCGTGCTTTTTCAAAGCATGGGCAATTCTAGACTTTCGGCGGGCGGCAGCATTTTTGTGAATGCTGCCACGCTTGACTGCTTTATCAATTTTGCTAAAAGCTGCGGACATAGACGAATCAACAGCCTGCTTCTTTTCGTCAGAAGGATCGGTAGCATACTCGCCTAGCGCAGCGTAGTAGCTTTTGGTCAAAGTTTTGACCGCCGACTTGTATGACTTATTCCGTAGACGATTGCGCTCCGCAACTTGGATGCGCTTCACCGCAGATTTAATGTTTGCCACTATTAGCCAATGTAATATTTGTCAGGGTCTCGAATTATAGCATCAAAATGATGAGTCAAAACTATTGACCGTTAGAATATGCGAGCCAATTCGGCTGCCTCTAATTAATCCACGCTAAGCTATAACAGTCACCATCCTCCAACCCTCGCCACCCGCCTCAATGTTGCGAACTTTGTACCAGCTCAGTGAAGCGCAGACCGAACTCCAACGTATTTGCGATCGCATCCACACCGATCAGGTGATTGAGCAAGAAGCCACCGTTCGAGAAATACTGAACGCCGTTCGACGATCAGGGGATGAGGCCCTCTTGCACTACACCACTAAGTTTGACCAGCAAACCCTAACCCCCAGCACCCTGCGCATCAGTGGCGCAGAAATCGACACCGCCTACCAGCAAGTTTCGAGTGAACTGCTCAAAGCTATTCAGTTAGCTTGCAAAAACATCACAGCCTTTCATAAACAGCGCCTACCCAAAAACTGGGTCACCTTTGAAGATGACGGCGTTGTCCTCGGCAAGCGCTATACCCCCGTTGCCCGTGCCGGCATCTATGTCCCCGGCGGTCGAGCCGCCTACCCCAGCACCGTGATGATGAACGCCATTCCAGCCCGCGTAGCTGGGGTGGAACGCTTGGTCATGGTCACCCCTACCCCCAATGGCCACATCAATCCAGCCGTGCTGGTGGCCGCCCAAGAAGCCGGCGTCCAAGAAATCTATCGAGTAGGCGGCGCCCAAGCCATAGGGGCCCTAGCCTACGGTACAGAGACTGTCCCTAAGGTTGACGTCATCAGCGGTCCTGGCAACGTTTATGTCACCCTGGCCAAAAAGCAGGTGTATGGCACCGTTGGCATCGACTCCCTGGCCGGTCCGTCCGAGGTGCTGATTATTGCAGACCACACTGCCAACCCCATTCATATCGCCGCCGATCTGCTGGCCCAGGCCGAACATGACCCCCTGGCCGCCGCCATCCTACTAACCACCGATAGCACTCTGGCCGAAAAAGTCGTCGCCGAAGTTGACCGACAGCTCGCCGGACACCCCCGCCAGATTCCTACCGAAAAAGCAATTGCCCACTATGGCATTGCAGTGGTGGTCGAATCGTTAGAAGTAGCCGCCCAGCTCTCCAATCAATTTGCGCCCGAACACCTCGAGTTGGAAGTGGACGACCCATGGTCATTAATCGAAAAGATCACCCAGGCTGGGGCCATCTTTCTTGGCCACGATACCCCAGAAGCCGTCGGTGACTATCTAGCAGGGCCCAACCACACCCTACCCACCTCCGGTGCAGCTCGCTATGCTTCTCCCCTGAGCACTGAAACCTTTATGAAGCATTCCAGCTTAATTCAGTATTCAAAGTCGGCCCTGGGCAATGTCGCCAGTGCCATTGACGCCCTAACCAGTGCAGAAGGTCTGCCATCCCATGGGGACTCAGTAAGACTGCGCGTAGAAGAGTAAAGACTATATTGGCGGCAGCCATAGGCGTCAAACCTGAGCCTGCCCTTAGTCCGCCTGAATCGTTTGCCGGTTTTGCACCAATAAGAATAGTCGCAGTCTTAGCAAACTTGTTGTCTGCGCAATATTCAGAGGCAGTGTGGATACTCCCTCCAGGCGAGACTGGACCCAGCCATCTCCCCAATACCACTCATGAAAGCCATCCACCCCCCGATGGAGCAAGAACCGAACGGCATGGTCCGAACATTCATCAATCGTGTGATCGATGCGAATGGGGCCAACGTAACTAGAAAATGACTGCCCTACTTCGAGCGGTGCTTTGAAGTTCTCAGAAAACTGCTGTGGCCATAACCACTGCCGCAGCTGATCAGGCTGGGTTAGCCCCTGGCGCAATTGAGCAACCGTCGCATCAATCTCAATCCGCAGAGTACTTTGCTGATAAATCCCAAACATAGCGATGGTGGTTTCTCCTAACAATAGAGCAGGACTATGGAACAGGTGATAGAGGTGATAAAACTCTGAATAACCGCCCCCCTGCCCCGGCAGCTCTACTACTACAATATTAAATATTAAGAACTGTTAGAACAAAGCAACACCATGGCGGATCAGCTCATTCGAGCAGTAGCAGCAGATGGCGGTATCCGAGTCGTTGGAGCCATCACCACCCGGTTAGTCGAAGAAGCCAGAACTCGCCACAAACTATCCTATGTAGCCACAGCTGCCCTAGGCAGAACTCTCACCGCCGGAGCCCTGCTCGTCTCCAATATGAAACGGGAAGACTCCCGGATCAATATCCAGATTGAAGGGGATGGACCCCTCGGCGGCATCTTAGTCGATGCACGGCTGGATGGTAGCGTCCGCGGCTACGTGGCCGCCCCATCCACCGAGCTACCTCCCAATGCCCAAGGCAAACTTGATGTGGGTGCAGCGGTGGGACGCAACGGTTATCTTTATGTGGTGCGTGACTCAGGTCTGGGATATCCCTACTCGAGCACAGTGGAGTTAGTCTCGGGTGAAATCGGCGACGATTTGACTCAATACCTGGCCACCTCAGAGCAAACGCCTTCCGCCCTGGTGCTTGGCGTCTTTGTAGACCAGCATGGAGTCGAAGCCGCAGGCGGCTTACTGCTACAGATTCTTCCCAAGGTATCGAATGACGAGCGGCTGATTGCCACCTTAGAGTCACGGATTGCTTCGTTAACTGGGTTTACCCCCATGCTACGGGCGAAGAAAACCCTGCCCCAAATTTTTGAAGATTTGGTGGGGGATATGGGGCTCCAAATTTTTCCAGAAAGTAAGCTCCTACGATTTCACTGCCCCTGCGATGGTCAGCGGATGTTATCGGCTCTCAAACTGCTGGGGGAAGAAGAACTCCAGGACATGATCAATAAGCACGAACCCGCTGAAGCCGTTTGCCACTTTTGTGGAAACACCTATAGGGCCGACTGTGAGCAATTAACAGAGCTACTGTCGGAGCTGAAAATGGAAAATTTGGGACGGGTGAGTGGTGAATCAAGCTGATGTCATGCGGTGGTAAGCGGCTGCAACTGCGTCATCACCGCCGACATTGCCAGGGAACAATACAACGGGCAAATTTGGAAACTGGGGGTGTTCGGCTCCGGTGGTAACCACAGACACCCCTGGAATAACCTGCCCCAGCAGCCGAGCAGAAGTCAGGGCAAGGCCATTGCTTAGCGTGTCATTCGAGGTGATGCCGCCTTTGCTAATCAGAAAGCCAATGGTGGTGGGCAGGCCACGAACAATATCCATCAACAGATTGGACACCGCTTCACCGAATGCAAGACGAGTAGTGGTATCGGCAAATGTAAGCTCTTGGCGACTGGTATAGATTACGGCTGTCTGATTTTGACCATAGATGGTGTTTACCTGGCTCAAGATTTCGGCCACCATAGCACTGGCCTGATCTATATTCTCCTTTAGGCGAGAGACTTCAACTTCCAAACCAGTTACCCCTGGCTGCTGTAAAAGGCACTCTAACTGACGGGTTGTTTTTTGGACATGGGAGCCCACTAAAACAACACCCGGCTTCTGGTTACGGGTGTAGCGCGCCATCTCGGTGGATGCAATTGGCTGTGGAGGCAAGGCAGCTAAGGATGTGAGGAGACTCGCCGCGCTGCGAAAGAGAAATTTTTTACCCTGGTCAGCAGCCGTTAATAGTTCTTGGGAAAACCGATCAAGATCGTGTTGTTTCTGGGCGTCAACAACAACACACGTATTATTGTTTAGAGCCATCAACTGCTCTGCTGTACCGTTCTGAAGAATGTCTAACGTAAATCGCTTTACCTGCTCGCCAACAATCTTGTTATTTGTTTTTTCGGCGACATAGGCAGGTAAATAACTATGGCTATAGCCAAATACAGAATCCTTGGCAAATTCTGTTTGATGCACAGGGGTACGCACACCATCGGCTTCAATATAATGGGTACTCTCGAGGGTAATGCGCCCTGCTTCGAAAAAGGCGGGCACCATAAAGTGGGCATCAAAGGGGCCTAGCTCCTCTGCAATCACATCTGTTTCTAGGGGATAGTGTCCCCTCAGGGTAGAATCTGAACGACTCACCACTAAAAATTCTTTCGTATTTGTCTCGGTAAGCGCCTGTTTAAGGTTGTGGCATACATCGCGGGTGGTGCGCTCAGCGTCTGCTGATGTGAGGGCACGGGTATTAGCTAGGATAAAAAAGATGGGAGACTGATCCAACAATCCCTGTTTAAGGGTGGCGACATCCCACTTTAATAAGAGTAAACAGCTGTGGACTGTTTGAGAACCGGTGGGGTCATCATCAATAACAATTATTTTGGACCGAGTAGCATCAGACATAGGTAACTAGGATGGTAGAAGCAGTGTAGGGATAAGTCTTAAGTACGAGTGGTGAATTTAGGTAATGAGAGTCTGGTGTGGTGAAAATTTTTGTTGTTGCTGATTTATAGGTATGAAACAATCTGTAGAATCTGTCGGTTATCGATACTTTTTAGATGAAATCATAGTTTGGATGAGCAATGCTAGATTTTTTGATTTCTATCATTCAAAAATCAGACTCCAAGCCCTAACAACTATTGGGTTGTTTGATTTGCCTTGAGGTTATCTAACAGTTCGCTAAAGCCGTCGGTGGGAAAACCGGGGGGGATAAGCAAGCCCCCGATCAAAAACCGAGGGGTGCCGTTGAGTTTAAGCTGCGCGGCTAGGGCGAGGTCACTGTCAACGGCAGATTGGGCTGCGTCACTGTTGCGATCGCGATTAAACTGCTCCACATCCAAACCAATTTGCTCGGCTAGTTCCACATATAGGGCATCGCCCAAACGGTCTTGATTCGCAAAAAGGCCGTTGTGATAAATCCAAAATTGCTCCTGCTGACCAGCCGCCCAAGATGCCTTAGACGCAGGCTCTGCCTCGGGATGAATACTCTTAAGGGGAAAATGCTTATAGACATACAGCACCTCATTGCCCCGTTCATCAACAAAGTCCTTCATATGAACGGCTGCCACCGCACAAAACGGACATTCAAAGTCAGAAAACTTGACCACCACCACCTCAGCATTAGGATCCCCTTTAGTGGGTGACTCACCAATAAAAGTGGCTCGATCCATGGACGATAGGACCTGATTGACGTCTTCCTGACGAGCTTTCCACTCAGCCTCGGCTGCGGCCACATCCGCCTCACTTGGTGGAGCCGGCTGGGCTGGGGTAGCCGCTTCAGAGGCTGGGGGCTCTACAGCTGTTTGATCGGTCGCAGACGCACAGCCGACCAGTATCAGCAAAACAGCTACAGCAAGGGTACGCATCAAACCATTTTTGAGTGCCATGGAAGGGGGGCTGACAATAGCAACCTACTAACGCTAGCACTTTGCAGCAGTCACCGCCCCTTTTGCATCAAGGCATTGAGAGCTATGGCGATTACAGTAGCCGTTAGGCGGACGTAGATACACAAGAAATGAGTCAGTCCCCTGTAGATTAATACTTTTGAACTGGACGTAATTGGGACGAGATCTCAGCTGGCTTGATTGGGCTTTTATTGCGGCTAGACTGAATCGTGAATGGGATCGCATTAAGATTGGAATATAAACGATAGTAAAAAATCAGCAGAGTTATCCTGATGAAGGATATGGTCAGCATCCTGGTTTAGGTGGATTGATATGAGTATCGTGATTTCAGATGAAATTATCAAAGCGTCTGAGCTAAGTCAGGCAGAATTTTTGCAAGAAATTGCCCTACATCTATTTCAATCAGGGAGGTTAACCCTGGGCTATGCGGCCCAAATGGCTGAGATGGAAAAATCTGCTTTTCAGGAGTTGCTCAAATCTCGTCAAGTGCCACTTTATGTATATGACGTAGAAGATTTTGAGGTAGATCTGAAAAACTTACGGGAGCTAAACCGCCTGTGATCATTGTCAGTGATACGTCAGTCATTACAAACTTAATCAATGTAGACTCTCTTTTTCTATTGAAAAAGCTTTATCAAAATGTGATCATTCCTCAGGCTGTTTATCAAGAATTATCAGTCTTGGGAGGTAATATATTAAATCAGTTAGAACAAGAGTGGATAGACGTTTATTCTGTTGAAAGTCAGGCGGACATAGACAACTTTCAAAAAAGTGCCCGTTTAGATCGAGGTGAATCGGAAGCTATTCTCTTAGCACAGCAACTCAACGCCGATTTGTTGCTGATTGATGAACGTCGGGGCCGTGCAGAAGCCCAGCGACGAGGAATTAGAATTACTGGGCTATTAGGTATTTTGGTGGACGCTAAGACCAATGAGCTGATTGCAGCAGTAAAGCCAGTGATGGATAAACTGATGGCTGATGCCACCTTTCGCGTCTCTCCCGCTCTCTATGCTTTAATTCTCAAAATGGCCCAGGAGGAAGATATGTGATGCAGATTATTGTTTTGCTAATCAAACTAACGAAGGCAAGTAGGGCGAGCTTAAAATAAGCAACTACGTTTTCTTTTATCAATCAGGCTAAAAGCCTCTCAAAATAAAGACTTCAATTACATTTACATTTTGAAATACAAGTAAGCTTTTCTACTCTTGCTCTCTTATTGAAGTGGATGCGAGCTTATTAAGTTTGATGGAATAGAAACACTAGCACTTTGCTTTATTGTTGGGAAAATGGGAGAAGAAATCAGCCGTTGTTGATGCAGGATATGAACCGATCTGTGAGATATGCGATGTACCGATGTTTACCAGATAAAGTCATACCGGGGATCAGCAACGCCAGAAATCATGAGTCATGTCTGACCAGGGAGCAAAAGCATAATGAGTAAGCCAGTGAGGCTCTTGGTAACGTTGGGGGATATGGCAGGCATTGGGCCGGAGGTGGTGCTCAAGGCGTTGCCCCAAGTATCGGATAGGCCAGCGGAAATCACGTTAGTGGGCAATCGACGACAGCTAGTTGCCCTCAGCCAACAAATGCAGTTACCCCTGGGGGACTATCCGATTATTGATGTGCCTCTGGGGACAGACCAGACCATTCGATTGGGTCAGGGGGATGCCGCCAGTGGTGAGTTGAGTTTTCGTAGCTTGCAAACAGCCATTGGTTGCTGCTTGAACCATGGTTACAACGGTGTGGTGACAGCTCCCATTGCTAAGTCTTGCTGGCTAGCGGCCGGTCACCATTATCCGGGTCAGACTGAACTGCTGGCAGAGATGGCCGGAGTCAAGCGCTTTGGCATGTTGTTTGTGGCGCGCGCTCCTAGGACCCAATGGACCCTGCGGACACTGTTGGCAACAACCCATATTCCTCTGCGGCAAGTGCCGGATACGTTGACACCAGAGGTCATGACGTTAAAGCTGGAGCTGCTGTTGGAATGTTTATCGCGGGACTTTGGGGTAGTGGAGCCTTGGGTTGCGATCGCAGGTCTCAATCCCCACAGTGGCGAGCAAGGCCAGCTAGGCCGAGAAGAAATCGACTGGCTCATTCCCTGGCTAAACAGCCAACGACAACGATTTCCCCACGTCACCCTGGATGGTCCAGTCCCCCCTGATACCCTGTGGGTCACGCCAGCGCAAGCCTGGCAACAACCAGACAAAAAGGCCCACCATGCATATTTAGCGCTCTACCACGACCAGGGACTAATACCAGTCAAAATGCTCGCCTTTGACCAAGCGGTTAACACCACCATTGGTCTGCCCTTTATTCGCACGTCCCCCGACCATGGCACGGCCTTTGACATCGCCGGCCAAGGGATAGCCCGCCCCGACAGTATGATCGCCGCCCTTAATCTGGCCATTGACCTAGCACTGCAGCGACAGACTGCTTGCCTGAACGTCTAAACGTCTACGCAGGGTAGCAAGATTTGTTAGCCTGGATCACCTTTAGCAACAGCCATGGCCAGATGTTATGGTCGTGCCTCAGAAAAAAGTGGGATAGGAAACAATGTCATTCCAGGACGCACATTCCGCAGGTTAGGTTGGAAAATCAGGTAATTTAAGCGGTAACGTTT
>ERZ1740065.48-NODE-48-length-51563-cov-17.007222_pt1 | contig 51563 bp, 67 predicted proteins | sample MGYA00581738_ERZ1740065 | MGnify/ENA primary metagenome ERZ1740065 (study PRJEB43018, sample SAMN04849749) | marine metagenome | isolation source: floating plastic debris | place: Pacific Ocean | collected 2008-09-01 | study: EMG produced TPA metagenomics assembly...
GGGGGGGGTTTTGTCCCCCCCTATTTTATCCCGCCAAAAACCCCGTTTGGTGTGTCCCGTCCCCCCCCCCCTCCCCCCCCCACCCCGCTCCCCCCCCCCCCCCCCCCCCCGCTGCGGCTTGACTACGCGTGGTCGTTGGCGCTACTAATGTAGTCCAGTAGGTCCGCTGCGTGCTTCTCAAGCTGGCGATAATAATCCCTTAACGCGTCCAGATAGAAGCGGTCGAGACATCGCTCGTGAAAAGGCAAGCACGTCCACGAGCGCCACGCCTTAAGCATAACGCGGTCAATGGCCCTAACGATCTGATCCTGTCGGTTAGGCCCTAGCGCCTGCCACACGCGCAAGTACCGATGCTTGTGAATGGCGTCAAGAAACGACTGAATGTGCGCACGCCGATCATCGCCATCATAGCCGTCGCCCCACCCGTTGCTCGGCTCGGGCGAGGTCGTGCTAAGCATGATAAACGCAAAGCCCTCAGGCGCCGCCGCGCGCATAAAGCGCAACCACCCGTCTATCTCATAATACGGCTCGTCGTACATGTCACACCTCGCAGCTCTCACCGTCGCAGAAGCGCTCGGTGCGATCATGTTGAACGTCGTCGAACCGCATCAGAGCCGCCGGGTCGACCTTGGCCCGCATGGAGGCGTAGCGCTCGGCGCTGATGGCCTCGTACGGCGTCTGGGCGTAGGCGGACACGTCCAGGGCCAGCAGGCTGACGCCCTTGAGCTGGTCCGCGTGATGCTCGAGGGCCGAGGCGATCTGCGGCACCTCATGCTCCTGGAACGTGACCGTGGCGCTGACCTGGTTGTCGGCCCAGAACCGCTGCAGCTTCGAGGCCCGGCTGAACTGCTCCCACATGCTGACGTCGGCCTTCGAGCGCGTGGCACGGCGCGTGGCCACCGGGAACTCAATGACCATCATGCTCGAGTCAACGACGTCGACCTCAACCGTGTAGCCGCACCGGGCGGCGTGCTCGTGGATGGGGTTGTCGACGCCGACGCGGATGCGACGGATCGTGAACGGCGCGTGATCGTCGTGGCAGCCGGGTGCGGCGCCCGCCAGCAGGCTAACCGTGCCCGAGGGCTTGACGCTGGTGCGCTTGATCGACACCGGCATGGCCAGCCAGCGTGAGTACTCGACGTCGAGCTGCGTGACGTAGCGGTACGCCTGGTCGCACATCGTGAAGAAGCGCCCGGTGCCGAACTTGGCCATGGCCTGCGTGATGCCCGACATCGAGCACCCGATGCGCGCGTTGGCCCGCATCACGGCGTTGGTGCGCAGGTCGTGCGTCGGCAGGGCCGTGACGGCCTTGGCGTACAGGTACGCGACCTTGAGCGTCTTGAGGTAGTCCTTGAGATTGTCGTGGTGCGCCGGGAAGGTCTCGACCAGACAGCACAGCTCGCCGTCCTCGAGCGACTGCTCGACGCACGGGTTGCAGCCCATGACGCGCGGGTCGGCCAGCGGGTTGAAGCCGTCGGCCATGCGCCCGTAGTTGCGCGCGTTGTCGAGCCAGAAGAAGCCGGGCTCGCCATTGAAGGCGATGCGCTCGGCCAGCGGGGCGTAGTCGACCTCGTCGGTCTGCCGGATGGTCACGGAGTTGTTCGAGGACCACATCCACGGCCGCTTGCCCGCCGCGACGGCCTCGTCGACGTCCTGGCTCATCTGGGGCATGTACTCAGCCGACTTCAGGCCCGCAAACGGTGCGTCGTCAAGGTCGCCTAAGGCGATCTGCGCCGAGCGGCGGACGTTGCCCGCGATGACGCAGCGGCCGATGATGTTCATGAGGTCAGTGATCAGGGTCGAGTCGACCTGGCCGCCGCGCTCGCGGCAGCGCTGGAACACGGCCTCAAAGTGCCGCACCAGCTGACGCAGGGGCTCGGGGCCCGACGCCGTGCCGCCGAACCGCTTAATGGGCGCGCCCGCGGGGCGCACGGCGCTGACGTCGAGCTCGGGCGCCGGGCGACCGGCCAGCAGGGCCTCGATCGTCACCCGCACGACCCGGGCCCAGCCCTGGCGCGAGTCCTCGACGGCGAACGTCTCGCGCACGCCGGGACGCAGCCCGGGCAGCTCGATGCCGAGGTCCCGGCCGCGGGTGTCGAACCCGACGCCGACGCCCAGCATCAGCATGTGGAAGGCCCACTCGAACGGCCGGGCGGCGTCCTCGAGCATGGTCGAGGTTGACACGAAGGCACAGTTGTTCAGCGCCGCGGCCCCGTCCTCCCAGACGAACTCGGTGCCCATCATCCACAGGCCGCGCCCGGGCGGTAGCCACTTGAACACGAACATGCGCTCGTAGGCGTCGCGGGCAAGCTCGAGGGCCTGGGCCATGTTGAACGGCACGTGCATCGACTTGGCGCGCCACATGAGCGCGGTGAACGTGCCCTCGATGACGCGGCGGCAGGTCTCGTACCAGCGCTCGCCGTCGCGCGAGTAGGTGCGCCGGTAGGTGAACCAGGACAGGGCGCCGAAGCCCCAGGGCGCCGGGCGCTGCTTGTAGGGCTCGATGAAGGCGTCGGGAAGGTGGAAGCGACCGGTGCGGTCGACGTCGATCAGGTAGCTCATGGCGGTCCTTAGATGAAGCGATACCACCCGGTGACGCGGGCGGTGAAGCGTTGGTTGCAGTGGGTGCAGCACAGGTCGACCGTGCGGATCGCCACGCGATCGGTGCGGCTGCAGTAGGTGTCGATGGGCACGTGCTGCACGACGGAGCCGATCAGCGTCGACATGTCACGCTTGGCACACTGGCCACACCAGGCGTCGGCGACCGTCACCTGCACCGAGCGCGCGAGGTCGGCGGGCACGGGCAGATGCGGCAGGGCGTAGGCCTGCTCAGGGGTCACGGCGGTACCTCACAGGTGAACGGGCGGCTCGGGGCCGACGAACATGTGGTAGACGTTGGCCTCGTCGATGAGCGCGTCCTCCGGTGGGAAGCATTCATAGCCCCATCGATACGCCGAGATGAACGCGTCCTTGAACGCCTGCTTCTCGGCCCAGGTCGGCTCGGGCTCGCCCTCGTTGGGGATGAACATGGCGTGCCAGTGGTCAGGCGTGGGCAGGCTGCAGATGAGCACCTTGCACCACACCAGGATAATGGCGCGGTCGATGGTAACCTCGGGATGCGGGTGGGGCGGCGGCTCAAGGTCGCTGATGTACGGGTGCATGGGCCTCATCGCTGCACCCCGCCGACGCCGAGCACGCCCAGCCCGAGGCGGTAGGCCTCGATCGCGTGCAGGCAGTCGTTGTAGGCCCGATGCTTGGTGCGGTTCAGCGGCGCGACGTGCTTGATGTTGCGGCCGTGCAGGTGCTCGGCGACGATGGCCAACGACGTGACGTCGACGTGGCGGTGGCTGAGCGCCTCGAGCACGTCGTGACGCAGGCCCTCGAGCACCCGGCGATCGAAGTGGCAGGAGAACCCGCCAAGGTAGGCGCCCTGGGCGTGTAGGTGCAGGTACGTGCGCAGGTCGTTGATGACCGCATGGCGCTCATGCCCGCCCGGCTCACTAAACAAGTCGTTAATGAGGCCCGACGCCGTGTGCATCTTGACGACCTCGGCGCGACCGAACATGCGGGCCCAGGCCTGCGGGTTGATGCGGACGAGCCGGTCGAAGGGCTCGACACCCTCGACGCGGTCGCCGTTGAGGTCGGTGACGATGCAGGCCACCTCGAGCAGGTGGTCCTCGGTGGGGTCGAGGCCGGTGGTCTCGACGTCGATGAATGCGATGCGCTGCTGCGTGCTCATGGTAAACTCCAGAAACTGCGGTGCGACGGCGCTGAACCAGCGCTCGGCGTACCGGGGGTTGTCAAACTCGACGGCCAGGCTGCGACGCTCGGGGTCGGGCGTGACCGTGAACGTCGGCGCGGCGCCGAGGTGGTAAATGCGCTGGCGTTCGAGCATGAGCTCGGTCAACCTGACGGCCATGCCCGACGCGGTCTCGCCCGTGAGCGGGCGGCCAACGAACGGGCGCAGCGCGGCGTCCAGCGCCTCGTGCATAGGGTGCTTGGGCATCACGCCGCCTTAGGCTTGCGGTAGCCCCTCGGGTGCTGCATCTGGGCGCGGAGCGCGGCCTCGGACCGCTGCTGCACGAGCAGGGTGCGCAGGTACGCGCGCTCAGGCAGGGTCAGTCGATGTCGCAGGCGCTCGTTCAGCAGCGCGGCGTGCACGTAGTTGACCTGCTCGTCGGTGAGGGCGAGCGACGCGAGGTGGCAGTTCTCGGCGCGGCGACGAGCGCGGGCCTGCTTGCGGCTCAGGCCTGAGCGGGCGCGACGGCGCTGGTCACGACGCTTGCCCTTGGCGATGGCGAGCTTGAGTGAGATGGACATGTTAGGCTCCTGTGGGTTGACGGGTCTTGGTGACGAGCCAGACGCCGAGGGCCTGGCGATCGGCCAGGTGGAACTCGACGCGCTGGTTCAGGGTGCTGAACGCGGCGTGGACGCCGGGCAGGGTCGACGGGTCACCCGCCGGGTTGAGCGCCGCCAGCTCGCCCCGGGCGCGCTGGGCCATGATGTCGGACATCGGCTTGGCGTACGAGGTGTTGGGCAGCGGGTCGACGGTAATGAACCGAGCCGAGGCGTCGCTGAGGGCCTCGAGCACGGCGTCGGCGCGGGTGAGGGCAAGCTCGATGGCCTTGGCCCGGGGCAGGTCGAGGTCGCGCCCGAGCTTGTCGCGCAGGAAGGTGCGCATGCGGCGCTCGGAGCCAAGCAGCGTCTTGGCGTCATAACCAAGGCCACGAAGAAGATCATCGAGGCCGTGAGGACCCTGAGGCAGGTACGGGGCGTTGGGCGCGGCATCGTTGTCCACCAGGTGCTCGGCGGGCACGGTGCGCGCGCTGAGGCGACGGATGTGCTCGTCGACGATGTCGAGGATGAAGCACAGCGTGTCACCCTCAGTGCGGCTTAGCGACGTCGAGAGGAGCCAAAACTCCTCGAACGCGGCGTAGGCCACCGGAAAGTGCTCGCGGGCGAGAGCGGCGATCTCGACGGCGATGACGCGGTGCTCGAGCTGCGCATGCGGGTGCAGGCGCAGCCGCAGGTACTTGAAGAGGTTGTTGAGGTCGGCGCTGACGCAGATGCGCGTGTGCTGTGCCTGGGGCAGGACGAAGCGCGCCTGCTCGGGTGCGACGCCCGCCTCGGTCAGGTCGAGGTACGCGGCCTCGGCCAGGTTGACGGCCTGGCTGTACACCCGGTGGTTGAAGATGCGCTCGTCGGCGTCGAAGTCACCGGCCACGCTGCCCTGCTTGCTCGAGCCGCCCTTGACGCGCCAGGCGTCGGGCTCGTGCAGCTCCTCGGGCGGCGCCACGTAGCGCATGCTGAGCTGGTTGAACCGGAAGGTGCGATGGCGCAGCAGCTGCTGGACGATGGCCAGCGGGGCCTGCACCTCGAACTGCAGGGTGCAGAACTCGAGCGGCCCGGTGTGGTAGTGCTCGACGAGGTCGCGCACCAGGCCCTCGTAATTGTCGTCGTCGCGGCGATCGTAGGACATGCGCGCCCGCCGGGCGATGCGGCGGTCGTCGCCGTCGACGGCCAGGAGCTTGACGTGAGCGCCAGGCAGGACGCGGCTGAGTGGGTCAGTTGACGACATCGGGCACCTCCTCGAGCTGCGCGAGCGTGGCCAGGTCGGCGGCCAGGCTGAGCTGGGTCATGATCATGTGCTTGCCCACGGCCGCCACGACGGCGTCGGACGGGTTGAGGCCAACCGCCTGGGCGATGGGCACGTCCTCGGGCGCGTCGACGTCCGCGGCGTTGGCGTACAGGGTCACGATGTAGACGTCGGGCTCGCTCGCGGGGACGGCGTCCTCGTGGTCGGGGTGCAGGCCGCCGAAGGCGAGGCCGATGCTCTCGAGCTCGAGGGTGAGGGCCAGCATGCGAACGGCCGAGCGGGCGGCCAGGGTCAGGGTGGTTTCAGTTACCATGAGACAGCTCGAAGTGCAGGAGGAAGAGGATGCAGCACCCGGCGTGGGCCAGGTGGCGGAGGCCCGACTCGGCGTCGTGTGACTCGCCGCCCAGCCACGCGAGGACGTGGCGCAGCAGCGCGTCGGCGTAGCGATCGCGGGCGTCATCGACGTGCTTCCAGTTGTCGGGCGCGTACTTGGTCGCGCCGTACGTCAGGACGTCGACGATGGCCATGAGCGGCCCGACGGGCAGCAGGCGCGGCAGGGGCTTGCCGAGGTCAAACTTCATGCCCAGGGTCGGGTCGTCGGGCTTGGGCGGGACGCCGGGCGTGCCGACCGGGTGCGTGCGGTCGGCGCGGTCGACCCAGCGGTTGCCCTGGGGGTCGTAGCGCACGAACCAGTCGCGCGGCGGCGCGTCGACGGCCCTGGGCGGGATGTTGGGCGAGGTGCTGTGCGCCAGCCAGGCGCCGGCCTCCCAGTCCCAGGCGTAGGTGATGTCAGGTGGCTTCGTCATCGGTGGGGTCCTCCTTGGTAGGTCGGGCGTACGACAGCAGGCGGCGTCGGCTGAGCTCGTCGAGCAGCAGCTGGTCCAGCTCGTCGAGCCGGGCCTGACACCGGTCGCCCTGCATGAAGCGCCGTGAGTAGGGACAGAGGCCGGAGCGAACGGCCTGGTTACGGGTCATGCGGCGTGCGCGCAGGAGCCACCACAGAACGACCTGGTCGGGCGTGCACGAGGCGAAGGCCGCCTCGAGGATCCGCTCGTACCACATGAGCTTGGCGACGAGCTCAAGGCGCTCGGCCGCCGGGTCGCGCAGCACGGCGGTGCTGGCGACCTCGTCGATCTTGGTGTAGTTCTGACACATGTTGGCCCAGCCCTGCCGCGCTTGGGCCTCGGCCTCGGCCATGCGGTCAAGGAAGTGGTCGGTGTCGGTGAACTGGGGCATGCAGCTGGTCTCCTAGCGGTTGGGTGGTCGAACGCGCAGCGTGATCCGTAGCCTACCCCGGACCTGGCCAGGCTGTACACCCACTTTAGCCATGGACAAGAGTGCTGTGCAGGGTGTGCCGGTGTGCAGGCCCCTCCGAAACCGTTTCCTAGATGCGTTTTACTTTGTGATTTCGACGATGACTTCTTCTTGCTCTGAAAAGTAATTCTATCTACTACTATCTTTTCTAAGGGTAGTAGCCTGCACAGTAGTAGTAGAGTGCCCTCAAAGCATGATGGTTGTCGCGCGATTTGATGTGCAGGGGCGGGCTGCAACCCCCCTGCACGAGAGCAGGGGGGGCCTGCACCTTTCATGGCCAAACGCCGCGCTTCGGCTCACGCGCGGCTCGAGCACCACTTCCGACTGAGTTCAAAAAGGGGCTTGCACACCTGCACACTGCGTGCTATGCTAGCCCGTATTCAGGCCTAGGGGGCCTGCACAAAGAGGAGGTGCCCATGCACACAAAACTACCACCCCTGCTCGTCTTCGAGACCAAGTACGTCGAGGGCTGGGACGGGCTCGAGGCCGATCTCGAGCGCCTGCCCGTGCACCCGGTGATCGACGAGGTCAACGTCTTCACCGACGTGCAGTTCGACACCGACGCCCACTGCACGGCCTACGCCGTGCCGGGCGACGAGCTCATGCCGCGGCTCAACAAGGGCTGCGTCGAGACCATCGAGGCGCTCGGCGGCCAGGTGCTGAAGCACTGGGCCATCGTGGACCTCGACAACCCCGGGCACGCAACCTGGACGCCCGAGCTGAGGCAGGCCACGTTCGCCGCGCTCGAGCGCCTGCCCGAGTTCAACCACGCAGGCTGGTACCTGACGCGGCACGGTCTGCGGCTCGTCTGGCCGCTCGAGACGCCGCTGGACGTCCGGCAGGCCGAGCACTGGCAGGAGATGCTGCTCGACCACATCGACGCCGCCACGGGCCTCGAGTGCGACCGCGGGTGCCTGGACTGGACCCGGGTGTTCCGCCTGCCCGATGTCGTGCGCGACGGCGAGCGGCAGCAGCTCGACCTAAACTTTGACCACATGCGCCCGCTCGAGTGGACGCCGCCGCGGGCGCCGCAGGTTGGCAGCCTGCGCGCGGCCACGGCGCGCGGCGAGCACGGGCAGCGGCCCGAGGAGGTCGCCAAGCCCCGCAAGCGCGACTACGCCGCGCTGAGCGAGCTTGAGCACTATCACCGCCTGATTGACGGCGCCGAGCTGGCCCAGGCGGGCGAGCGCAACACCATTACGCTGCGCGTGCTCGGGCAGATCGTGCGCGCGCTCGACGCCCGCGACCCGTACCTGGTCTACAAGCTCATGCACCGCTCGGTCAAGACCCAGGTCGCCCAGGGCTCGAAGTGGGGCCTCGACTGGCTGTGGGACAGGTGCTGCTACGTCGTCGAGAACCACCGCGCCGAGGCCGAGTCGCTCGAGGGCATCAAGCGCGCCCTGGGTGGGCAGGCCGAGCTGAGCGAGGACGACCTGCGGGCCGAGCTCACCGCCCAGGCCGCCGAGGCCATGGGCGTGCCCGAGGACCAGGTCCACCACCACCTCATCCTCGTCAGCACGGGCACGCACCACGTGTTCAACGAGCACACCATGAGCTATGGGCCGCCGGTCAAGGCGAACCTTCTGTTCCAGCAGCTCACCCGGTACTGCGGCGTGCTGGCGGGCCGCGTCGCCGGGCCGCTGGGCGGCGCGCCGCCGGTCGACGAGCTGCTGCGCAAGTACAGCCAGGTTGTCGAGGACATCGAGCTCGTGTTCGGCGTCCGCGCCAACCGCTACGACGCCGAGCGCAACGTCGTGGTCGAGGGGTGCGGCTCGATCCGCGAGGACCTCGAGCCCCGCTTCCACGAGGACGTCGACACATGGCTGCGCCTGCTAGGCGGCGACAAGGCCGACCACCTGCTCGACTGGCTGGCGACGCTGCTGCGCTTTGACCGGCCGACCTGCGCCCTGTACCTGCGCGGGCGCAACTCGCTGGGCAAGGGCATGCTGGCCGAGGGCCTGGCGCAGCTGTGGCAGCGCCCGCTGACCGAGTACGGCGAGCTGACCCGGGACTTCACCGAGGAGATCACCAAGTGCCCGCTCATCTGGGCCGACGAGAAGCTGCCGGTGAGCCGCCTCAACGCCTCGGCGGTGTTCCGCAAGATCATCGGCTCGAGCGTCATCCCGATCAAGCGCAAGTACAAGGGCAACGCGACCCTCGTGGGGTGCCCGAGGGTGCTCATCACGGCCAACAACGACGACGCCCTGTCCGTGCGCGAGCGCCTGACCGAGGACGACCTGAAGGCCATCGCGCTGCGCATCGGGTACATCCACTGCCCGGACGACGCGGCGGACTACCTCCGGCAGCTGGGCGGCCGCGAGCACACCGAGAGCTGGGTCGCGGGCGGGTCGATCGCCGAGCACGTGCTCTGGCTCAACGAGGAGCGCGCGGTCAAGCCCGGCGACCGCTACCTGGTCGAGGGCTGGGAGAGCGAGCTGACCACCAACCTGGCCACCATGTCCGGGTTCGCGGGAAACGTCGCCGTCGCCATCGCCACGCTCATCGGTGAGGAGCGGATGAAGGACCTGCCGCAGTGCCAGGTCGGCGATGGCGAGATCCTGGTCAACGCCCGCGAGCTGATGCGCAACTGGCGCCAGCTCATGGGCCCCGACCAGCAGACGCCCCACGAGTACGAGCTCACCGACGCCCTGCGTACCATCGCGCTGGGCAGGTGCCGCAAGCGCATGCTGGGCAAGCACGTGTCGCTCTGGGCCATCGACCCGGGGCACGTGTACGCCGTCGCCGAGCGGCAGCACCTGTTTGACGTGGAGGAGCTGACGAAGACGGTCGAGCGCGTCCTGCCCAAGCTCGTGAAGCCCACGACGTCGGGGGTTGACGACGGCGCGACCGCCTGATACGGTCCCGATCCTGGACCGCAACGAAGGAGCGAACCATGACCAAACAGATCAAGCGCGTGTCGCCGTCGCAGATCCGCCTGTACCTGGAGTGCCCACGCAAGTGGTATTACCAGTACGTGGTCGGCATCAAGTCGCCGACGACCGACGCGCACCGCCTGGGCACGCGTGTGCACGCGCTGCTCGAGCGCTGGCTGCTCGAGGGCACCGCGCCCAATGGCGAGCACGCGCACCTGGCGCAGGCCGTGATCGACTCCGGGACCATCACCCGGGGCGAGCACATCATCGGCGTCGAGAAGCGCACCAGCCCGCCCATCGGGTTCGGCGACACGGGCATCACCCTCAACGGCATCGTCGACGTCGTTGAGCGCCGCGAGGACGGCGGCCTGCGCATCACCGACTTCAAGACCACTTCGAGCTTCAAGTGGCTCAAGACCGAGGAGCAGCTGCGCTCCGACGTGCAGGCCATCTGCTACTCGCGGTGGGCGTCGCTGGCGTTCAGCGGCCTTAATCCCGAGAACAACCTGACGTTCCGCCTCATCTACGTCAACAAGAAGACCGCCCAGGTGCGCGAGGTCCGGGTCGACCTGACGCTGGCCGAGCTGCACGCGGGTTACGGAAGGCTGACCGAGCACGTGGCCGACATGCGTGACCTTGCGCTGCAGGACATCACGCAGGCCAGGCCGGACCGGAGCGCATGCTCCAACTACGGCGGGTGCCACGTGCTCGGCACCTGCAAGCACGTCCCGTTCGGGGACACCAACACCGGGCCGTTCAGCGGCCGCATCACAGGAGAAGATACCATGGCTAAGAAAACCCTCGCAGAACTGCTCGCCGCCAAGAAGGCTCGCCTCAGTGCCCCCGCCGAGGCCACGCCGCCCGCGGTTGCGCCCAAGCCCGCCGCGCCGCCCGCGCCGACGGCCGCGTCCGTCAAGCCCGAGTTCACGCCCGAGTTCACGCCCGAGGGCGCGACGGCGACCGCGCAGGTCGTCGAGAACGACGTGCTCATCGTCGCGCCCGACGCGCCCGCGGACCAGGGCCCAGTGCCGTTCGAGCAGCGGCGCTTCGATCAGCTCGGCCTCGGCAACCGCACGCGCAACGTGCTGCGCAAGGTGAACATCGAGACGCCCGGGGACCTGCTCGCGTGGATCAGGTCGGGCAAGAGCCTCACCGACATCAACGGGTGCGGCAAGTCGTCGGTCCAGGAGATCGAAGCGCTCATGGGCGACCGCCTCGTCGCGGCGCGCACGAGCGAGGAGGCCATGCAGGCACACACGGTCGAGGGCGACGGCGCGGGCGAGGCCCTGCCGCCCGTCACCAAGCCGCCGGTCGAGCGCGTGGCTGAGCCGGTCAAGCCTAGGGTCACGTCGGTGCCCGGGGCGATCGTGCTGCTGATCGACTGCTACCCGACCAAGGCCGAGGGCTTCATCGGCATGGGTCACGGCACGCCCCTGATCGACGTCCTGCGCGAGCTCATGCTGACCAAGGGCGCCGAGGAGCACGAGTACTACAACGCCGCGCCGTACGCCGAGGGGCCCCGCAAGCTCGCGGCCATGGTCCTGCAGAACCTCGACCGGTTCCGCGGCCGCACGCTGCTCGTGAACTCGAGCCTCCCCTCAACGCCCTACGTGCTCGAGGTGCTCGAGCCCGCCGCCGGGCTTGTGATCCGCGGAGGTCGCTGACGTGAGCTACACCCACCGAGCGGCGCGCGTGTACCAGGTGCGCCACCGGCCGACCGGCCTCTTCGCCTCGGGCGAGCTCGAGGTCGACCGGCTCTACGTGCCCGACCGCGGCAAGGTGTGGCTGGACCACGCCGCCGCGGCGGGCTTCGCTCACGACCTGCGCAACCAGGCCGCCATGAGACAGCACCAAAAGCCCGACCTCGAGGTCGTGGCGTTTGACCTCGTCGAGGTCGAGGAGGATCCATGAACGCCGTCGGCATGCACATCTTCGCGGGCGGCTTCGCCGTCGGCGTCGAGCGCGCGGGCTTCGACATCGAGGCCCACTACGAGGACGGAACCTATGGCGTGGCCACGTTCCAGCACAACCGGCCGGGCGTGCCGGTGCACACCAAGTACGTCGACTGGCCCGCGCCCGCGGGGCACGTCGACCTGCTGTACGCCAACCCGCCCTGCGCGCCGTTCAGTCAGACCGCGTGGAACGATTGGACCACCGACGAGCGCGTCGGGTGCATCTACCAGGTGCTCGAGGCCGTCGACGCCTGGCGACCAACGGCGATGTGCATGGAGTCGGTCACGCGCCTGTTCACGCACGCCAAGGCCGACGTGCTCGACGATGTCATGCCCGCCATGCGCGAGCTCGGCTATGACGTGTACCACGTGCTGCACGACGCCCGCGACTTCGACCTGCCCCAGGTCCGCAAGCGCTACATGCTCGTGCTGAGCCTCGTCGAGCTTGACCCGCAGGACATGATGCCTAGCGGCGCGGCCAAGCCCGTCGTGGCCGACTTCATCGACGCCATCACCCTGGACGAGGACGAACGGGGCCTGACGCACTCGCCGACGGCCGCGCTGCACAAGCACTGCGTGGACAACCTCGTGCCGCACGTCGAGCCGGGCGAGAAGCTGCGCACCGTGCACGAGCGCCTGTACCCCGGCGTGACACGCGGGCGCCCGCTGCGCCAGGTCAAGCGGCTCGAGCTGGACAAGCCCTGCGGCGTGGTCATGGGCGGCCTGCGGTTCGTGCACCCCGTCGAGGCCCGGCTCATGGGCGTCAACGAGCACGCGGCGCTGTCAGGGTTCGACCCCGGGTTCGAGTTCCTGGGCTCGCACGGTGCGGCCTCGGCCCTCGTCAGCCGCGGCGTGTGCCCCAACGTCGGCGCGGGCTTCGCCGACTGGTGCAGGCGCGGCATCCAGGGCAACGTCCCGGCCACGGGACGCGAGCTCGTCGTCGACGCCCTGCGCGGCGAGGTGCGGCATGTCTGACGACCTGTTGGCCAAGCTGCGGGCCAAGCGGCGCGAGGCGCTCGCCCGGGGCGTGGGCGAGGTTGGCCGGGCGCTGAGCGTGGCGCCCGCGGCCGCGGTGTCGAAGGCCGAGGAGCTGTGGTGCAGGCTGGCCGTCGAGCGCCCCGGTGCCAAGCGCTCGCTGCGCCCGGTGCAGGTCGAGATGCTGGTGCGGGCCGTGCGCGCCCAGGGCCTGCTCGCGGGCGTCGGCGTCGGGCACGGCAAGACCCTGGTCACGTTGACCGTGTCTCGGCTGATCGACTGCGCGCGGCCCCTGCTGCTCGTCCCGTCGGCCCGCGTGCGGGACAAGACGCTGCGCGAGGCCCTCGAGTACGACGACGAGTTCTGGCTCGACGAGCGCCTGCAGATCATGACCTACGGTGAGCTTAGCTCGGGCCGGGGCGAGGCCAAGCTGGCCGAGCTTCGGCCCGACCTCATCATCGCCGACGAGGCCCACATGCTGGGCAGGCCCGGTAGCTCGGCACGGACGGGCCGCATGGCGCGCTACGTCAAGGAACACGCGCCGAAGTTCATCGCCCTGACGGGCACGCTGATCAAGACCAGCCTGCGGGACTACGCGCACCTGGCGGCGTGGACGCTGGGCGAGGGCTCGCCCCTGCCGCGGCCGTGCGACCACCGCGCGCTCGAGCGCTGGTCGCTGTGCATCGACACGGACCAGACCGACGTGTGGCCCACGGCCAGCGACTGGTCAAGCATGCAGGCGCTGGTCGACCGGTGGGGGCGGGCGGAGGACCTGACGGGCCAACGGGTACGCCGCAAGCGTGAGCTGGTGCGAGAGGCCTATCAGCGGCGTCTCCGCGCCGCCGAGGGCGTCGTGCTGACCGAGGACCTATCAAGCGACGTCGAGCTCGTCCTTGGTCGACTGAGTGCCACGCGGCCCGACAAGGTGCTTGACGCCCTCGATCAGCTCGAGGCCAAGTGGCAGCGCCCCGACGGCGAGCTGCTGCGCACGGCCCTCGAGGTCGGCGCCGTGGCGCGGCAGCTGTCGCTCGGCTTCTACTACTACTGGGACTGGCCCGACGGCGTGAAGGACTGGGCGTGGCTCGACGCCCGCGCGCTGTGGCACGCCGAGCTGCGCCGCGTGCTGAAGCGGCCGCGCCCGGGCAGGGACACCCCGGCGCTCGTGGTCAAGCAGATCGACGAAGGTGGCAAGCTGGCGGAGGACGAGGCGCTGGTCGACGCGCTCAAGGGCTGGCGTCGCGTGGCCGACCGGCCCGAACCGCCGACGCGCGTCGCGTGGCTGAGCGAGGCCGTCATCCGCGACGCCGTCGACTTCGTGCGCATCTGGTACCCCGAGGCGCTCATCTGGTACTCGGACGGCGCGGTGGCCGACCTGCTCGAGCGCATGGGCGTGACGGTCGTGCGCGGCGGCGAGTCGCCGCCCCTCGAGCCTGACGGCCTAACGGCACTGTCCGTGACGGCGCACGGCACGGGGTTCAACCTCCAGGCCTGGCACGTCAACCTCGTCCTCGGCGCGCCGGCGTCGGCAACGCTGAACGAGCAGCTGCTGGGCCGCACGCACCGGGCCGGGCAAACGGAGCGGGTGCAGGCCCTCTACCTGGTCGACAAGAAGGGCCCGCTCGAGCGCGCGCTCGGCAAGGCGTTGCAGCGGGCCGAGCGCATCGAGGCGGCCGAGGGTCAGCGGCAGCGCCTGCTGCTCGGCCGGTGGACCTGAAAAAATCCAAAAAAAGGTGTTTGCAAGTGCGACACCACGGTCTAGGGTCAGATCATCAACGAGGCAATGACGCCTCGCACCGCTAAGGAGAAGCGACCATGATGAACGAAGCTCAGTACGACGCGCAGGACGCCATCGCCGACCTCGAGGACGAGCTCACCGCCAACCGCGCCGCCGAGCGTCAGCTCATCCGCGACCTCGCCGAGGCGCGCAAGAACGCTCACCTTGACCACGCTCGCAACGGCACGCCCATCGAGCGCGCCTACGCCCAGGTCGACAAGCTTGAGCACGACCACGCCGCCCTCGTCGCTCGTCGCGCCGACATCGTGACCGACCTGCGCTCGTTCGGCTGGTGACTAAAGCAAGTCGGGGGATGTGCCGATGACTGACTATGAGCGCCTGCTGCGCAGGCTGATGGAACTAAACGCCCGGCAGAACCGGGGCCTAGAGGAGGACAGCATGACGACCCTGTTTGACGAGATGACGACCGTGCCCGAGGACCTGATGGACGCGTACGTGGAGTGGCTGATCAGCCTGCACCCGGACGCCGACAAGTATCACGTCAACGTTGTGGTTCTCAACGACGCCGACGCCTGATACGCTACACCCACCAACCGACTCAAGCGCTAAGGAGAAGCCATGAGCAACACCAACCTACGCCCCATCGCCCACATCACCGAGGACGAGCGCACCGGCCGCGGCTACCTCGTCGCGCCTGACTGGTCCAAGCACGGCGTCGACCGGCCCAGGACGTACTCGCTGTGGGTGCCGACCCGGCGCCTCGCCGAGCGCACCGCCCGGGCCATGGAGCTTGGCCTGTTCTACTCGAGCGCCGAGGTGCGCACCGACATCAACGGGCAGACCTACGTGGACACGAAGGCCGCCGTGTACGTGCGCCAGCTGAGGCTGGACCTCGACCGCGTGGGCGCGTGAGCCGAAACGCCCGTGAGGGCGTCCGACCGGGACCGATCGCCCGGCGCTGACGAGGCAGATCCTCGCACCCAAGCTAAGGAGGAGCCGATGGGCACCACCAAGTACCACGAGCGGCTGAAGCTGTTCGAAGAGCACCGCCAGTACCTGACGGCGGAGAAGAACTACGCGGGCCAACAGGCCTACATCAACGAGCACCTGGCCGAGCGCTACGGCATCGAGGACATCGGCAACGTGCCGCCCGAGCGCCTCGTGGACCTCAGCATCAAGATGATCCTGGCGCTGCAGGACGAGGCCGCCGAGCTGCTGGCCGAGCTGCCGTGGAAGCCGTGGAAGGACGGGTGCGGCGACGCCGCGCTCGTCGACGTCACGGCCGCGCGCCTCGAGATCGTCGACCTGGCGATGTTCGTGAACAACCTGGTCATGATGTACTTCGAGGACCACGCGCAGTTCCACGCGTACTTCGCGGCGAAGCTCGAGGAGAACGTCCGCCGTCAGCAGGACGGCTACACCTACGGCCTCGAGGAGGCCACGAACGACGACGCCGAGGCGCTGGCCTCGGCCCTGGAAGGTGCCGAATGATGACGAAGGACGACGCACGGATCCTGCTCGAGGACGTCGAGCGCGAGAGCAAGCACGGCCGCACCGAGTACGCGGACGTCTTTGGGCCCTCCTACGCCCGCGAGGCGCTGCAGACGGTCATCGCCCAGGCGGACGAGATCAAGCGCCTCCGGGCGCGCATCACGGAGCTCAAGAACATGATGTTCGCCAAGCCCGTGCAGCCCAGCCTGCCGCTGCTCGATAACTACATCCAGCAGGTCAAGCCCCGGTGCGCCTGCGAGCCCAACACGGTCTGCGGCAACGCCGCCTGCCCACTGCGCATGAAGGTAACATCATGAAGAACGGGATCATCATCATCGAGGGGTGCGACGGCACCGGCAAGTCAACGTTGGCCCGCGCGCTGGCCAAGCTGCTGGGCTGGCGCTACCACCACGAGGGCAAGCCCACGCAGCCCGCGTTCGAGTACTACATGAACCTCGCCAACACGCTCGAGGGCAACGTGGTCATGGACCGTGCCCACCTTGGCGAGCTCGTGTACCCGCGGGTCAAGCCGCAGGAGGGTCGCCCCGGGCTCATGCTGTGGGAGCAGCACGCGATCGAGCGCGTGCTCACGGCCCGCGGCGCGCTGCTCGTGCACGCCCAGGCGTCGCCCGAGTGGATCCTCAACGTGTTCCGCGAGCGCGGCGAGGAGTACATGACGGAGAACGAGGTCGAGCCCGTCAGCCGCCTGTTTCGGCACGCGGTCGGGCAGACCGTGCTGCACTACGCCGGCTGGTCGGTCGAGGACGACATCGACGACCCGGCGCGGGCACGTGAGGTCATGGAGCACATTGCCGACCACGCGACCACGCGGCGACGCTGGGCGCAGGCCCTGCAGCGCTACGGCGGCATCGGCGAGCTGGCCCACGTCGAGGTCGCGCTCGTCGGCGAGGCCGTCAGCCCGCGCGGCGGCACGCGCGCCTTCGACCGGGCCGACGGCGCCAGCCGGTTCCTGCACCAGACCCTCGGGCACCCGATCATGCTGCGCCACGCCGGCGACCTGTACCTGACCAACGCGCTGGACGCGGGCGGGGTCGACAAGACGCCCGAGGCGCTGCGTGAGGAGCTCGAGCTCGTCAATCCGCGCGTGACCGTGGCCCTGGGCAAGCGCGCGCACCGACGGCTGACCGACATTGGCTGGGCGCACGGCACGGTGCACCACCCACAGTACGTGCGGCGGTTCAAGCACGGGCAGCAGGACGACTACGCCAACACCCTCAACTCCACCATCCTCAACCAGCAGCTTGCGCGGGAGGCCTCATGAACACCATCAACTCAACGTACCTCGACCTGCTGCAGGCCCTGCTCGAGGCCGGGCCGCGCGAGTCGCGCGGCCTCGCCCACCGCGAGCTGCGCGCGCCAACGGTCGTCGACATTCCGGGCAACGGGCTCGTCACGCTGGCCTCGCGCAAGCTGTCCTACACGTTCGCCATCATCGAGCGCATGAGCTACCTCAGCGGGCGCGGGTTCTACCCTAACGCCACGATCGCGTACGCCAAGAACTACAAGCGGTTCATCGAGCCCGGCGGCTACGACCGCGGCGCGTACGGGCAGCGCATGGCGCCCCAGCTGCGCCGGGCATGGTCACAACTCGACCGCGACCCGCACACGCGGCAGGCCGTCGTCAACGTGTACAACCACCTCGAGGACGGGCGCAAGGACAAGATGAACACGCCCTGCACGCTCGCGCTGCACTTCATGCAGGGGCACGACGGCTCGCTCGAGCTCGTCGCCTACATGCGGAGCAACGACATCCTCTGGGGCTTCCCGTACGATGTCAGCGCGTTCCGGTTCCTGCAGCAGGTCATGGCCCACTGGCTGGGCTGGGAGGTCGGCTCGTACACGCACGTCGCGACCTCGCTGCACCTGTACGAGCGCGACGTCGAGCGGGCGCAGGCCATGGTTGACGCCGGGTGCGGGGACGTGCTCACACGGGTCGGCACGCACCCGTCAACCTGGGACCTGACGATCGAGGACACGGCGCAGGCCATGGCCGAGTTCTGGGAGGCCGAGGAGGCCATGCGGCACGGCGTGCTTCGGCCGACGTACGGCAGCACCGTGGCAGTCTCAAGCTGCCTCATGGAGTCGCTTGAGGCCCTGCAGCGCAAGTGGACCAAGCACCACGGGGGCGCGTGATGGCCTACCGCACCACGCTCAGGCGCGGCGAGGCCGTCGACGTCGGCGGCCAGGAGCTCACGTTCGTGGGCGTCGACGCCTGGGGCTACGACGTGTTCGAGCTCAACGACGGCACGACCCTCGAGCTCGAGCCCTACGACAAGCACGCCCTCGGTCCGGACATCCTCGTGTGGACCACGCCCGGGGACCGAGGCCAGCAGCAGACCAACGTCAACGTGGACGCGCCCAGCGACGTCCCCATCACCAAGGAGCAGCCGTGAGCACACGCGAGAACAAGCTGCGGGCGGTCAACGCCCTGCAGCACACCCTGATGGAGCTCGAGCGCAACATCCTGCAGTCGCAGGCGCACCAGCCCGCGATGAGCAGCATCGCCGTCAACCCCCAGCTGCCGGCCACGCAGGCCATGGTCGGCAAGGCCGTCGAGCTGATGGTCGAGGCGGCGCGCATGCTCGACACCGCAATTACCATAGAATCAGTGGGTTTGCAGGGTGGCAAGGTCGAGGTAGCGTCGGAGGCGTCGGGCACGGTGCCCGGCAAGTAACAGCAACGGTCACAGTGACCAACCAAGTAGAAGGAGTATCAGATGGGAATCTTCAAAGGCAGCGGCATCGGCGACGTCGACGGGCTCAACAAGAACCGCAAGTTCACCCCGGGCGAGTACCGCATCGAGGTGCAGAAGCTGTTCACCAAGCCGTCGAAGAAGGAGCGTGGCATCAACTACCTCATCCTCGAGGCCACGGTCATCGAGTCCTCGGGTGAGGAGGCGCTCGAGGCGGGCAAGCCCGTCTCGCAGGCGCTCAAGCTGTCGAGCGAGCCCGCGTGGCGCAACGCCAAGAACATGATCGCGGCGGTCCTCGGCATTGAGGACGACGAGCTCACCGACGAGCTCGCCGACGAGGCCGTCGAGAACGACGGCGCGGCGATCGTCGGCCAGGTGGTCGACGCCTACGCCGAGCGCAACGACCGCGGCTACATCGACATCGTCTACACGGCAACGACCTGAGGCACCGGCCTCGGGTCAACGAGGGCCCAGGGCTGCAGCCCTGAGCCCTCTCTTTTTGCCCTCACATCAACGGAGCATACCATGAAACTCATCGGATGGGACGTTGAGTCCTATGCCTTCATCCCGGGCCTGAGCGCCCCGAAGCTGGTGGTCCTGTCGTGGGACGACGGCCAGGACCGCGGCCTGCTGCTGCCCGACGACGCAGTCGCGGCGCTGCGCGGCTGGCTGCAGAACGAGGACGTGCACCTCGTCGCGCACAACACCAAGTTTGACCTCGTCGTCATGGCAAGGCAGGATCCCACCCTGCTGCCCCTCATCGTGCAGGCCGCCGAGGCCGGGCGCGTGCACGACAGCATGCTGCGCGAGCAGCTGATCAACATCGCGCTCGACGAGTTTGAGTACCGGGCGGTCGCCACGCAGGAGGGCGTCAAGAACGTCAAGCAGGCCTACAGCCTGGCGGCGCTGGCGTCGCGACACCTGGGCGTTGACATGGCCGAGGTGAAGGCGGGGCCCGACGCCTGGCGCACGCGGTACAACGAGCTCGACGGCGTGCCGCTCGAGCAGTGGCCCGCCGAGGCCGTCGAGTACGCGCTCGACGACGCCACCATCGCGCGGCGCCTGTACCTCAAGCAGGCCAAAGAGCGGTTCTGCGAGCGAGGCCAGGTGGCCGGGGCGGAGGGCGTGCAGAACGAGGCGGAGCAGGTGCGGGCATCCATTGCCCTCGAGCTCATCACCGCGTGGGGCCTGCGGGCCGACGGCACGCGCGTGGCCGCGCTGAAGCAGCGGGCGCTTGACCGGCTCGAGCGCGACCGCGACGACCTGGTCGACGCTGGGCTGCTCAAGCCCAACAAGCGCAGCAAAACGGGATACTCCAAGTCGCTCAAGGCCATTCAGAGCATGGTTGAAGAAGCCTACGGCGGCAGGCACCCCAAGACCGACAAGGGCGGCGTGTCGACGTCGGCCGAGACGTTGGAGGGCTCAGGCCACCCGCTGCTGCAAGCGCTGGCGGGCATGGCGTCAACCGAGAAGCTGATCACGTCCTACGTCGCCGACCTCGAGCAGGCCGCCCGCGTCGGCGTCAACCCGTCGTACGCCGTGCTCAAGGTGACCGGGCGCACCGGGTCGTTCAAGCCCAACATCCAGCAGGCGCCGCGCAAGGGCGGCGTTAGGTCGTGCTACGTCGCGCGCCCCGGGTACATGCTGTGCTCGATCGACTACGACGCCCTCGAGCTCGCGTGCCTCGCCCAGGTGTGCAAGGACTGGTTCGGTGGCTCGCCCCTAGGTGACGCCATCAACGACGGCATCGACCCGCACCTGCTGTTCGCGGCCTCGCTCGTCGGCAAGCCGTACGAGTGGTGCAAGGAGGCCAAGCGCGGGTTGCACGGCGCGAACATGAAGGCCATGGTCGATGAGCACCGCCGCATCGCCAAAGCGGCCAACTTTGGGTTCCCGGGCGGGCTGGGCTCGTGGGGGTTCAAGGACTACGCCGTGGGCTACGGCGTTGACATCGACGAGGCGACGAGCAAGCAACTCAAAGAGCAGTGGATTCGCCAGTGGAACATGCGCCGGTACTTCGACCGCGTCAACGACCTGTTAGGCAGCGCCGAGCGCACAACTATGGTGCAGCTGTACAGCGAGCGCTACCGCGGCGGCTGCGACTTCAAGCAGGCGTGCAACACGCCGTTCCAGGGGCTTGCCGCCGACGGCGCCAAGGAGGCCCTGTGGCGTCTCATGCGCGCGGCGTACGTCGACCGGGCCGACCCGCTGTTTGGGTCGCGGCCCTGCGCGTTCATCCACGACGAGGTGCTGTTCGAGCTGCGCGAGGACCGCTACGAGGAGGCCGCCTACGCGGCGACGCAGCACATGATCGATGGCATGAAGCGGTACGTACCGGACTACGCCATTACGGCCGAGCCCGCGGTCATGAAGCGGTGGTACAAGGACGCCGAGACGTTCAAGCTCAACGACCGCCTGAGCCCCTGGTACAAGATGGGCTGCTGGGCCGCGCCGCCCACCGAGGCGCAGCTCGCGGGCACGGCCTGGCCGGTGGCGGTCGTCGTCGGTCCGCCGGAGCACGAGGACGCCGTGCGCGCCCAGGGCATCAAGTACCAGGTGGCCGACTCGCTCGAGCTGGCCGCCTTTGGGTCGGACGTGTTCGCCGCCAACGACGACCACGAGCTCGAGGTCGCGCGGTCACAGGGGGTCCCATGCTGATGCTTGCACTGGACCCCGGGCTGCACGAGTGCGGCATGGCGTGGTTTCGCGAGGGCGTGCTCGTGCGTGCCGCGCTGGCTCGCAACGACGTCGCCGGGCGTGGGCCGCGCGCCTGGCGCGGCATGGCCAAGGCGTGCTTCTCAGCGTGGCGCCCACGCGGCCTGCTGGACGAGATGGCCGTTGAGCTGCCGCAGGTCTACCACAGTGGGCGCGGCAAGGGCGACCCGGCCGACCTCCTCGAGCTGGCGGGCGTGCTCGGCGCCACGTGCGACCGCATCAACGCGGGCGACTACGTGCCGTATCACCCCGCCCGGTGGAAGGGCCAGGTGCCGAAGGACATACACCACGAGCGCATCGTGGACCTGTGGCTTGACGAGCGCGAGGTCGCCGCCGTGCGGCTCGCGCTCGAGGGTCAGCCCGAGGGGCTGTGGCACAACGTGCTCGACGCGGTCGGGCTGGGCCTCCACCACCTCAAGCGGGACCGATGAACTTTTTGAAAAAACAGGGTGTACAGGCGCCAGACCATGGCGTAGTGTGCTCTCACAACACGGGCACAACGCACACCAACGCTAAGGAGCCAAGCATGAACACTTACGCCGCCATCGTCATTAACGTCATCAAGCACCACGGCCTCGACCTCGTCCTCGCCGACCTCAGCCCTACGGCTGAGGCCAAGCGCATGGAGGCGGCGTTCGACGTCAGCCTCGCCACCATCAAGCGCGGCATCAGCAAGCTCAAGACCGATGCCCGCGTGCAGGCCATGCTCGAGCACGACGCCGTCAGCATCGAGGACGCCCAGATTGCGCTCGCAGAGACCGGCGACAAGGTCTACACCCCGATCGCCCTCGCGCTCGGCGACCTCATGTGGGAGGCCTACGAGCAGCCCGAGGGCGCTGGGTTCCCGGAGGCCGACGAGGACGAGCTGACCCTGGCGCAGGTGCTGACCGTCGCCGCCGACGGCAACACCTTCACCGTCAACGGCGACGAGCCCGTTGACATCAGCCGCCGCACGGCCATGAAGCGCATCCTGCGCGCCGTGGCCGAGGACGGCCCGCTTACCACCGACGAGCTCATCGCCGCGGGCTGGGACGAGGAGGTCACCGACGACAACGCCCGCAAGCTCGGCAAGCGCCTGTACGAGGCGCTGTTCCAGCTGCGCATGCTCGGGCTCGAGGGCATCCTGGTCAAGGTCGAGAAGGGCGTGTTCGGCATCAGCGACGAGTACACCGTGCACGTCAAGTGACGCCGACCCGCTGACACAACGAAGGCCCGGGCTTGCGCCCGGGCCTTTTTACTTATGTCCAAGTTGTCGGAACTCGACGGGCAGGCCCAGGGCCCGCGCGTGCTCGATGCCGCGCCGCATGCCGCGGCTGATGCCGCGGTCGGTGTACACCACCGAGGCCTCGGCCACCTTGTGCCAGGCGAAGCCCGCGGTCATGCCCTGCTCGCGCTGCACCGGGTCGGTGTCGTCGAGCGTGTCCGTGAGGAGCTTGTGGGAGGCGTAGGGTGACTCGCCGCGGCGGAGGCTGTCGGCAAGGCAGGCGTCGAGGTAGCGCCGGTTGGCGTCGACGTCACCGCTGAACGGCGACTCGAGGATCACCAGTCTGTGCATGATTATTCCAGGATGTAGGCGCAGAGCTCGGCCACCGGTCCGCGCGCTGGGTCAAGCAGGAACGCAACCTGGCCGCGGTTGCTGAGGCAGTAGCCGTGCCGCTTGCCCCAGCGCCCGGAGCGGGCGAGGCTGGGGCACTGGTGCACGAAGCAGCCGTCCTCGTCGAAGGCCACGCGTGTGTGCAGGTGGCCGGTGAACCAGAGGCACCAGCGCGCCCGGCCCCACGCCTCGCGGCGATCGCGGGCCATGCGCGCGGGCAGCGCCGCGGGCTTGGTGCCGTGCCCGTGATGGAACCCCAGCAGGATGCTCGGCGCCGGCTCGTGGTACTGGTGCTCGTCAAAGCACAGGTCCACGTGCACGTCGTCGGCGTCCTGATACAGCAGCTCGAGGGCGACCAGCATGGCCTTGCCGACGAGCAGGTCGTGGTTGCCAAACATGCCAACAAGCGTGACGCGGCGGTGCGCCACCTGGCGCCAGCGCTCGATGAGCCGCCGCAGGGTGAACAGCGCGCCGCGCACGAGCTCGCCCGGCTCGTCGACGTCAACCGTCTGGGGCGTGCCCTTGGTGGTCGTGTTGAGGTCGGTGTCGACGTGGCACCAGTCCGACCCGACGGGGATGACGACCTCGGCGGGTCGGCCCCACCGAAGCGCGTCCTCGACCAGCCGCTCGGTCGTGCGCATGAGGTCGTCGTACGTCTGCCGTCGGCCCGGCTGGCCAAAGTGCAGGTCGGTGGGCACGACGACCAGCACGCCCTCGGTCAGCTCTGCGCCGCTCTCGGGCGCGCGGGCGCGCTCGATGGGTCTGCGCATGGCCGACGTCAGCGCGTCGCGAATCTGGGCGTCCAGCGAGTCCTGAGCCAGGTAGCGCTTCTTCCAGGCCCGGGCCTCGCGGGCCTGCTGCGCCGCGAAGCGCATGTCCTCGGGCTCGGGCTTGGGCAGCACCGTCAGCGCCGCCTGCACGTAGCGGACGACGGTCGACTCGGTGAGGTGCTGCAGGTCGGGGCGCTGCGCCAGCAGCGCGCGGGCGAAGTCGGTCGGCGCACCGGCCGCCGCGGCGTGGTCGGCCTCGACGGCCGCCCTCACGAGGTCCTTGGGCTTGTCACTCACGGCGCACTCCCGGTGGCGATGACGATGATGACGACCACGGCCGCGGCGGCGCCGATGCCGCCCGCCTTGAGCAGGTCGCCCCAGCCGAACGGCGTCGCGTCCGGCGGGCACTCGATCGGGGCCAGCGCCTTGTGCGCCTTCAGCGCGCGCTCGGCGGCCTCGCGCTTGCCCTTCTCCCCGGCGTGCGCCGCGTTCAGCAGGCGCAGCGACTCGACCGTGACCACAAGGCACGGGACCTTGAGGCCGTGGGCGAGGCACACCGCCGCGTCAGCCGTCGCCACGTCCGGGTTTGGCTTGGCCTGCTGAGCGTAGCTTGTCGATGGTGTGCTGAAAGTCATCAGCAACGTCAGCAGGATCAGTCTTGTCCATAATCTCATCGGCGGCCTCCTCGGCTTGCTTGACGTCCTGCCGGTGCCGCAGGTCGATCTGCTCGCGCAGCCCGTCGAGCTGCTTGACCAGGTCGCCGTGTCGGCGCTTGCCCAGGAACTGTTGAATCAGGCCTAGCACAAGCATCACGCCGGCCAGGATGTAGAAGACGGTGGCGGTCATGAGGCCTCCTCGTCGGTTGGGTCGCTCAGCTCCTCGAGGCGCTGCGTGTCAAGCAGCAGCTCGGGCGGCACGTCGATGCCGCTCGAGCGAAGGAGGTGCGCGAGCATGTTGGTGCGGGCGCGTTCGGCCGCGAGGGCCTCCACGAACTTGTTGATCTTCTCGTCGCGCAGCTTCAGCTCGCCCTCAAGACCGTTGACGCGCTCGACGAGGTCGGTGTAGAACTTGGCCTGCGTGTTGACGGCCTGGTCACCCTGCTTGCCGCGTAGGCCGAGCCACGCGACGACGGCCGTGCCCAGGAACGTGAGCAGGCCGGTGACGACGGCGGTGAGGTTGATGGTCATGGCTACTCCGTGAGCTGGGCGACGCGGTGCGTGTACCACGCGCAGGCGAGGGCGTGCGCGCCGTACATCAGTGCGGCGGTCGAGGTCGGCGCGGCCGACGCCATGGCCGCGCAGATGACGGCCCAGCCAGCGGCCAACAGGACGCCGCCCAGCCAGGCGTGATGAAGGTAGCGCGTGCACAGCCCGGCACCGAGCGCCAGGGCCAGCATGAGCAGCCCGGCGCCCAGCTCGCCGTGGAACGCCGAGTCGAGCACCGCGTACGTCGAGCTCACGTCAAACGGACGCAGGGTGAGGACCCAGATCGACCACAGGGTCATGAGCGTGGCCTCACCGTACAGCATGCGTCGGACGTCGTCGAGCTGCGCCGACGCGAACACGCGGCGCAGCTCAGCGCTCGAAGTGCTCGTCATGCTCGACCTCCTCGGGCTCAGGCACGGGGTCGCGCAGCGTGCCACGTCGGGCGAGGGCGTCCATGATCGCGACCTGCTGCTGCTTGTTCGCGACGTTGACGATGCCGTACGAGGCGGGCAAGGCCAGCAGGAACGCGCCGACCTCCCAGGTAAAGCGGTCGACGTAGGCGAGCCCAATGCAGGCCGCCAGCGACGCCAAGAAGAACCACAACTTTCGTGACTTTAGCTTTTCCATAGTTCAAGCACCTCCGGGCGGTAGCAGTCGTTGTGCCACTGGATCGCGCGCGCCGTGCGGGTGCGCGAGTACGTGACGATGTTGAAGGGGTTGCGCTTGGCCGGGTTGAGCGACTTGTCGCGACGCACGGACCCGGCGTTGTAGGCGCCGGTGAGCAGCACGTAGTCGAGGCCCTCGCCGTCGGCGCCCGCGATGCGGTCACCCTCGTAGCGGTCGCGCAGCATGCGCATGTAGCCCGCGCCCAGGTACAGGCTGCGCACGGGGTCCATGAGGTCGCCGATGCTGATCGGCCGCTCTTCGCCGTTAAACTCCACGGTCCAGCCGAAGTGGTCGGCCACGCGCTGGGCGGTCGTGACGAGGCACTGCGTGAGGCCCGCCGAGCAACGCCGCGGGGTATCGAGCGGGCTGAAGTAGCCGGGCTCGAGGCGCAGGCTGATCGGGTCAAACCTGAACCGGTTGATGCGTGGCAGGTCGGCCTTGCGGTCGACTAGGCGACGCCAGTGTCGCCCGGTGACGTAGTCGAGCGCCTGGGCCCAGGTCTTGGACCCGCGGGGCTGCGACTTGAGGCGCACGGCCTCGATGGGGATCATGCCTGCCAGCCAGGGGATCGGGACGCCGACCTCGGCGCACGCGCGCTTGATCTCGTCGCCGTGCTCGAGGAACAGGGTCATCATCGTCGTCGGCGTGCCCTTGCTCATCGGGACGCCGCGCCCGCGGACCTCGATGGGCCCGGCCTCGGTGATGCGCCAGCCGCGCCCGCCATAGTATGATCTGAACTCTGTCATGGTTTGTCCTTGTCGTCGTGTGCCTGGGTGTCAAATGCAAAGCTGAACTCCGTAAGGCCGTTGATGCCACTGAGCTCGCCGATGGAGTCCATCACGTCCTCGGTCGCGGCCATCAGCCGAGGCAGGCCACGCTGATCGTCGACGCACCGGACGCCGCCGAGCGGGCGCGCGTCGCCCCGGGGGATGGCCACCACCAGGAGCGCGTCGAGCTCACCGTCGGCCAGCAGGCGCAGCACGTGCTCGAGCTCGACCTGAAGCCGAAGCAGCTTGACGGGCGTCTGCTCGCGCGGGCGCCGCACCCGGGCGCGCTTGATGATGCGGTATCCGCCGGGGCCGTCCATGTCAGGCCTCCGGCGTGAAGGGGAACACGTACACCGCGTTGACCTGCTCGGGGCTGGCGACGATCGAGAACGCCAGGCGGTCGTAGCCCTCGACGTCGATCGGGGGCAGCGCGTAGTCGGTGAGGATGGCGTCGCGGTCGAAGGTGATCTCCTCGCCCTCGGCCCAGCTGATGCCACCGCCGAAGCTCTTGCCGTAGAACAGGCGCACGGTCACGCCGGTGAACGGGCCAAACTCGTCGAACGACACGATGGCGTTGACGGTCGCCAGTCCGGCGACGCGCACGCCGTCGGTGTTGGTGCTGGGCGGCGGCGACGGCATCATCGCCGTCGTGACCTGCCCCAGGGCCGTCGCGGGCGTCTGGGTTGAGTCGGCGACACGGTACGCCGCGACCGCCGCGTTGTCGGTGCCGAGCATGTAGCGCACGGCCGACTGAAACTTGTCCCACAGAGTGGTTGCCATGTTTACTCCTTGAGTGTGTTGAGCTTGACCACCGCCGCGTTCATCTTCTGCGCGACGGTGACGAGGTTAGGCTGGGCCGTGGCGATGGCCGTCTTGAGGGCGCCGGAGAAGGTCACCACGCCGGCGGGCGTGCCGCCCGCGGTCTCGAGGGCCGTGGACGCCGCCGTGACGGCGATGAAGTACGTGACCAGGGTCTGGGCCGCGGTGGCCAGCTCGGTGGCCGTCTCGGTCAGCTCACGCACGACCTCGGCCGTGCCGTTGCCGATGCTGACCTTGCCGGGCGCGAGCGGGCTAAGGTCGCTGGCCTTGGCGCCGACCACGATGCGCACGCCCTGGGTGGCGCCGAGCTCGAGCTGCCCCGGGTGTGTGTTTAGCCGGGCGCGCAGCCACGCGGTCTGGTCGGCGGGCTTGAACGCGCCGTCGTAGATCGTGCCGATCGTCAGCGGGGCGGACGGCACGCCGTCCTGGCTGACGACCGCGGCGGTCGAGCCCGCGGGCGCCTCGACGTCAAGCACGGGGCTCGACACCGAGCGCACCTGGCGAAGCGGGTCACGGCACCAGTCAGGCGTGACCTCGACGCGGGCAAACTCGTCACGGGCCGCGCCGAGTTTGCTGGCGTACAGGCCGAGCCGGAACAGCTCGAGCTGACGCATGACCACGTGCTTGATCTCCTGAATGATGTTCATGTCACGGCTTCCAGTAGGCGGTCACGTGGACGAAGAGCGGGCGGGCGCTAATGTCGACGCCCGAGCCGTCGCGAATCTCGATGATGATGCGGGGCGTGTCGCCGTCGTTGGGCACGGCGAAGTCAGCGAACGTGTCGATCGGGCCGAAGCCCGGGCTGGCCCAGCGGGCGTTGACCTGCAGCGCCCAGCGGGCGTTGACGCCGACCGGCGTCGCGGGCAGCGACGTCAGGTCAAGCTCGAACACGCGCTGGAACGCGCCGGTGCCGCCGGTGGCGTTGTGCCCGGTGTTCGTCAGCTCGAACGTCGCGATGCTCGAGGTGTTGTTGACCTGCGTGAAGAACCCGTTCCACACGGGCACGTTGTAGGCCTGCACGTAGTCGACCTCGTGCACCGAGAACCCGCCGCCCGCGTGCGCGTGCTTGATGCGGTGCTCGGCCGCCGTGTTGGTCTCGAGCGTCAGCAGGCCGTTGGACCCGACGTCGACGTGGTCGTAGAAGTCGACCTTGGGCGCGGAGCCGTCCTGGTCGATGCCGTCGTGCACGTGACCGGCCGGGCCAAAGTGCTTGTCCAGCCACCCGGCGTTGACGACGGTGATGCCGTTCGTGAAGTTTGTAGCGGGCATGTCGGGGTCCTCGTAGGGGCGAGGCGCGTTGGCCTCGGGCTCAACGCCAGGGTCAGGTAAACACGACGGTGTACTGCTCATAAGCAGCAACAACAGGAGCAAGAATCGCACGTACTTCATTCTCAGTTAGTCCAGAGGCTGTGGGCACCTGCAGCTGAAACGACCACGACCCGCCGCCGACCGTGCCGCACACGTCCCCCGCGCGGCTGACGCCCGCGATGAACGAGGTGGTGTTGAGTCGCACGACGTTGACGGTGACGCCCGCGTACGCACCGAGGTACGCCTCGATGCCGAGCTCGGTGCCCTTGTTGATCCAGGTGGTGAAGGCGGTGGCGATGAGCGCGCGCTTGACCGCCGCGGCGAGACCGTCGTCGCGCGGCAGGGCCACGAGGCCCATGAGCGCGTTGAGCCACTCCTCGGGCGTGGCGGCTGGGTCGAGGTACGACGGCAGCTGCGCGACCAACGTGCGCCAGTCGTCGAGCGGCTTGCTGACGGCCGCGACGACGCGGGCCATCAGCTCGTCCTTAACCATAAACCTCGGCACGAGGTCAAGCAGCTTGCTCATGTCAGCACCGTGATGTTGAGGGGCCGCGTCGCGTCAAACTGCAGCAGCCCAAAGTTGGTGTCGTCGAACCCGTTGCTGCCCGGCGCCAGCGTGGCCAGCACGGCCTGAGGCGTCCACGACGCGCCGTAGTCGTCCGAGTACTCAAACTCGATGACGCCGACGCGCTGCACGCCCTCGACGCGGTCGAGCGCCGAGATGAGCTCGTTGACGAACAGCGTCTCACCGTACTCCCACGCGGGGTGCTCAATGGTGTAGCCATCGGCCGCGTAGATCGGCAGGGCCGTGATGGCCTGCGTCAGCGCCGTCGAGACGGCCGCGAGGACGTCAGGCAGGGCGAAGCCCGCCTTGAGCTTCAGCTGCACGTCTGGGAAGGCGACGAGGCGCAGGGTCGACTGAATCGCGGTCACGCCCACGCCGGGCGTCGTGCGGGCCAGCAGCTCGGTGCGCACGGCGTCGACGAGCGGGGCGTTGGGCGTCTCGTTGAGGTTCTGCGTCAGGATGTACACGGCCACGTTGCCGGCGCTGCCCGTGGCCACGGCACGCAGCACGCCGTTGACGTTGAGCGAGTGGAACACGAAGTCCTCGGCCGTGATGGCGCGCTCTTGCGACCGCACGGCCAGCGGGGCCCGCTCGATGAGCGCCGCGACGGGCTCCTCGTCCAGGCCGCCCGAGGCGGCCGCGGGATTGTTGACCGACGCGATGCCCGTGATGGGCTGGTCGAGCCGCGTAAGTGTGCCCAGGGCGACGTTGCCCGCCGCGCCCGCCTCGACGGCCGTGGCCGCGACGCTGGCCGACAGCGTGCCGTCGGCGATGAGCAGCGCCACGTCGGTGGCGAACTTGACCGCGTCCACGCCGACGCCTGTCTTGACGACGGTGCCCGCGGGCACGGTTAGCGCGCCGCCCGCGACGTCCTTGGTAAACTCGACTGTGACCGCGGCGTTGGCCGCGGCGCGGGGCGTGATGCCCAGCAGGTTCAGGGTCGCCAGCTGCAGGCGCTCGGTCCACTGGTTCAGGTAGAACAGCACACCACCGTAGAAGGCACCGACACCCTCGATCAGCTTGACCTCCGGCGTCCAGGGGTTGCGGTCGCTCAGCTCAGCGGGCAGGGCGTCGATGACGTCCGCCACGACGGTCTCCTCGTCGCGCGGGTCAAGCTCAGGAAATGCGATGGCCATGGTTCACTCCTTGCGGTAGAACGGGAACGTGCGGGTGAGCGGCGTCGTGCCGCCGCGAGGCACGACCTCGACCCGGATCTCGACGACGCCGTTCAGCGCGTCGACCCGCTCGATGATCGCGTCGACCTGCTGCACGCGCGGCTCGCCGTACTCGACGGCGCGCGTGATGGCCCAGGCCAGCTCGTTGATATCGTCCACGGGATCGTACGCGTCGAGGGCCAGGCCGAAGCGTGGGTCCATCGGGCACGAGCCCTGGGGCGTGCACAGGATCGCCTCGACGCCGTCGAGCAACCGGTCGTCGCCGGTGCGCAGCGCCAGGGCCCCGCGCGCCGTGACTCGCGCCGGAACCTCGAGGCCTGAGCCGAAGATGTCGTTAGCCACCGCTGCCTCCGTTGTAGATCTGCAGCGACGTCGTGCCCCGGGTCAGGTCGTGGTCGACCTGGCTCACGTTCCACGCGCCGCTAAAGCGGGGTCCAAAGTTCTCGAGCAGCACCTGCCAGTCGACGTCGACCTCGGGGTACGCGCGCGTCAAGTCAAGGTTGCCCTCGAACAGGCGTCGCGCCTTGGCCTGCGCCTTGAGGCTGCGCTGCTCGGCCTGGCTGGTAAACTCAGGCGTGCCCTCGTTGGCCAGCACCAGGCCGGTGTTTGACAGCCGGGTCATGACTTCGGCCGCCTCCTGGTCAAGGTCGTCGGCCTGGGCCAGCAGGCCGCCGTCGACGTCGAACACGTTAGGCGTGGTGCGCCGCGTGAGCTCATCCACCTGGAAGCTAAAGCCGTTGGCCACCTCGGGCCCGAACGGCACGCGCAAGACGCGGCCATCGTCGGACCGGCCGACCTCCTTGACGAACAGCGTCTCGCCGCGCACGTACACCTCGTGACCGCACTCCTCGGCGAGCTTGCCGATGATGTCCATATTGGACTCCCCCATCTGCAGCACGCTCGAGAACGACACGCCCGAGAGGTTGGCGCGTGTGAGGTCGACCCGCAGGTCGTCCTCCTGCGCCAGCTGGCGGATGACGGCGTCGGCGTTGAACCCGGTGAGGTTGCGCGACTTGGCCACGCGACGCAGGCCCTTGCCCTTGTCGACGGCCGTCAGGCTCGTGCGCCCCGGGAGGCCGCCCGCGTTGAGCGAGGACAGGTAGCCCGTGAACACCTTCTCGAGGGCCACGCCGTAGCCAAACCAGGCCTCGACCGCGACGCGACTGCGGCGCTGGGGGAGGGGCAGTTCGTTGGCGAGCTCGAGGCGCGGGTCGATGAGCTCGAGCTTGAGCGTCGACGCGGCCTTGCCCTCGGCCAGCGTCACGCTGGCCGAGTGCAGGTCGAGGTCGCCCGTGCGCCACTCGTAGACCCGGTCGGTGCCGAGCAGGGTGATCAGGGCGGTGGCTCTCACGGGTTATACCTCACGTAGCTTGGGAACATGCGCTGACCGCGCTCCCACCACATGGCGCACTGGTGCGTGTAGCAGATGACGGGATGATCGACATCGGGGAACTCGATTGCGCGCTTGAGAAACCGACCGTCGTTGATCGGGCCGATCTCGACAAACAGGTTCTCCTTGATGTGGCCCTTGATGCCGCCGCCCATGTTGCCGGAGTCGACCTGCACCTTGCGCCAGTTGAGCTTGCCGTCGTCGGGGCCACCGGTGATCTTGTAGTTATTGACGTTGAGCAGCCCAGTCGTGCTGAACAGGAAGTCCTGCCACGTGCCGTCGGCGCCCGCGGCGTTGACCTGGCGCTGCGTGTGGCCAATGCCGCGGTTGTCCGTGGCCGTGCCCACCTCGCCGTACACGTACAGTAGGCCGTATTCGTTCGTGTCACCGCCCGCCGACGGGTCGATAATCGGACCCCACAGACAGTGACCCTGGAACTCGCTGCCTGAGCCCGCGGACATGAACAGCCAGCACTCCTCGTCGCTGTCGTAGCCGAGGCAATGGGCCGTGCGGTACAGGCCATTTACGACGTGTGTATCCATGGCGTACGGTGAGTGCAGCGGGAACAACGCCTGCAGCCCGGCCAGCGAGTCGGGGTTGAACGTCGTCAACGGCGTGAAGTCACCGCCACTGTACGTCATCGCCGCGAGGTTGTCGTACTCGAGGTCGGCGCGGCTGATGCTTGTGTCCACGTTGGCACCAAATACCAGTCCTGACCCAGGGCTGGCTGAAGCCGCCGCGAACGACACGCTCATCTGCTTGACGCGCGTGCGCAAGTTGGCGCCTGACCCGCCAAGGACATCGTCGATGTCGGGCGACGATGTCGTGGCCGACGTACCGCCAATGATGTAGAACGACGAGTTGGCCGCGGCGTCGTGCAGCTCAAAGACCATGCCTTCAACCGATCCAACGGTCCAGATGGCGATGTCGCCGACGGTCAGGCCGACCGCGGCCATGTCAGTGCGCAGCTGATCGCGCATAAACTGGAACTGGGCGCGCCCGGTGGTGCGGCTCTCGCCGTCGGCCGTTGAGTCCCAGCGCTCGGGCGCAACGGGCAACAGGTGTGTGATCTTGCGTGGCATGTAGGGCCCTCCTGTTAGGGTAGCTCGGTGGGCGCCGCCTGCTCGTTGTCGGCGTCGCTCCAGGTAAACTCTTCGGTCACGCTGACGCGCGGGAACCCGACCCACTGCTCCTCGGGGAACGGGGCCGTGCGCACTTGCGCGTTAGTGTCGGCCACGAACGCCTCACCGCTGGTCGGCGGCGGGGTCGTCGAGCCGCCCTCGGGCACGCGGCGGAGGCGGTCGCGGTAGCGTTGGTTGCGCAACATGTTACTCTCCTCGGCCCTCGCCCAGGAGCAGCGGCGGTACCCGCACCTCGCTGCGCGTGAGCAGTGTTGTGTTGGTCAGGCTGACGCAACGCATCAGCCACAGGACGAGAAACGTCTCGAGGTCAAACCGCACCGTCACCGAGCGCGAACTCGGCAGCGGCAGGGTCAGCTCGATGAACCCGCCCGGCAGGTTGAAGTCGGCCTCGGTCACGCGCACCGGTGCACCCGCGCCGAGCCCGCCCGCGCTGAGCGTGAGGTCGAACTCGCCGTCGGCCACGTCGTCGACGCGAAGCTCGAGCGTGCCCGAGATGCCGTCCGTAAAGTTGAGCACCTCGAGGCCCTGGCCCATGTCGGTCGTGACGTTGACGTCGTCAACCACGATGTCGCCCTGGGGGACAACCTGACGCTCTGATAGGTCGAACGGGTCGGCCAGCCCGTTCAGCTCCATGAGCTGCCGCCAGGCCCGCCACTCGCCGACCGCCCGGTGCGCCACGGTGAAGGCGTTCTCATTGGCACCGCCGTACAGCGGCGCGCGCACCTCGTCGCGGTCGTCGATGACCAGCGTGCCGAGGCGATCAAAGGGTGACTCGCTCGCCATGTTACTCCTCGCTCTCGCTGAACGTGATGTCGTACTCGACCGCCAGCAGGTAGCCGTCGGGGCCGATGCGCATCGTGCGGTAGCCGAACGACGAGATGACGCCCTCGACCTGCCGCGTCTGGCCCATCGTCAGCATGAGTCGCGTGGGTCGCTGGGTCGACCGCTGCACGGTCTGGGCCCAACCCTGCAGCGTGGCGATGATGCCCTCGACACGGCTGTAGTTGTTTTGGTCAATGACGTACTGGCCGCCGCGCTGGACCGCGATGTTCTTGGCCTGCAGCACGTGCGTCCACGAGTAGGTCATCGGCGCGTTGCCCGACCACAGCATGCGGTCGCGCTCCGCGCCCGTGCCGCCCGCGGGCGTCCAGCCGGGGGCGACCTGCACCTGCACCGACTCAGGGTTGTAGGGCAGGATCAGGCGCCGCTCGAACTGCTCGTCCAGCGACTCGAGCGTGAGCCTGAAGCTGCGCTGCTCGAGCCGGTTGGGCAGCTCCGAGCGGACGTTCTTGATGGCCATGGCTTATCCTCCGTTGCGGACCGACTCATGGCGCATCACGCGCGCCAGCAGCTTATCCATGCTTTCATTCACCGTCTTGGCCGATCGCTGTGCTGCTTCTGAGTCATCGATGCCGTGGAAGTGAAATTCAAACTTATCGGCCATCTTTGGTAGCTGCACATTACCGCGCGACGTGTTAAAGTCCATTGCAGTAGCTGAGGCCTGGCGCGACCTCTGCTGCAAACTAGCCGACAGCCGCTGCAGAGTTGCAAACCCCTTTGAGCCTTCGGCTCGCTTGATCGCTGCCGCGGCTTGCGCGTTCTTAGGCACGAGCCGCCCGTTAGCGTCTCGCTTAAAGAACTTCGTATACTCCTGAGCTGATCGTCGTGTATCGGCGTCCTGTTGATTTGCGCTGGCAAATACGTCAACTCCGCCCGTCATACGAGCCTGGGCGACGGTTTGCCCGCGCTTTAAACTTAAACGCTGGCCCGAGCGGGCCAGCTCTTTATTAAGCTCGGCCAACATGAATTTCTGGCCCTTGGTGCCGCGAAACACCTGGTCACCGCCGCCGAACAGCCGGTTGACCGAGGCGCGCAGCTCTTTGCCGCGGCCGAGCCCGGCGTACACGCCGAGGCCCTCGATCTGCTTGCCCAGCAGGCGTCGGTTGCGCAGGTGAGGTGAGGCGGCCTCGAGCTTGTTGCGTCGGCCCAGCGCCTGCGCACGCTCGCGGATCGCCTTGGCCCGCGCCTTCTCGTGCTCCTTCGCCCGGGCCTGCGCCTCTTTGGCGCGGTCTTCGTACTTCTTCACGACGGCGTGCGTGTCGTTGACCACCTTGTAGAAGGTCACCGCGCCCGCGGCCGCCGAGCCTACGATGAGCGCCCCGGCGCCGACGGCGCCCGCGGCCCCGGCCGCACCCAGCTTGCCGACGAGGCCACCGGCCCCGGCGAACTTCTTCGTGTTGTTCTTGAGGAAGTCGCCCGCTCCGCCCCCGCCCGGCATGCCGCCGCCCATGTTGACCACGTACACTGGCGTTGCGCCGCCCGGCACACCCGCCAGCCCGGCCGCCGCGCCGGCGATGCCGCCGCCGCGCTTGCCGAAGATGGCGCGCCCGAGCGAGCCGCCCGCCTTGGCGACCATCGAGCCGCCAACGCGGCCGACCGCGCCACCCGTGAGCTTGTTGGCGACCAGGAACCCGGCGATGAGCTTGAGCTCGGTGCCGTACTGGCTGGCAAACTCCTTGGCGGCCTTGAGGCCCGCCGGGAGCTGCTTGGCCAAGTTGAACGCCTCTTTGGTCGCGGAAGCAAACATCTTGGTCAGGTCCTCGACGTCGCGCTTGAACCCGGGGTCCGCCTGCAAGTCGTCGATCGCCTTCTTGAGCCCGCCGATCTCGTCCGACGCCACGTTAGACGCCTGGCTGCCGATCGAGCGGAAGAGGTCGGCGAGCGAGGTCTGAATCATCTTGACCTGGCCGCCCAGGCCCTCGCGGTCGATGCGCAGCAGCGCGTCAATACCCGAGCCCTTCTTCTTCTCGTCGCCGAACCGCTTGTCGACGAAGCCCGTGAGCTTGTCGAAGTAGAAGTTCTGCAGGGTCATGCCCGCCTTCTTGGCCTGCTTCTCGGCCTCCGCCCGTGTAGGCAGGCGGATGTTGAAGCGTGACCGCAGCGACATGGTGTCTCCGCCCTCGAGCTCTTTGAGCGCGAACAGCGCGCCCTCAAAGCCCTGGGACGGGTCAAGCTGCTCGAGGGCCTTGGCGACTTTGACGAGCTCCTTGGCCTGCGTGAGGTTGCCCCCGGCCAGGTTGAACGTCTTCTCGATGCCGCCCAGGGCGCTCGAGAAGTCGAGGCTCGAGACCTCTTGCACGAGCTGCTTCGCCGCGCGCTCGGCCTTGAGCACCTTGTCCTGATCCTTGATGACGGCCTTGAGCAGTGCCCGCGAGCGCTTGACCTTCTGGTCGGCACCGATGGTCAGCTCGAGGAACGTCTTGCCCGCGGTGCCCGCGACCAGACCCGTCACGATACCCTTGATGCCAGTCATCGTGCCGAGCAGCGAGCTGGCGCCGCGGCCCAGGGACGAGGCGGCCCGGCCCGCGGCGTAGTAACCGCGCTCCAGGTTCTTGACGTCGGTCACGGCCGCACGCAAGGCGGTGCCCTGCTGCTTGGCCAACGACTTGACGTCGTTGCGGATCTTGGACAGACCGCCCTTGTAGTTGCCGCCCGTGAGGGTTGGCTTGATCTTCAGGCGCGCCTCGGCCATGGGTCACTCCGTGCCGCCCTGGGCGGCGTCTATCTTGATGAGGAGCTCGGCCGCGGCGCGCAGGGTCTTGACCTGGCGTCGCGTGCACTCAAGCAGGTTCAGGCCGAGCGGCACGCCCGTGAGCTCGGACGTGCGCAGCAGCTCGGCCCAGTAGATCAGTTTCCCCCGTCGGGCTCCTCATCCATGTCGCCCTGCAGCTCGGCGAACGCGGCGATGAGGCGCTGCGCGTCGAGGCGGTGCAGCTGGCGAAAGTGCGCCAGCTCGGGCTTCAGCAGCTCGCCAAAGCGCACGGTGCACACGCAGATGAGCGCGAGCAGCTGCACGGTCTCCGACTCGGCGGTGACGCGCTCCTCTTCGCTGTTGCTCATGCGCATGCGCGTGATCATGTTGTCGCGCTTGATCTCGTGCTCGATCATGGGCTCGGTGAGCAGCACGACCTTGTGCACGCCGCCGTTGGCGTCGCGGACGCCGTGCTTCAGTTGAACTTCTTTGGTTGCCTGTTCCACAAGTGCCTCCTGTGGGTGTGGGGTTGAGGTAGGCTCAGATCATGAAGCGGGGCTGAACGATGACCTCGATCATCGCGGCCTCGCTCGAGCCCTTGTTGATGTCGGGCTTGCGCAGGCTGACGAACGCGCACTCCTTGTACGTGTCCGCCTTGCCGTTGGGGATGCCGTTCGAGTCGACCGGCTGACAGATCAGGTCCTGGTCGACGTCAACGACGCCGTTGATGGCGTTCGTCACCAGGGCCTCGAACGCGGCGTCGAGGATGGTGTCGTACGGCTTGGTCAGGGTGACCTGACCCACGGTCTGCGGGCCCTTGATGTTCTCGGGCGGCTCCATGCCGCCGGAGTGCTGCTGGCCAACCTCGCGCTGCAGCTCACCGCCCGTCTTGGAGGTGAACTTTACGTTGGGGAAGGCGCTGAAGTAGCAGATGTAGTTGTGCTCGGGGAAGAAGTTGTTCAGGCTCATGAGTCATGCTCCTCGGGTTCAGCCGGTTCGATGTAGTACGCGACACCCTCGAGGATGTCAGCGAGGGCGCGGCAGAGGGTCGCCATCAGGTGCAGGACCAGATCAACCCTCATTGCGCTTGGCCACGTTGACGTTGATGGTCTCCGCGACGAGCGCCGGCTTGAACCAGATCTCGACGCGCACGATGCCGTTGGCCTTGTCCTGATCGCTCAGGAGGCTGGCGTCGGCCTTGACGGCGAACGCGTGGATGTCCGGGTCGATCTGCTCGTTCTCGAGCGGGATGGCGCCGTTGAAGGCGCCCTGCCCGTGCAGGTCGACGAGGAAGTTGCGGATGGCGAGGCGCACCGCGGCGAAGAACGCCTCGTCGGCCACGTCGTAGACGAGGTCGTCGAGCGCCTCCTGGACGCGGCTGGCGATGAGCACCCAGAGGTAGCCCGCGTGCAGGTACTGCCACGAGGCGTCCTCGGCGGTCGCGCGTCCGCCCCACACGCGGGGACCCGCGCCGTTGCGGTCGTACACTGGGTTGACGCCCTGGGCGACCAGCAGCTCCGCCACGCCTGCGTCGATGAGCGGCTGGCCGTTCGACTGCGTCTCGAGGCCGAGCACGTAGTCGATGCGAAAGTCGCGCCCGGCGGGCGCCTTGCCCGGGCCGCGCACGGGGATGATGCGCAGCCAGTCGGCCACGACGTGCCCCGCGACGGGGATGGCCTTGACGTCGCCCGTGAGCTCGTCCTCAACCAGGGCGCGGGGGTAGTAGTACCCGCCGCCCGCGATCGAGCGGGCCGACACGACGTCGCTGATGGCCGTGGTCGGCGAGGCGCCGACGGCGGGCCCGCTGAACATCGGCAGGTGGTAGAACTGCTCGAGCTGGGCCAGCATCTCGGTGCGGACGGTCGCGCCCGCGTCAAGGTCCGGCGCCAGCGTGAACCCGCGGCCGAGGCGGTAGTCGCGGAACACCTTGAGCCCGGACTTGACGCCCATGGTCTCGGTGCCCACGATCGCCGCGTCATTGGGCGCGTGGTCATCGACGCCCGCCTGCGTGCCGTCGAGGTCGAACGTGCCGTTGGCCGGGATGGTCTCCGGCGCGGCCGTGCTCGAGCCAAGGTCGCTCAGGCGCACGTACGCCGACGCGTCGTTGACGCGGTTGAGGCTGGCGGCGTTGAGCAGCAGGTTGTCGAACACCTCGCCCTCGAGCGCGACGTCGTTGGCGTCGGTCACGGTGAGCTTGAACGTGTTCGCCTTCGTGCCGTCGGCGATGACGACCTTGAGCGCGTTGGCCCAGACGCCCGGCCCGACGGCGGCCACGCGCAGCGTGTCCTCCGGCGTGGTCAAGCTGTTGCGGTCGACGAGGTCGACGTGCGCGGCCAGGGCCGAGGCCCCGACGATGCGCGTGACGTACATGCGCTGCACGCCCTTCTCGAACAGGATGCGCGCGACCTCGTACCCGGCCGAGAAGCCGAGCGTCGCGGACAGCGCGCCGCCGAAGATCGACTTGAAGCGCGTGAATGAGGTGATGAGCGTGGGCACGTTGATCGGGCCGCGCTCGGCGAGCACGGCGAGGAACACCGCGTCGCCGGGGTCGGGGCCGAACGCCAGGGGGCCAGCGACGCTGCGCTGCGTGAACACTCCAACGTTGTTTGCCATGGTCTAGTCTCCGTCAGTTGGTTGGTCGAGGGTCAACGTGGTGGTGAGGCCATCGTCGCCCTCGTCCGGCGACGCATGAGCGGTCAGGATCAACTGTTGCCAGTTCGACGTGACCTCGTTGCGGAAGTTCTCACTGGTCAGCATGCGCACGGTCACGAGCGCCCGAGCAGTGGGGTACTTGGTCTTCATGTATCGAACCTCGGCGCCGTTGAACGCGTCGACGACGTGGGGTTGAGGCTCGTCCTCGCCCTCGAGCTGCACCTCGAGCGTGGGGTTGTTCTGCAGCACCGTGAGGAACTGGGCCACCATCGCCTCGCGTAGCTTGGCGACGTTGCCCAGTGGCTCGGCCTTGCTGCGCTTCGACATGGCCTGCAAGTCGAACACGAGCACGGTCACGAGGCGAAGCTCCTGCTCACAGTGCCGGTGCTCCCAGGTGTATGACGAGCTGAGCTCGTCGATGAGCACCGCGGGGAGCTCGGGCTCGGCCAGGCACTCGCGCTCGAGCGACTGACGGCGCACCGTCTTGACGCCGGGCATGCCCGCCTCAAGGATGACCTCGAGGGCGGACATCAGCGCCTCTCGGTTGGACGTGTCCCATGCGCTCATGACAGGAACCTCCGTGCAATGAACTCGGCGGCGCGCTCACCCAGCTCCTGGGCCTCGCGCCCGTCCTCGTCGATGTCGAGGAAGTTGCGACGGGGCATCACGCTGCGCGGTCGGTCCGACGTGTGAAAGTCCGCGATCTCGCCCGCGGACTGGTTGGCAAAGAACACGAGGGCGGCGTTGCCCTCGTAGCCTCCCTGCATCGCCCCGAGCATGACGCCCGTGTCGATCAGGTTTACGCGGCGAGAGCGCCCACGGCGGCGGCGACGCCTAGCGTAGGCCTCGCTGTACCGCTCGAAGGCGTCTCCGTCCGCATCTCGGCCTCGAGCGGTGCGCTCGTCGATCATGGCCACCGCGCGCCACGCCAGCTCGGTCAGCTCGCCCGGCGTCAGCAGGTTGGTCCGCTCGAGCAGGTTGTCGACGTCATCGAGGTCAACGTCAAGCTCCAGACGTACCAGCATCAGCCACGCTCCATGCGCCGAAGCGCGAAGCGACGACCAGCGTGGTCGGCCTCGCCGTCGCCGTCCTCGTCGTAGATGAGGCCGACGGCCAGCGTGCGGCGGAGCTCCTCGTCGTACAGCTTGTGGTACATGCGCCGCTTGATGTCGAAGCAGTCGCCCTCTTCGCGCATGTAGTCGAGGTACACTAGTGTCAGCGCCCGGTACGTCGTGGCCAGCGTGAGCTGGTGGTCACGACCCTGCGACACGACGCCGACGACCTCGACGGTCGCTTCGGCGTCGTCGGCCAGCTCGAGCTCGAACGCCTCGACGTCCTCGAACACCTCGCCAAAGTCGCCCGCGGCGACCTGCACCGTGACGCTCTGCCCGGCCGTCAGCGCGATGGCGTCGACCGTGACAAAGTCGCGGAGGCCCACGTCGTCGCCGTCGGGGCAGGCCTGACGCACGACGGCACCCTGGGCCAGGTTGAGGCCCGCGGCTCCGGCGGTGACAGTCACCTCGACCACGGTCGCGGCGCGGTGGTCGAGCAGGCAGGCCGGGTCAACGCCCTTGGCCTCGAGCGCCCGCTCGACGTCGCGCGTCGCCCGGCGGATGTACGGGCGCTTCGACGTGCAGTCGTGGTGAAACAGCTGGTTGTCTTCGGCGCGCAGGTGCTCGTCCGTGGTGTAGTAGTCGCGTGAGCGAAACAACAGCGCGGGCGCGCACGACGTGCCAAGCACCTGAACGGTCGGCATCTCACACCTCGGGTTGGCCGATCGCGAGCGCGATCTGGTTGCGGAACGGCGTCAGCGCCGCGTTTGAGGCGTAGGGCCCGCCGGGGCGGGTCGCCTCGTCCGTGGCGAGGACGCGGTCCATGAAGATGCGAGCCGCGTGCAACGCACCGATCTGGCACGCCAGCGTCGCGGGGAGCAGCAGCTCGAGGACGTCGGCCGATGCCTCGCCCGCGGCGTTGATGCCGCTCGCGCCCGACTGCTTGAGGAACTCGTCGATCAGCTGCTCGCCGACTTCGCGGGCCTGGGACAGCTGTGCCTCGGCGGCCTCGGCCGCGGCCTCGCTGGGAAGCTTGGCCACGACCTCGTCGGGGTTGAGCGCCGACGAGTCGAAGTTGCGCCCGGGCGTAACGATGTAGAACGCGCCGTCCGGGCCCGCCTCGACCGCGGGCCAGTCCTCGGGCATGCCGAGGTTGCTCGCGACGAGGACGTAGTTGAGGACGCGCTCGTGCGCGGCCTCGGCGTCGGTCTGTTGCAGGAACTTGAGGACAGGCATCGGGGTTCACCTCTTAGGCAAGAACCCAGGACTCGGTCGGCGGGTCGGCCGGGGTCGCGCCCTGGGTCAGTGTGCGTTTGTAGAGGAAGCCGTTGGTGGCCTGCCTCAGCTCGGTTCGAATGGTCTCGGGCGTGATGCCCGTTGAGGCCTGCTCGTCGTCATCAGCGTTGATGGCGATGACCGGCGACCCACCCGTGCCCTTGCGGGTCACGCTCGTGCCACCGTTCTGGTTTTGCTGCGCGTTGAACACCACGTGAACCGGGACGTCGGCCTCGAGGTACCCGCCGTAGAACACCGACGTCAACTGCACCGTCGACTCCGCGGCGTTGGCGCTAAGCAGCGCCGAGGCCGGGAAGTTCTGGTCGTCGGGCGTCGCGATCGTCACGGCACCGCCCCGGGTTAGCGGCACGTCGACGTACACGGCCACGGCCTCTTCAAGCCCGGGGTCCCACTCGTACACCGTGAAGGTGCCCTCGTGGGGTGACATGACCGCGATGCCGTTGTCACCACCGTCGCCGACGTTCAGGATCTGCAGCGGCAGCGCGACGCGCTGGACGCACGACTGGGTCGGCCACATGGGCGTCGCCTCGAGGCCCGCCGAGTCGGCGCCACTGTAGGCGCTGACCAGCCCGGCCGCGCGGAACCGCGTGGCGCCGTTGGGCTCGTAGTCCGAGTCGCTAGCGCCGGTGCCGGTAGGCTGGTTGGCGTCGATGTCGACGGGCGAGCCCGGCGTCACGGTTAGCGGCGCACCCGGAAGCGTCTTCGACGTGGCGCCGTCGCGCACGTAGTAGTCGACCACGGTGTTGTTGTACGGCGCCGACATGAACCCGGACCGCGGCCAGGTCATGCCGTCGTTGGTAAGCGGCATGATTAGGCGTGAGTCATAGAAGCGATTGGTATTCATCTCGGCGTGAATGCACGCCATGACCGGGTTGGTCGCGATGAGCCTGTACTCCTTGTTGCCGTTCAGGTTGAGGCTGGTCGCCTCCCACGGGTCGAGCTCGATGTCCTGCTGCCCGAGCTGCACCTGATCGGCGCCGTCGAACAGCGTGAGCGAGGTGGCCACGGGACCGTTGACGACGCGGACGAAGCCCGCGCCGTTCTCGCTGTCGCGGAACCCGAAGAAGAACGTGTCGGTGAACGAGAGGCCCAGGGACAGCAGCGGCATGGGCGACTCATCGTTGCCGTTGACCTGCCCACTGAACCCGTAGCCGCCCTCACTGAACGTGATGATCGAGCCGTTTTGCACGCCCGTGAAGACGTAGATCTCGCCACGCTTGAGGAACACCGGGCCCTCCTGCACGACGCCCGCCGCAAAGTCCGCGCCGGTGGCGTACACGAAGGCGACGTTGCCGTCCTCGAGGCTGGTGCACTGCGCCTTGCCGTCGGTGGTGTAGCCCACGGCCAGCACCGTCTTGCCTAGCTGCCCGGCGTCGGTCAGGATCTTCTGCTCGACGCCGTCGGCAAAGCCCTTGGCGATGCCCGCGACCGTGGCCGCGTCCGTGCCGTCCGCGCCTGCGGGTCCCGCAGGCCCCTGCGGCCCGGTCGCGCCGGCCGGTCCCGTGGCCCCGTCGTTGCCCGCCGGGCCCTGCGGGCCGGTCGCACCGTCGGCACCGGCCGGGCCCGTGGCGCCTGTTGCACCCGTGGCACCGGGGTCGCCCTGCGGCCCGGTAAGGTTTGTCTCGAGCGTCCAGACACCCGCGGCCTTGATGTAGTAGTCGCCGTTGGTCGTGTTGAGGAACGCGTCACCGTCGTTGCCCTGCGCGGGCAGCGGCGCCGTCGTGCCATAGATCGTGATCGAGCCGTCTGCGCCCGCGGGGCCCTGCGGACCCGCTGCGCCCGTGGCGCCGGTCGGACCGGGATCGCCCTGCGGCCCTTGGGCACCCGTCGCGCCCACGGCGCCGTCGTTGCCCGGGTCACCCTGCGGGCCTTGCGCGCCGGTCGCGCCCGTCGGGCCCGGGTCACCCTGAGGCCCGGCCAGGCCCTGGGCGCCTGTGGCGCCGGTGAGGCCCTGCGGCCCTGCGGGACCCTGTGGCCCCGTGATGTTGAAGCGAACGCCCCAGACGCCGCCAACCTTGGTGTAGTAGTCGCCCGTGTCCTCGTCGATGTACCGATCGCCGTCGACGCCCAGCGCGGGCGCGGGCGAGCCGGTGTCGCTAAACGTCGTCGAGCCGTCGGCCCCATCCGCGCCGTCAGCGCCCGCAGGCCCCTGCGGCCCGGTGTTGCCTGCCGGGCCCTGCGGTCCGGCGTTGCCCTGCGGGCCCTGCGGGCCCGTGGCGCCGGTTGGCCCTGTCGCACCGTCGTCGCCCGCCACGCCCTGAGGCCCGGCAGGACCGGTGGCACCGGTGAGGCCAATCGGTCCCTGGGTGCCGGTCGCGCCCGTGGGCCCGTCGTTGCCCTGCGGGCCCTGAGGTCCGGCAGGGCCGGTGGCGCCCACGGCGCCGTCGTTGCCGGGGTCGCCCTGTGGGCCCTGCGGGCCGGTCGCGCCGGTTGGCCCCGCTGGACCAACCGGGCCCTCGGGTCCCTGGGGCCCAACGGGACCGGTCGTCCCGCGGCCCATGATCTTCAGCAGAGGCATAGCTTAACTCGCAAGTCGTCGGTTCACTGTCCAGGTTGACGCGCTGCTGATGAGGTTCGTGCGCACGCCACCAAACTCGAAGGAGACCTCCCAGAGGCCGTCGGCCCCGGCGGCCTCGTACGGCGCCGTCACGCCCTGGGGCAGCGACAGGCCGATAAGCCCTTGGGCGGCGTCATCGAGCGTGAGGTATGGCCCGAGGTCGATGACGTCGCCGTCGAGCTCGAGCGTGCCGATCAGCACGGTGGCCGGATCCAGCGGGATCGGCTGCGCGAGGTCGGTTAGGTATTGAAGCTGCAGCGAGACATCGTGGTTGGCGTCCATGCAGACGTCATGCACCACACCCTGCAGCGGAATCTTACAGGTCGGCATCGTGCTCCTCCTGCAGCGCCTTGATCTCGGCCGGGTCGCGCTGGCCCCACAGGTACCAGCCCAGCGGGATGCCCGCAATGAGCGTGCCGAGCATGAGCCACCAGGGCACCGTCAGCACGCCGCTCGACCCGAGCAGGATCAGGGGTAGGTTGATGGGCAGCAGCCAGAGCGGGCGGTACCGCGGCGTCACGCGCTCGCGGGCAAACCAGTGGCCGCCGATGACGCCCCACATCAGGGGCATCCACAGGTGACCCTCCCAGGTTCGCACGCGCACGACCTCGGAGTACGTCAGGCCCGCATCGGGCAGCATGAGGACGATGTCGGTGACGGCGATCACGACGATGGCCGCCACGACCGCCCAGCCGGTATGCTTGGACTTCCAACGCATTCAGGGTCTCCGTTCGGCCCACGCGGCGTCGTCGTACCAGTCGCGACGCACCGGCCGCCACACGTGGCGACAGCGGTACCCGCCACCGGTTAAGAAGACGTCCGGGGTCTGGCCGTTGTCGAGCTCGTCGATCTCCTGCCGTGACAGGATCTTGCCGACGAGGCGGTTGCAGAACGTCCGCGTCGCCTCGTCCTTGGGACCGGCGTACGCAAACCACTCGTAGTCTTGCGTGCGCAGCGCCGTCACCTGGCGCGAGAACGCCATCGTGCCGTCGTGCACGAGCTGCTTGGCCCGGGGCACGCTACGATCGGCGGCCTCGGCCATGGCGCGGTACGCCTGGTCGCGCGGCAGCCGACCGATCACGCTGCGCGTGAGCACGTCGGCGACGCGTGACTTGGCGACCTCGTCGAGGCGGTACAGCTGGCCGACCAGTCCGTCGGGCAGGCGGTCGCTCGGCCACACGCCGCGCAGCACCTCAATGGTCGAGCGGTCGACCGGGAGGTCGGCGCCCAACAGCCCGTGATACTGACCTAGCAGGTCAAGCATCTCGTCGAGGTCGTCGCGCCACGCGGCCCAGAGCGCGCGGAGAGGCGCCTCGGCGCCGCCCAGCACTTGCAACCTCGCCTGGGCGAGCTCGAGGGCGTCTCCGCCCTCAGAGTCGCGCAGAGCGCGCCGAGCCTCGGCCTGCACCTCCTCGAGGCGCTCGGCGTAGCGGCGGGTCAGCGCGTTGCTGCTGCGATCGAGCAGGTCGCTCTGCAGCGCCTCGAGGCGCTCGAGCTCGGCCTCGAGCTCGCGTAGCTCAGTCGGCGACAAGGGCATCGATCATCGCCTGTTTTGAGAGCTTGTCGGGGTCGAGCTCGATGCCCTGCTCGGCGGCGAGCTCGGCGAGCTGCGCCTTGGTGCGCTTCTTGAGTTCGGCGACGATCTCGTCGTCCTCGCCCGCGGGCTCCTCGACGGGCGCCCGCTCGAACCCCTGCGTCAGCAGGTACTCGACGCGCTCGTCGGACACCAGCACCGTCTTGCCGTGCTTGTTGATCAGCTTCGTTCCCATGTCGCTCTCCTGGTCTAGTTGGTTGTGTGACGGGCTCAGCAAAGCCCTGGGCCGGGGCGACCGCCGCGGCGGCCAGGAGGCCCACCGCCACGTCGCTGCGCGGTCGCCCCGGCCCAGGGCCCAACGAGGTCGTCGGGGCGCCTGAGATCGGATCACCTCCCGGCAAGTAGGTCCTGTGACTCATGCTTGTCCATTGGCAATCCCCTCGTGATGTAGGCGAGGCCCGGGCGCGAGGCCCGGGCCGAGTGATCAGCTCAGCAGCGTGACGGCCAGGCGATCCTCGTCGATCGCCTTCACCCCGTAGAGGATGTCGATCGTGTGGATCATGGCCTGGTCCAGGATGCTGTAGCCCTGGGTGTAGCGGAAGATGAGGCCTGACACGGGGTCGGCCTGCATCGCCATCACGACGCCCGCGCCCTGCGGGGGCATGGCGAGCGCGCGCGACACGAGCACGTAGGCGTTCGGGTGGAACGCCAGGTTGTGCGTCGTCACGGGCGGGCCCGGGATCGTCGGCACGAGCGTGCTCATGTAGGTCGTGAACCCGTGCAGGCGACCGAGCGTCGCCTCGCGGATGATGCCCTCCTCGCCCAGCGCGTCGAAGCGCGTGAAGCGGTCGACCTTAAGCAGGGCCGTCTCGTCCTTGGGCGAGACGATGAGGTGCCGGTTCATCATCGGCGCCTTCTGGTTGTTCATCGCCAGGCGCGCGGCGAGGATGGTGTCCTCGGTGAGGTCGGTGCCCGCGGTGCCGACGATCAGCGCGTTCTCGGCGTACAGGTTGAGCAGGTCCTGCTCGACCTTCTCCGCCAGCACGGGGATGGCGTCGTCGAGGTAGCGGAGGCCGACGTCGAGGGCCTTCGACTTGGCGTGGTCCTCGATCGACCAGGACACGTACTCGTGCTGGTCGATGGTCACGTCGACCTTGTCGTTGGTCGGCGCGTCGGGGACGATAGGCGAGCCCTGCACCTTGGACTTGGCCGTCACGACCCCGCGCTTGGGGATCGAGATGGTGTCGCCCTTGGCCATCGTCGTGTTCTCGTAGTCACGACGGCACAGGCGGGTCATGATGGTGTTGGCGCGGAATCGAGTGATGGCCTCGTTGAGCCAGAACTTCGGGATGATGTCCGCGGCCTCGGTCGTAGTCACTGCAGCCATGGTTTAGCTCCGTGTGGTGGGTCGGCCCCTGCCAAGGGCTCCCGAGTGGGTTGGGGGTCAGCCGATCTGCCCGGTGCGGATCATGTGCTCGATCGCGTCCCGGTTCTCGGCCATGTACTTGGGGTCGGATGCCGCGCGGTCCAGATCGACCTCACCGTTGCCGCCCTGGCGAGGCGGCGGCGGTGGGTTGTTGCCGCTCTGGGTGGTCGTCGTTCCGCGGCCCGCGGCGGGCTTGCGGAAGTACGGGTTGGCGTCGAGGAACCGCTCCACGTAGCCCTCGACCGTCAGCACGTTGCCGTTGCCGTCGGTCATGCGGGCGCCGAGGTCGTCGATGACGTAGGGCTTGCCCTGGTCGTCGACGCGGACCCGATCGCGGATGAGGGTCGCGACCTGCTGGGGGTTCACCGTGTCCTGCGCGGCGGCCATCAGCGAGTTGGTCAGCTTCTCGTCCTGGTGCGCCTTGATGGTCCGCTGCAGGGCGGCGTCCTTCTCGGCGATGATCTGGTCCTTCTCGGCCGTGGTCTGCTCGTACAGCGTCTTGTACTCGTTGGCCTTCTCGAGGCGCTCACGCTCGGCCTGCTGCTGCTGAGCGACGCTCTGCTGCAGGCCCTCGAGCCCGCCCGAGAAGCCGAGGCCCTCGAGCGTCGTGTTCACCTCCGCGAGCGCGGACCGCTTGGCCTGGGCCTTGCTGTCCTGGATGAGCGTGCCCACGCGGTCCTTGCTGACGTAGTCGTCGGGGTTGAACGCGGGCGGCTCGGCCGGGGGCGTCGCGGGTGCGGTGCCCGGTGCAGCGGGCGTGCCGCTGCCAACGCCGCCACCGCCCTCGGCCGCGCCGGGGTTGGGGTCGTCGTTGAACGCGAAGCCGATGCTCGGCAGGTTGGTGAGCACCGTTCGTGGGTCGAAGCGGCGCGAGCGCTGGGTGCCGTCGTCCGGCACAACGTTACGGTTCCTGTTCTTCACCTGGTCCTCCTGGTGTTTGTTGTCCGGTCTCGAGGTCGGAGTCGTCCTCGGGGTCCGTGGCAGGGACCGGCGATTGAGCCTCGCCGTCGGGCTGGTCGACCAGGCCCGCCTCGACGCGCTGACGCGCCGCGGCAAGCTCGGCCTGTCGGGCCGCGACCTCGGGGTCGGGCGCCGGCATGTTGGCGGCCACGTGCGTGGCCTGAACGACGTCGGGCGTCGGGGCGATGAGCCCCGCGCGCGTCGCGTTCGTAAGCTGGTAGATGTCGACGGTACCGTTGGTCTCCGTCATGCGCGTCTCAAGGTCCTCGATGACCTCCTCAAGCCGCTCAGGCGTGAGGTAGCGCGACAGGTGCGCGCGCGTGGCCTGAACCATGTTCTCGACCGCGGCGAGGCCGACGGGCGAGAGGGCGACGAACTGCAGCGCCTCGGTCAGCGCGGCCTCGACCTCGCCCGGCTCGAGCTCGACCCGATAGGCCAGCTCGACGCCCGCGCCGACGTTGCCCATCCACGCCGCGGCGGCCTCGGCCACGCGGCGCTCGAGCTCGGCGACCTTCTTGGCGGCGTCCTGGATCAGGGCGCGCTTGTCGACGTTCTGATATGCCAGGGCCAGGCCGGACTGCGCGGCGCGTGACGCCTCGCCCTGGCGGCCCAGGCCGCTGAGGAAGCGGATCGTCGACTCGGTGGCCTCGATCTGCCCCTGCAGCGTCTGCAGCTGCGTGACGTCCGGCGCCAGGTACTCGTACGGCTCAGAGTCCTTCGGCCGGGGCAGGGCGCCGGCCACGCTGAAGTCCTGGTTGTTGAGCTCGTCCCAGACCTCCTCGGGGACCACCAGCAGGTTGAACACGTGCTGGTAGATCTGCTCGTCGATGAGCGACAGGAGGTTGGCGATGCGCCGCACCATGGGCGCGATGTCCTTGAGCGGCGACGCGGCGATCGGCTGGTTGCTGTCGTCGCGCTCGCCGATGTACAGGCCGTACAGGGGCACCTCGCCGAGCGGGTGGTCGCCGCGGTCGATGAGCTTGTAGCGCATGCCCGCGTCATCACCCTCCGACTCGGCCTCGGTCTCCTCGACCTCGTACAGCTCCCAGCCCTCGCGGGTCCAGCGGCGGTACACGTACTCGGGCTCGGCGTAGGCCTCGTCGAACGCGCGGTCCTGCGGGCGCAGCTCGCGCACCATGGCCCACTCGAACTGGCTGGCTGCGTCGAGACGCCAGTCGATGAGGTCCTCGGGGACCACGACCTTGGCGTACGGGCGCATGCCACCCGCCAGCTGCGCGGCCAGGGATTGCGCGCCCTCGGTGTCGCCGTCGAAGCGGCAGACGTTGACGAAGCAGTGGCCGTACTTGAACGCGGCCGCGAACACGCGGCGGAAGAAGGTCGTGGCGTCGTGCCCGGCCAGGTCCACGTTGCCCCAGAACGCCTCGAGGACGTCGCCGGTGTCGGTCGCGGCCTTGCGCGTGATCGTGGACTTGTAGACCTGCGCGGTGTACGTGTCGACGATGACCCGCGCGTGGTTGGGGAACACGGCCCGGATGAGGCGCCGGTCGTAGTACAGGCGCCGCTCCTTGGGGTGCATGAAGATGTGGCGGCACAGGTATTCCTCACCACCTTCGACCGACTCGCGGTAGAAGGCCCACTCGTCGACGTGGCGGTCGTACCAGGGCGAGGTGTAGGCCGTGGGCTTAGGCCGCTTGGGAGGCCGATGGAGCTTGCCCGCGGTGTTGTCGTAGTACCCGCCGGTGCGCCCGGCCTCAACGCCGTTGTCAGTTGCCATCAGTACACTCGCTTGCCGATGATCGAGCCGCGGCGCTTGGGCCGCGCGTCGACCAGGAAGTTAAAGCCGCCCGCCAGGGCCGCCACGACGTCGTCATGCGGCGCGTAGGGGAAGCCCTCGAGCTGGTCGAAGACCTCACCGGCCACGCGGCCCAGGGTAGGCGCCATGAACAGGTTGCCCGCGCCCGCCTGGGCGCTGATGCCCATGACCAGCGTCATGAGGTTGCCTGAGATCGGCACGCCCGCGAAGTCGTAGCCCGCGAGCACGCGGGCGTAGTTCGTGATCTGCGCCTTGCCCGCCTGGGCGGGGTCCTTGAACATCCGGTGGTAGATGTCCTTGCCATCGAGCTTGGTTGTGGCGAGCACGGCCGCCTCGACGCCAGCGGGCGCCTCCCGCAGGAGCTCGGCCCCGGTCAGCCACCAGCGGCCGTGCCCATCCACACCAAGTCGTACGCCGCACGTCCAGTCAGGGTCGGGCGTGCGCGGCGAAACTGGGGTCGCGGCCAGGTCCCAGAACCTGACCTCCTTTACCATGTCCCTGGGCGGCGTGGCCACCTCGATCAGGTCACGGTCGAAGAACTCGCCCTTCTCGACCGCCGTCCAGTCACCGTTGCGCAGCTTGGCACGGATGATGGGCGGCAGCTCGGCCAGCGACTCCTCGTACTCCTCGGCCGACAGCGACGGGTTGTCGTCGATGGTCGAAGGCAGGAAGATGCGCTTGGCCGTGTTGGCGGCGTCGACGAACCGCTCCTTGACCCAGGCGTAGCCGGGACCGATAGGGTTGGTCGTCGCGCGCACGCGGCGAGGCACGCGAGCGAGCACCGGGTTGTCCACGGTGCGCCGCACGCGCGAGAACATGAAGCGGTAGTCCTCGGCCCGGCGGAACTCGGTGAGCTCCTCAAAGCCGATGAACTGATACTCCGACGAGGCGTAGCGGTAGCGGTCGTCCTCGCTGCGCAGGTAGCCGAACGTCAGGCTCGCGCCCTCGGGGCTATACCACGTGTTCTCGGACGCCCGCCAGCGGGCGCCGGTGCCGTGCAGCCACTCGTGCGACCTCGGGATGAGGCCGCCGGGCAGCGTCAGCGACTGCTTCGTGGTGCGCAGGATGAGCGCGGCGTAGCCGGGCACGTCGAAGTACTGCAGCGCCGCCATGAGCAGCGCGTCGGACTTGCCGCCACCGGCCGCGCCGCCGAACAGGGCCTCGAGCTGCGGGAGCAGCAAGAAGGCCGCCTGCTTGGCGTGCGGGGCGTGGCGGATGTATCGGTTGAGGCGGGGCGTCATCGCCCGCGCCAGGTTACTCGGTTGGCTCCTCGTCATGATCAAACGCGCCCAGGGTCTTGAGGATGCCCGCGACCTCGGCCGCCTTCTCCTCGTCCAGGAAGGTGTGGCGCACCTCCACGGGCGTGCCGTCGGTTGACCCGCCCAGCTCGTGGTCGAGCTCGACGCGCTGCGTGGGCAGGCCGCCCAGGCGATCGAAGAGGTCCTTGAGGGCCATGTTCACGTTTTGGCCCAACTTGCCCATGAGTAGCTGCTCCTCGGCCGTGTCGAGCTGCAGCTCGATCAGGCGCACGTAGCGCTCGCGGATCTTGTCGCGACCCCGCTCGAGCACGGCCTGATGCTCACGCTCGCGCCGCGCCATCTGTTCGGCGTCGTAGGCCTGCGCCCGCTTGACCCAGTCGTTCTCGCGTGACCAGTCTTTGAAGTAGCCCGCGGCCTGCTCGAGGGCGGGATCGTCACCAGATATGGTCCCGGCTGCCTCTCGGTACATGTGGTATGCGCGAGCGGTGGACCGGCCGGGACCGGCGTCGCGGTACAGCTTGAACGCCAGCCACGACTTGTTCGTCTCGTCAGGGCGGCGCTGCCAAGGCTCGCGAGGCGTATCGTCGCTGCTCATGGTGTGCCTCCGAGGTGGTAGGTGGTGTGTGATGTGCCTCTCATAGAGTATCCGGCAAACAAGGCTGTAGGTGTTGCGCGTAACCCTGATGGTAGCAGGGCAAAGCGTGTTGGGGGGGGGGGGGGGGGGGGGGGGGGGGGGGGGGGGGGGGGGGGGGGGGG
>ERZ1740065.49-NODE-49-length-51326-cov-5.841099_pt1 | contig 51326 bp, 42 predicted proteins | sample MGYA00581738_ERZ1740065 | MGnify/ENA primary metagenome ERZ1740065 (study PRJEB43018, sample SAMN04849749) | marine metagenome | isolation source: floating plastic debris | place: Pacific Ocean | collected 2008-09-01 | study: EMG produced TPA metagenomics assembly...
GCGCGGCGCTGACCTTTGCGGCGCGGGCGTTTCGATTGCATCTGCAAACATCCCAGACCGTCAGCCTGCGCCGGGGCGATGCCGCGCCTGTCAGCACAACCTCGGCGCTGAGCCTGCTGGACGGCTTCAAGCAAAACGATCAGCCCCACGCCGCGCTTTGCGAGGGGCGTGGACGTTGTGGCACCTGTGCAGTGCGCGTCGTTTTTTCGGAGTTTCCGCTGCCGGACCCCACCGCGCTTGAGATGAAGACGCTGCGTCGGATCGACGCTGCAGAAGACGTGCGCCTCGCCTGCCAGGTCATGCCATCGGGCGGATCCGTGGTGGTCGATCCGCTCTATCCCGCCGATTACAGCTTCAACGACCAGGACTTTGAGAACACTACCCCCGCGCCCGACCCTCGCGGAGCGCCTGCGTGACGGGCCTGCAGATCGTCCGCACCTGGGTCACGGCGGTCCTGATGCTGGTGGCCTCCTTTGCCGCCGCGCAGGATCCGGCGTCGCTCGGCGCGCCCTCGGCCAATGATCTGCACGAGTTCACCCGGCTGCTGGCAGACGAACGTATTCAGGCCTGGCTTCAGGCCCAGGCGAGCGATGCCGAAACCGCAGCGCCCCAGAACCTCAAAACAATTCGCGAGCAATTGGACGAGGCCATGGGGCATGTGAGCGCCCGTGTCGCCGATCTGAGTGCTGCATGGGCGCGTTTCGACCAAGCGCCCGACGTCATCGCGCAGAAGTGGCGTGACCAGCTGACGCCGGACCGGCGCGTGCGCAGCCTGACCTTTGCGCTGATCTTCCTGTTTTTCGGTGCCGGATTGGAATGGCTGTCCCGGCAGTACACCAATCCGCTGCGCCGGCGGATTGAGTTCAGCACCTTCAAACGCCCCAGGGAGCGGCTTTATGCGGCGCTGACCCGGACTGCGCTTGCCTTTACCGGGCTGACGATGTTCGCAATCGGCAGTATTGGCGCCTTTTCGCTGATCGACTGGCCACCCCTGCTCTACACGCTGATCCTCGCGACGCTTGTCGCCATCGTTTCCGTCCGCGCGGTGAATGCCCTGATCAAGCTCCTGCTTGCGCCCCGTGTGCCGCAGCTCCGGCTCTTGCCGGTCGGGGATCGGATGGCCCGTGTCATCGGCCATGCGACGATGTTGTTTTCGGCCATGGTTATCTTTGCCATCTCGCTGATCGATGTGTTCGACCAGCTCACCGCCTCTGGGGCCGGCGACACGCTGGCACCCGAAACACTGGCCGTTGCCGTGCTGTTCGCCGTTCTCTTGCTGGCGGCAGCTCTGCTTTTGATTTCGATCTGCTTTGCGCAGGCCAAGGCACATACCAACCTGATCCCGCACCGTTCCATCGCGCGCTGGCGCATCCATCTCAGCCTGCTGAGCGTTCTGGTCTTTGTCACCTGGCTTGTCGATGTGCGGGCGCTGATGTGGACGGTGCTCAGCATCGGGCTGGCCATTCCCGCGCTCAAACTGCTGCGTGGCTGGGTGGACATGGCCTTCGATCAGGCCATCGCGGAGTTCAGGGCCAAGGCCGAAAAGACCACCACTGCCGATGCTCCACCCGAGCCGGATGATGCATCACTCGACGAGGAAGAGCCCGCCGACCCGGTGCCCGTCATGGATCCTTACGAGACCTATCGGCCCATTGCGCAAAGGCTGATCCGCTTTGCGGTCTTCGTCGCGCTGGGGCTGACACTGGCCTTGATCTGGAACGCGGGCGTCTTCGAGAACGCTGAAAACCCCACCGTCGCGCAGCGCCTGTTTTCGATCCTGATCGACAGTGCCGCGGCGGTGCTGATCGCTGATCTTGTCTGGACCTGGGGTAAGACCTCGATTGATCGGCGCCTCGCCGCATACAAGCCCCCGGAAGATGGTCAGGCGCCGGGCCCGGAGGCGCGGATGGCGACCCTGTTGCCCTTGCTGCGCGTGGTGCTGATGGTCACCTTGCTGAGCATGGTGGTGATGTCGGTGCTTTCCTCCATGGGCGTCAACATCGCACCGATCCTGGCCGGCGCCAGTGTGATCGGGATCGCCATCGGTTTCGGCGCGCAGTCGCTGGTCAAGGACGTGGTCTCGGGGGTCTTCTTCCTGATCGATGACGCGTTCCGGGTAGGCGAATACGTGGAAATCGACCAGCTGCGCGGGACCGTGGAAAAGATCTCCATCCGTTCGCTGCAGATCCGCCACCATCGCGGGGCCGTCCACACGCTGCCTTTCGGTGAGTTGAAGTCGATGACGAATTATTCGCGCGACTGGGTGATCATGAAGCTTGAATTCCGCGTGCCCTTCGACACCGACCTGCAGCTGGTCAAGAAGATCGTCAAGAAGGTAGGCGCAGAGCTGAAGGCCAACGAACACTATGGCGACAGCATCCTCGATACGCTGAAGTCGCAGGGTGTGCGGCGGATGGAAGAGTTCAACATGGTTGTGGGTGTCAAGTTCATGACCCGGCCCGGCGAGCAATGGCTGGTCCGCCGCGACGCCTATCAGAAGGTGCGGGACGCGTTCGAGGCCAACGGCATTCGCATGGCCGAGCGTAACGTAAAGGTCGAAATCGCCGGTGACGAACACCTGACCGACGAAGAGCGCAAGGCTGTGACGGCCGCAGCGCAGGAGGCCATCACGCAACCGGCGAAACCGGGCCTCGTGCCCGATGAGCCATAGCCGCAGGTGAGCGCGGCCCTCAGAGGATCCCATTGTTGGGGTTCAACCTGACAATCGAGGGGTCCTGCCCGATCTGCCAGCCTTGCCAAGCTCCAGAAAGAACCGCGCAGTTCGGGCAAATCGGGGGATCGTTTGAGCTTGGCAATTGCCTTTTGCGGCCGTTCCATTGATCAGAGCCCGCCGCATTCCTACGTTGGGCGTACCGTCGTGCAGCGGTACTGAAACCAGCGGCCAAAGGGCGGAGATACCTCTTCTTCGGACCGCAACCTGAAAGTCGCAAGGAAGGACATCATGGCGAAATCCCGGGACCATGAAGGCGGCTGTCTATGCGGCGAAATCCGCTTCATCGCAACAGGTCCGGTCGCCAATCCGCACAGCTGCTCCTGCCGAATGTGTCAAAGACACAGCGGCGCGCTGACCGCTGTCTGGGTGGAATTTCCCGAGGATGCCGTAAGGTGGACAGGCACCGGCGGCGCCCCTGCAACCTATCGGTCGTCCGAGATGTCTTCCCGTGCGTTCTGCGCCACATGCGGCAGTACGCTGGGGGCGATAGACGATGCACCGGTCGTTGCCTTGCTGTTGGGCGCCTTTGACAAACCGGACCACGTGGAGCTTGCGCCGACATCACATTCCTATCGAAGCGCCCGACCAAGGTGGTGGAAACCTGAAATCAGCCGCTAGGAACTGGCTCCTTGATTTGCTTTCACCGCTCATCTTTTACTTGAAAAACACTTCGTTATTTTCTGAAAATAAATAACTTATACTAAGCTTGACGCCATTGCAGAATATCTGCTCGCGGCTGCGCGATGCGGACCTCGCATCGGTCCATCGGACACGGGACGCATACCGCAGGGCTATTGCGGCTCAGGCAGAGAATCAAAACCCGCCGAGACGCCGCCCAAGACATCGTTCAGGAATCTGTCGATTTCCCGGCGCAACTGCACCGGATTGTCGGTATGCAACATATGCCCACCCGGCAGCACCACCAGCCGTGCGCCGGGAATCTCCTCTGTCATCAGGCGCGCGCCTTGATGCGTGGCCCGGTTTTTCCGGCCCACGATGACCAGTGTGGGCGCCTTGATCTGCTGCAGGACCCGCCGCCCGTCATATCGGATCGCCGCCTCCAGCGCGGCACTGATGCTGCTACGATCATGCTGAGACAATTGTTCCTTCAGATGACGCGCAGCCTCTGCGCTCTGGCCCAGACCTGACAACCAGCCAAGGCACGATGGGGGCAGAGATTGCATCAGCCCCTTGGCGAGCTGCGCGGCCAGCAGTCGCAGACGGCTGGTTCTGACGGTCGGCACGCATTCGATCAGGATCAGCGCCTTGACCCTCTCGGGGTGGCGGGCGGCCAGTTCCAAAGCGACCATGCCGCCCAGGGAATGGCCCACAAGAACGCAGGCCTCCGGCATCACCGAGGCCAGTTCTGACGCATAGCGGGTCACGCGCGGCGGATGAACCGTGGGGGCGGTACCATGGCCGGGCAAATCCGGCGTCACCGCCTTTCTCAAGGTGCGTGTAAAACCGGCCCAGGTGGAGCCGGAAAGCCCGGCACCGTGTATCCACAGGCTCGGCATGATCCAAAGCGGCGACGGATTGGTCAGACCGGGCGGCTGTCCGTCGTCCTGTCCATGGAAATTTGGGGGCCGTTGCACCGGGGTTGTTCCTTCACTCAAGATCTACGCGACGCGATGATACCAGTCACACGGGGGGTGTCGTCTCATCCCGTGGGACCGGACCTGTCCACTGTCCGGTCCGTCCCGATAAGACAGATCGCCCTGTGGCAGGAGTTGACGCATTCACCCTCTCCGGTTACCCGGCTATGACTTTACGCCAGAATTGAATACTGTACGCCACCCTGTTTTTGGGATCACAACACATGTTGGACACCGATCTGCTTTTCGTCGTGTTTCAGACAGCCGGGTTTTCAGCAGCCTGTATCGCTGTTGCGCTGGCTCTGGTGCAATGGCGGTTTGACCGCGCCTACGGCATGCTGGCCCTGATGTTTCTGGCTTTGGCCACCAGCGAGCTTTCGGTGATGTTCGAGATTACCGTCCCGAACCCGCCGCAAGACCTGCGCGACGGGATGCGCATGCTGGCGTATTTCTCCACGTTTTTCATCGCTCCGCTGTTCCTGTTTTACGTACGCTTGCTGACGGGCGCGGACAAGATCTGCACTGGGCGCGGTTTGATCGGCCATATGCTCCTGCCCGTGCTTGCCTTTTGCATCACGGCCGGATTTCTCGTGCTCCCCGCCGAAGTCCGCGATGCGATTTTCACGGGCATGTTCGACGCGCTTCCACCGATGGGCAAAGCTTTCTCGCTGGCGCTCGCTTTCGTGGAATTTCTGATCTACTGCCAGTGGCTGATCTATGTCCCGTGGGTGTTGCGCGTCCAGATGCAGCACAGCGCAAGGCTGCGCGACCTCTTCGCCAGCACCGAGGTCTTCGAAACCCGCTGGGTCATTGGCAGCGCACTCCTTCTCGGCTTTTACGCCGCCTTGAACATGGTCGATTTCATGCTGCGACTGTCCCTTAGGACGGGCCTGCTCGACCGGCTCACCGACAGTTTCCTAGTGCTGGTCATCGTCTTGATCCTGGTTCTTTGGGGGCTGCGGCAATCACCCGGGTTACACGGGGTCCGGCAAGCGGTCCATCAGGAGACAACAGCCCCCCACCCCAAGTACGAGCGCAGCGCGTTGGCGGAAAACCATGCCGACCGGATCGAGCGCAAACTTCACCGCGCAATGGAGGACGCCCAGCTGTACCGTGATCCGAACCTCTCTCTGTGGACCCTGTCACAGCATATCGGCGCATCGACGAATTATGTCTCGCAAACGCTGAACGAACGCATTGGTCAATCGTTCTTCGACTATGTGAACGGCTGGCGTATCGAAGAGGCCAAACCCTTGATCCGAAGCGGTGAACAAACAGTTCTGGCCATCGCTTACGAAGTCGGCTTCAACTCGCGCTCGTCGTTCTACGCAGCCTTCAAGAAGCAGACCGGGGTGACACCCTCCGCCTACAAGTCGAGCCCTCACCAGCCGCGTGCACTGCTCGGCTAGACCTCTGGCCGAGACAGCCTGCTGTGCTCAGACAAGCATCTCCATCGGCTGCCAGCCCGAAAACGGTTTGCGCGCCGCGGCGTCAAAGGCAAAGAAATTACCGCCCCCGCCAGGGCCCTGATCATATTGACGGCTGATCTCGAAACCGGAGAGCGCACAGAAGAGGAGCGTGCCGACCGCGCCATGGCCAACGAACAGCACGTCCCCTTCGCTGTGATCCGCCAGACAGGCCTCGACTTCCGCCAGAATGCGCATCTGGGCCGCGCGCGCGGTTTCCCAGCCTTCGGCACTCTCATCCGGGGCCGCGAAAAAGCGGTCAGCCATGTGTTCGAAGGCGGCAGGTGGCAGAAAGCCCGTGGCGCTTCGGTCATTTTCGTGCATCTGCTCGCGGACTTCCAAAGCACACCCCAGCGCATCCGCCAGGGGCGCCGCCGTCTCAAGAGCCTTGGGCTCACCACTGCTGATGATGCGGGTCGTCCCAGCCAATGCGCCCGAGCCTGCAAGGCGTGACACGCGGGCATGGCCCGTCGCATTCAGGGACCACTCGGTGACTTCCACTTCTGGATCGACCAGCACCTGAGGGTGGCTGAGATATCTGACGGTCACTGACATACCCGGAACCTTTCCTGACAAAAGAGCGCCTTCAACGGCGCTGATAACCCAAGCGCTCTTTGCCGGGATTCGCCGCCCGTGTCACCGGGTTTACGGAGGCGGATGGGCGCGGGCGGGCACCCGGCAGGATTACGCCGGTTGCCCCCCTTTCGCTTCGGGGTCAGAACAGAAAGTCGCTTTCCTGCAACTCGCAGTGGCGATCAAAGATCTCGATGCGCCCGGTCTCGCCATAGTCGATGGTGACACGGCCCCACCAGCTGCGGGTGATCTGCAGATCGTCAAAATTCAATCCTGTCCGGGTCAGGTCGATAACGTCTTCGCCAAAGGAAAAGTCCCGGATCACGTCCCGGCCATCCTCCAAATCAAAAACGAAGGTATCGGCTCCGCGCCCCCCATACAGCCGGTCATTGCCGGTACCGCCTTGCAGGACGTCATCGCCAGCGCCCCCAAGCAGGATATCGCGCCCGCTGCCACCGCTGACAAGGTCATCGCCTGATCCTCCTGACAGCCGGTCGCGCCCTGCACCACCGTCCAAGATGTCATCGCCCGCGCGGCCGCTCAGACGATCATTGCCGCTGCCACCCGACAGCTTGTCATCCCCGTATCCGCCTGCCAGCCGATCATGGCCATCCAGACCAAGCAGATGATTGTCAGCATGCCGCGCCTCCGGTGCGGCGCGCAGCACGTCAAAGCGGTCGTGACCATTCTCGCCCACCCACAACTGCGATCCATCCGCAAAGGTAAGGGCGGCAACATCCAGATCCGCCAGCGCCCCCTCGAAGCGGAGCGTCGCGCCGTCCAGCCGCAGCTCGGTTTGCGCATCTCCGGAGACATCGGCGGTTTCGACCAGATCGATCTGCGCGGCCGTACCGTCGATGGAGAAGCTTTCGGCATCGGGGTCAAAGCTGGCCCAGGTCCCGTCCTTGTAAATCGCCGCGAACGCATCGAAGAGGAGACTGGAGGGGTCCACGGTGGAGCTGGAGGCCATGACCGTCAGGATTGTCCCGCTTTCCACATGCAGGTAGGTCGAGGAATTTGTACCCAACGTACCGCCATCGAACCCGATGAAGGTTTGCCCGTAGAGCTGGGCGGAGGTCAGACCAAGCCCGAAACTGACGATATTGCTGCCGTCCGGCGTTTGGAAAAACGGGTCGAAGTCTGTCATCTGCGCAAGCATCTCGGGCGACAGTAGCGATTTTGATACCAGCAGGGCGTCCAGAAAACGGACCATGTCCGAGGTCGTGGAGACCGCCCCGCCGCTACCGCTGACATCCAGTGGCACATCGCTCACGTCAACCAGTTTGCCCGTGCCAAGATCGGCATAGCTGCGCAACCTTGCGGGATCTTCCCCATCTCCCTTGAACGCCGTGTCCGCCATGCCCGCAGGCGTGAAAATCCGGTTGTCCATTTCCTCTGCCAGAGGGTTTCCCGTGACAGTCTCGATCAATTGGGAGAGCAGCAGGAAGTTCGTGTTCGAATACTGGTATTCCGAGCCCGGCTCAAAGGCTGCCGGCTGATCCTGCACGATGTCAAGCAGCGTATCCGGCCCGATGGGGAGCGTGGGATCCTTGATCAACCGCTCGATGTAGATCGGGTTGCCGCTGTCGCCCAAGACGGTGTCAAAATCCGGAATGCCCGAGCGGTTTTGCAGCAGCTGCCGGACAGTTGCCGTATCCGCATTGGCAATGCCGTCGGTCTCTGAGGGCGGCAGGTAATCCGCGAGGCGCGCATCAAGATCGATCAGACCCGCGTCGGCCAGTTGCAGAACCACAACCGATGTCATCATCTTGGTCTGCGACCCGATTTCAAAAGTGCTGTCCGCGCGCACCGGTTCACCGGATTCATACGCCTGCTCACCCGCTGCAGATTTGACGCTCACTCCGTCGCGCCAGACTTCGATCAGGGCGGCGGGCACCTGATCCTGGGACATAAATGTATCAAGCGCCCGCTGTTGCGGTGCGCCGAGTGCTGATGGGTTAAACGTGGCCATCCAGTTTTCCTTGTCTGATAATACACCGGCCAAAACTGGCCGCACGGGCCACATAAGGGGGGATCGTCAGGCAAGCGTCTGTTCTGACCGGACAGGACACCAAAAGGTCCGGGCACGCCGGATCAGACAGGAACCGGTGTGGGCCCGGGATCTGGTTGGCTTGAAAATACCGGCGGCTTCACCCTCGGGGGCGCTCGCCTGCGGCGGTCAATGCGTCAGAACCTGGTCCAGAAAGCTGCGCGTCCGCTCGTTTTGCGGAGCGGTAAAGAAGCTTTCGGGATCATTTTCCTCGATGATTTCGCCCGCGTCCATGAAGATCACACGGTCCGCGACCTTCCGCGCAAAACCCATTTCATGCGTCACGCAGACCATCGTCATGCCTTCCTGCGCCAAGGTCACCATGACGTCGAGCACCTCACCGATCATCTCGGGATCAAGCGCCGAGGTGGGTTCGTCGAAGAGAAGGATTTCCGGTTTCATGCAGAGCGCACGGGCAATCGCCACCCGCTGCTGCTGACCGCCAGACAGCTGGCCGGGATACTTGCTGGCCTGATTGGCGATCTGGACCTTCTCAAGGTATTGCATCGCCGTCTTTTCCGCATCCGCCTGCGGCACCTTGCGCGCCAGCATCGGCGCCAGCGTGCAGTTCTCCAGAATGGTCAGATGCGGAAACAGGTTGAAATGCTGGAAACACATGCCGACTTCGCGGCGCATTTCCTCGATGTTGGGCGCATCGGCGTTGATCGGATCGCCGTTGATCAGGATCTCTCCGGATTGGTGTTCTTCCAGCTGATTGATGGTCCGGATCATGGTGGATTTACCCGATCCGGACGGGCCGCAGACGACGATCTTCTCGCCTTTTCGCACGGTCAGATTGACGTCCTTGAGCGCATGAAAGGCGCCGTAATACTTGTTCACGTCCTTCATTTCGACGGCGGCTGCCATGATCAGTCTCCCTTGGGTTTCACTGCTGCTGTAACGATGATTTCCACCTTGAGCGCATCGCGGGCCAGCCTCGCTTCGCCGCAGGCGCGCGCGGGCGCCTGACCTTGAGGCACCCATGCATCCCAAACCGCGTTCATCTCATCGAAATCCGCCATGTCCGCCAGCCAGATGACAGCCTGCAGGATATGGTCGCGGCCCGAGCCTGCCTCCTGCAGCAACCCGTCGACACGGGCGAGACAATCTCTCGTCTGCTCGGTAACACTGTCCCCGGCCCCGACCTGACCACAGAGGTAGACGGTGCCGTTGTGTTTGACGATCTTGCTCATACGAGCACTGGTGTGAAGGCGTTCAATCATGTCGCGTGTCCAATCAGTTGGCGCGCCCTCAGGGCGGCGGTTACTTCATCGAGAATGGCCGGATCATCAATGGCTGCCGGCATCTTGTAGTCAACGCCATCCGCAATTTTCTGAACCGTTCCACGCAATACCTTGCCGGACCGTGTCTTTGGCAGGCGCGGCACCTGCAGCGCGCATTTGAACGCCGCCACGGCCCCGATCTTGCACCGGACAAGCTGCACCAGTTCCGCCTCCAGCGTCGCGGCATCCCGATCGACGCCGTCGTTCGTCACATAGAGCCCGAGTGGCAACTGACCCTTGAGCGGGTCCGCCTTGCCGACGACCGCACATTCGGCAATGTCGGGATGGCTGGCGATGACCTCCTCCATCGCCCCGGTGCTCAGCCGGTGGCCTGCCACGTTGATGATGTCGTCGGTCCGCGCCATGATAAAGACATAGCCATCGCTGTCGATCATCCCGGCGTCGGACGTTGCGTAATAGCCCGGAAATTCTGCCATATAGGACGCGACAAAGCGCTCCTGCGCATTCCAGAGCGTTGAAAACCCGGACGGCGGCAGCGGCAGTTTGCAGACGATGTTGCCCAGGGTGTCAGGCGGTACGGCGTGCCCCTCGTCGTCCAGAACGCGGATGTCATACCCCGGCATCGGTTTGCCCGGCGATCCCGGTTTGACCTCGAAACCGCCCAGACCCACCGGATTGCCGGACATCGCCCATCCGGTTTCCGTCTGCCACCAGTGATCGATCACCGGACGGTCAAGCTTCTGCCGCGCCCATTCAATGGTCGCGGGATCGGAGCGCTCTCCGGCGAGAAACAACGTGCGGAACCGGCTCAGATCATATTTGGCGATCAATGCCCCGGTCGGATCTTCCTTTCGGATCGCGCGAAACGCGGTTGGCGCCGTGAAAAGAGCTGCAACCCCGTGATCGGAAATAACCCGCCAGAAACTGCCTGCATCAGGGGTTCCGACCGGTTTGCCCTCATAGACCACGGTGGTGGCCCCGTGCAGCAACGGACCGTAACATATGTAGGAATGGCCCACGACCCATCCGACATCCGACGCGGCCCAGAAAACCTCGCCCGGTGCCAGCCCATAGTGGTGCTGCATCGTCCATTTGAGCGCAACCATGTGGCCGCCATTGTCGCGCACCACCCCCTTGGGCTGCCCCGTCGTGCCAGAGGTATAAAGAATGTAGAGCGGATCAGTGGCCAGAACCGGCACGCATTCGGTACCTGCCCCGGCAGCCATCGCAGCCGCAACGGCAGCGGCGTAATCGATGTCCCGCCCGGGTGTCAGATCACAGGGCTGCGTGTCTCTTTGCAAGATGACACAGTGGTGGGGCTTGGCTGACGCGATCTCGATCGCTTCGTCCAGCAGCGGTTTGTAGGAAATCACCCGCCCCGGCTCGATCCCGCAGGAGGCGGATATGATCACGCTTGGCGCGGCGTCATCAATGCGGGTTGCTAGCTCCGGCGCCGCGAACCCGCCGAAGACTACCGAATGGATCGCCCCGAGACGGGCGCAGGCCAGCATGGCGAAAATGGCCTGCGGGACCATGGGCATGTAGATAATAACCCGGTCGCCCTTGGCCACCCCCAGCCCCCGCAACACCGATGCCAGTGCCGTCACCTCCGCCTGCAGCTCTGCATAGCTGTACCGCGCGGTATTGCCTGTGACCGGACTGTCGTAGATCAGCGCCGTCCGCGCGCCATGGCCCGCCACAACATGCCTGTCCACGCAATTGTAGCAGGTGTTGCACGTCGCTCCGTCAAACCAGCGTCCGTAAAATCCGCTGTCCGGATTGAAAACCGAGGTCGCGGGCGAGAACCAGTCAATCTCTTCCCCGGCTTTCGCCCAGAAGGCCACCGGATCCTGCTGCCATGCTGCATATGTTTCGGCGTATCGCGACATCAGGTTCTTGCCCTAGCAGGTGTAATTCAGCCCCAGACGCCCACCATCGACATAGATGGTTTCGCCGGTGACATAGCTGGCCTTGGAGGAGCAGAGGAACGCCACCACATCGCCGATTTCGCGCGCTTCGCCTGCCCTGCCCAGCGGCGTGCGGGACATGGCGATCCGGAAGGCCTCGGGATTGGCGTTTACTCCCGCCATCATTTCGGTGTCGATGGAGCCGGGGCCCACCGCGTTCACCCGGATGTTGTCCTTGGCAAGCGCCAGGGCAGCAACCTTGGTCAGTTGCATAACACCCCCCTTGGAGGCGCAATAGGCCGGGATCGCCGGGATCGCCAGCTGGGCGTTGATCGATGACATATTCACGATGGCGCCCGCGATCTTGTGTTCCACCATGATCTGCGCGGCGCGCTGCGTTGCAATGAAGACCCCGCGCAGGTTCACGTCGATCACTTTTTCAAAGGCGTCGAGTGAATAGGTGAGAAAATCGCCCGGCATGGCGATGCCCGCATTGTTGACCAGCGCGTGCAACGGGCCGTGCTCTGCCGCGATATGGTCGAACATGGCGTTGATCTGGGCCACATCGCCCATGTCGCAGGTAAGTCCGGCGACAGCACCGAGGCTGGCCGCAGCCGCAGCAACCCCTTCGGCATTGATATCCGCGAGGATCACGGCATAGCCGTCTTCCTGCAGAGCCTCGGCGCAGGCATAGCCGATGCCCTGCGCCGCTCCGGTCACAAGCGCCAGCGGTTTCTCCGTCATCTCTTCATCCCTCAAAGCCATAGTCATTCCTTGCCTGTGCCGCGGTAATCATCCCTGCGCGAACGTCCCGTGCGACAGCCTCCGGGTCGCGCTCCTTCGCAGGCCCGTAGCCACCACCCCCCGGCAGGCTGAGCCGGAGCCGCTGGCCGGATTTCACCAGCTGCCGGCCCTTGCTCCTGAGCGGCGTGCCATCTGTGAGCTCGACCCGTCCGGCAGCCCCGCTCGCGCCGCCATCGCGCCCGCGCGCCGGGTTGCGAACCCGGTCGAACATGGCGTTGAAATAGAAGTCATACCCCTCGCGCGGCGCGATCTCGATGGTCTGACCGAGGCCGCCACGCAGCCGTCCCGCCCCGCCCGATCCCTCGCGCAAATCCTTTCGCCAGACCGTGATCGGCCCCACGTGCTCCGTTGCCTCAACGCTCATGGTCGAGACACCGGAGGGAAAGGCCGTCGCCGACAACCCGTCCAGCGCAGGCCGCGCGCCGGTGCCGCCGGAATTGAACATCAGAACCTCCGCGTTGCGCAAAGAGCTGTCCGGATCGCTGGCGCGCGCGGAGATCTGGATGTTCCACAAGGCGCTGGCCCCTTCCGCGGGAACGGTCTGCGGCAGGGCGTGGTGCAACGCCCCCAGCACGACATCGGGAACCAGATGCCCCAGCACATGCCGCACCGACACGGGCGCCGGACGTTTCGCGGCAAGGATGCAGCCCTCGGGCGCGGTGATCAGGAAAGGTTCGAGAGAACCGGTGTTGTTGGGCACATCCGGGGCAATAGCGCATTTCAACCCATAACAAGCATAGGCGCGGGTATAGACTTCGGGCACGTTCACCCCGAAACGGCTCATCCCGGAGGTGCCGCTGAAGTCCGCCGTGAGCCGGTCGCCCGAGATGTCCAGTTGCACGCACATCAGCACCGGCGCGTCATAACCATCCACTTCCATGCTGTTGGTGAAACGGCCATCCGGCACCCTGGCAATGGCCTCCCGCGTGGCCTTGCGGCTGGTTTCGATCACGAACTCCGACAGCCCGTCCAGGTCCTCGATGGCAAATTCACCCATCATGGTCTGCAGCCGACGATCCCCCGCCGCATTGCATGCCGCCAGCGAATACATGTCGCCGACCACCTGATCGGGTTCGCGCACATTGGCGCGCACCATGCGCACGAGGTCGGTCGATACCTCTCCCCGCTCGGCGAACTTCATGATCGGGATCAGCAGACCCTCTTCGTAAACCTCATTGCCATCGGGTCCGAAACCGCGCCCGCCGATGTCCACGACATGTGCGGTGCAGGCAAAAAAACCGATATGGCGACCTTCCCGAAAGGTTGGCGATACAACGGTGATATCGTGCAGGTGTCCGGTACCGAGCCATGGATCATTCGTTATGAAGACATCGCCCTCAAAGATGTTCTGGGCGCCGATTTCACGCACGAAATGCGTCACGCTTTCGGCCATCGCGTTCACGTGGCCGGGCGTACCGGTCACGGCCTGCGCCATCATGCGGCCCTGGCGGTCGAACAAACCGGCCGAGAGATCACCTGCTTCGCGCACCGAAGTTGAAAAAGCCGTGCGGATGAGCGTCGTCGCTTGCTCCTCGACAACGGCGATCAGCCGGTTCCACATGATCTGATAGTCTATGGATGTCGGTGTCACTGCACCCCTCCCTTGCGCTGCAAAAGCAGGCTGCCATCGCTCTGACCAATGGCCCGATAGGCAGATGTGACGATGGTCGTGGTTTCGCGTTCGACGATGACCGCAGGCCCCTCAACCGACGCGCCTGCGGTCATGGCGGCGCGGTCAACTTCCTGCCCGTCCACCACGGACCGCTGTCCGGCGTCGTAAAACCGGCGCTTGCGCAGCGTGTCGGCTGTTTTGCCCCCGTCATGCCGTGCAACGGGCGCCGCCTCCGGCAGACGGGAAGACACCACGACGGACCAATTGGTGATCTCCACGCTGAGCCCGTCAATCACGCGGCCGACCCGCGTCCGATATGCCGCCTCGAATGCCTGCAGAATGTCACCGGCATCAGCATTCGAGAAATTTTTGTAGCCAAGCGTGACGGGGATCTCCCACCCCTGCCCCGCATACCGCATGAAGGCGGTGAGCACGGTATCGGTTTCGGCACCGTCCACCCCGGCCGCCACGAAAGCACGCGCTTCCTCTTCCAGCTCGGACAAAAGTGCGTTGATCTTCAAAGCATCGAGCGCATCCAGCCTCTGGAACAGACCCCGGCTCGCCTCGTAGCTGAAAGGCGCCTTGAGAAAACCGATCGCGGAGCCCACACCCGCACCGGGCGGCACGATAAGCTCCCGGATCCCGAGCTTTTCGCACAGGCGGCAGGCGTGCAGCGGTGCCCCACCCCCGAAACCGATCATCGTGAAATGCTCGATGTCACGCCCGTTTTCGACCGTATGCACCCTTGCGGCATTGGCCATGTTCTCATCCACCATCTCCGTCACGCCAAAAGCGGCATCGCGGGCGGGCATCTCCAGCCTGTCGGCAAGCCCGTCATGGATGGCAGTCTCGGCCGTGGCGGTGGACAGGAGGATGGCCCCGCCGGCGAAATTCTCCGGGTCGAGCCGCCCGAGCAAAAGGTTCGCATCCGTCACCGTCGGCTCGGTGCCACCGCGGCCATAGCAGGCCGGACCGGGCTCGGAGGCGGCAGAGCGCGGGCCCACCTGGATGCGCCCCAGAGAGTCCACGGAGGCGATGGAACCGCCTCCCGCTCCGATCTCGACCATCTCCACAACCGGTGTGGAAACGGTCATTCCGGACCCTTTCTTGAAGCGGTAGGTGCGGGCGACCTCGAAGGTATTGGCCGTTTTGGGGATCCCCTCCTCAATGAGGCAGATCTTGGCGGTTGTCCCGCCCATGTCGAAGGAAAGGACCTTGTCCAGCCCATGCGCCCGCGCGAAATCCGCCGCGAAGATCGCCCCACCTGCCGGTCCGGATTCCAGCAGACGAACCGGTTGCTCGGCAGCGGTCTCGACCGAGATCAGACCACCACCCGAATGCAGCATGAAGACCGGCGCCGAAACCTTCGCCATACGCAACCGCGCCACCAGACGCCCCAGGTAATCAGCGACCTGGGGCTGAACATAGGCATTCGCGATCACCGTGTTGAACCGTGGTAATTCGCGCATCTGTGGCGAGATGACGGAGGAGAGCGAGATCGACATCTCCGGTTGCGCAGCTCGCAGGGCATCGGCCATCTGCACCTCATGCGCGTCATTGGCATAGGCGTGCATCAGCCCGATGGCAACGGCCTCATATCCCCCATCGACGACCCGCTTGACCATCGCGTCGACGTCATCCTTCTGTAGCGGCAGAAGTACGTCGCCTTTGGGACCGATCCGCTCGTTCAGCTTCAGCCTGTCTTCGCGCGGCACCAGAGGCTCCGGCAAGACGAGGTTCAGATCGTATTGTTCGAACCGGTTTTCGGACCGCATTTCGATCACATCCCGGAAGCCTTCGGTCGTGATGAAGGCAAGCTTGGCACCGCGCCGTTCGATCAGCGCGTTGGTGACAAGCGTGGTGCCGTGGATCACCTGACCGATCTGCTCCAGGGCAACGCCCGCCTCTCGGGCCGCAATGGCGATCCCGTCGAGAATGGCCTGCTCCGGCTGGGTATAGTTGGTGAGCACCTTGCAGGTGGACAGCCCGCCGGGATGGGTCAGAGCCACATCGGTGAATGTACCGCCGATATCGACACCGACGCGGATCATGGAGGACGTCATCTGCTCAGATACTCTTGAGGATTTGGTTGGCCGTGAAGGCGGTTTGGTAGAGCCGCGAGAAGACCGGTGCGGAAGGCACCGTGCTGACATCCGTCATCGGCAGCGGCAGATCGGCGCGCGCCATACCGGTCAGCAACCCGGCCATGGTCTCTCCGAACATCGTGCCTGTCGTGATGCCGCGCCCGTTGTAGCCGATCGGCGTGAAGAGGTTGCGCTCAAGTGCGTAGATCCGCGGCAGGTGATCTTGCGGCATCGCGATCTACCCGTGCCAGGCCTCTTCGATTGCGACCGGACCGAGTGACGGAAAGATCCGCGCAATCTGCTTTTTCGCCCAGCGATGCGACAGACCCCGATCCTTGGTGCCGATCACCTTGCCCATGGAGCCGACCAGAAGACGATCAAACGCGTCGCGGCGAATGTTGAACATGATGGGGCCCGTGTCCCACAGCCCCTGTTTGCCCGGCAGGATATGGTCCGCTTCGGAGCCCATCGGTGTCGTAGCGAGCTGGAAGTAATGGATCATCGTGAAAATGCGATTGAGCCCGGGCCAAAGGTCATCGGTATAGGCATTGGTGCCCAGCACCACCGCCTTTGCCGTCACGACACCGTGGTCGGTCTCCACCTTCCAGTGTTCTCCGTCGCGCCGGAGCTTGGTGGCGCGCACACCGGTGCTGATCCTGGCCCCAGCCCCCAGGGCCGCCCGTGCGAGCCCACGGCAATAGCCCATCGGGTTGATGGTTCCCGCACGGTGATCCAGCAATCCACCGTGAAAGTGATCTGTGCCGATCAGGTCGGACACCTCGTCGCGGCTGAGAAGATCCACCGGCTCCCCCAGGCGCTGCCACTCCTCATGGCGCGCGCGCAGATCGCGAAAACCACTGGGGGCGTGGGCGGCATGGATCGTGCCGGTCTTTGTCGCCTCGCAGCGGATCTGATGCTTTTCGATCAGGGAAAAGACGTATTCCGGCCCGTTGCCGAACTTTTCGATGAAACGCGGCCCATAGGTTTTGCCCAGCTTCTCGCGCACCTTTTGCGGCGGCAGCCAGAGCGCGGCATTGACCAGCCCGCAGTTCCGGCCCGACCCGCCGAAGCCGATCTGCCGGCTTTCAAGCACATGGGCGGACAACCCCCTCTCAGCGCAGTGCAGCGCCGTGGACAACCCCGTGAAGCCCCCGCCCACGACAGCGACATCCACCTTCGCATCCCCGACCATGGGCGCGTCGTAGTCCAGCTCCTGCGCTGATGCGTCCCAGAGCGAGATAGCCTCCTGCGCGGTCATGCTTGATGTCTCCGATCACCTGTCTGGGTCAAATTGCTTTGGCATCAGGTTGCATGACTCACATCATTGTGTCAATATTCGAAATATGTGTTCCATATATCAATACAGGAGAGCATATGCAGCGTCTCAAACGCACCTCGGCGGACATGGTCGCGGAGGCCCGCAAGCGCATTGAAGAAATCGAAACACCGGATCTCATTGCACTGCTGGACGATCCCGACACCGTTGTCGTAGACATCCGGGACATCCGGGAACGTCAGCGCGGCGGGTATATTCCCGGCAGCGTACATGCGCCGCGCGGCATGATCGAATTCTGGGTCGATCCGGAAAGCCCCTACTTCAAGGACGTCTTTGCGCAGGACGGCAAGAAATACGTGTTTCACTGTGCATCGGGCTGGCGGTCCGCCCTGACGGTGGCCACGCTGCAGGACATGGGCTTTGAAGCGGCGCAGCTCCGAGAGGGCTTTTCAACCTGGGAAAAACAGGGGGGTCCGGTTGTGGCCCCGGAAAAGAAACCCTGAAACTCCGCTAGCCGCGGCCCAGCTTCTGGGACACGCTGCGGGCGGCATGCGACACCAGCCCCCCAAGACGGTCCACGCCGTTTTCCGGCAGATTGATATCGGGCAGGGAAATCCCCAGCGCGCCAACCGGCTCCCCCCCCGGCAATGTGATCGCCGCGCCAAAGCTCAGGATCCGGTCGCGGAATTCGCCGGTGTCATAGGCATAGCCCCGGGACCGCGTCGCCTCGACATCGGCATCCAGCGCCGAAACCTTGGTGATCGTGCGATCCGTGAAGCGTGTCAGGGCGCCCGACACCTGGTCGCGCAGCTTCGCGTAATCAGCAGCGAGAATGGCCTTTCCAGTGGCCACGCAGTGTAAGGGTGCCGTCCCGCCAATCGCATTCCAGGACCGGATGGGTTTCTGGCTGTCAATCTTGTCGATGTAGATGACCGACAGGTTTTCCTGCACCGCCAGATAGATCGCCTCGCCGGTTTCCTGCGACAGGAAGGACAGCTCGGCCGCTGCCAGTTCCCGCAGGTTCAGGTTTTCGACCGAAGCGCGGCCGACCTGCCATGTCTTGAGCGTGGCCGCGTAGGATTTGTCCGCGCGGTGCTTCACGTAGCCCAATGTGGTGAGCGTCTGAAGCAGTCGAAAGGTATTGGATTTCGTCAGCCCAAGTTCCTTGGAAAGCTCGGTCACGCCCTTGCCCGACTGTGATCCGGCAAGGTTTTCGAGAATGGACAGTCCTTTTGACAGCGTTGAATCGACCTTTGGCTCTTTTGGTGCATCCGCTGTCATCATGTCCCCGCTGCGTTTTCTCAATGCTTATCAACTTCTTCCCGGGGCTGAAAGCGCGGAGGTTGATGTGCGGTCACGGGCGGCGGTGCCCCTTCGAACCGGCGCACATCGACCTGCGCCGAATGCGCCGCGGGGCTCTGTGTCAGGCTCGACGTCCGCCGATCATGGGTCAGCACATTCGGATTGCCGTGCCGGTCCCGGTTTTGCGGCGCCTCGAAGTCCGGGTCATACCAGGCGCCCGTCCACAGGAAAACGCATGACTTGCTGATCTCATCGGTCACCCTGACCCCGGCCAGACATCGGCCCCGGTCATTGAACAGTTCCACGACATCGCCATCTTCGATGCCACGCGCAGCGGCATCTTCGGGGTGGATCAGAACCGGTTCTCGGTCCTTGATCTTGTGACTGAGGCTATAGGCGCCATTGTCCAGCTGGCTGTGCAACCGCGTTTTTGGCTGTCCCGACAACAGCGCCAGCGGATACGCGCCGGAGGTGCCCGCAGCCCGATCCCTGGGCGGAAACCACATCGGGTGCCCCGCGCAATCGTCAAGCCCGAACCCGGCGATGGTCTCTGAATAGAGGTGTATCTTGCCACTCGGCGTCGGCAAGGCGTGCGTTGTCGGGTCCGCGCGAAAATCTGCCAGGAAGACCTGATCCGGGCTGGGATCCGGCACGTCGATGACATCCCCCTCGATGAAATGCTCCCATGGCGGCAGATCGACACCGGAGGCCGCCGCATGCTCCCGCGTGATCTGCCAGATGTCGGACAGCCACGCCTCGCTGCTTTTTCCCTGCGTGAAGGCCTGCGCGTCACCCAGCCGGGCCGCCAGATCGGCGTAGATGTCAAACTCGACACGCGCCGCACCTGCAGGACGCACCAACTGCGGCATCGGCACCAGCGCATTATCGGATTTGCCCGCACCGAAATCCGTGCGCTCCTGCGCGGCGGCCACGGGCAGGACGATGTCCGCGTGCCGTGCCGTTGCAGTCCAGTTGACCTCGTTCACGATAATCGTCTCAGGCCTCTGAAACGCCTGGTGCAGGCGGTTCAGATCCTGATGGTGATGGAAGGGGTTGCCACCCGCCCACCAGACCAGCCGAATGTCCGGAAAGCGCAACGTCTGGCCCTGATACGGAAAGCATCCTCCCGGGTTCAACAGCATCTCGCTGATCATCGCTACCGGAATGAAAGCTGAAATCGGGTTTGTGCCCTGCGGCAGGGTGCCCGCCCGAAACGGCCTTTCGATATTGCCGATGTTCGCGTTCACGCCATAGCCGATCGTGTATCCACCGCCGGGCAGGCCGATCTGTCCGAGCATCGCGGCAAGGGTTATCGCCATCCACATCGGCTGCTCGCCGAAATCCGTGCGCTGCACGCCCGCGGCGAGGCTGATCATGGTGCGCCCGGATGCCATGCGGCGGGCCAGACCGCGCATATCCGCCGCCGCCACACCGCAGATCTCCGCAGCCCATTCGGCAGATTTTTCCTGGCCGTCCACCTCTCCGAGCAGATAGGCACTGATCCGGTCGAAACCGACGGTATAGCGTTCCAGAAATACCGGATCATGCAGCCCTTCGGTGAGCAGACAATGGGCGATCCCCATCATCAGGGCGGTATCCGTGCCCGGGCGCGGCGGCAACCACTCTGCCTGCAGCTCTTCGGCAACGTCGCTGCGCAAGGGGCTGATGTTGACGAAATCCACGCCCGAGGCGGCACAGGCGACGAGGTTGTCCCGCATCCGGTGGCGCGCCACGCCCCCATCGCTGACCTGCGTGTTCCGTGCCGCCATCCCGCCGAACATCACCACCAGATCGCTATGCTCTGCAATGACCGTCCAGCGCGTCGCCTGCGCGACATGGGTGCGAAACGGGCCGACGATATGCGGCAGCAGGCCAAGGGCCGCGTTGTAGCTGTAATTGCCTTTGGATCTGACGAAACCGCCTTGCGTGTTCAAAAACCGCTTGAGCTGGCTTTGCGCATGGTGAAACCGGCCCGCGCTCGACCAGCCGTAAGAACCGGCAAAGATCGAGGTGTTTCCGTGTCGCTGCTTCACGCGCGTCAGTTCACCAGCGATCAGATCGAGTGCTTCGCTCCAGTCGACCTCAACGAAGGCATCCCTGCCCCGCGCCACGGCCTCGCGTCTGCCATCGAGCCAGCTTTTGCGAATGGCGGGGCGCAAGACCCGCGCGCTGCCCCGCAGACTGCCCGCGATATTGCCATTGATGTCCGACGCGCAGGGGTCATCGGGGTGCCCTTCCACCGAGACGACACGACCGTTCTCAATGGTTGCGACGCCAACGCCCCAATGGCTGGCGGTCAGCCTCTTTTCACTCACGTTTCACTTACTTTCATTTTGCTGACATACGAAACATATATGCTACATGTTGACACAATATTCAGACCCTGTCATCCTGATACGACCCCCGGGCGTGAGAAAGATATGCCACAATCCACGGAAAACCTAAGCGATGATCTGGTGCACCTTGGGCGTCCTGCCCGGGTGGAGGGCCGACACGTCAATCTGCCGGTTGAACTTGGCTCGACCTTCGTCTTCGATACGATGGAAGCCTTCGAGACGGCACGCGATGCACGCTATGACACGGGGACCCTGTACTACGGGCGATACGGGACGGCGGCATCCTTCGGTCTGGAGGACCTGCTTGCACAGCTTGAAGGCGCAGCGTCGGTCACCCTGACCTCCTCCGGCGTGGCTGCGATATCGTCTGCGCTCATGGCGTTCTGCGCCAGCGGCAAACATCTGCTCGTGGCCGACAACGTCTATGGCAACACCCGCGCCTTTTGCGACAGCATGCTGCCCCGGATCGGTGTAAAGGTCGAATACTTCGATCCGATGGCCGGACCCGCCCTCGCGGAGCGGATACGGGAGACGACCTGCGCGGTGATGTTCGAAGCGCCGGGATCAGGCACCTTCGAGGTACCGGATATCCCCGCCATCACCGCGGTGGCGCGCGCGGCCGGTGTCCCCTCCATCCTCGACGGCACCTGGGCCACGCCGATCTTCTGCCGCCCCCTGACCCTCGGCGCGGATGTCGTCGTTGCTTCGATGTCGAAATATCTCAGTGGCCACTCCGACTGCATGATGGGGATGATTGCAAGCACCCGGACACATGCGATGAAGATCCGCAAAACCGTCGGGGCCTTCGGTGACAAGCCAGGCGCACAGGAGGTGTTTCTCGCCCTAAGGGGCTTGCGGACCCTCAAGATGCGAATGCATCACTTTGACAGCGCGGGGCGCGACATCGCGACATGGCTGTCGCGGCAGCCACAAGTCAAAACCATCCTCCACCCGGCGTTTGACAGCTGCCCCGGCCATGAAAACTGGCAGCGTGATTTCTCCGGCGCCGCCAGCCTCTTCGGCGTTGTCTTTCATCCCTGTCCGGAGGGGCGCATACATGCTTTTGTGGACGCGCTGCAGCACTTCGGCATTGGCGTCAGCTGGGGTGGGTACGAAAGCCTGGCGCTCCCGGTCCAACCTGTGAGGACCGCCAACCCCTGGTCCGAGCCGGGCCAGCTTGTCCGTTTCAACATCGGTCTGGAAGACGTCGAGACGCTCAAGGCCGATCTCGCCGCGGCCTTGCCGCTTATCGACACTGTGGGGGCGCCTCTCGATGCACAATAAGATTGATCATGTCGCGGTGGGCGCAGAGACGCTCGAACAGGCGGTCGCCGCAATGGAAGTCGCCTTGGGCGTCACCGTCCCGCGCGGGGGCAAGCACGATGCGATGAGCACGCATAACTGCGTGATGCAGTGCGGAAACGAGAGCTTTTTCGAATTGATCGCAATTGATCCGGACGCCCCGGCCGACCCGGGACGCAGGCGCTGGTTCACCCTCGACGAGCCAGCCACCCGGGCCCGCCTCGCCGAACGCCCCCGCGCCCTCTGCTGGGTTGTCGGGACAGATGATCTCGACAGCGTCATCCAGTCGAGCCCGGTTGATCTGGGTGACGTGGTCCTCTTCACCCGAGGGGAACGCTCCTGGCGTCTGACAGTGCCAAAGGACGGCAGCCTTCCGATGGACGGATTGATCCCTGCGTTCATCGAATGGTCGCCGGGGGCCCACCCCAGCACGGCACAGCAGGATCTTGGCGTTACGCTTTCGCGGGTGCAGCTCAGCCATCCGGATGCCGATGGATTGACCGATATTCTCAAGACCCTGCAGGTGGATCACCTGGCCGTTCTCCGCTAGGGACCAAGCGGGCTTTCCTTTGCCCTGCAGACCCCCAAGGGCCGCGTCGTTCTGGATTGATGACAGGAAGACACACGAGTGATGCCCCGGGACAACTACGGGAACACGACCCTGACGGAACCGATCAACAAGCCATGACCCGGGCGCCTTACCGCTCCGAGATGGCCATGCGGCCCTTCAGATACTCGCCGTACTGACCCAGCGAAAAGATGAACAGCCAGTAGATACCGCCGACGAAGATGTAGACTTCGAGATAATGCGGGGCCCACTCTCCCGTGCCGAAGGCGGCCTTGGCAGAGGCCAGCACGTCGAAAAAGCCAATGATGATGACGATGGCGGTTTCCTTGAAGGTCACCACGACCATGTTGATCGTGCTCGGCAGGGCGTGGCGGAAGACCTGCGGCAGGATCAGCCGCCCCACGATGCTCCAATAGCTGAGGCCCAGTGCCTTGCCCGCTTCGAACTGCCCTTTCGGGATGGCCTGGAACCCGCCCCGAAACACTTCGGCTTGATAGCAGGCGAAAAACAGCGCAAAAGCGATGATCACCCGCCAGATCTTGTCGCCTTCCAGCCAGCTCGGCAGCAGGATCGGCACCACGACAGCGGCCGTGAAAAGTGTTGTCAGCAGCGGCAGGGAGCGGATGAAATCAATCAGGACCACCGCGAACATGCGCACAAACGGCATCTCGGAGCGTCGCATGAGCGCAAGACCAAGCCCCATCGGCATGCCCAGAAGCACCACGGATGCAAAGAGGAAAAGCGTCAGCGACAAACCTCCCCAACCATCCGTCGTCACCTGCGTCAAGCCCAGCAGGCTGCCTTCCATGAGCAGGTAGTAGATCGCGAAACCAACGACCCAGAGACTTGTCAGACGTTTCGCCGTCCACGCGACGGGAAAGCAGGAAAGGATCACCGTCAGGATGATGGACAGGCAGGCCAGCGTGGACCGCCAGTGCTCCTCGTAGGGGTAGAGGCCAAAGAGGATCAGCCGGTGGCGCGCATCGATCACGGACCAGCACGCACCGGCCTCCTTGGTGCAGTCACCGACGTTATCCGCGCGCCAGACCGCCCGGAAGATCGCCCAATCGACGGCGAGCCAGGCCCAGTAGGCCAGAATGCCAAAGATCACGATGGACAGGACAGTGGCGACTGGCGTGCCGAATGCCCGCTTGCGGAATGACATGGCCCGAAGCTGCCACTTTCCAGGGCCCGATGTTGTGGCAGCACTCATCTCAATGCGCCTTCAGCTGAAGCCGCGCATTCAGCCAGTTGACAAAGAGCGCGATGGAGAAGTTGACCAGCAGAAAGGCCGCCATGAGCAGGAATATCAGCTCCAGCGTCTGCCCGGACTGGGTGATCGAATTGGACACGATGTAGAACAGATCGCTGAACCCGATCGCGATGCCGATGGTCGTGGCCTTCATGATGAATATCCATTGATTGCCCAGGGGCGGTACGATGCTGCGCAGGGACATCGGCATCTTGATCCGGGTCCAGATTGCGCCGGGGGTCAGCCCCAGCGCCTGCCCCGCTTCGATCAGGCCGCGCGGCACCTGGTTCAGCCCGCCGCGCACGACCTCGGCGATGTACGCGCTGCCATAGAGCGTGATGGAGGTGATCATGGCGACAAGTTCCACCGGAACGGTAATGCCGCCCTGGAAGCGCAAGCCTTGCAATGCGGGCAGCGACACCAGAGCCTCGCCTTCTGGCCGCATCAGGAGCGCCGTCCCCAGAACGATCACGCCCGAGGCCATGGACCACTGCAGCACGCCGCGCAGCAGAGGTGTCCTGCGGATCAGGATCAACAGCCCCGTGGCGAGGACCGCCAGAAGCATCGCAACAGCAACACCGGCAGAGACGTTCAACCCCGGCAGCATCAATCCCCGGTTTGACAGAAACACGGCGTCGCCCAGGTTCATTGCCTGCCTTGGGCCCGGAAAGTGGATCAGCAGGGAATATAGGAAAACCGCTTGAAGAATGAGTGGTATGTTACGGAAAATCTGTACAAAAACCGTGGACGCCGACTTGATTGCCGGATGCGAAGAATCCCGCCCGGTGCCGATGATGAAACCAAAGAGCGTCGACAGGAAAATACAGATGAACCCCACGAACATCGTGTTCAAAAAACCGATCAGAAGCGTCCGCGCATAGGGATCGTTGATGGAGCGCTCGACCAGCGAAAAACTGTAGTCCCAGCCCGTGCCGCGTTCCAAAAAGCCAAAGCCGCTGGTTATGCCAAGCGCGGCAAGGTTGACCTGGGCACTGCGCACCGCACCCCAGATGGCCAGGATGGTCAGCGCACATAGAATGCCTTGAACGATCAGCTTGCGCCGCTTGGCCCTGGCGCGCAATTCTTGAGTGGTTGCCATCGGTCACATCCTCGATCGGATGGGGGCCGCAACGGATCGCGGCGGCCCCGAAAGGGGGGCGTCAGTCAAGGATCGGCGCGTAAAGCACGCCGCCATGGCTCCACAGGTTGTTCAATCCGCGATCCAGGTTGTACGGGCTGTCCTTGCCCAGGTTCCGGTCGTAGATTTCAGCGAAGTTACCGGTTGCGGCGATCATCTCGCGGGCCCATGTGTCGCGAATGCCAAGACGCTCGCCCATGCCGGGTTCAACCCCCAGCAGCCGCGCCACTTTCGGGTTGGGCGGGTTTGCCGCCATCTCTTCGACGTTGGCAGAGGTCACCCCCTCTTCCTCGGCGATCAACAGCGCCGCGATGGTCCAGTTCGCCATGTCCACAAAACCTTCATCGCCCTGACGCATCGCCGCTGAAATCGGCTCGCTGGAGAGCTGGTCATCCAGAATGACATGGGCATCGGGGTTGTCGATCTCGGTGGCCCGCAGCACGGCGAGGTTGGGCCCCCACCCGGCAAAGGCATCACAGCGGTTGGCCAGATAGGCCGCGCGCAACTCGGCCGCGCTTTCATAAGAAACCATGGTGTGATCGACCCCCGCGGTCTGGAGATAGTTGGCCGAAATACGTTCAATCGTGGTGCCCGCTTCGACGCAGATCGTCCCGCCGGCAAGCCCCGTTGCGTCGGTGATGCCAAGATCGCCATGCGCCATGAACTGGGTGCCGCCAAAGAAATACGGGAGGCTGAACTGCAATCCCAGTTCCGTGTCGCGCCCCATCGTCCACCCGGTCGCCTTGATAATGATGTCCACATCACCCGATTGCAGCGCCGGGAACCGCTGGGCCCAGCTCAACGGGACGATCTGCGCCTTGTCCGGGTCGCCCAGGATCGCCGTTGTCATGGCCCGGCAGAGGTCGATGTCGAGCCCCTTCCATTCGTTTCTGTCGTTCACCTCGACAAAGCCGAAGTAGCTGCCGTTGTGACCGGAACACAGCATCGTTCCGCGCTCCATGATTTGCTTGACCGTCGCACTTTGCGCGGCGGCAAAATCCGGGGTGGCGATTGCCAAAGCTGCAAGCGCGCCCGTTGTCAGAAGGTTTTTCATACGATCTCCCAGTCTCTCATTGTGCCATATATCAGCACATTTGTATTGCTATTAAGAATGCATGGACTCACCGCGATGTGTCAACAGATTTGTGGGGACTGGGAGAAACCTATGGATTTCAAGGGATCACACCCGCTTTGAACGGGTGGTGTCAGGCGACGCCCGCTGCTCTTCGCGGTTGCCCGACACTTTTGGAGGAGCTGTTGCAGGTAAGTCCAATCACGTGAAGAGAGCGCCAGCCACCCCGCGCAAATGTCGTTCACTTGATTGACGCGCAGAAGCGCGGAAGGAGAAAGAGCCATGCACCGACAAGGGCGCATGGCTCTCTCACAATGACGACCGGTCGAGGTCGCCGCTTAGCACATCAGGGACTTGCGCATCGACAGCGCAAGTCCCGAGCAGGCGTCAGGCGAAATAGACGCCGTTTTCAGCCATCGGCAAACTGCCCACGCGCAGACCGCTGCTTGCGGCAATCGCATTTGCCAGCGCGGGGGCCGCAGGGGGCGTGCCGGGTTCGCCGACACCGGTCGGAGCTTCCGCCGAGTCGATGATATGCACGTCAATCGCCGCGATATCCCCGATCCGCAGGGGTTCGTAGTCGGGAAAGTTATACTGATCGACCGCACCATTGGTCAGCGTGATCTGGTCCCGCATCACATGACCGATGCCGTAGCCGATGCCGCCTTCCATCTGTGCCTTGATCACATCCGGATTGACCGCGACACCGCAATCCACCGCGCAGGTTACCTTCTCGATGCGAACGCCGTCTTCGGCATTGCCCGAGATTTCAACCACTTCGGCCACGTAGCTGCCAAAGGATTTGTGCACGGCGACCCCCTGGCTGTGTCCGGCTGGTGCCGTACCCCATCCGGCCTCTTCCGTTGCGCGCTTCAGCACGCCCGCCATGCGCTGCTGGTCGAGATCTCCCTGAAGATACTTCAGACGGTAGGCAACCGGATCCTGCCCGGCAGCCGCGGCGGCCATATCCATCATCACTTCCATCACATAGGCGGTATGCGTATGCCCGACGGCGCGCCACCAGAGCGTGCTGGTCGCCTTCTCCGTATCGGTCAGGCCGAAATGCGCAGCAGGGATCAGATATGGCGTATCCGCCGCCCCCTCAACCGAACTGTGATCGACACCGTCGCGCACACTGAAGCCTTCGAAGGCCGTGCCTTTCATGATCGACTGCCCGGCAATACGGTGATCCCAGCCGACGATCTCGCCCTCGGCATCCAGACCGACACGCACCCGGTGCCCAAAGGCGGGCCGATAATAACCGCTGCGCAGATCATCCTCACGCGACCAGACAAGTTTCACCGGTCGGCTGCGATCCGTCATCACGAAGGCCAAGGCCGCTTCGACCTGATAATCCGCCGTCGGCGTTGCGCGCCGCCCGAAGGAGCCGCCCGCCAGCATGGTGTTGATCCGGATTTTCTCCATCGGCAGCTGGAAGATTTCCGCCATCGCCATATGCGGGCCGGTCGGGAACTGGCAGCCATCATGCAACAGGATGCCGCCGTCCTCCGTCGCTTCGATTGTGCAATTGAGCGGCTCCATCGGAGCATGGGCCAGCAACGGGAAATAGAACGTCTGCTCCACGATCTGCGCAGCCCCGTCGATGGCGGTGCGCGTCGCCTCTGCGTCGGATTTGTTCACGTTGTATGTCGGCTCCGCCTCCAATGCGGCACGGATCTCGGCCTCGATCTCGTCGGAACTGCGCGTTTCGGCACCGGACGTATCCCACGTCACTTCCAATGCATCCCGTGCCTGCATCGCGGCCCAGGTGTTTTCGGCGTAAACCGCAACCCCGGCCTGATTGGGCAGGATGGCCGCGCGGATGTACCCCTTGATCTGCCGCGCCGCACTGTCGTCAAAACCGGTCGCCAAGGCGCCCCTCTGCTCCGGTCGGCTGATCATGGTGACCATCTGGTCGGGCAGGAACACATCCATTGCGAATTGCGCGCTGCCGTTCACCTTGATGGCGCTGTCGAGACGACGCACGTCAGGATTGCCGATGAGCCGAAACGCCGACGGGTCCTTCAGACGTGGCTCTGCCGGGGCCTCGAGGGTTGCCGCCAGATCGACGAAGGTGCCCAGAGGCGCCTCTTGCCCCGCACCGGAGATCACACCCTCTTCGATGGTCAGCGCCGTGGGCTCAACACCCCAGGTCTGTGCGGCGGCCTTGATCAGGATCTCCCGCGCCGCAGCCCCGGCCTGTCGGTACTGCAGATAGGAATTCGCCATCGCGGTGGAGCCGCCCGTCCCCTGGAACGGGCCGAAGAGGGTGTTGTTGTAGACTTGCGGATCGGACGGCGCGAATTCATAGCCGATCTGATCCATGCGCAGGCCGATCTCCTCGGCGATCAGCGTGGAGAGGCCGGTGGCCGGTCCCTGACCCTTCTCGAAATGCTTGACGATTGCGGTGACAGAGCCGTCGGCCCCGATCTTAACGAAGGGGTTCAGCAGGGTCGGGCTGTCCGACGCGGCCCAGGCACCATCGGGCTTGACGCCCAGCACCAGAACGGCGCCAGCGGCGGCACCAGCCTTGAGGAATGCGCGGCGAGATGTGGAAAGGGTCATGTCACGCCTCCAGGATTTCGGCCGCGCGCTGGATCCCGGCGCGAATGCGTTGATAGGTGGCACAGCGACAGGCGTTGCCGTACATGTAGCTGTCGATGTCATCGACCGACGGATTGGGGTTTTCGCTCAGCAATCCGACGGCGGACACGATCTGCCCGGACTGGCAATACCCGCATTGCACGACATCGAGCTCCCGCCAGGCCTGCTGCACCGCCGCACCGATCTCGGTCTCGGCCATCGCCTCGATCGTGGTGATCTCGGCGTCTCCCACGTCTTCGATGTAGGTCTGGCAGGACCGTACCGGCGTCCCGTCGAGCTGCACCGTGCAGGCCCCGCAGGACGCGACGCCGCAGCCGAACTTGGTGCCCGTCATCTTCAGTTCATCCCGGATCACCCACAACAGCGGGGTGCCCTCCTCTGCATCGACCTGATGCGTCTTACCATTCAGTTTCAGTGAAATTGCCATCCCGGTGTTCCTCCGCTCTGCTGAAAGGGTGCGACTCTCGTCAGGCGTGCAGCGTAGATCACCGCAACCCAGGTGTAAACTGATGAGTTTACACCCGCATAATTTGACCTGCTCTCCGGGATGGCTAAAAGCTAGAGCCATGGAAAACACCGACACCGCCCGCTGCTCCAAACGCGCGCAGATCATTGAAGCCGCCGTGCAGGAGTTCCAGGACAACGGCTTTGCCGCCGCCAGCATGGACGTGATCTCCGCCCGGGCCGGTGTCTCGAAACGCACGCTCTACAAGTATTTCGAAAGCAAGCACAATCTTTTCCAGTCCATCGTCGCCACGCTGACCAACCGGATCGCCGATACGCTGGCTCAGCGGTATGAGCCGGAGCGGGACGTGCGCGCGCAACTCAAGGATTTCGCGCGGGCCGAGGGCCGGCTCTTGTCGTCACCGGCGGTGATGGCGATGTCGCGCATGATCATCAGCGAAGCTTTGCGCAGCCCGGTCCTGTCGGCCGAGGTGCAAGGCAAGATCGACAAGAAATCAGCCTTCGTCGCCTTGCTGCGAGCGGCGACGAAAGACGGTGCGCTCGATGTGGCGGACCCCGATGCCGCCGCAGACGAGTTCATCGCGCTGATCAAGGCCAAGGCCTTCTGGCCCGTGGTGTTCGGCGCACCCATCCTGAGTAACGATGAGATGGAGGCGGTTGTCGACAGCAGTGTCGAGATGATGATGGCCAGATACGCGCCGCGCTGACCCGGAAATCCGGAGGGCCGGATCTAGAGCCGGATGCGGCACATCACACAATCATGATCCGACAGCGGCCGCCCCGTCTTGTCCACCGAGGACAGAACCGGCAACGCGTCCCCCTCAAGCCCCCTGCTCGCGAACCAGTCGAGCTTCATCTTGCGGGGCGGATGCGGCGTGATCAGGCTGGGCCGGGTGGTTACCCCCTCGGCCGTCAGATGCCAGCTGTATCCCCGCGCCTCGGCCAGCGCGAAGAGCGTCTCGGCGCTCCAGTCGAAATCCGGCGGCATGTGGTTGCCGGTATTCAGATCGCCCCCGATCAGCACCGGCATATCCGGTGCGAAACGGTCGATGGCATCGAGCAGGCGCGCAAATTCGGCATGACGATGCGGCGCCTGGGCGTTGCTTTCCAAATGGGTGGACACCACGCAGAGCGGCCCGGTTTCGGCCCGCACCACGGCGGCAACCGCCATACGCCCGCCAAGCCGTGGCTGGCCCGTGTCGCCAGCGCTCTGCGCCCCGGTGCAGAACCAATGCCCCTTTTGATCCAGCCGGATCAGTGTCAGCGCCTCGAAGGGCACGGATGACAGGATCGCATTGCCGTGCCATCCCCGCAGGTTGAAATCATCCGTGCAGAAGTCGCGCTCCGTCTCCCCGCCCAGCCCCAGCTCGTAGAACTCGACGCCGTAGGCATAGGCCATGCCAAGCGCCGCCGCCATGTCGGCGCTGGTGTTCTTCTGCCCCGTGCGGGCCATGCCGCTGTCCATCTCGGACAAAAGCACTATGGCCGGTGCGTGCGGCGCCAGATGATCCGCGCTTTCGGACGGGAAGAGACATCGCTCCACGTTCCAGGCCGCGACTGTGAAATGACGCGGCAAGGCCTCCTTTGACGGAGCCCCACCCTGTTCCAGCGCGGTCATGGCGGGAATATCCGCCATCAGTGCTGCGTTCGCATCCGCCGTCCTGGGCGCGGACAGAATGCGCGCGCGTTCCGCCGCGGTCACCAGCGGCAGTTCGGCTAAAATTTGGGTCATATACGGCGTTCGGAGGTGGGGTCGAACACATGCACAGCCCCCTGTTTCAGCCCGATCTTCACCTCGCCCGTTTCGGCCTGTTCGTCCTTACCGATACTGACCGAAAAGGCAGCACCGCCCAATCGTCCGTGCAGCAGGCGCAGCGCGCCAAGCTCTTCGATGATGTCGATGGTGAAGGGGATATCCCCTGAGCCGAGCACCACGTCTTCCGGTCTGACACCAACCAGAACCGATGCCGGTGCGCCCTCGGGCGCCCGTCCGGACAGAACCGTCCCGTCTGCCAGCGTAAGCGCCTGATCGGCGCCGACGCTTGCGGGCAGCAGGTTCATCGGAGGTGCGCCGATGAAGCTCGCCACGAAGGTGGAGGCAGGGTGATTGTAGACGTCAGACGGTGTCCCGATCTGCTCGATGCGCCCCTGGTTCAGCACGATGATCCGGTCGGCCATCGTCATCGCCTCCACCTGATCGTGTGTCACATAGACCGCCGTGGTGCCAAGGCGGCGCTGCAGCGCCTTGATCTCGATCCGCATCTGGTTGCGCAATTTGGCGTCCAGGTTCGAGAGCGGCTCATCGAAGAGGAACAACTCGGGCTGCCGGACGATCGCGCGGCCCATCGCCACCCGCTGCCGCTGACCACCGGAGAGCTGGCTCGGTCGGCGCTCCAGGAATTCGGTCAGGTTCAGCATGCTCGCCGCTTCGCGCACCTTCTCGGCAATCTCGGCCTTGGGAATGCCACGGTTGCGCAGCCCATAGCCCATGTTCCGTTCCACCGTCATATGCGGGTAGAGCGCGTAGTTCTGAAACACCATCGCGATGTTGCGATCTGCCGGGTCCACATCGTTCACGATGTTGTCGCCGATGTAGAGAGACCCGTCCGAGATCTCTTCGCGCCCCGCGACCATCCGCAGCAGCGTGGACTTGCCGCAGCCCGACGGCCCCACCAGCACGACGAATTCGCCATCCGGGATTTCGAAACTGCAGGTTTGCACGGCCTCATTGCCGTTGGGATAGACCTTGCGGACCTGTTCAAGCGTGACTTGCGCCATGTATCGCGTTCCTTACTTGTCGGATTCTGTGAGGCCCTTGACGAACCAATTCTGGAAAAAGATGACGATCAGCACCGGCGGCAGCATGGCGATGATCGCCAGGGCCAGCGCCTGCCCGTGTTCGGGGATCTGCGCATCGGTGTAGCTGAGCACGATCTGCTTGATCCCGCGCACCAGTGTAAAGAAGCTCTCGTCCGTGGTGATCAGCGTGGGCCAGAGGTACTGGTTCCAGCCGAAGACGAACATGATGATGAAGATCGCGGCAATCATGGTGCGGCTGAGCGGCACAAGAATATCGATGAAGAATTTCACCGGCCCCGCCCCGTCGATGCGCGCCGCCTCAACCAGTTCTTCCGGCACGGACATGAAAAACTGTCGGAAGAAGAAGGTGCCGGTGGCGGACGCAATCAGCGGTACGATCAGCCCAGTGTAGGTATTGGTCAGGCCCAGCCTTTGGATCGCCTCGTAAGAGGGCAGGATACGCACTTCCAGCGGCAACAGCAGCGTGGTGAAGATCATCCAGAAGGCGAGGGTCGCGAAACGCAGGCGGAAATAGACAATCGCATAGGCCGCCATCATTGAGATGATGATCTTGCCCACGGCAAAGCCGACGCCGAGGATCAGCGAATTCATCAGCATCAGCGTGCCATCGACCGTCTGCGTGAACCCCCCTTTCTCGAACATGGCTTTCTGGAAGTTCGCGCCCAACTGGTCGCCAAAGCCGACCTGAATCCCTTCGCGGTGAATGGTGACCGCGTCGTGTGACGCGGAGATGAAGGCCAGCAGCGGTGGCGCCAGCATCAGAATCGCCCCGAGGATAAGAATGGTGTGGTCCGAAACGGTGGCCCAGCGGATGCGGCGGCGGGGAGATGTCTGTGTCATGGCGCGCCCCTCAGGTATAGTGAATCCGGCGTTCGATCAGCCGGAACTGGAAGATGGTCAGCAGCAGCACAAGCACCATGAGGATCACCGACTGCGCGGAAGAGCCGCCCAGGTCGTTGCCCCGGAACCCGTCGAGATAGACCTTGTAGACCAGCGTCATCGGGTTGTTCCCGGGTTCACCCTTCATCAGCGCATCGATGATCCCGAAAGTGTCGAAGAGCGCATAGGTGATGTTGATGATCAGCAGGAAGAAGGCGGTCGGCGCCAGCAGCGGGAATGTCACCTGCCAGAACCGCCCGGTGGCGGACCGGTTGTCGATCATCGCCGCCTCGCGCACCGCGCGGGGGATGGATTGCAGGCCGGAGAGGAAGAAGATGAAATTGACCGGGATCTGTTTCCAGACGGCCGCCATCACCATGGCGGTCGCGGTCGAATTGTAGTTCACGCCCAGTTTAAAGTCCCAGCCGAAGGTCTGGAAAAAGATGGTCAGCGGCCCGTTACGCTGGTCGAAGAAAAGAATGCCCAGAAACCCCGCAACCGGGGGGGCAATCGCATAGACCCACATCAGCAGGGTGCGATAGGTTTTCGCCCCGCGGATCACGTTGTCGGCCTTTACCGCCAGCAGGAGCGCGATGGACAGGGAGAAAAAAGTTACCAGCGCCGAATAGACGACGGTAAACCAGGCGATCCGCATGTATTCGCCGTTGTTGGCGAGATCCGTGTAGTTGTCGACGCCCACGAAGGTCGACCCGAACCCGAAGGGATCCTGCAGATAGAAAGAAGACTGCACGGCCCATCCCGCAGGCCAGTAAAAAAAGATCGCGATGATCATCAGCTGCGGCAGCAGCAAGGCCACCGGCAACCAGATGGTCGTAAAACCTGCGCGTTTCATGAAATGCCCCCGTCACGTACAGAGTGGCCGCGCGGGGCGGCCACTCCGGAAAGTGTTACGACCGTATATCAGCCTTGTGTTTTGGCAAAGCGCGCCAGCAGCGCGTTGGCTTCCGTCTCGATGGCCTTGAACGCGCTGTCGACATCGGTCTCACCGGTCAGAATACGACCATATTCGCGGTTCATGATGTCGCGGATCTGCACGTAGAAGCCCATACGATAGCCCTTGGTGTGATCACCAGCCGGCAGGGTCAGCTGCTTGATGCCCACTTCGGCAGCCGGGAAACGCTCGTAGTGGCCGTCATCAGCTGCGGCCTCGTAAGCAGCCTGGGTGATCGGAACGTAACCGGTCTCCTTGTGCCAGAAATACTGGGTTTCCGGCGCGGTCAGGAACTTGAAGAACTCGGCGGTTGCCTTGTTTTCCTCGGCCGATTTGCCCGCCATCGCGAAGAGGGCCGCACCACCGATGAAGGTCTGCGTGGGCTCCTTCGTCACGCCTTCCCAATAGGGCAGCATGGTGGCAGAGAACTCAAAGCCGAGGTCTTTCTGCAGCAAGCCGCCGAAAGACCCTGAGGAGCCCAGCCACATCGCGACCTGGCCTTCTTCGAACGGCTTGGCATTGTCGCCCCAGCCAGTGCCATACCATTCAAAAAGCCCCTGCTCTTTCCAGTCGGAGAGCGCGCTGAAATGCGCTTTGATCGCCGGGTTGTCGATCAGGATCTTGGTGTCGGTACTATCGTACCCGTTGTTGTTGGACGCGAACTGCAGGTTGTGGCGGGAGAAGAAGTTCTCCGTGAAGATCCAGGGCAGATGCGATTGCGACAGCGGGATGTAGCCTGCTTCCTTCAGCGCCGGCGCCGTGGTCGAGGCGAATTCTTCCCATGTTTTCGGAGGGGTTACGCCGGCTTTTTCAAGCGCGTCGATGTTGTAATACATGATCGGCGTGGAGGAGTTGAACGGCATGCCGATCATCTTGTCGTCGCTGTCCGCATAGAAATAGCGCACACCGGTGATGTAGTCGTTGATGTCGAAGTCGACGCCATTGTCGGCCAGCAGATCGGCGACCGGAATGGTCGCGCCCTTCGCACCGATCACAGTGGCGGCCCCGGCGTCAAAGACCTGAATGATGTTCGGCTGCTCGCCTGCACGGAATGCGGCAATGCCCGCCGTCAGCGTTTCCTCGTAGCTGCCCTTGTACACAGGTGTGATCTTGTACTCGTCCTGGCTGGCGTTGAAATCCGCGGCCATCTGGTTAACGGTTTCGCCAAGTTGCCCCCCCATGGCATGCCAGAAGGTAATATTGGTTTCAGCAAAGGCCGCCGTGGTCGTCAGACCGAAGGCAGCCGTTGTTGCTGCAATGTGCAGAAATTTCATGTCAGGCTCCGATGTTGTCGCTGCGCAGAGGCAGCTGGTGAGACATTTTTGTTTTGGTGGCGCAATGCCACATTGGATTCGGCGTGCAGAAACCGAATGTCGTCATAGACATGCGCCGCATCATGAACGCGAGGCCGCCCAGGAACATTCGAAATATGCACGCGTGTTCACATAGCTGTCAAACTTTACAGCTATATGACGGTTTGAAAGGTTTTGAAAAAAGTTTGAGGATCGTACCCATGACACGCGATCGCCCCCCTCAGGACAGGGCAACCCTGCCCCGTCGCCCGCACCGTGTAACGGCGGCAGACGTTGCCAAGGCGGCAGGCGTTTCCCGCTCCGCTGTCTCGCGCGCCTTCACACCCGGGGCCTATCTGGACGACGACAAACGCCAGCGGGTCCTCGAAACCGCGATGGATCTCGGATACCGGCCCAATGCGCTCGCCGCGAGCCTGCAGGGTGCCGCGACCGATCTCGTCGGCGTGGTGATCGGCGAGCTTGGCAATCCATACGACAGCGAATGGGTTGCCGCGCTGGTGCTGGCGCTCAACGCCTCGGGCAAATGGCCGATTTTCCTGGGCGGCCCCGCGTCGGGGCTCGAGGCGAGCGTCACATCGATTCTGCGCTACCCGCTGGATGCCCTCATCGTGCGGGGCGGCAGCCTCGGGGAAACGCTCATCGACAATTGCAGCAAGCTGAACATCCCCGTGATCTTTTCCGGTCGGGTAATTTCCCATCCGGCGATCGACTGCGTGGCCTGTCGCAATCAGGACGGCATGGCCATGGCGGTTCAGCTCCTGCTTGAAGGCGGTCGGCGCACATTCGGCTACATCGGCGGCCCGTCCGCCCTCTCATCGGAGACGGAGAGGCTGCAGGGCGTGCAGGAGAAACTGGCCGAGGCGGACCTGAAGCTGGCTGCACAGGTGACCTCGGACTACAGTTTTTCCGGCGGTCGTGGCGCAATGCAGCAGCTGTTGGCACAGGCAGATCTCGACGCGGTGGTCTGTGCCAATGACGCCATGGCGCTTGGGGCGATGTCCTTCGCGCGCAGTGACGGCCATCTGTCAGTCCCCGAGGATCTGGCGGTTGTCGGCTTTGACGACATCGCAATGGCAAGCTGGCCGGAGTTTGGCCTTACCACCGTTCGGAACCCGCTGGACAAGACCGTGGCCGAGATATTGCGGTTGCTGGAGGATCGCCTGGCCACCCCGCACCGACCGGGCGAGGTTGTCATGATCGAGCCCGAGTTGATCAAACGACAATCGCACTAGACCCGGCACCTTGTCATCGGCTGGCGCAGACGCCAGTGTCCGACGGGATTGCCCTTATCCGAACGTCGATCGGATAAGGGAGTACGACGTACAATATCGACACAGCGAGGACCCCGGAGTGACCGAGCAACCGTTGGACATCTACCAGCCCCGCGCCGTCGAAAACCTGGGCATCTGGCCGTTCGACGGGCTCAGCCTCAAGGCCTACGGCATTGTTGCCGACGGCCAAGGCATCAACGCAGAGATGCAAGATCTGGCGCGCCAAATCGTCAACGAGGAGGTCCTGTCCCGCGTCGAGACCGAGGGTGCCAGCAATGGCATGGGGTTCATCTTCATACACCCCGGCGCCCTGGGCCTCACGATCTCATCGCATTGATGGTGCCAGGGCTCCGTCCTGTGCCAGCACAATTACCGGAAGCCTTACGCGGCCTCCCAACCGCTGAACACGCGTGACCGGCCGGTCGTCGCCTGTGTCTGGGAATTGGCGCTGATCCATGCGGAACAGGAAATCTGGCGACACATGATGATGCGGCCCGACCCCGATCCGAAAGGGTATCTCAAGACGCGGGCGCCCATGAACGTCGTCTGATCCCGCATGAGGTTGTATCGCGGCACCCGGATTGGGACGCCTGACCCTCCGGGACAACAGCTTGGCCCGTCACTCCGAAGGCCGCCACGCGACCGGCGGGTCGATCATCGGATGTCCACAACTTGGCAGGCCAGAGGCGGGAAAATGCGTCCGGCTCCGGCTGGACAGCACAGCGACATGCGCGAAGCTCATCTCTGCTCCCTGCCCGATCCGCTCCACCGCCTGATCATTGCTGCCGCGGTCTTCCATCAAGCCGGTCAGGCGTTGCCAAACCCCCTTGTCGATGCGTTGGCCGATGAAACGCTGCGACACCTGCGGCAGCCGGGCCGTGACATTGGCGCGGAAGCTGGCCCTGCCGAAAGACGCACCATGGGCAACGTAAAGACCGCCCAGGAGCGCATCCTCGCTGTCGAACACCAACGCAGGTGCCGTCCCGACGTGGGGCCCGAGATCTTCGTCAAGAGCGGCGCAAAGGCTCTGCAGCGACAGATCCGGCCAGCGGTCGGCCCGCCGCCGTTCCCCTTCAATGGCATGATAGAACTTCTGCAACACCGCCAGCGCCGTCCGGTAGCACTGCGGCGTGAGATCCGGCGCAGTCAACCGGCCCAGCACTGCATCATGATGCAGCGCGTCATGTATCTCCCGCGTCAGCAGGGCGATGCGCGCGCGGACGTTCTGATGGCCTCCCGTCCTTGCGCTCATGGGGTGATCTCCGCCAGCGCGCAGCGCAATTCGTCCTCGCGGATCGGTTTCCTGAGCACAGGCGAATTCGCAAAGGCCGGATCGAGCCGCAACGTGTCGCCGTAGCCGGTCACAAAGATGAACGGCACCCCGCGCGCAACCAACGCTTCGGCCACGGGCTCGGAGGTCTGACCCGCCGCGAGATTGATATCGAGGATGGCGATCCCCGGGTTCAACCGCTCCAGCTTGCCCAGGGCGTCCTGCACGTTCAGCGCCGTCTCGACCACCTCGAAACCAACGCTCTTGAGGACCCGCGCCGTGTCGAGCGAGACCACGTAGTTATCCTCAAGCAGCAGACAATAGTGCGCGGTGATCTCCAGCGGTGCCGCGCTTGCAGCCTGAACAAAAGGCGATGTCGTGACCGGATCCAGCGCCTTCAGCGGCAGTTTCTCCACCAGGACCGAAGGTGGCAGGGTCAAAACCGCCCGCAACCCGCCGGGACGATACTCCAGGCTGACCTCGCCATCGAGCTCAAACGGCACAGACGTCTCGATCAGCATCGTGCCGAAACCTTTTGTCTCCGGCGGCACAACAACCGGCCCGCCCGCTTCCACCCACTCGATCCGGAGGCCGCTCTCCCGGTTCTGAAGCCGCACCGAAAGATCTCCGCCGGGGGAAGACAATGCACCGTATTTAACCGCATTTGTCATCAGTTCATGCACAACGAGGGCGAACATCGGGGCGAGATCCGAGCGCACCCCGATGTCATCGCCGGACACGATCACGCGGCGGTCTTCCTGATTGTACGGCGCGGCCTCGAGCTCGAAGATCTGCATCGCGGTCGCGCTGATGTCGACGTTGCCCGCCCCCAGATCATGCGCCGATGCAACTGCTGAAATACGCGCCTCGAGGGCGGTCACGTAGCTCTGGATCGATCCGTTGTGGGTCAGTGTCTGCTGCGACAGGGACCGGATCAGCGCCAGAATGTTGCGCACCCGATGGTTCAGCTCGTCAATCAGCAGGGACTGCTGCCGGTTGGTCCGCTTGATCAACGCATCACGCTCCGCCGTCACCAGCATCGACCAGATCTCCTCGGCAATCGACTTCTGCTCCAGCGTCCAGGGGTGCGACGTACCGCGAACCTCGGTCACATAGGCTTCGAACGAGCCTCGCGGATGCAGGCGGGTGATGCCATCCTTGCACGATATGTCCTTTTCCGGCTTGCCCGCCCATTTGACGGCACGCTGCCTGTCCTTGCGGAAAAAGATGACCGTGCTTTCCTCGGGCAGCTTTGCCACCAGGATACCGGAGATTTCCGTGCCGCAAAGCCTGGCCAGATGCGGGTAGTCCTGCCCCAGACGCGAAGAGGCGGTGATGCCGGGTTTGAAAGCATCAGCGGCAAAGAGGTTCGCCAGCTCTTCCCGGCCCGGGGTGAGACCAGTCGTGAAAACCGCATCCTTGAAGAGCATTGCAGCACCATCCGCCTGCATCGCCACCGACAGCTCTTCGACCACCGCCGCTTCGAAGATCTCGCTGCTGGTCTCGGCGCTGCGGCTGGAGGAGATCTTGCGGCGCAGCGCGTCGGCCTGCAACAGCCGCTGCATCTGCGCGGCTTGCTGAATACGCTCCAGCTGCAGCTTGAAGAACTCGGCAAAGTTCCGGCAGAGCTGCCGCGTCCGCTGGTTCGGATGGCGGGCCGTGCCGTGGTTGAAGGAAATGATCCCCCACAAGGTGCCGTGCAGAACGATGTTCAAGGTGAAACTGGCCCGTGTGCCCATGTTGCGCAGGTATTGCATGTGCACGTTCGACGTCCCCCGCAGATGGGCTGCCGTCATGTCCAGCGGCGGCATCTCGGGGGTTGCAGACAGAACGGGCACGGGCGTGCCGTCCACATCCGCGATGTACCGCATTGCGGATTTTAGCATGATCTTTCGTGCCTGCTGCGGGATATCCCATGCCGGGAAGTGCAGCCCCAGATAGGGTTCCAGACCGGAAACGATGGCTTCGGCCTGCACCCGCCCGTGACCTTCGGCGTCGAATTCGTGGATCGTCACCCGGTCATACCCGGTCAGCTTCTGCAACAGCTGGACACTTTTGTCGAACAGGGTCTGGGCGGTCTCCGTTGACTGGATCTGTGAGGTCAGGAACTCCAGATCGCGCAGCGCATCGGGCGCAGCCGTCTCCTGCGTGGTGACCTGCTCGAACTCGAAGATTGTGCAGTCGGGTGCTGTCGCGGCCGTCACGAACACCGCGCGGCCAAAGATCGTGATCGCGCCCAGTTCATTCACCTTCTGGCCAACTTCCTGGTGGATCATCCCGTTGAGCAGGGCGTGACGCTCGACGCGGGTGCACAGATCGTTCAACGAGCGCGACAGCAGATCTCCCGCGGCACGGCCAAGGATTTCGGCGGTATTGGCGCTGGCGTACAGCACTTTAAGCGTCTGGTTGCAGACGGCCACGAGGGCGCCATGTGCCTGAATCGTCCCGGGGATGTGCACCGGTTCCGCCGCGCAATGCTCCAGAGCTTCCTTCAGAGTCTCATCTGAATTCTCAACGCGCATGGCTTTCCTCCAGATCTGAGTGGACTGTCAGGCCGGTTGTGGCGCAAAGGCGTCGTTAAAAGGTGCCTTCAGCGCGCCTTTGTTTAAGAAAGTCTTCACCAGGGTAAGGAACGGTTGCCTGTGGCAGGAATGCCTGCGCCGGAAGGTCCTTTCGCATCCCTGCGACAGGCGGCGCTGGGATGCTTCTACACCCGCGTCCGGCAGTTCCATTTGCTTTGGAAAACAGGCAGGTTGGGTCAGGATGGCCCTTGTGCCGGGTGTATCAGCGGGGGCTCTGCGCCACTGTCCCGGCACCAGAAGCGCCGGCGTTTCCGGGCACCCGCCCGCGGCCGATCAGGTAGAACGCGATGTCGGAAACTTCCGTGGGCGAAACCGGTTTGCGGATCAGATAATCGGCGCTCATCGCATCGTTGTGGTCTCCGTTTGCAAAAATGCAGGAACCGGTGATCGACAAGATCGGCGTCTCGGGCGTGCGCATGCGCAAAAAGTTCGAAAATGAAACTGTCGCCCCGTCGATGACAAACAGATCCAGAATGACCAGGTCGTATTTGACACGCAGCGCGCAGGACATGGCGTCAGCAACAGAGCGCACGGTGTCCACAACGGCACCACCGATCTCCAATGCGCCTTTCAGTGAATTTGCAAGGGTCAGGTCATCCTCGACAATCAGAATATGCATCCACCAAGCCTCCTCGAATTGGACAAGGCTATGGCGCAGAGGTTTAGAAAATCATAAGCAATGGCGCGTGGACCAAGGGGGGATGCAGGGCGCGGGTCCAGCCTGTCAACTGCCGTAGCGCGTGGCGCCACGGCGGCGTTCATCCACCGGCTCGGAGCGAACAACCGCGTGATGCGCACGCTGGTCGCAATTGACCCGCGGGCAAATCCGGCAATTGATACCGATCGGCGTCATCGTCGCATCCGAGATACTGCGCCCTTCGGCATATCCGATGGCCGGGATATGTTCGGTGCTGCAGCCCATTGCCACGGCCAGCCGCACATCCTGTGCAAACCGGGTGAAGCTGGGCCGATCCACGGTGCGGGCAAATACGAAGAAGCGGCTGGCATCCGGCATCTCCACAAATTGCGACACGATGCGTCCCGGCGTGCGGAAGGAGGTATGCACATCCAGCCGCGGGCAGGCCCCGCCATATTCGGCCAGCTGAAAGTCGGTGGCATTGAACCGTTTCGAGACGTTGCCCGCCTTGTCGATCCGCAGAAAGAAGAAGGGCACGCCGCGCGCGCCGCTGCGTTGCAGCGTGGTTGCGCGATGACAGGCCTGTTCGAAACTCACGCCGAACCGCGTGGCGACATGATCAAAGTCATACTTACTGCCGAGGATTTCATCCAGATAGGCGCCGTAGGGCATCAGAACGGCAGCGGCAAAGTAATTGGCGAGCTCAACCCGGCACCGGGCACGCCCCTGTGGATCCCGCAGGCCGGATTTCGACATCAGCGCATCGAGGACCTTCTGCTGTTCGATCAGGCCGATCACATGCACCAGCTGAAACACCCGGTTGGGATGATCCAGCGCTTCGGACAGGATGACCTCGCGGCGATCTTCGCTGTATTCGCGCAGGGTACCGGGCATCTCTGCAACGGGCACAAGCCGCACCCGCAACCCCAGCGTATCGCGCAGCCGGTCCTTCAGCGCTGTATAGATGTCATCGGTCGCGATCCGTCGCCCGCCCCAGAAAGTTTCCGCCGCCAGCTCCAGCTCGTGGAAATAGTTGTGATGTTTGCGGAAAAAGTTGTGCACGGTGGCTTCCGGCGCCTTTGGCACGGCGGCCTGCGCGCCCTCGCCGGCGCTGGCCATGCTCATCAGCTGATCGGTCGCCGCCAGATAGGCCTGATGCAGTTTCAGGAAACAGGCCGCAAGATCCGGGCTATGGGTCAAGGCCCCGCGCAGCTGTGTCAGATCGGGCCGCCCGGTTTCGAACAAGGGATCCTGCAGCACGCCGCGCAGATCCGCCAGCTTGGCGGTATCGTCGTCCTCCACCAGGTCGCGCCAGTCCACGCCGTAGACCTCCAGCAGCCTCAGCAGAACCGGCACCGAGACGCTGCGCTCGTTCTTCTCCAGCAGGTTCACATAAGACGTGCTGATCCCCAGAGCCTTGGCCATCTGGGCCTGGGTTTGTGCACTGTCGCCCCGCAGGCGCCGGAGTTTCGGACCGATGAAGGTTTTCATACGAATGCCAATATAGAAAAATTTACATATTTACAACTTTTACAGTTTGTAAATCTTCGCATCCACAGCAGGACGCAGTTCTCTTTTACGCATCGGCCGGGCTGCGGCATGGTCCTCGCAACCAAAGGAGGAACCACATGCGCACCGGACAGACTCATCTCTTCATTCCAGGCCCGACCAACGTGCCGGAAACCGTTCGCCAGGCCATGAATGTGCCGATGCAGGACATGCGCGCGCCGGATTTTGGCGATGTCACGCTGAGCCTGTTTCGGGATCTCAAGTCGGTCTTCCGCACGAAAACCGGCACGGTGATGATGTTTCCCGGTTCCGGTACCGGCGCCTGGGAGGCGGGGATCACCAACACGCTGAACCCCGGCGACAAGGTGCTGATGGCCCGGCACGGCCAGTTCTCCACGCTCTGGGCGGAAATGGCCGAGCGGCTGGGTCTGGACGTTCAGCTGGTGGATGTCCCCTGGGGCGCTGGCGTGCCGGTGCGGGAGTTCGAACGACAACTGGCCGCAGATACCGACGATCAGATCAAGGCAGTCTTCGTGACGCACAACGAAACCGCCACCGGGGTGACCTCGGATGTTGCCGCCGTGCGTCGCGCGCTGGACGAGAACTTTCACGACGCATTGCTCTTCGTCGACGGCGTCTCCTCCATCGGATCGCTGGAGTTCCGGATGGATGACTGGGGCGTCGACCTTGCCATCACCGGCAGCCAGAAAGGCCTGATGCTGCCCGCTGGCCTCGGCATTCTGGCGGTAAGTGAAAAAGCCATGGCGCTGGCCGAAACATCGACGTCGCGCCGCGCCTACTTCGAATTCAGCGATATGGTGAAGCTGAATGCGGATGGATACTTTCCCTACACGCCGCCGACGCAGCTGTTGCACGGGCTGCGCAAATCACTCGACCGTATCTTTGCCGAAGGCCTCGACAATACGATCGCACGTCACACCCGCCTCGCCGAAGGCGTGCGTCGGGGTGTCGCCGCCTGGGGGCTCGATCTGGTGGCCGAGCATCCCTCGCTCTACTCCAATACGGTCTCGGCCATTCGCACACCGCAGGATGTAGACGCGCGCGAGGTGATCCGCATTGCCTATGAAGATTACAATACCTCGCTGGGCAGCGGGTTGGCGCGCCTGGCAGGCAAGGTCTTCCGCATCGGCCATATCGGCGATCTGAACGAAGGCATGTGTCTCACCGCGCTCTCGGTGGCGGAATTGGCGCTGAACCGTGACGGTGCCGTAGTCGAATTCGGCGCTGGCGTCGCGGCGGCGCAACGCTGGTTCGCCGAGGAAACACCAGCGCAGCAGCCTCTCGCCGTTGCCGCCGAATAACGCATACTCAAAGGAAGACCGCCCGTGTCACACACGCTCTACCCGCTGAACAAACAACGCCTGCAACGTTCCGAACTCGCCGTGCCCGCGTCGAACCCGACGATGATCGACAAGGCCGCCGACGGAGCCGCCGACTACGTCTTTCTCGATCTCGAGGACGCGGTCGCCCCGCCGGAAAAAGAGCAGGCGCGCCGCAATGCCATCCAGGCGCTCAACGATATCGACTGGGCCGCCCGGGGCAAAACCGTTTCAGTCCGGATCAACGGGCTCGACACCCACTACATGTACCGCGACGTCGTCGATGTGATGGAACAGGCCGGTGACCGGGTTCACACCCTGCTGGTGCCAAAGGTCGGGGTGCCGGCCGATCTCTACATGGTCGATGCGATGGTCAACCAGATCGAACAGGGCCGTGGCCTGCGCACGCGGGTCGGCCTTGAAGCGCTGATCGAAACGGCGCTCGGCATGGCCAATGTGGAAGCGATTGCACAGTTCGGCGGGCGCCTTGAAGCCTTGCACTTCGGTGTTGCGGACTATGCCGCCTCGATGCGCGCCCGCACGGTCAACATCGGCGGTCTGAACCCGGACTACCCCGGCGACCAGTGGCACGCATCGATCACCCGCATGGTCATCGCCTGTCGCGCCTATGGGCTGCGGGCCATCGACGGACCCTTTGGCGATTTTTCCGATCCCGAGGGCTACCAGGACGGCGCGCGCCGGGCCGCTGCATTGGGCTGCGAGGGCAAATGGGCGATCCACCCCAGCCAGGTCGCGCTCGCCAACGAGGTGTTCAGCCCGCCGGAAACCGAGGTGTCCAAGGCCGAGCGTATCATCGAAGAGCTGAAGAAGGCCGAAGACGAGGGCCGCGGCGCGGCCTCGCTCGACGGCAAGATGATCGATGCCGCCTCGGAGAAAATGGCGCGCAACGTGATCGATGTCGCCCGCGCCATCGCCGAAAAAGTCTGAGACCGTATAAGGGGGGAATGCAGCATGGATATCCACGAACATCAGGCCAAGGAGATACTTGCCGGTTTCGGGGTTCCCGTGCCCCGCGGCGGGGTCGCCTATTCGCCCGAACAGGCAGGCTACCGCGCGCGCGAACTGGGTGGAGAGGCCTGGGTGGTCAAGGCGCAGATCCATTCCGGCGGGCGCGGCGAAGCTGGTGGTGTGAAACTCTGTAAGACCGAGGAAGAGGTGCGCGACTATGCCGCCACGCTCTTTGGCAAGCAGCTGGTGACCAAGCAGACAGGCCCCGCGGGCAAGGGCGTCTACCGCCTCTGGGTGGAAGAAGCCTCAGACATCCAGCAGGAGCTCTACCTGGGCTTCGTGCTCGACCGCAAATCAGAGCGGATCATGATTGTCGCCTCGACACATGGTGGCATGGAAATCGAGGATCTGGCCCATGAAGATCCCGACAGCCTACGCCGCATGATCGTCGATCCCGCGGTCGGGCTGGCCAACTATCAGGCGCGGGAACTGGCCTTTGCGCTGGGATTGTCCGGCGGACAGATCGCGCAGATGATCAACGTGCTGCAGGCCTGCTACCGTGCCTACCGGGATCTCGACGCGCTGATGGTCGAAATCAATCCGCTGGTGATCCGCGCCTCCGGGGACCTTGTCGCCCTGGATGCCAAGATGAGTTTCGACACCAACGCGCTCTACCGGCGGCCGGACGTCGCGGCCCTGCGCGATCCCAGCCAGGAAGACCCGCGCGAGGCGATGGCCGCCGATCACGGGCTGGCCTATGTCGGGCTCGACGGTGACATCGGATGCATCATCAACGGTGCCGGTCTCGCCATGGCGACGATGGACATGATCAAGCAATCGGGCGGTGAGCCTGCGAACTTCCTCGACATCGGCGGCGGGGCAAGCCCGGAGCGGGTCTGCACTGCCTTCCGCACCGTGCTGTCGGATCCGAATGTCGGCGTGATCCTCGTCAACATCTTTGCGGGCATCAACCGCTGCGACTGGATCGCAAACGGCGTGGTGCAGGCTTATCGCGAAGTCGGGCTGAACCTGCCCGTCGTTGTCCGCCTCGCGGGCACCAACATCGCCGCCGGACAGCAGATCCTTGAAAGCTCAGGGCTGCCGATCGTGGTGGCCGACACCCTGGCCGAGGCCGCGCAAGCCGCCGTCTCGCTGCGCCGCCAGACCGAAGCCGCCTGACCGGAGACCCCCAATGGCCATATTGATCACCGAAAACACACGCGTTCTGGTCCAGGGCATCTCGGGCCGCATCGGCCGGTTCCATACCGAGGAAATGATCGCACATCGCACGAATGTCGTGGCCGGTGTCACCCCGGGCAAAGGCGGCACCACCGTGCTGGACCGGCCCGTGTTCAACACCGTGCGCGAAGCGGTCGAGGCGACCGGGGCCGAGGCGAGCCTGATGTTCGTCCCGCCTCCCTTTGCCGCCGACGCCATGATGGAGGCCGCAGATGCCGGGATCCGCACCGCCGTCTGCGTGGCGGATGGCATTCCCGCGCAGGACATGATGCGGGTCAAACGGTTCCTCCGCCGGTATCCGCGCGCGCGCAAGATGCGTCTGATCGGCCCGAACTGCGCCGGGGTGATTTCCCCGGGGCGCGGCTTCATGGGGATCATGCCGCCGCATATCTACATCCCCGGGCGGGTCGGCATCGTTGGCCGCTCCGGCACCCTGGGATATGAGGCGGCAAGCCAGATGCAGGCTCTGGGCATCGGTGTCTCCACCTCCGTCGGCATCGGCGGCGATCCGATCAACGGGGCCTCCTTCCGGGATATCCTGGAGCTTTTCGAAGCCGACCCCGAGACCGACGCGGTGATGATGATCGGCGAGATCGGCGGCCCGCAGGAAGCGGAAGCCGCCGCCTTCGTGCGCGACCATATGAGCAAACCCGTCGTTGCGTATGTCGCCGGTCTCTCGGCGCCGAAAGGACGACAGATGGGGCACGCGGGTGCCATCATCTCGGCCTTCGGCGAGAGCGCGCAGGAAAAGGTCGAAATGCTCAATGCGGTGGGGATCACCGTTGCCCCGACGCCCTCGGCCATGGGTGCGACGGTGGCCGAGGTGCTCAACGGCAGCCGGGCGGCCTGAACCTCGGTAGTGCCTCAGGCCAACCTGCCCTTGTCCGCCAACGCGGGCGGTTCATGCACACGCCGCCACTCCGCATCATCCTGGCTGAACGCCGGTGCCGCCAGGCGCACGTAATCGCGCTGCCGCTCGATCTGCTGCGGCTCCAGCGCCGGGGTCAGCAGCATCCGCGCAAACCCGGCCATGGCCCTTAACCGGCGCGGCAGGCTTCGGCGCAAATCCGGCTGCGCCGCCACCCGGCGCGTGACAACAGCGGCGAAAGGCTCCGCATCCTGACCGCCGACGCGGCGCACATGATCCGTTGGCGCATTGATCGCAAAGGTGCCACGGCGGTACTCCTCCGCATAAAGCGCCAGCTGCGATGCAGCGGCTTCGGAAAAATTCGAGGGCGGCATCGCCCTCAGCGCCTTGAGCATCATCTTTTCCGATATGTTCCGGTAAGTGACACGCCGCCCCAGAGCCTGCCCCATCACCTTTGCAATCTCGTTTGGCGACATGAGCGCAGGTCCCGTGGGGCGATAGGTCTTGCCCGCATGCGTTCCCGGATCTGCCAGCGCGACAGCCGCCACACGCGCGATATCCTCGTTGGACGGCGGCGCGTTCTTGCGCACGTCCCCTGCCCCAAGCGGCATCGGGAAGAGGCCAAGATGCGCTGCCATCTCCAGAACCATCAGGTAGTTGTCTGCAAACCATCCAGGGATCACCGAAGTCACGGTCATGTCCCCCGACATGCGGATCAGAATGTCTCCCAGATATGTCTCCCGCGTGAAAAGAGACGGGTGATCGGCTGCCGAAAGCCACTGCCCGAGGGTCACGACATGCTCCAGCCGCGCCTCATAGGCCGCGGCGGTAAAAACCGCATTGAAATGCAGACCATTCGGGGCGGTGGGGGCGCATTGATATGCCCGTGTCATCCCCTGCATCGCCGCGCGCATGTCCGTCAGGGCATATTGATCGCCAACGAAAACCTCCGCCCCGGCCGCCTTCAGCCGGGCGCTGCGGTGATCTTCCTGGCGCACGAAAGCGCGGACGGCAAAGCCCATGTGCCGCAGCTGAAGCACGACCGGCAAGCCGGTCTTCCCCGCGGCGCTTGTGACCAGAATTCTTGGATCTGTTGACATCTCAATGCCTCCCTTTCACTAGTTACTAGCTGATCTAAAGTTATTACTTTATTTTTTAAAGTAACTTATACGTGAGGATAAGAATGGCGAAATCCCGATCCTACCGGCTGCTCTGCCCCATCGCCCGCGGGCTCGATGCGATTGGGGACCGCTGGACGCTGCTGATCCTGCGCGATCTGCACGCGGGACCGGCCCGGTTCACCGATCTGCAGACCGGGCTCACCGGCATCGCCGCCAACCTGCTGACCGACCGTCTTGCGAAACTGACGCAGGACGGGCTTATGACGAAATCGGACGGCCAGCACGGCGCAGCGCTCTACCAGCTGACAGACCGCGGCCGTCGCACCCGCGACATCCTCTTCGAACTTGCGCTTTTCGGCGGCGGCCAACCCGCACCCGAAGACCGGGTCAAACCCGGGAACCTGCGCACGGTGGCCACGACGCTTGGGGCCGCGGCGGCACGCACTGCCCTGCCGGACGTCGGGATCACAGCAGAACTTCGGGTCGACGGGGAAGCGATCTCGCTAACGGTCAGAGACGGTGCGGCAGAGGCAACCTATGGCTCCGCCACGCAACCGGATGTGGTGTTGGACACCAGCTATGATGCGCTCCTGAAAGTGTCCGAAGGCGAAATCACCTTGATGGATTTCGCGACTACACACAGCAGCATCCAAGTGAATACACCCGGAAAGGACCAGCAGTTCATGCAGGTGATGCAGCAGATCCTTGAACAGTTTCAACAGGTTTGACTGTCCGTTAGAGCTCGCGCCCGGCGCGCGCCTCCCCCCAGCGCAGCCGCAGCGTCGCCCCGATCCGCGACAGCAGCGCGGGCGGCAGGCGTGCCGGAGCGGGGGCGGCCTCCGCGCGGGCGAGGGCCTCTGATGCCACGCCGGTTGCCGCCTCCGCCGCCAGCAGCCCGGCAAGCGTGCCCTTGGCGGTGCCGAGGCCGTTCTGGCAGCAGGCCGACCACAGCCCCGACTCCAATTCACCGATAACCTGCACGTTGTTCAGGCTCAGACAAAGCCGCCCGCCCCAGCGATGGGCCATCCTGACCTCCTTCAGCATCGGGAAGCGTGCGGCAAAAGCGCGATCATGGCTGCGCGCCACATGATCGAGGCGTCTTGCGCCCACTTCCATGCTCGGGTCAAAGGTGAAGCGGTTGCGTATCACGATGCGATCCCCGCCGGTGCCTGAAATCCGCCGGACAGTCGTTCCCAACGGATCGGCTGGCGTCAGCCCCCAGACCGCCGCCCCGCCCAGCCGCGCCACCTGCGCGGCGCTCAACCGCTCCGTCATCGATGCGTAGGTGAAGACATGCATGAGGCGACCGGCCATGTGCCCGAAACTCTGCAGATGCCCGTTGACCGCCAGAATGACCTGTGGCGCCGTCACCCGACCCTTGGGCGTTTCAGCCACCCAATCGCCATTACGCGTGAGCGAAATGACGGGGCTTTCCTCGTGGATCGGCACCCGGTTGGAGATCAGCCCCTGCGCCACGCCGCGCACGAAAAGCGCGGGCTGGATCATCGCGGCACCGGGGGTGAAAAGGCCGCTTTGATAGTATGTGGTCCCGGTCAGCGCCCGCATTCGAGCCGCATCCAGCATGTCGTGTGCTTCACCCATCGCGGTCAGATGCCGGGCATAGTCGAGGTTGTGCCGGTGCCCCTTGTCCGTGGCCGCGCCATTGATCTTGCCCGTTTGACTGAACGCCTCGGCGCTCAGCCCGAACTCCCGCGCCATCTCTGCGGCAAAACCGATCCCGCGCCGGTTGTCCGCGGTCTGCGCCGCATCGGTGTCCAGCGCGCCGCCGTAGTTGTCCGACGCAAGATCATGCGGCAGATCGATCATGAAGCCGGAATTGCGCCCCGCAGGCCCGGCCCCGACGCGGCTTGCTTCCAATACCACAATCCGGTCGTCGGGACGTAACTGCGCCAGCCGTCGCGCTGCCGCCAGCCCGGCAAACCCGGCACCGATGATCAGCCAGTCGGCCGTTTTCTGCTCTTCGAGCGGGGTTGCGGGTGCGGCTTCGGGCAGCAGGCAATTCCATCCGGCCGGGCCGGGATCGCGGGGCAGACGGGTGACCTTCATGCCGCCCTCAAAAAGTCTGGTTCAGCGCGTCTGCCGCCGGAATTTCGCGCTCCCGGCGGGCGATGTATTCCTGCAGGGCGTCGTCCGCCGCCACCTCCAGCTTTGGTTCCTCATAACTGATGAGTAGATCCCGCGCCCGGGTCAGCGCCCGCTCGGTGATCTCGACACTGCCCTCCGCCTGCCATTGCTCGATGGAGTTGTTGTCGAACATCTCGGGCATGAAAAACGCCCTCTGGAAGTTCTCCAGCGTATGCGGGTGACCTAGATAATGACCGCCCGGTCCGATGTCACCCACCGCCCGGAGAGCCTCGTCGAAATCGTCCCAGTTGACGCCCTGCGCCATGCGATAGCCCATTGCGCACATCTCGGCGTCGACGACGAACTTGGCCATGGAGCAGTGCATGCGCGCCTCGTTCCTGCCCGCTGAGTGCCAGATGTAGTTGGCCCCCGCCATCAACACCGCATTGAGTGTCATCGCACTTTCATAGCCCGCCTGCGCATCGAAGGTCTTGGCGCCACCCAGCGTGTTCGACGTGCGCCAGGGCACGCCATAGAACCGCGCCATCTGACCGATCATGAAGTTCATCAGCGAAATCTCGGGCGTGCCCGCCATCGGCGCGCCGGATTTCATGCTGACCGTGCTGAGGTAGTGCCCGTAGATTGCGGGGGCGCCCTTTCGGATCACCTGCGTGTAGGCCAGCGCGCTCAGCGCCTCGGCGTTGAGCTGCGCCACCGTCGGCGCAACGGAGGCCGGCGTATTCGCCCCACCGAGCACGAAGGGCGAGCAGAGCACCGGCTGGTTGCGCCGGCAAAAGGCGCGCATCGCGCCCAGCATCGTCTCATCCCAGACCAGCGGCGAATTGCCGTTGCAATTGCCGGTGACAACCGGGTGGCTGTCGATGAATGCCTCGCCGAAGAGGATCGCGCACATCTCGATGACATCTTCCGCATTCTTCGGGCTGGTGGTCATGCCCATGAACGTCTTGTCCGAATGCTTCATCGAGGAATAGGTGATGCGCAGATGGCGCTGGCTGATCGGGTGATCATAAGGTTCCACGATGTGATGCGCCGAGGAATGAATGCTCGGCAGCATGTGGCTCAGCTT
>ERZ1740065.50-NODE-50-length-50662-cov-16.082775_pt1 | contig 50662 bp, 45 predicted proteins | sample MGYA00581738_ERZ1740065 | MGnify/ENA primary metagenome ERZ1740065 (study PRJEB43018, sample SAMN04849749) | marine metagenome | isolation source: floating plastic debris | place: Pacific Ocean | collected 2008-09-01 | study: EMG produced TPA metagenomics assembly...
GGATGGCTCCTCAGGACCAGCCCCACGAGAAGTTTGTATTCCCCGAAGAGGTACTACCTCGCGGTAATGCACTCTAGGACCTAGTTAGCTAGTGAAAAGGCCCCGCTTCCCTGAGGCGGGGCCTTTTTTTGTTAACTATTCGTCACTAAAGCCTCGAACTAGAAACCTATGCTATAGTGCGATCAGCACAAAGTGCTCCTGGTACTAAAACCGTTTAGGGATAAGGAGGTGATGCCCATGAGTGACAGTAGTTGTATACGCGTGGGTCTTCAGGTTGATGTAAGCCGGCTGTGTGCCGGGGCTGTTCTTTAGAAACAGCTTCATTCTTTTGAAACTGACACGCTAGAGTTCCTTCCGGCAGTCTGGTTTCAACCTAAGACCCCACTAGACCGCTCCTATCTCTGAAGTTGCCTAGGCGCTTCCTCGATAGGAGCGGATAGTTTTTAAAAGAGGGTATTGATGATTAATCAATTTCTTTATTAAGAATGTCTGGTCTCCTTTCTCCTGACGAAGTTCAGTCACAACTCACTGCATTGCCTGACTGGATACTTGAAGGCAAAATCATTCGGACCACTCTCAGCTTTAAAGGTTTTATAGAAGCCATAGAGTTTGTCAATCAGGTTGTAGCGCCTGCCGAAGCAGCAGGGCATCACCCTGATTTATCCATTTCTTATAATAAGGTCACCATTAGTCTGACCACCCACGACGCGGGAGGGTTGACTCAGAAAGACTTTGCCATGGCAAAAACGCTGTCAGCGTTGTCATAACTCTCCTTCGGTATTGAGAGTCTAATCAACTGTATACCAACTCAAGATTTTTACTCAGGAGGTCCTCCCTTAATACATAGGGGAGGACCTTCTGAGTATCTGAGACAAGGTCGCACTTGAAGACGTGACAATCAACCCAAACCCAATGCCCTAAGTTCCTGTCATCAGTCGACTCAACATAACAGGCACGTAAATATAGTGTTGGTCACATTGACCAGGACAACGCATAGGGCTGAGAAGCATTAAGTTCGTTAATTTGCTCCGCCACCGTCCTACACCACGATCTGCTCCTAATAGAAATCAAAACCCAAGCAGGTTACCTAACAACATTTTTCCTAACTCCCGTCATTGGTCAATCGCTCAATGTGATTGGTCAAAATTTCCTATGCCTTGAAAAGGGTTTATCTAAACCTCAAAAAATGAATGACTGTTTTTTATTAAAAAAAAACTCCTATTCAAAGCCTCAAAGAGGGTTTCAACCAGCTAGATAATTCATAAATTGTCCTCAACACGTATCCATCAAAGATTCACTCAGACAAAAAAAGTAAAAAACTCACTAATAGAAACGTAATTTTCCATACCAATTAAACACACATAAAATGGGCCCTTAGATTATGCAAAATATGCATAAAATTCATTTAATAATTAGATTTTGCTCAAAGAAAAGCAGATTTTTGTATTGAATAAGTGAACATAGTATGCAGTCAAAACTATTCAATTTTTACATGAAACACATGAATAAAAGTAATTTCTCTTTGAAAAGAGTATTCATTTGAACACATTAAAATTGCATTAAATGCAGGTTAAATTTTTCTGAGAATTCTGTATAAAAACGTACTGAAACTGGCTAAAATTCCCTGCTAGCTTTTACTCAAGAGATTTAAATTAGTAGCAATTCTTTCTAAAGAATTGCCATTGGTCTCGTTAATTAGGTGTGAGAAATAACAAAAAATGGGTAATGCTTGGAAGGCCTTAATGGCTGGCCCACTGTTCTTAGGTGCGGTTTTTTCTAGTTCTAATATTGCTGCAGAGGCTGCTGAAACTGTCAGTGTTGATGCCCTAAGCAACTCTGAGTCAATCCAACTGGCTCAGGTTACTAGCGTTTCTGAGTTATCTGACGTTCTACCGTCTGACTGGGCTTACACTGCACTGCAGCGGCTGGTTGAGGAGTACGGATGTCTCGAGGGGTATCCTGACCGTTCCTACCGTGGCAACCGCGCTATGACTCGTTATGAGTTTGCTGCTGGTTTAAATGCTTGTTTGGATGTGATTGTTCAGCTCATTGGTGGTGGTGACGACCTTGACACTATCCGTCGCTTGCAAGAAGAGTTTGCTGCTGAACTTGCTACTATCCGTGGTCGCGTTGACACCCTAGAAGCTGATGTTGCTGAGCTAGAAGCTAACCAGTTCTCTACAACGACCAAGCTGAAAGGGCAGTTGGACGCTCACTTGGTTGTTCCTTTTGATGGTCCTGACGATGAGGACGAGGTTACTTTCCAATATCGTACTCGTTTGAACTTAGATACTAGTTTCACTGGTGAAGACCGTTTGCGTACTCGTCTTCAGTTTGGTGACAATTCTGGCGCTCTTAGTGGCGCTCCCGGTGGTTTTGCTGCTGCTGGCGCTGCTGGTATCGACGACGTTAGAGTTGACGACATATACTACAGCTTCCCTATTGGTAGCCGTATCTCCGCTATTATTTCTGCCAATAGCACTGTTTCCGACGACTTTGTAACTAGCACTATCGTTCCTTTCGATGGTCCTGCTGTTGCTGACTACAGCGGCCCCATGTTCTATGACCAGCTCGCTATCGGCGGTGACTCTCTGGGGGTTGGTATCAACATTGCCTTCACTGACAATTTGATTCTTGACCTGGGTTATGCCACTGGCCGAGGTCAGGAGCCAGACAAGGGGATCTTCGACGAGTATGAGTACATTGCTCAGTTGAACTTCTTGAGCGATGGCCTGATCGACGCTGCTGTAACCTACATGGATGGTGAAGACGGCGACGGCAATGGCGCAGAAGAAATCATTGCTGGTTTGCTAAGCCTTGACTTCGGTGGCTTCGAAATCGGTGGTTACTTTGCTGACCAGGATGGCGATAGCAGCTTCATGGGTGGTGTAGCCGTATCTGACTTCTTGGGTACTGGTAATGCAGCTGGTGTCTACTATTCTGAGGACTTCGATGACGGTGAGACCGCTGAGGCTTATTACTCTATGAAGATCAATAAGTACTGGACTCTGACTCCTTCCGTAATCTACGGTGAGCCCGATGGCATGGATGACAGCCTATACGGTGTTATCCGTTCCAGATTCAATTTCTAAGATCTTTTCTTAGATATAGAGCATGGGTTCTAGCAATGAGTTAGAACCCATGCCCGATTTTTATCACCCATAGAAACACCCATAGATGATTGGCTTCTGCATAGAGAGTTAAGTGAATATTCGTCTGTTCTCTGTGCAGAACTTCATACCCTAGAAAATTCTGCATTCTAAAAGTTTTCTCTGAAAACCTATCCATTCAAACTAGGTCACCAGGTTAACTGTCACAATCCAGAGAAAAAATCTAACTTAATAGAAGAGCATGTTTGGTGGTAGCAGCTTGAACCAGGCTTAGTTAATTGGCCCATTTGGTCCAGTTAAGTTGGCAAATTTTTACTGGTTCTTCCTTAAAGGATCTGCTAGCATGTGACCTAAGAAGTGATTTCAAACGCGATTTGATGCGTGGTTTCACTTCTTTAACGTGTGTAATAGCCTGAATTTTTCAGTAATTGTGCTGAATTTCAGTCTAGTTTCTATGGTGTGAGGAAAATCAAAAATGTCTAATCTGTGGAAAGCCCTAGTGGCTAGTCCCATCGTTTTGGGGACTGTCCTATCCAGCACTGGCATCGCTGCCGAGACTGCTGAGACTGTAAGTGTTGATGCTCTAAGCAACTCCGATTCCATTCAGCTTGCTCAGGTTACTAGCGTTTCCGAGCTTTCTGATGTTCTGCCTTCTGACTGGGCTTACACAGCACTCCAGCGCCTTGTAGAAGAGTATGGCTGCCTTGAGGGCTACCCCGACCGTTCCTACCGTGGCAACCGCGCCATGACTCGTTATGAGTTTGCTGCTGGTTTGAACGCTTGTTTGGACGTAATCGTTCAGCTAATCGGTGGCGGTGACGACCTCGACACCATTCGTCGCTTGCAGGAAGAGTTTGCTGCTGAGCTTGCTACCATTCGTGGTCGCGTTGACACTCTAGAAGCTGATGTTGCTGAGCTAGAGGCTAACCAGTTCTCTACTACTACTAAGCTTAAGGGTCAGTTGGACGCTCACTTGGTAGTTCCTTTCGATGCTCCTAATGATGCTGATGAGCCTACCTTTGAGTATCGTGCTCGTTTGAACTTCGATACTAGCTTCACTGGTGAAGACCGTTTGCGTCTTCGTCTACAAGCTAGTGATCCCGGTGGTTCTCTAAGTGAAGTTGCTGGTGGTCTTGCTAGCCAGAGTGGTTCAGGTGCTGGTGGTCAAGACAACCTTCGTCTGGACGACGTTTACTACTCTTTCCCCATTGGTAGTCGGGTATCTGCAATTATTTCTGCAAACAGTACCAACTCTGACGATTTCGTTACCAGCACTATCGTTCCTTTCGATGGTCCTTCGGTAGCTGATGCTGGTGGTCCTTTCTTGTACGATAACTCTGGTGTTGATGGCGCTGGCGATTCGTTTGGAGCTGGTATAAATATTGCATTTACTGACAGCATCATCCTGGATGCCGGTTATGCAACCGCTAGAGGTCAAGATCCAGATAGAGGTATCTTCGACAACTATGAGTACATTGTTCAGTTGAACTACTTGAGCGATGGCTTGATTGACGCAGCTGTTACCTATATCAATGGCGAGAATGGTGATGGCAATGGCGTTGATGACATTATTGCTGGCCTATTGAGTCTGGACTTCGGTGGCTTCGAGGTTGCTGGTTTCTATGCTGACCAAGATGGTGACGAGAGCTGGCAGGCTGGTGTTGCAGTATCTGACTTCCTCGGAACTGGTAACGCTGCTGGTATCTACTACACCCAAAACTTCGATGATGACGAAGTTGCTGAAGCTTACTACTCCATGAAGATCAACAAGTACTGGACTCTGACTCCTGCTGTGATCTACGGTGAGCCCAACGGTGAAGATGATTCCATCTATGGTGCTGTTCGTTCCACTTTCAGCTTCTAAGTTTCATAACTTAGTGTCCTAATAAAAAAGGTCCTGCTCCGGCAGGGCCTTTTTTATTGACTAGCTGTTGTAATACCCAATTCGAATTCAGTAAGCTTGTTCAAAGTGAGTAACCCTGTAGGGATAAGCCCTTATAGTTGCCCTCCGATATCGGGAGCAGGCAACCAAGGTTTCGTATAATTTAAGGCAAGGATACCCGTGCTCTTAACTAACCTTGGCAGATGTCGTCACCTAAACTTGTCTTCTTATGGGTGGTCCAAAAGCTGTACATCTTGCGATGATAGAGCAAGGATCATCATATCCTCTCCATCGATTTGAACCAGCCAATAGCCAGTTTTAGAGCCATCCTGTAAGGTTTCTTGCGCTAAAACAACACCTGTTTTGCCAGCAGCATAGGCTGGATATAGAACTCGCACCCGATCCCCTATTTGCATAGTCTTTAATTAACAGAGCATATAGATGTCTGTACATTTAACGTCATAACAATATTTTTGGTCTTTTTCATAGGTCAATGGCGAGCCAGGTCAGTTGTTGTAATTTACGGATTCAGCGAGTCCATTGTTCTAACTAACCTGACCGATATTGGTGCAGCAAACATATTAAGGGGGCTGTTTAGCCACTAACCTCCTTTAAACAAACGTCACCGCTTGCCTAAGGATGGGATAGCTATGTGTCATCACTAGCTGCCGATTTAAGCTTTGACCGGTGTTTTCTCCAGTATTAGTTTTGATCGTCTAAACATTTCAGGAATGTCGACAGGATACTTACCTGTAAAGCAGGCAGAGCAGAATGTACTGGTATCTTGCTGGGTTGCTGCCAACATACCTTCCCAGCTTAGGTAAGCCAGAGAATCTACGCCGATGTGGTTTTCAATTTCTTTAACAGACTTGGTGGCTGCAATTAGCTGATCTTGGCTATCTGTATCAATGCCGTAAAAACAAGGATGGGTAACGGGGGGTGAGGAAATCCTCATGTGGACTTCGGTCGCTCCGGCATCGCGTAGGGCCTTTACGATTTTTCCACTGGTGGTGCCGCGCACAATGGAATCATCTACTAGCAAAATGCGTTTGCCTTGCAGGACATCCCGCAGCGGGTTGAGCTTAATGCGAATGCCTGCTTCGCGCATCATTTGGGTGGGTTGGATAAAGGTGCGGCCCACGTAGCGGTTTTTGATCAATCCTTCTGCATAGGGAATGCCTGATGTTTCGGCAAAGCCAATGGCGGCGGGAATACCCGAGTCAGGGACTGGCATGATTAAGTCCACATCCGTGGCTGACTCCTGGGCTAAAATATTGCCCAGACGCTTGCGATAGCTGTATAGGCTTTCCCCGTGATAAATGCTATCGGGTCGGGCAAAGTACACCATTTCAAAAATACACAGGCGACGCTCAGGCTCAGCCCACTGCACTGATTTGAGACCCGCTTCACTGATCCAAATCAGTTCGCCGGGGTGAACGTCACGAATATGGTGGGCATTGACAATATCTAGGCCACAGGTTTCAGAGGCTACTGCATACTGGCCGGGGCCATTGTGGGGGTCATCTCCGCCAAAGTAGCCTAGGACCAGGGGGCGAATGCCGTTGGGATCGCGAATGGCTAAGATGCCCTCGGGGGTGGCAATTGTTAGGCTAAAGGCTCCTTCACAGCGCTTGCACGCATCAATAGCTGCTTCAATCCAGTCTTTACCCTCGTTAACGGCGTCTGCCATAAATAGGGCAATGAGTTCGGTATCGGTGGTGGTGAGTAGGGTGTGATTGCGTTTCAGCAGCTCTTCGCGCAGCTTGTTAGCGTTGACCACATTGCCGTTGTGGGCCAGGGCCATTTTCCCAAGCCGGGTGGTTAAAACAGCTGGCTGGGCATTGGCTACGCGGCTCGAGCCCGTGGTTGAGTAGCGGGTATGTCCGATGGCCCACTGCCCAGGGAGACGCTGTAACACTTCTTCGTCAAAGACTTGAGACACTAGCCCCATATCTTTGTGAATGTGGATGTTGCCATGGTCAAAGGTGGCAATACCAGCGGATTCTTGGCCACGATGTTGCAACGCATAGAGGCCAAAATAGGCCAGCGTGGCGACATCGTCTCTGGGGGAAAAAACACCGAATACGCCACAGGCTTCTTCTGGCTTGTCAGGGTGAACAGTCACGGCAGAAGTGTGGGGAAAAGTCTTTTGGGGAAGAGGCATCGTGAGTCCACTTAGCGTTAATAACGGCAAAAAGAAGTGACTATGGAGTGGCTAATATCTATGGTCTGAAGACGCTAGCGGATTGATTAACCGGTAGAGACCTTAGAGAAGCTTAATATTTTCTTAATCAGTCCGATCCTAGCATCCGAAGCAGATGGCTAGACTATTGCTCCACCAGATTAATTAGAGTTGTTTAAGCAACTAGGGCTCTTTCTATAGCGTAACGCCACCTATCGGTCATGGTGGCAACGTCTAAATTGATTAGGGTCTCATGGGGGGATAGTTGCAGCGTTAGCGGACTGTCGGCGGTAACTGTGCCGATTACACTCCATGGGAGCTGGAGCTGGGTGCTGAGATAGTTTTCCCAAGCGGTTTTGTGGGTCGGTGCGATCGTGACAATAATGCGAGCACCGCCTTCGCCAAACAGGAGGGTGTCGTAGCGTTGAGCCTTGGCTGGCAGGGTGATGGTGGCTCCGAGGTTACCACCGATGGCGGACTCGGCTAGTGCGATCGCAACGCCTCCCTCAGCACAGTCATGGGCGGCCGTAATCCAACCCTGGCGGATGCCATAGCGACAAGCGGCCTGCACCGTTAACTCCAGATCAACATTGACCTTGGGAGGATGCCCTGCCACCTGACCATGAATAGCTTTCAAATATTCTGAGGCTCCCAGGGTCACCGTTCCATCAGCCCCGTCTCCTAAGGGCGTCCCCAGCAAATAAATCTGGTCGCCGGGATTTTGCCAGCTTTGACCACAAATTTTATCCAGATCGTCAATCACACCCACCATACCCACCACCGGAGTTGGATAGATCGGCTGGGGATTACCCTCGCTATCAACGGTCTCGTTATAGAGCGATACATTCCCGCCCGTAACCGGTGTATCAAACTTGCGACAACCATCGGCTAACCCGCGACAGGCCTCCGCCAATTGCCAGTAGCCCACCGGTTTTTCAGGACTACCAAAATTCAAATTGTCAGTCACTGCAATGGGCTCTGCCCCAACACAGCTGAGGTTGCGAGCGGCTTCTGCGACCGCCGCTAGCCCGCCTTCATAGGGATTGAGATACACATATCGGGGATTGCAGTCGGTGGTAGCCGCTACCCCAGAATGACTACTAGAGCCGTCATCCCCTTCTAGGGGACGCAGTCGTAAGATGGCCGCATCTGCCCCACCCGGCAGCATCACCGTATTGTTTTGCACCTGGTGATCATACTGCTGGTAGACCCACTGTTTAGATGCAATGGTGGGTGTACTTAGCAGCGCCAACATTACATCGTTCCACGACTGATCGTTAATACCGGCAGCCGAGCAGTCGGGTAGGCTAGCCTCCTGCCAGCCCCAGGCCGTTTGAGCATAGGCCGGGGGCTCAGCCAATACCTCTCGCTCATAAAGCGGTGTGTTATCCGCCAGGGCCGATGCTGGCACCTCTGCGGCTACTTCCCCCTGGAATAAAATCCGCACAATCGGTTCTTGAATGACCTCGCCCGCGACCACCGCATGTAATCCCCAGCGCTCAAAAATGTCGATTAGCTCCTGCTCACGACCCTTGTGCCCCACAAACAGCATGCGTTCCTGGGACTCTGAGAGCAGATACTCGTAGGGCACCATACCCGTTTCCCGCACGGGCACTTTGTCCAGGTCTAGCTCGATGCCAACACCGCCGTTGACCGCCATCTCAGACGTGGAACAGGTAATTCCTGCCGCCCCCATATCCTGAGCCGCGACCACAGCTCCGGTCTTAAAGGCTTCTAGACAGGCTTCCACAAGAGACTTTTCTAAAAACGGATCGCCCACCTGTACGGCTGGGCGATCGGCCTCCGACTCATCGGTCAGTTCGGCACTGGCAAAGCTGGCTCCCCCCATGCCGTCTCGCCCGGTGGTGGAACCGACATAGAGCACCGGATTCCCGATTCCCGCCGCTCCAGATTTGACAATTTCCTCGGTTTCCATCAGGCCAATGGCCATGGCATTTACCAACGGATTACCCGTATAGGCGGCGTCAAAATAGATTTCTCCACCCACTGTGGGCACTCCAAAGCAGTTGCCATAGTGGGAAATACCCGCCACGACCCCTGAGAAAATACGTCGCGTGTTGGGATCATCTAGGGTGCCAAACCGCAGGGCGTTTAGGGCCGCAATGGGGCGTGCTCCCATGGTAAAGATGTCGCGCAAAATACCCCCCACGCCCGTCGCCGCTCCTTGAAAAGGCTCTACCGCCGATGGATGGTTGTGGGATTCAATCTTAAATACCAGCCGCTGTCCATGCCCCACATCTACAACGCCAGCATTTTCCCCAGGTCCAACCAAAATTCGCGGCCCCTCGGTGGGAAACTGCTTGAGCAAAGGGCGAGAGTTCTTATAGCAGCAGTGCTCTGACCACATCACACCAAACATGCCCAGCTCAGCTCGATTGGGATGCCGTCCTAAGCGCTGAACAATTTCGTCATATTCGCCTGGTTTTAACCCCTCAGAAGAAATTTCCTCAGCAGAAAACGGAATCGGTGTAGGTGCAGTCGTAGACATTAATAGGGATGAGTGGCGGGGGTGGACAAGGCTTGATTTTAAACCCTCTCACCACGCATCACTCATCTTGTTCCAAAAAAAAACCGACAGAACTCCCGCGAGTTCTATCGGCTGGTTGTGTGTTCCCTGTAGATGACTCGGCTAGAGTTGAGTCATCCTTAGTATGCTGAATTTGCCAGGGGGTGAGAGCGATCCAAGTCATCGTTCACCTGTGATTCTGATCACATTTGATCACATTTTTCTTGATATGGATCACTGATGTCCAGAAAAGATGACATTGGCATATGGCCCTTATCCCATGGCTCCCAGGGTATTTTTCCAGGTGAGTTCTTTGCAGAGCACCTGTAATGCCCGCTTATCGTCCTCATTAAAGAGGTCTGAGTCCCCCAGCTCGGTGAGTACCTGCTGGGTCAGCTGATTGGCAAAGGTGCCACCGCAGTTGAGCAGATGCCCGTAGTACTTAAACTGAGGTTTGTTGTCAGCCCCCAGGTGAAACTGGTGGCGGCTCTGGGCATCCATGCAGTACACGGGAGTGTTTACAGGCACTACATTTCGCGGAATCCCATGTTGACCACAGGTTTGACCGTTTTGCTCGGTCAAGCTACCCACCAGAACAACGTTTAGTAGGGTTTTGGTCTCTTGAATGAGGTCAGGGGTATATAGCGGATCGGGGGTACTAGTGAGCTGAGGACCGCTGTTTAAAAACGCTGGGTTAAACAGCTGGGAGTTGTAGATAATGCCCACGGCCCAGTGTTGCTGATGGGTTTCTAGGGTGACAAACTGCCCAAAGCCATAATCGCTAGCAGTGGGCGGCGCGATCACATCCCTATCTGTATCTAGCTGGATCACATAGTCACAGTGGGAATTTGATTTTACGACTGCACCGAGTTTGCAGCCTTGACGACGTTGCTTAGGAGACACCATACCTAGTATGAACCTAGTACGAATACAAACACGACAGAGGGAGTACGATCAAATGTACTCCCTCTGTCGTGTTTTGCAACTAAATGTCTGGCTGATTTATGTGCCTAAACCATTCAAGTCGTGGCTAACTGGCCATCGCCTGAATAATGTAGTCAAAGTAGGGGGCCGCTTCGAGGGCCTGGGGCTCTGTCAGGAGTGCCAGGGAGGCGTCTTTGAGACACTCAATGGCGGCTACCATACCAGGAACAGGAACATCGAGGGCGTTGTACATTTCACGGACGCCCACCAGGCCAATATCTTCGATGGGGTCCTGGTTGCCAGCGATAATGCCGTAGGTAATCAGACGTAGATACCAGCCATAGTCGCGTAGGCAGAGGGCTCTTTCCTTTTGGCCGTAGGCATTCCCACCCGGGGCAATAAAATCAGGGCGACGACGCCACAAAGCCTTACTGGCCTGATCTACAATCTTTTTCTCATTTTCGGCCAGGGTTTGGGCAATGCCTAGGCGCTGGGGACCGGTCTGTAAATAGTCTTTGATACCTTTAAGCTCGCCGCTGGTAGGATAGCGCAGCTCATCATCTGCATTGAGGATTACTTGGCTAACGACAGACATAGCTTAGTGAATTCGGTGACTCGTATTTGCTTTAGTGTAACGACTCTAGGGCACCCAAGGAAAGGATAACTTTGCCCTGCTCAAATATTTTTATCCCTTGAATAATAACGGTTCATGGCTCTTTGTCTGAGAGGTATGTTAAGAGAGTTTACAAAGCAGCTGTACTGTTGATGGCTATCAAGGACTCTCAGCTATTGCCATATGGCCAATGACGGATGTACGCCTCTAGATGGGTGTCTCCAAAGGATAAGGAGAGGCTACGCCGACGGTGAGTCACGGTAGCTGTTGTAATTTAAGGCTTTCAGGGATATCCGTTGTCCTAGTTCACCTGACGGATGCAACGGGACAGATGCAATAGAATTAAACCTCGTCTCGGTCTAGAGCAGCACTATGACTTCACTCGTAAACGCTCCCAGCTGGCAGCAGGGACAGGTGATTGACCTGACAATTGACGACCTGAGCAACAGTGGAGATGGGGTAGGGCGTTGGCAAGAGCGAGTCGTGTTTGTGCCCAACACGGTTCCTGGGGATACACTTCAGGTTCGACTGACGCGGATAAAGCCCACCTACGGCTATGGCAAGTGGCTGACCATGATCGAGCCCTCACCTCACCGGGTACGGCCAGCCTGCATTGTGGCGGACAAGTGTGGTGGGTGTCAGTGGCAAGCGGTGGACTATGACTATCAGCTACAGGCTAAGGAAAACCAGGTGCAGTCGGCGCTAATGCGCCTGGGTGGGTTTGAAACAGTTCCCATGGTGCCAATATTGGCGGCCCCCCAGCCGTTGGGCTATCGCAATAAGGCCACCTACCCTCTGGCGCGAGGGCAGGAGGGGGGAGTTAAGGCCGGCTATTACCGGCAGGGGACCCACCAAATTGTGAATTTAAATCGGTGTCCTATTCAAAACGAAGTCCTAAATCCTCTGCTTGTGGATGCTAAGGCGGTGATTCAGGAAAAGGGCTGGAGCTTATATAACGAGAAGAAACATCAGGGGCGTTTGAGACACCTGGCGCTACGGGTTGGTCACAACACGGGGCAGACTTTGCTGACTTTGGTTACGACGGGCTATTTGCCTGAGGTCAAAGAACAGGCGGAACGATGGCTGTCGGAGCATGTTGATTTGGTCGGGGTGTGTGTCAATGTCAACTCGAAGCAGACTAATGCGATCTTTGGGGATGAAACTCGCTGTCTGGCGGGGCAGCCCTACCTAGAGGAGATATTTTTGGATCTGCGGTTGCGGATTCAGCCCACCACATTCTTTCAGGTCAATACGGCCCAGGCGGAGGCATTGGTCCAACTTGTGTTGGATAGGCTGAATCTACAGGGCCATGAAACGGTGATTGATGCCTATTGTGGTATTGGCACCCTGTCCTTACCGTTGGCCCGCCATGCGGCCCGCTGTCTGGGCATTGAATCTCAGGGAGAAGCGGTGGCCCAGGCTAGGCAAAATGCTGCATTGAATGGGTTACAGAATACGGAATTTTTTGTAGGGGCGGTGGAGGATTTGCTGCTGGAAATTGCGACGCAGCGGTCTGTGGATGTGGTGGTTTTAGACCCGCCTCGGAAGGGATGCGATCGCAACGTTCTAGATGCCCTAGTCCACATAAACCCGGCCCGCATTGTTTACATGAGCTGCAACCCCGCCACCCTAGCTCGAGACCTAAAAGTATTGTGCAGCCAGGGGTACGGGCTCAAAAGGGTCCAGCCCGCCGATTTCTTTCCCCAAACCGCCCACGTAGAATGTGTGGCTTTTTTGGAACAGGCTATTGTTTGATAGTCTGGCGCTGATGAGTAAGCGAGGCATCCATGAAATTTAGCGACATAGTGCAGCAGCTAGGGATTGCTGAGGTATCGAGCCTCGATTCTCAGCCCGATCTAAACCCCGATATCGTCGGTGTGAGCGCAATTCAAGACTCCCGGCCTGACACTATTAGCTATGTTGAGGGCAAAAAGTTTGCGCCCTACCTTGAGCAAACCTCGAACGCGGCGCTGATTTTGCCGGTAGATGAAGGGTTGCAGACCCAGGCGACTGAGCAGGGCATAGCCTGGGTCAGTACGCGGGAGCCAAGATTGGGATTTTCCCGTGCGATCGCACTTTTCTACCAACCCTTTCACCGACCAGCGGGCATCCACCCCAGCGCCGTCATTGACCCCACAGCTACCATCGGCGACAACGTTGCCATTGGTCCCTATGCCGTTATCCAAGCTAAAGCCACCATCGGCGATAACGTCTGTATTCATCCCCAGGTGGTGGTTTACCCTGAGGCCCAAGTGGGGCACCACACCACGCTCCACGCCAGCTGTGTCATCCATGAGCGTGCCCAAGTGGGAGCCCACTGTGTGATTCATGCCGGAGCCGTCATCGGCTCCGAAGGATTTGGCTTTGTTCCCACCGCCCAAGGCTGGGAAAAAATGCACCAGTCGGGCATCGTCGTGCTCGAAGACCACGTGGAAGTAGGCTGTAACGCCGCCGTGGATCGGCCTGCAGTGGGAGAAACCCGTATCGGGCGCAACAGCAAGCTAGATAACCTGGTGCATGTGGCCCACAACTGTCAGCTAGCTGACAACTGCGTCCTGGCGGCCCAGGTAGGCTTAGCAGGGGGGGTCGAGCTAGACTCTCTCGTCGTGTTAGGGGGCCAGGTGGGGGTGGCGAACAATGCCAAGATTGGCAAAGGGGCTCAAGCTGGCTCTAAAGCCGGTCTGCACAGCAATGTACCTGCTGGAAGCGTCATGATGGGGAGCCCAGCCAGTCCGTATCGCACCTATCTAAAATCGTCAGCCATCTACAATCGATTGCCTGAAATGCACCGCACCCTTAAGCAGCTGCAAAAACAGGTAAGTCAGTTAGAACAGCAGCTGACCCAATCTGAAAGCTGATTTGTAGGTCTTATTACGGCTGGTAGTTCAGTCTGTGATGCAGGGCTGCCATATCCCAAAAATCTATGCCATCAGACTCCAAAGAGGCTGTGGGGCAACAGATGTGTCGTCTTTTTGTAGGACAAAAAGACGCAAACGCTACGGCAGCGGTCTTCACTGAGTTTTAAAGTAAGCCCCAACACCTGCCGTAGACCCCCATGGGTCAAAAAAAATGATCGCCATAGCCTCATTTCGTTTGCTCTACTGCGCTCAGGAAATGCTTAAATTAGTCTAAAGATTCAGTTTAGGATTGATGACATAGTGATCGGAGCTATCTGTGCTTAGAGCTTTTCTCTGGCAGCGATTCAGCAACTGATCCGAGTAATCTCTTCAGTTTTTTTGCCACTGAAGTCATAGACCATTCACGTCAATCTAGTAGTCGGTCGTATTTCCTTTTTTTGCCCCGCGCTGGGGCACCAGTGTCTGAATACGAGGCCTACGTATCATTTTTCACCCACTGTCCCATTCAAAGGTTTCGGCCTTACGCACTAATAGCGATTCTCAATAAGAAGCTCACTTTTCCATCAACAAAGGTTGCCCTATGTCTCTCGGATATCTTGCTCTGGTTCTCCACGCTCACCTGCCCTTTGTCCGGCACCCAGAGAGTGACTTTGTCCTAGAAGAAGAGTGGCTGTTTGAGGCAATTACTGAAACCTACATTCCGCTACTGACCATGTTCGATGGTCTAAAGCGGGATGGCATTGATTTCAAAATGACCATGAGCATGACACCTCCCCTGGTGTCCATGCTAAAAGATCCGCTGCTGCAAGAACGCTACGACGAACATCTAACCAATCTTGAAGAGCTGACCGAGCGGGAAATTGAACGCAATGAGCATAACGGTCATGTCAAGTATCTGGCCGAGTATTACGCCAACGAGTTTAATCACACTCGTCAGGTGTGGGAAGACCTTAAGGGGGACCTGGTTTCTGGCTTTAAGCAGTATGTCGATAGCAATAATCTAGACATCATCACCTGCGGCGCTACCCACGGCTATCTGCCGCTGATGAAAATGTACCCTGAGGCCGTATGGGCCCAGCTAAAGGTGGCGGTGGAAAGCCACGAAGAAAACTTTGGCCGTGCGCCTACGGGGATTTGGCTACCGGAATGTGCCTACTACGAAGGTCTAGAACGGATGGTGGCCGATGTGGGCCTGCGGTATTTTCTCACCGATGGCCATGGCATTCTCTATGCCCGCCCGCGTCCAAGATTTGGCGCCTATGCACCGATCTACACTGAAACCGGTGCGGCGGCATTTGGTCGTGACCACGAGTCCTCCCAACAGGTGTGGTCCTCTAAAGTCGGTTATCCAGGGGCTTCAGAATATCGCGAGTTTTATCGTGACTTGGGTTGGGATGCGGACTATGAGTACATCAAGCCCTACGTCATGCCCAACGGTCAGCGGAAGAATGTAGGCATCAAATACCACAAAATTACGGGCAAAAATTTGGGTCTATCCGATAAAGACTGGTATGACCCCTACTGGGCCAGAGAAAAGGCCGCGGAGCACGCGGGTAACTTCATGCACAACCGCGGTCAGCAAATTGCTGGACTCCATGGCATGATGCAGCGTAAGCCCATTGTGGTTTCTCCTTATGACGCTGAACTCTTTGGCCACTGGTGGTACGAGGGGCCTTGGTTTATTGACTACCTTTTCCGTAAGACTTGGTTTGATCAAGATACCTACGAAATGACCCACCTGGCGGATTATCTGCGGGAAAACCCCACCCAGCAGGTCTGTCGGCCGTCCCAGTCTAGCTGGGGCTACAAGGGCTTCCACGAATATTGGCTCAATGAGACCAATGCCTGGATTTACCCGCACCTGCACAAAGCAGCGGAACGCATGATCGAGCTAGCCCGCCGTGAACCAGCCGATGAGCTAGAGTGGCGAGCCCTTAACCAGGCTGCGCGAGAACTGCTACTGGCGCAATCGTCTGACTGGGCGTTTATTATGAGGACGGGCACCATGGTGCCGTACGCAGTGCGCCGCACGCGCTCTCACCTATTGCGATTCGACAAGCTGCGTGAGGATATTACGGCTGGCAAGATCGACTCTGGCTGGCTGGAAAAGGTAGAAAAGATTGATAACATTTTCCCAAATGTTAATTACCGGGTGTATCGCCCGTTATAGGGAGAGCGCATTCTCTACGATTGTTATCAGTTAGTCGAGAATGCCCGCCCATAAAAAGCGCCGCTGAACCCAGCGGCGCTTTGTTGTCTCTACTGTCTTTTAATACGAAATCCTGGCTGATAGTGCCCGGTATCGAAGGGCATTCACAAGGGAGTGCCCCTACAGGGTTGTCTATTTTTAATCGGGTTTACTGAATTTGGATTTGGTATAAGCTCTGTCAAATTAAGCGGCTTGGGCGGGTTCAAACTTGTGGGCATAGTCCTTGAGCAGATCATTCATCTGACCTAAGAATCCATCGCTGGAGCGCTTAATGCTTTCACGATCGGGGAAGAAGTCAGGGCGATTTAGGCTGTTGGAAATGGCATCTTTAACCTGATCGGCAATCAGCTCAGACAGTTCTTCGTGGGCCTTATCCCGTTGATACGCAGCTCCTTCTTCGGTGGTGGCATAGAGAGGGGGGAGACGGTTGAGGGCATAGGCGGCGATATCGCCCAGATCGAGGCTACAGTCATTACTCGCTTCAATCTCCGCGACACGGGCAATGGCTTCAGTTAGCACTAACTCTTCCATTACATTGATAAATTGCTTACGCGGAACGGCAACAACTTCGCCAGTCAGGAGTGAGCCCATGAGTCGATCAAGGGCCATATATTCCTCAATAGAAAGCTCCGATGCTGTGTCGCAGATACGACCAACTTCTGCTTCCATTGCCGGGGTTAGGTAACCATCCTGCAATGCTTGTTCAACGATTTTTTCAATACTGCTCATCCTGTCAAATGGCTCCGTTGCATATCTCTGTAAACAGTTTTAGATGTTGCTGATTGCTTAGAATGAAATGCTGGCTAACGTTCTTAAAAATAATGAATATGCCTTTAAAGATGCATTATCCAATACTAGGAAGATAGCTTTTATAGCATTAGCTCCATTGTCTTGGAAAAGGATATTTCCAGAAGCCATAGGTCATAGCAACAATGGATGATGCAACTGTCCTAATTGACTAGGAAAATTGCTGTATCAGCGACTCGCAACCCTTGTTTAACCCTGGAAATGTCTCCAAGGATTGTGTTGGTGTTATTGTTCCCGGAGGTGACGAAGCAAACACATTAACTGCATAAAAGTACGAGAGACTCATCGATTAATGTTAATGGGTTAAGGCGAAATTACGGATTTAAAAAAGTTGTAAAAAGATTAGTTGTTACTAGAACCTTCTCTTGTTTATCTAAGTGGTGTAAGTAATGCGGATATTCTTTCTTTTGGTTGATGCCAAGAGCTTGGGTATTAAGAGTTTTTATAGCTAAAAAATAGATGACTTATATATAGGAAACTTGGTTTTTTCCAGTTGCTCTAAATGGGGTGAGAAATATATTTTTGAAATAAAAATAACCATAAAAAACGAAGCCTTTTGTTGAGAAAAAGGCTTCGTTTAACAACGATTTGGTGTTAGTTTGCGACTTTTACATAGGCTATGGCTGTGCGCATGGTAATTACAGTTTGGCCATCCACACTCAGGCAAATTGCGTGGGCATCCTGCCATACAATGATGCCGTTGAAGACATCGCCAGTCAGTAGTTTGAGTTCGACGGCGTTTTGTTCGCGGAGCAGGATTTGTATTTGGCGAACGCTGGGTAAACCGGTATCAAATTCGGTAGCCATGGCAGTTATGGATAAACGTGGATGAAACAGTAATAACGTACCCGGTCTATACTACTTCCGGTACACCGTTCATGCACTCTCCTTTACGCCATGGGTTTGCCTTTTAGTAAGTATCATGGGCTCGGTAACGATTTTATTTTGATAGATAATCGGCATCGGTCATCGCCGCTGTTGACCCCTGAGCAAGCGGTGGAACTGTGCGATCGCAACCAGGGTATCGGTGCCGACGGTGTAATTTTTGCGTTACCGGGTGAGTCAGGTACGGACTACACCATGCGCATTTTTAACTCCGACGGCTCAGAACCGGAGATGTGCGGCAACGGTATTCGCTGTCTGGCGAAATATTTAGAGGCGCTGGAAGCCGAGACCGGCAAGCCTCCAACCGCCCCCCACAGCTATACAATTCACACCTTGGCAGGACCGATTGTGCCCACGCTACAGCCCGACGGTCAGATCACCGTCGACATGGGTGAGCCCCATCTGCTGGCGGGGAATATTCCCACTACCCTGGTCCCAGCTGACCAAAAAGTTATTGATCATCCCCTGACGGTGGCAGGCAAGGCCTACCCCGTTACCTGCGTCAGCATGGGTAACCCCCACTGCATCACCGTTGTAGATGATATTTCTGCTGTGCCCCTGGCCGATATTGGACCGCTATTTGAAACCCATTCGGTGTTTCCCCAGCGCATTAATGCCGAATTTATCCAAATCGTGCGGCCTGACCATCTCAAAATGCTGGTGTGGGAACGGGGGGCCGGACCCACACTGGCCTGTGGTACGGGGGCCTGTGCGGCCTTTGTGGCTGCCGTGTTAACTGGGCATTGTGGTGGTGAAGCGGCAGCTCGCCAAGCCACGGTTGAATTACCCGGTGGCCCTCTCCAAATCGAATGGTCCATAGCCGACAACCATATATATATGACCGGTCCTGCTGTTCTGGTATTTTCAGGTGAAACTTTTTTGTGAATAATCCTAATAATATTGCCCTGACCAATGACGATGGCATTGATGCTCCGGGTATTCAAGCCCTATATCAGGCGGTTGATGTCGCTGTTGGCGGCTCCTCTATCGGGATTGTCGCCCCTAACCAGCATCTGTCAGGCTGCAGCCACCAAATCAATCGCGGTGGTGCTATCTCCGTCGAGCAGAGAGCTAAACAGCGATATGCCATTGGTGGTACCCCTGCTGACTGTGCTCGAGTGGCCCATCATCTCTACCCTCAATTGGGCTGGTTGCTATCGGGCATTAACGATGGTGGCAATCTCGGTGCCGATATCTACGTGTCTGGTACTGTGGCGGCGGCGCGCGAAGCGACGCTCCTTCGTATTCCAGCCATTGCCATTTCCCACTACAAGTCGAGAAATGCTTCCATTGATTGGGATTTAGCCTCTCGACGCGTAGTCCGCGTGCTGAAAGTGTTGATGGAGCGTTCTTTAAAGCCGGGGCAGTTCTGGAACGTCAACCTACCTTCCATACCGGCGTCTGCTCCTGATCCAGACATTATTTTTTGTCCCGTATGTACCCAGCCCCTGCCCACAGCGTCTAACTTGGACGGGGGGCAGTTTCGCTACATCGGCACCTATCAAGATCGTCCTCGCGACTCCGGTGCTGACGTGGATGTTTGCTTTGCAGGCAATATCAGCATCAGCCAAATTTCCCTGTGGTGAGACAGGTGAGACACTATGATTGCATTGGCAAGATGCTAGTACGTAGCGTTTCGCTCGAATCAAGTCATTCTTTAATTCTGCAACGGTGAAATCCGTAGGTATAGAATGTATTTTCTGTAGAATGATTTCCCAATTGCAGAAGTTCCTAAGGTTTAGGCAACGCGCCCATGGAGAAATTTAGTAATGGTCTGACGCTCTTCTTTAGCCTGTTGGTGGAGGCCATTCCCTTTTTATTGATTGGTGTAGCGTTTTCCAGTCTGCTACTGTTCTTTGTCGACGAACGCACCCTGATTAAGTTTTTACCTAAGACTCCGCTGCTGGGAGCTGTGGCCGGCAGCCTGATGGGGGTGTTTTTTCCGGTTTGTGAATGTGGCAACGTGCCTGTTGCCAGGCGATTGATTGTGCAAGGGGCGCCCACGTCAGTATCAATCGGTTTTTTATTAGCGGCTCCGACTATTAACCCAGTGGTGTTTTGGGCCACCTGGGTCGCCTTTCGCGATCAGCCTGAAATTGTATTTCTCAGGGTGGGATTTACCTTGCTGATTGCCGTAACCATTGCCTGGGTCTTTAGCCATCAGCCCGACATGCGACCCCTGCTACAACCTGCAGTGGCCCGGCAAATGCCTAAATTGCGAGCGTCTGCCCCCGTCAATCCGCTGCTGCGCTCGGGGACGTTTCTGCTGCAGACGGATGGGACCACCCTTAAGATGGACGACCCGGCGGTCCAATCTTTAATCGCCAGTGTTCCGGCTAAATCGATGGCGGTGAAGCTACAGCTCGCCATCGACAACATGGTTCAAGAGCTGAAGGAGCTAGGGGCCGTGTTGGTCATGGGCAGTGCCATTGCCGCCTTTGTCCAAGTGGCCGCACCCAGGGAATGGATTTTGGCCCTGGGACAAAACTTTGTTACATCAATTTTGGCTATGCTGCTGCTGGCGGCAGTGGTCTCTATTTGTTCTACCGTTGACTCATTTTTTGCCCTATCGTTTGCGGCCACATTTACCACCGGAGCCCAGCTAGCGTTTTTAGTGTTTGGGCCGATGATTGACCTCAAAAATATTGGTTTATTGTTAACGCTGTTTAAGCCGAGGGCGATCTTTTACATTTTTGTTTTGGCGGCCCAGCTCTGTTTTATTTTGACCCTATTTATGAACTTCTATGTCAGCTAAACGGTCTCGCAAACCTGCTTCTCCCGCCAGAAAGCCCAAGGCCCGAACGGCTTGGTACCGTGGGTCTAAGCTGCTAGATGTTCTGGTGCTGGGGGCCTGGAGTATGGTTTTATTCAGGTACTGGATAACGGGCAAGATCTTTTTGCTGCTCCATCCGGACTATATGTGGCTGGCTAACGGCGCCGCCATTGTGCTGTTGGGGATGGCGAGCTTTAAGCTATTTCAGAAAAAAACGGTTAATCAGGCTCCCGCTAGCCATTCCACACTGCTACCGCCGTCGGTGAGCAGTTTTATTTTATTAGCGGTGGCGGTGGTGGCGTTGATTTATACACCCCGAGCCTTTGCAAGTGAGACTGCCATACAGCGCGGGATATCTGACAGCCTCACCCTAACCAGGGCACAGCCGCAGCGTTTTGTGCGCCAAATGTCCTCTGAAGAGCGCACGATTATCGACTGGATTCGTACTCTGAATGTCTATCCAGAACCTGATGCCTATACGGGGCAAGGGGTCAAAGTATCAGGGTTTGTGATTCATCCCGATGATTGGCCTGAGGGCTATCTAATGCTGTCGCGATTTGTTTTAACCTGCTGTGCTGCCGATGCCTATCCGGTTGGTTTACCCGTGCAGCTGGCCGTTTCTCGCCAGGCCTATGCCCCCGATAGCTGGTTAGAGGTGGAAGGAAAAATGGTCACGGCCACCATTGATGGCCAACGTCAGCTCACCATTGAACCGACCAAGCTTGAGACTATTCCTGAACCTCGAAATCCGTACGAATATTGATGGTTGCTGGATAATTTGGTCCTGCCATCGCCATCGATGGATGCAATCATTACTACTTCTAGCGTGGCGCTAGCTCGTTTCCTCTTCTGCTCGATTTCTCCCCATGGCAAAATCCCGTCGTCAACCCCTGGATCGCTTAGCTCAGGCATTTATGATTGTGCTGGCTGTGGTTATTGGTGGCATGGTGCTACTGGGAGGTCCAGCGGCATCAAGGGTAAGGAGCTTTACCTGGAAAGATCGCCAGGTGGGGGCAGATGAGACGTCTTTTTTGCTCAACTTTAGTCGCCCAATGGATCATGGGAGTGTGGAGCAAAACCTGATTATTGAGCCGCCGCTACCGGGGCGATTTAGCTGGGCTGGACGGCGGATGGCCTATACTCTCAATTTCCCGGCTCCCTATGGGAATGAGTTTACGCTTAGCCTGCCCCAGGCCAGGGACCGGTTTAGTGGAGCCGACGCTAAGTTTGTCCCCTTTGAAGCCAGGTTTAAGTCCCATGAGCGAACCTTTGCCTATATCGGTATTGACGGCGATGAGCAAGGTCGGCTGATGCTGTATAACCTGAGCACACAGTCGAGCACCGCCCTGACGCCAGAAGACTGGACTGTCCTCGATTTCAAGCCCTACACCCAGGGTGATCGGATTTTATTTGCAGCGGCGGAAAGTGAGCTGGGCGAACAGCAAGACCAGCAGCTGTATACGGTAACTACTGGCTTGGGCGATCGTTCGGCACCCAGTGGCCAAATCGAAACAATCCTTGATAGTGATGGGTATCAAAATCTGAAATTTGATCTATCCGCTGATGGACAAACCGTTGTGGTTCAGCGAGTTAATCGGAGTAATCCGGGGGACTTTGGACCTTGGGTGATCACTCAAGGTGAGGCTCCTCGTCGTCTAGAAACTGAACCGGGTGGTGATTTTATCATTGCCCCCGATAGTCAATCTCTGCTGCTACAGCAGGGAGAAGGAACGGCAATTATTGCGTTGAGCGATGCTGAAAATGAACAAAGTGGAGATACGCTAGATTTCTTGCCCCAATATGGGTTGGTCATGGATGTAGCTGGCAATGGTTCCGCTGCTGCCATGGTGAGTTTTAACCAGGATGACCCGGAAAAACGCTACACCCAGACCCTGTTTTGGGTGTCAAATCAGGGGGATGAAAAACCGCTCCTAAATGTTACAGGGGCGATTTTGGATGCCCAATTTGACCCTACGAATGAACTTTTATTCTGTTTGACCAGTCAACTACTTGAGGGTGACACGTACCAGGTGCAGCCCTCTATTTCAGCTGTAAATTTGAAAACCGATAGTATGGAGGAGCTTTGGACATTGCCACCTCAGCCATCGGTTCACATGAGCCTTGCCCCTGATGGCCTGGCTCTACTGTTTGATGAGACTGTACCGAGTGCCAACGTAGACAGCTCGGCCGTCGTAGATAATGGAGTTGCGATCGCAACCTCGAAACTTTGGCTGCTACCGCTCTACCAGACGTCTGAAGCACGCTTAAATAAGCAGCCCCAGCCGATTGAGCCCCAGGCCTTCCCATTTATGGGCATCAATCCTGTCTGGATCCCCTAAAGCGGGGGCGTCAATAACGCTACCGCTCAGCTGCCGCCTCAGCGCCCCGCTCTAAGTACATGCTGACGAAGATGTTAGCGGCTGAGGGTTCTAATGTTTCTAGAGCAATAATGATCTCTGGCACAGAGTCTGCCAGTGGATCACTAACCTCATTAACCCATTGATTAACTGTTGAACGGGCCACGCCCATTGTTACAGCCAAACGATTTTGACTAATTCCGTACTGAGTCAGTACATGCTTCAGTGCTTTTCCTGCCCTTCCCATAGCGGTTATAAATCTCACAAAGATTACAAAATCCAAGGCCGGTTTAATTTTATTGACCTGCCTGTGTTCTTTCTTCTGAGCCCCTGTGCCCCATCAGTATAAAATGGCTCAGGAATGTGTCTTTTATCCCAAAAAACTACGCACTTCCCCGTAATTGTCAGTTTTCTACAAGGATTGGGTGGGAAAGTAAAAGTATACCTGAATCTTTTACGAAGTGGGGAACCCCTTGTATCCAAGATAGTAGTAATACTGAGTTCATGTGTACTATTTATAGATTGGATCTTCCTTGCAAAGGCTCTGGCGATGCACGATTTTGAGCCTAGGCGATAGACGCTGACGGTTATAACAACCCATAGGACACGTAAGGATAAATCACAGATATATCAACCACAGGGATCCGACCATCTTAATGGTTATGGGCAGCTCCAGGGGGGATCTGTTCAAAACGTTAAGTTATGCAAGTATTCAAGACGCTAATTTGTTAGCACTAGGGTTGGTGGGCTGCTGGCTGAGAGGGCCCACCAGCGGCTCGTCATGGGGAGAAATAGCGTCCGATGCGTTGGCGTCACTATTGTCACCTTCAAAGGAAACCGCGGGTTCATCAGAGGGCTTAAGGTCCAGAGACTCCAGGCTATTTAAGTGTTCTTCAATGGGGTTGAATTCTTTGTGGGGTGATGATTTTTCTCCCCAATTTTCTAGCGCGTCGTACCCCGGCAGAGGCTCCTCGCTGGGCAGTAGGATATCGTCGCTTTGCTCTGGTGCGTAGGGTGTAATGCCACCATTGCCGGCAGCCCCAGGCCGATGGGCAGGGGTATCTGGTGATATCAGGGGGGAGGCACTGTCATTGACCTTTGGCGCTGCCTCAATTGGCGACTCCCAGCTTTTAGGCTCTAGCGATTCAAGTTCTAGTATTTGGTCGGGCTGAGTATTAAAGGTCTCTAGGGGGCTGGTCGCCGGGAGTTCGGCGGGAGGCGCTTCCATGGGGTCACCCCAGCCCTCTGACTCAGTGCTATCAAAATGATTAGGCGCGAATGTATCGGGTGCGAATGTATCGGCTTCTGGGCTCTCAAAGGTTTCGGGGATAAAGCGATCTGATTCGGAGGGCAGTTGGTCAAAGGTTTCGGGGATGAAAATCTCTGGTCCAGGCGTAACCCCTTCGTTGCCATAGCTGGGGTATTCCGTCAGGCCAGGTTCGAGTTCTCCCAAGGTTTTGACTGGGGCAATAGGCTTGTCAGGCTTGAGTAAAGGGCCTTTTTGCGGTGGGGCATCTAGAATGGTTGGAAACTGGAGCGGTGAGGGTAACGCATCGGATGCCTGGCGAATTTGCTTGAGAATAGTTTTTGCTGTTTCGCCAGATGCTTCCCGCGGTCGCGCTTCCCTGACGCTAACGGGGAGAAATTCAACCTTCATTTGTTTCTCCCTTAGGGAGACGCGCAGGGTGGCGGTATCGTGATCGTCTAGGGGAGCATCCTGAAAAACAAAGTCCCCCAGGGCGTACACAATCGGACGAGACTTGTAGAGTTCAGCGCCTTGAATTTGCTGGGGATGATAGCCAACGACTAAATCCGCACCTGCGTCAATGGCCGATCTCGACAGATTGACCTGCTGGGCGTTGGGTTCTGCTTCTAAATCGCCGTACCACCGATAGTTAACTACGATCCAATCGACGGCTTCACGCAGGGCCGAAATGTCCTCGATAATGCCATCTCGCTCTTGGATATTGAGCCCTGCTTTTGCCAGGGTGGCGGCCTCATCGCTATTGGGGGCATAGCTCAAGTAGGCAATACGCTGTCCCTTAACGTCCAAAACTTCGGGGCGACGAGCTTCCTGGCGATTACGACCGGCCCCTACCCGATAGATGCCGGCACTGTCCAGGCTTTCTAGGGTCTCTGTGAGGCCGTGACGCCCATAGTCCATGATTTGATTGCCGGTTAACCCGACAATGTCAATTCCCCCCTGTCTGAGGGAATCTACGGCCTCTGGACGAGTTCGATCAAGGTAGTTTTCCTGTAACGATGTGTCTGCGATCGCAAGGGAGTTACCCAGCCCCACCATGGCGACATCGGCTTCTCGAAACATATCCAAGTCGCCGAGTACTTTGCCGACGGCATCGGGGGTTTGCAAGGGAACATCCCCCACTGGAACTTCCCCGCCAAACATTAACGTGACCGTTGGGTCATTAGGATCGCTGCTGGCTTCGTGGGGCATCACGGCGACCGGCTCGAGGGCTGCGGGTACCGCCGGTGAGCGCATGGCGGACCGGTAGGCAATTTCTTGCACCTCACGCTCATCCAAGGGACGCCAGCCGTCATTGTTAAAGCTTGGCAGTGTGGGGGGCTTTTCTTTTTGGGCGACTTGGCCTCGCTGAGATGTGATGGCTTCAGTCATGCAGCCCAAGATAAACGCCGCCGCCGCCGACCCGGTGACTACGATGGCCCGCAAATATTTAAACTGCTGATCAATAACCACCTTTGGCACAAAACGACGGCGATGGGTCCGTCGTTGGATCGAAGTTTTATTGATATCAATGGTGGCAGGACGAATTTGGACTACCGGTGCGGGAGCCACGCTGCGATTGGGTCGCCTTCGGCGTTCCTGATTGTTAGATTCTCGAGGGATGAGGTAGGACGGCACATTATTTAACGCATCGCTACCGTAGGGGGTGGTGGTAATGGCCTCAGGGACCGGTGCAACCACTGTGGGGACCTCTGTGAGAATCTCTGTGGGAATCTCTGTGGGAATCTCCGGGGCGACAGAGACGGGGGGGCTAGATACTGCTCGAGCTGCCCGTTTCTTGGGCGTCAGCTTTGATGTCAGTTTTATGCGCTGCTGCCACAGGGGTTGGTCACTGCCAACTGGGCGACCGATGAGCGTTACCCCGCGAATAAGGTCGGATTCTAGTCGACAAAGACGATTACAGACTAACCGGATTAATGCGTCTTTTTTAGGTGGACGTTCGAACTCAAGTAAAACCTGCAAATAGCCAGGGGAGGGGTCGGTCTGAACCCGGGCATAAATAGCCTGGGGCACCAACGGATAGTTGAGCCATAGGGCAATGGAGCGAAAATGCCCGGTGGCTGCTGATTGTTTGACCTGATTGATATCGACAGGGGTGTTGACCATATTCCTCTAGCGCTGACAGGTATCAGAGTGTAGATGGACTACTAAACCCCCGAACTTGTGTGACAGAGTGTATCAAAGATGTCTATCTTGTCAACTGTGCTAATACGGCTTTTATGGCTGTTTAGGAGACACGTCAGGGCTTTGCCCCGTTTTTTCCTATTCTGGCAGACCGGGCTCAGAGGTTTGCCCATTGGACTGGGGCGCTGATGGGGACTGCGTTTCGGTCGATGTATCGATGGGTTTAATCACGGGGACGGCGTTATTCATGGTCTGATAAACCGTTTGGGAAATACGACGAATCAGTTCGCGGGCGCGGCCGTCATTGTTAGGGCGCTGGACGAGGGTAGCGATCGCATATCGTTTACCGTTTGATAGATCCATCAGGGCGACATCCGCCAGCACTTCGCCAATATCGCCAGTTTTGTTGTAGCTGACTGTGGTTTCACTCACCCCTGCCGCTAGCAGCCTTTTGTTGTAGGTACGCTGCAAAATATTAAAGATGCGATCGCGCGATCGCAGACTGACAATTTCCCCCTTATGCAGGTGGGCAAACATACGGACCAAATCCTGGGCACTGGTGGTGTTGGTTCCTTCCAGGTCCGGCAGGGGATTATTGATCACCGTAACGCCCAGACCCCAGTCAGCAAACTGCTGATTGAGGACGGCCGCTCCCCCCAACAAGTCGATCATCATATTGGTGGCCGTATTATCACTGTTGATAATCATTTGGGTGGCCACCTCTAGGGCGGTGTATCGTGTCCCCGGTGGCTGGGTTTGCATATCGCCAGAGCCACCGACAATTTGACTCGACTGTATGGCCATGGCCTGATCAACCGTGATCCGACCGTCATCTACCGCCTTAAAAAACGCAACTAAGACGGGTAGTTTGATCGTACTGGCTGCGGGAATGGATGCATTGCCAGCAATGTCCACATAGTTGCCCGTGTCTAGATCAAACATATAGACGGTTGGTGTGAGTTCAGGAATGAGTTCCTGTAGCTCTACCAGGCTGGTCTTTAGCGCCGTTAGTTCCTGGGTCTGGGTAATGACATCGTCGTTGGTGACCACGGCGGCTGTCACCGCAGACTGGGTCTCCGCAGCGGTGCCGTTGGCCACCTGTTCATCCGCCGGTGTCAGCACCGACAGGACCGTACCAGCAATGGCGGCTACGCCTAGACCAATGATGAGGAGTCGAATGCCGTAAATCAGTGGCTTCGGCAGCTTTGGCAAAAAGGATGACTTTGGCTGTGGGGGCCAGCCCGAGCGAGAATTACGGCGGCTACGACGAACATGGCGCGACGGATCCACCATGTCACCGAACATGCCGGTTGTGTCAGATTGGTGCGATTGCTGGGGCAGTTTGACGGCACGCAACCGCTCAGTTTTGGGTTTGCTGTTGCCTCCAAGGGGAAAAGGCTTGGGGCGTCGCTGTCGCCGTGGTCGTCCAGAGCGGCGCGATTTAGATGGAGGCTGCTGTGAATCCGTCATGGGTGTGAACACATTGCTAATCGTTGCCCTTGGCGGTCTGATGGCGGGCTAATAGTCGTCTAAAAAAGTGTGACCGCTAAGGGACTTTTGAATCGGGTTCCTGATGAGGCTGATGGGTGGTAGTAGCCCAGTCTATTTGCCGCAGAATGCCCCGTAGCATGGCTACATCTTGAGTAGATAAGGCGGCGCGATGACCCAGCTGTCGAAATTTTCGCATGCGGCTAGGAGCCGTATGGGGATAAAGATAGCCGATCTTTAATAAAATCGACTCCAAGTGATGATAATACCCATCAAGTTCGTTGAGGGGGGCCGCTGCTGTGTTCGACGATGGACCATGGCCAAAAGCCTGCGGTCGTTGCCCCACCCTAGACAGTTCGTAGCAGCAAATGGCCACTGCTTGGGCTAAGTTTAAAGATTCATAGGGGGGGCGGGTATCAATTTTAATAAAGCGTTGGGCTTGCAGCATTTCATCGTTATTAAGCCCGCGATCTTCTGGGCCAAAGATTAGGGCGCTGGGGGCTGACTCTATCAGCCAGGGCAACGCCAGCTCTGGCGATTCTAAGGGGGTTTGCAAATCTCGACTACGGGCGGTGGTGGCAATTGCCCGCTGACAGCCGATGAGGGCTTGGGGTAAAGAGTCTACCGTCTGAGCTTTTTCGATAATGTCGTAGGCGTGGACGGCCATTTGTCTGGCGTCGTCACTGTGGGGGTCTCCTTTAGGATTGACTAAGACCAGCTGGGTGATGCCAAAGTTTTTCATTACCCGGGCCACTGAACCCATATTTAAAGGGCCAGCGGGCTCCACTAGCACGATACGGAGTTGGGACAGTGGCGGGGCAGGGGACATGCGATCGCAAATAAGGACTAAATCAGATAGTAAACCCAGGTAGGTAAACGCCCTTTAAACTAAATACTCATACCTAAGTACCCAGACCTGAGGTTTTGTTTTCGAAACAAACTCAGATGTTTGATATGGTTCAGTTTTCGAGCATACCGCGAGCACTGCCCAAGATTTTTCCAGATTTCATAAAATGGCCCGTCAACGTCGTAAGTCTGATTTACCCACCAAAACATGCACAGTTTGTCAGCGTCCCTTCACCTGGCGTAAAAAATGGGCTGACTGCTGGGATGAGGTGAAATACTGCTCTGAGCGATGCCGAAAACGACGCCGTCAAATTACCAAGCCGGAGAATTAATAACGTGGAGACGGTCCATGGACCGTCTCCACGTTATTTCTACCGATGGCTGGTCTCCGAGCGCATTGGCCCTAGATAACGCATGAGATAGGGAGAGAAAACCTCATAAATCAAGGTAAGGGGTTTGCCATGGTGCCAAAACAAGTAGTGGCGACCCCAAAACGGCCCCTTTTGGTCAAAAGCCGCTTCTAGGGCCGGGTTCCAACCGTAATAAATACCTTGAATATCCCGATAAAGCTCCGTTCGTAAGTTAGCTAGACTGGCCCAAATCGGTAATGAGCGATTCTTTAAGTACTCATCTACATGGCTGGCCTCCCACCACGATGTGGCATAGGCCAACCGCTGCCCGGAAGCCGTGCGTAACCACACCTGTCGTCTGAGGCGGGGACCTGGAACATGGCTGATGAGTGCTGGTGCCCCATCATTAGCCATACCCACCAGGGACATATCAATGACATCCACCTCAGTGGGTTCGCGCGTCATCAGCTGTAGGTGGCGGGTAGGTGAGCCGTCCCCCAGCATGAGAATTTGCCATGCTGGCGATAGCTGATCGTGGGGGAGCCCCTTTTTGACAACTGTGTCATCACCCTGCCAGAGCATTTCCAGAGCATGCCAATCGGTGGGCTTTTGGGCAACAGTCTGAATTATTTTGGGAGCCTTGGGGGATGGTTCAAGCGTTGAAGTCAAAACAGTTTACAAAAATTCATGACTGTTTTTATCATAGACGCTCGGCCCAAGCTCTGCCGTTGTTCGCTGCTGGCCTGCCCTATCCCTTTAGAGCCAGCACCCGTAGACTTCACAAAACAAAGGGTCGCGCTGCACTCAGCAAACAAATGACAGCGCGACCCTAGATAACAAGACTAAAAATAATGCGGATGGCGAGAATCGAACTCGCATGGCATAAGCCACACGCCCCTCAAGCGTGCGTGTCTACCAATTCCACCACATCCGCAACTGACGCTAAGAACCGCTTAGCAGCATATATCAGTAAACCATAAACAGCTCCTTCCATGACGAGTTTTGTTGACTCAATTTTGGGCATCTATCCCAGGGAAGTCTGCGTGGTACGATCAGCTTCCATCCTATGATGCACATAGGTACAACAGTTTTCCTAAGGTAGTGACTAGCTGATGCGCTTTTCGAAGATCTTGATTGCAAACCGAGGTGAGATCGCCCTGAGAATCTTGCGCACCTGTGAGGAAATGGGAATAGCAACAGTAGCTGTCCATTCCACCATTGATCGCCACGCCCTTCACGTACAGCTAGCCGACGAAGCGATTTGCATTGGCGAAGCCCCCAGCAGCCGCAGTTATCTCAATGTTCCCAACATTATTGCCGCCGCCATGACAACGGGGGCCAGCGCCATTCACCCCGGCTATGGTTTCTTGGCTGAAAACGATCGCTTTGTCGATATCTGCGCTGACCACAAAATTGTATTTATTGGCCCATCGGCCGCTGCCATGAGGGCCATGGGGGATAAATCTACGGCTAAGGCCACCATGCAGCGGGTTAAGGTGCCAACGGTACCCGGTAGCCAGGGCTTGCTAGAGACACCAGAGCAGGCCAGTGCCTTGGCGGCTGAGATCGGCTATCCGGTGATGGTGAAGGCCACGGCGGGGGGCGGGGGGCGGGGTATGCGTCTGGTGCGCGAAGCGGGGGACATGACTAAGTTGTTTCTCTCGGCCCAGGGAGAGGCGGAAGCGGCCTTTGGTAACGGGGGCATTTATCTAGAAAAGTTTGTGGAAAACCCCCGCCACATCGAATTTCAGATTTTGGCCGACAGCTACGGCAATGTGGTTCATCTGGGGGAGCGGGATTGTTCAATTCAGCGTCGCCATCAAAAATTGCTTGAAGAAGCCCCCAGTCCAGCCCTTGATCCGACTCTGCGGCAAAAAATGGGTGATGCAGCCGTGCGGGCGGCTAAGGCGATTAATTATGTAGGGGCAGGCACCGTAGAATTTTTGGTCGATAGCCACGGCAATTTCTACTTTATGGAGATGAATACCCGTATCCAGGTGGAGCATCCGGTGACTGAAATGGTAACTGGCGTTGATCTGATTGGTGAGCAAATTCGAGTGGCCCAAGGAGAGCGTCTCTCCTTTACCCAGGATGATATTGTCCTCAAGGGGCATTCTATTGAATGTCGCATTAATGCTGAAGACCCTGACCATAATTTTCGCCCCAACCCTGGTCGCATTAATGGCTATTTAGCACCTGGGGGGCTGGGGGTGAGAATGGATTCCCATGTTTATACCGATTATGACATTCCTCCTTACTACGATTCTCTCATTGGTAAATTAATTGTCTGGGGACCCGATCGGCATACGGCGATTCAGCGGATGAAGCGGGCCCTGAGAGAATGTGCTATTACCGGTCTGCCCACTACCATTGGGTTTCACCAAAAAGTGTTAGAACGTCCTGAATTTCTTAAGGGAGAAGTCTACACTAATTTTGTTGCCCAAATGATGGGGTAGCCGATGGGTTCTCTAGGATGATGGAGAGAACGTAAAAGAGAGAGTTTTATGGCTGATGATTATCCCTGCCAGGTAAAAAAATTCCACCGGGCACTCTATCGTTTGCGCGGGGTGGTGGAGGTGAATACGGGGCTAAAACCGTTAGATAAAATCTCTTTGTCAGACTACGGACTCTCGGGAAAACTGGGGGATTTGCCCCATGCGCTGCTGCGTCGTACCCAAGGGGGCTTGCCCGATGAAGCTTGGGCCAACACGGATGTTATTTTGTCCTATGACCGTGCCGGTTGGCTAACGTTAGAGTTTCTTTCCTGGTGGGTGCGTGACCAGTCTCGGGGCGGTGCGCAGATTCAGATGCGTCCTCAGGCGCTACCGCCACTAGCCGGAGAAGAGATTCAGCTGGGCCGTACCCTAAAATTTGTTATTGATCACTTTTGTGTGCTGACAACCCGTGGCCCTGCATCGATGTTGGCATTGCTCGAAGCCCAGGGTCAGGCTCTGAATACAGCCGTGGATAGTTATGCCAATGTGCTGGGAGATTTGCTGGTGGAGGAGCCATCGGACGGTTAAATAGTTGTGGCCAACGCTATAAAAGTCTAGGCACGGCTGCCCCCTTCAGTGATTTCAATAGTGATTTCATCTGTAGACATATGGAAACATATGGGTCTGTAGCATGGTGACGGGGCGGTTTATCCTCTAAATCAGCAATAGCAAAATCTGAGATAATCTCAGGGTTTGTATGGGTAAGTTGCCCAGTCAGACTACTGGTCAGACTCGTTAGGGACAGGATGATGGGACAGGATAATCAGCGGCAGGATCAGTGGCAAGTAATTACGGGCGGGGTAACGGCTCCTAAGGGCTTTACCGGTGCTGGTATCAAAGCTGGGCTCAAGGCTTCGGGCGCGCCAGATTTGGCCTTAATTGTGTCGGAGAATGATGCGATCGCAGCCGCAGTCTATACCCAATCCCAGGTAAGGGCAGCCTGTATAGACTACTGCCAGCAACAGCTTGAGGGCCACCCTTCAGCCCGCGCTATTCTCTGCAATTCGGGACAGGCCAATGCCTGTACCGGTCAGCAGGGCTGGGAAGACGCCGTGACGATGGCCACCGCTGCTGCCACTGCTATTGGTACCACCCCCGATCAGATCCTGATCGCCTCTACCGGTGTCATTGGCCAGCGCATCAAAATGGACCCCCTGTTGGCCCATGTCCCGCAGCTGACCACACAGCTATCCCACCAGGGAGGAGATGCCGTAGCCCAGGCTATTGTCACCACTGACCTAGTACCCAAGACCTATGCCCTAGAAACCACCATCGGCGGTCGGCCCGTTCGGATTGGCGGCATTGCCAAAGGATCAGGCATGATCCACCCCAATATGGCCACCATGCTGTCCTTTATTACCTGTGATGCGACGGTATCACCGGGGCTGTGGCAGGCCATGCTCACCCGCGCCGTTGATCAAAGCTTTAATCAGATCACCGTCGATGGTGACACCAGCACCAACGATACGGTCATTGCGCTGGCCAATGGTCAATCTCGCACCCCCGCCATCACCACACCGGGGCCTGATGCTGAGCGTTTAGAAGCCATGTTGACTGAGCTATGCATTTTCCTAGCCAAAAGCATTGCCCGCGATGGTGAAGGAGCCACCTGTTTGATCGAAGTCCAAGTGTCTGGAGCTGTTACCGATCAAGATGCCAGACAAATTGCCCGTACCGTTGCGGGGTCATCCCTGGTCAAATCAGCTATCTTTGGTCGCGATCCAAACTGGGGACGGATTGCCGGGGCGGTAGGGCGAGCCGGTGTCACCCTAGATCAGTCCAAATTAGCCATTGCCCTGGGGGACATTGTCCTATTAGACAAGGGGCAACCCCAGTCGTTTGATCCCATCGCGGCCCACACCTATCTCAAACAGTGCTCAGAGCTTAGCTCACAAGCCTTCGCCCAGCAAATTCTGCAAAGTACTGAGCCAGTGAATGACCTTGTTAGTGCTGATAATATTGAAACAGTGGAGCGTCAAACTATTGCAGCTGAATCCTTAGCCCATCCGGTGAAAATTGTAGTCAGCGTTGGCAATGGAGCGGGTACTGGCAACGCTTGGGGCTGCGATCTTAGCTATGACTACGTCAAAATCAACGCCGAATATACGACCTAACTCTTTATTAAAATCTCTTTTGGGAACGGTGGCAGTAGCTGCAGTGTTCTAACAGCTTCTTCATCAAACACGCTCTGGCGTGACATGTGCCCTAGTCTTGCTGATTAGGCTTTGTAGCCCCGGTGTCTTGCTTCTTATCAGTTTCTTGTCGGCAGAGTAAATGAACCTAGAACAACCACTTTCTAGGAATAATGTCGAGACTGGAGAACCATCTCATCACGGGCACTGATGGCCCAGCTGTTATTGGGTTTTAATTTTAGAGAGAGATTAAAGTCGAGGAGTGCCTCATCATAGTGACCCATGAGTTTAAGGGTGCTACCGCGAGAAATTAGCCACTGCCAACGCTTAGCCCGGTCATGCTTAATCAAATGGCCAAAGTCACTAACAGCGTTACCGTAGTGACCCAGATCACGAAAGATAATCGCTCGATTGGCATAGGCCCATAGATTTTTGGGGTCCAAATCAATTAGCCGATCTAAATCTACTAAGGCAGCTCGAGTTTGACCTAGGTGAACATAGGTTAGCGCCCTACTTTTGAGCGCTTGTGGGTGATTGGGGCTAAGGGCAAGAGCCCGCTCAAAAAAGCTGATGGCTTCTTGGTGTACCTGCTGTTTCGCTAATGCTAAGCCGGCATCTACAAGCTGCTCAGGGGTTTCGGGTACGGATGTAGAGGACACCACATCCGTCGCTGCTCTGGGACTGCGACGAGAGCGGCGTCTATGGGGTTTTTGATTAAAGGGCGGGAACATTCGGGGGCAGACTCATCACGAACGGTTGAGTCTATTCTGGCAAAAACACTTAACGTCTTTTATAAAAAGATAGTAATCACTAGAAGATTTCAGGATAGCTTCAAGAAGATTAAAGTTCTTCCGAAGGCGCTAGGTCCTAAATACAATAGGGCTTTCAAATACGCACGTAAAACCTGACAACAATCACAGATGCTTGTGATAACAATCACAGTGTTACATCAGGAAGATTTTAGAAAAGATAATTGGTGTACTGATCTGTCAGTACATTTATCAGTTTTGACCATGGTTAAACTGAATAGTTCTCAGGCTTCCCCATATCCCTTAAAAAAATATCTCTGCCGAGTGAGGACATGTTAAAACAGCGACATGGATAAAGCCGCTAATATTGTCAAAGCCATATACACAGCCATCAATCATCGTGATGTGCCCGGGGCCGTAGCCCTGATTGATGACCAATGCTGTTACGAAGACTTAAACTTTTCAGCCACATTTATGGGTAAGACTGCCGTAGAAGGGCTATTTACGGAATCCTGTAGCTCGGTGCCAGCGGATTTGCAGTTTGTCATTGATGATCTGGCGGGGGATGAATGGGCGGTGGGGGTGACCTGGCATGTGGAGCTCAACGGTATGTCCTTTCCCAACGGCCGTGGGGTGAGTTTCTATCGAGTTTCTCCCCAGAGTGGCAAACTGATCTACGGGCGCGACTGCGTAGAACCACCGCTCAAGCCAGGTAAAGCCGCCTTTGCCATTATCCGCTGGGTGACTCCGTTAGTACGCTACTGGTTGGGACGCTCGCAGCGACATTAGCTATGGAAAACGTGACGACTGATCAACCTGAATCGTTGCCAAAGGGGCCTAACCATTCTCTGTCTGGATTGTTTTGGCTACTTTGGGCAGCGACCGTTGCCTATGTGGGACTGCTTTTACTATCGCCCCCCAGTTGGCTGCCTGGAGAACCGATTTGGGCGATTCAACCGGAGACGATTCAAGAGGTTTTGAACGAATCTCTGAATTTCTTTTTTATTCTGCCGTTGCTAAATCTCTTAGGGATTAGCTATGTGCACTCACCCATGGTAAATCCGGCTACCCAAGGGTTTTTTAACCTGGTTGAAGCCTGGATATTCATGTTTTTGCCTTTAATGCTGATGGATCAGCGCAGTCAGCACCTGCCTAGGATGATGATTTGGGGGCTGGCAATGTTTTTAACTAATGTTTTTCTGATGCCCTACATGGCGCTACGGCTAGGACAGCCTCTGGAAAATCAGCTAAATAGGGCAAATAAAGGAACTCTAGCCCGATTATTTGGGTCTTTGGGACTAACTGTGGGTACTTTGGCCGTTATTTGGTTTTGTTTTAATCGGCCTGAGCTGGGTGGGATACTGAGCCGATGTGGCTATCTAGGGCAGCAGATAGTGAGTAATCGAGTCACCCTAGCGTTTACGGTCGACATGGCGTTGTTTTGGTTATTTCAGGTCTGGCTAATGGGGGCGATTATTCCTATCGGTGAGCAAACCAGACCCCTGCGCTTTATTCCTTTTTGGGGATTGGCTATTTGGCTGTTGATCTGAGCTATTGATTTGGATGAGGGTTGACGGCTAGGGTTTGACGCTGCCGTTGTGGATTTAGAGATGGTGCGTTTGGCTTCGGTGTGCCATATGGCTGCATCTTTCAGGCAAAAGCCATGGCTGGGATCAGTAACGTCTTTGCTCCCAGACGTTTTGCCGATGATACGTGATTTCACTCACCGTTTGCAGGGATTTTGATCACAGCAGACGCATCATTTGTATCACCGATGACGGGCTTGAGTATCACAGGTTTTCGGCCATGAAATCACATTGAGCTTGCTGGATTTGGGGGATGATTAAATCAATCCGATAGTTGGATTTAATCCAAAAATTGGAGTTCCTGAAAAGCGACATCACAGTACTTACTGCCAATTTGCCGTACGAGCTGTGCTCCTTGCATTGGGATCTAGCGTGGGCTAAGCCCTTGACAAGCTCTCCTACATGTTTCCTTCACACAGATCAAGAACACATGCTCCTCTGGCGTTGCCAGGGGAGCCTTTTTTTATCCAAGTCATGATTCAAGTAAATCATGAAGATTTGCAATCTCTACTACAAATCGATCTAAGCTAGTCAGACTAGGGTTTTGAGCTAGAGGCCGACAGCGTTCTAATGAGTATCAAGTTAGCTGCTAGGGTGCAGCAAGTCACACCTTCAATGACTTTGGCGATTTCTGCTAAGGCGAAGGAAATGAAGACGGAAGGCCTAGACATCTGTAGCTTTAGTGCCGGTGAGCCTGATTTTGATACTCCAGCGCATATTCGAGAGGCGGTTAAACAGGCGCTTGATAGTGGTAAGACACGCTATGGTCCGGCGGCGGGCGAACCTCAGCTGAGGCGTGCGATCGCAACCAAGCTGCGTACCGACAATAAGCTGCCCTATAACCCTGAAAATATCATCGTCACCAACGGCGGCAAGCATTCCCTCTACACGCTAATCATGGCCACTGTGGAGCCAGGAGATGAGGTGCTGATTCCAGCGCCCTACTGGGTGAGCTATCCAGAAATGGTGAAGTTGGCCGGTGGCACGCCGATCATCATTCCCGCCACCATCAAAAACGACTACAAAATTACGCCTGAGCAGCTTCAGCAGGCGATTACGCCAAAGACTAAGTTTCTGATTTTTAATTCTCCTTCTAACCCGACGGGGATGGTCTATAGCCCCGACGAGGTGAAGGCCCTAGCTGAGGTGGTCCTGGCCAATGATATTTGGGTGGTGGCGGATGAAATCTACGAAAAAATCCTATACGACGGGGCTCAACATCTCAGCATAGGTGCGGTGAGCGATGCGATGTTTGAGCGCACCATTGTCAGCAACGGATTTGCTAAGGCCTATGCCATGACCGGCTGGCGGCTGGGCTATTTGGCCGGTCCAGTCGAATTGATCGATGCGGCGAATACGTTACAAAGCCAGAGCACATCGAATGTATGTACGTTTGCCCAGTATGGTGCGATCGCAGCCCTAGAATCCCCCCAGGATTGTGTCGAAACCATGCGTCAGGCCTTTGCAAAACGGCGTACGGCTATGATCGATGCGGTCAATTCAATTCCTGGTCTTAGCTGCGTTGTTCCCAACGGAGCGTTTTATCTATTTATTGACATCAGCAAAACGGGTTTGCGGTCCCTAGACTTTTGTACGCGGCTGCTTAACGAGAAATATGTTGCCGCTATTCCTGGGGTGGCCTTTGGTGCCGATGATGCTATTCGTATCTCCTATGCCACCGACCTGCCCACCATTGAGTTGGGTATGGAACGGCTCAATGATTTTGTACAGCAAATAACCTAGGTCGGTCCTTGGAGCTCGGTCGGTGTTAACTGGTTTGAGGGGCTTTAATTATAGTTGTTATCTGAGAAATGTTTGGCATACCGAGACCCCATTGAGACCTCGGTATGTACCTTGTAAAGTAGAGAACGAACCTAGACATACTCCCTTGATATTGCTTGATCAAACAACAGCTGACAGCTGGCTGTTGTGTTTGCATATCAAGGAATTTTTCATGTGGACATAACACTGGCAGAAACTCTGCAAATGTGTTGACAAACAATTTAATGTTGTCATGAATGTTCTTCATCAATTTTTGTGGGTTTCCCGGAGAAATGTTGTTGTTCTACTGTGAGACTTCACAATGGCTACCGTTGATAGTGTTGCCGTAAAGCTCAGGTGATTTGAATACAACCGAAATGAGATCTAACGGAACAATAACATCGGAATCTGAGTACTTCTTAGGAGTTGAACCGTGGTGCTGCCAATGACCAGGTGGCGGATGCGACGATGGCCATAGGCCCCCATCACTAGCAGGCTGATCTGATGTTGTTCGACATAGTTAGCAATCACCTGTTCAGGATCGCCGGTGCTGAGGCTGGCGATCAGGGTATGCCCAACAGACTGCTGAAGCTTGTCTTTAGCCTTGGCCAGCTGCTCGGAGCGCTCGGTATCTGCGTCTGACTTAGCGACCGTTAACAAATGAATCTCGATATCCTTAAACCCATCGGCATTGTCCACCAAGAAGTTTAAAATCCGTTTGCCTGTGGGGCTACCATCGTAGGCCACCAGCAAGCGCTCAATGGGGGCAAAGGTTTGGGGGGTAACCAGGCAGGGCTTGGTGCTGCTGCGCACAATGCGGTCAATGTTGGCCCCCAGGTGCCCTGAGGCAAACTCCGCAGCCTCACCCCGCTTGCCCAGCACCACCATGTCGGCACCCGCCTCAAAATCATGGAAGCAATCCACCAAAAACCCGGTTTGGTTGATCAGTTCCACATCGCTTAGCCCTTCTGCCTTGAGTACCTGGTCGGCATTTTTCAAAATCAGTCGCGCGCGCTGATTGTTGAGTTTGGCCCTTTCATGCTCTAAGTTGACCAACTCGTTTAAAAGCTGTTCTGATGCCCCCAGGCCAATGCTGCCGCTAAAGTTGCCGGTAGAAACGACCTTTTGGCTGCGAACATCGGTGACAAACAGTACCTGAGTCTGAGCCTGAAACTGATTAGCAAACCAGGCACCGTAGCGATAAATGCCCTCTGCAAAGGCAGAGCCGTCGGAGCATAGGAGAATCGTTTTCATGCGTAGTTTTCTCGAAAGAATGAAGTCTGGGAAAGCTCAGCGATGCTAGTAGTCTATCAGGGCAAGATTTTACAGATATAGGCGCGTTCCATGGAACGCGTCACCCCTAAATTTTGAGATTCCATCAAATCTACGTCCGCTCGCTGGCGACAAGTTCCTCATCAGTGGCAAGGCGGTTTAGCAGGGTGGCACTCGCTTCATTAAGGCCCACCACCGTTACCTCCACCCCTTTACGGCGAAACTTCTGTACAGTTTTATCCAGCACTTCAACAGCACCCTGGTCCCACAGCTGGGCGTTGCTAAGGTCAATGGTCACCTGCTCAATTAGCTCAGTGAAGTTAAAAGATGCCGAAAATTCATCCCGAGATAGAAAGAAAATCTGCCCGGCTACTTTGTAACTCCGGTGGGCACCGTCGTCACTCAGAACCTTATCGACAAACACCAGCTTGGCCACTTTTCGGGAGAAAAATACCGTACTCATGACGATGCCCGTTGCCACGCCCAAGGCAAAGTTGCGGGTAAAAATAATCACAAACATGGTCGTCAGCATCACGACGACCTCACTGCGGGGAACGCGGCGTATGTTTGTAAAGGACGACCAGCGGAAGGTTCCAATGGACACCATGATCATGACAGCTACCAAGGCGGCCATGGGCATTTGTCTTACCCAGTCTTGCAAAAACAAAATGGCCACTAGCAAAAATATCCCAGCAGACAGAGTAGAGAGCCGACCCCGCCCTCCAGACTGAACGTTAATCACCGACTGACCAATCATGCCGCACCCGGCCATACCCCCAAAAAAGGCGGTGACCATATTGGCGATGCCCTGGCCTTTGGCTTCCTGGTTTTTATCGCTAGGGGTATCGGTAAAGTCGTCTACTAGAGACGCTGTTAAGAAAGATGCCAGCAGCCCCACAATGGCCAAGGTAAACGAGTAAGGCAGAATAATTTGCAGCGTTTCTAGGGTGAAGGGCACCTGGGGCAGGGCAAATAGGGGCGGCGTCGTGGGCAGTTCACCCATGTCGCCCACAGTGGGTACATCAAGACGGAGTGCGATCGCAGCAATGGTCATCACCGCCAGGGCCACCAGCGGAGACGGCACCACCTTGGTAAACCGAGGCAGAATGTAGATAATACCGAGGGACAGCAGCGTCAGCACGTAGACCATGCTTGGCACATTGGTCAGCTGAGGCAGCTGCGCCAGAAACAGCAGCACCGCCAGGGCGTTGATATAGCCAATCATCACCGCTCGGGGCACAAACTTCATCTGGCGACCCAGCTTCAGCACTCCAAAGAGCACCTGAAAAATGCCGGTCAAAAATGTGGCCGCCAGCAGATATTGCAGCCCGTGGTCCTTAACCAAATCCACCATCAGCAACGCCATCGCCCCGGTCGCCGCCGAAATTGAGGCCGGTCGACCCCCTAGGAATGCAGTAATCACCGCAATGATAAAGGAGGCATAGAGACCCACTTTTGGGTCCACACCAGCGATGATGGAAAATGAGATGGCCTCAGGAATTAGCGCCAGACCCACCAAGGCTCCGGCCAGCAGGTCATCCTTGGGGTTGAGCAACCACTCCCGTTTCAGGGCACGCAAATTTAGGGAACGAACGTTGAAATTGGAAATGTTCAAGGGGTCTCCTTAAGCCTGGAAATGAAAATCTTGGTGAATAGGGCAGCTTGTCTATCTCACCTTTCTAACCGGTGAGTCGGGCTAGTCAGTAACCTTAAACCCTCGGCGGTAGAGCCTCAAAAGCAGCAGGCTGACGTGCCCATAATGATTAAGGGTCGCTAAACGGTTATGGCTAAGGAATTGAGGACGTGAGTATATCTACTTAACATTTCTTTGCCTATGCCTATCTAAAGGCAAATTGGCGGCAGTGTCTAGGGGTAAACGCACTAGAGACTATGAAGATGGTCTGAAGCAAAATGGTAGGGTGGGCAGTGCCCATTCGTCTTGATCAACAACCCACCCGCCATGGCCAAACAACGCTTGGATATGTATCTGGTTGAGCAAGGACTGTGTGATTCACGGCAGCAGGCTCAGCGCTGTATTCGAGCCGGTGAGGTGAAGGTGAATGAAACGGTGATTGATAAGCCAGGGACGACCATTAAAGACGATGCGGTGGTGGTGCTAAAGCAGAAGTCGCCCTATGTGTCGCGGGGTGGAGAGAAGCTGGCTAAGGCGATTAAGGAATTTGGGGTGGACGTTTGCGATCGCATCTGCCTAGACGGCGGCATCTCCACCGGGGGCTTCACCGACTGCCTACTCCAGAACGGAGCCAAACAGGTCTACGGCATTGATGTCGGCTATGGTCAAGTCGCCTGGAAGATCCGCCAGGACCCAAAAGTCATCCTGCGAGAACGCACTAATCTGCGCCACCTCACCCCAGAAGACCTATATAAAGACAACGCCCAGCTCCCTGACCTGGGCGTAATGGACGTGTCATTTATCTCGCTGACTAAAGTTCTTCCCGCTTTCTGGCAGCTCATGGGAGACAAGAGAGAAGCTATTTTGTTAGTTAAACCCCAGTTTGAGGTAGGAAGAGAGAAAATTGGCAAAAAAGGGGTAGTACGAGATCCTAAGGATCATGCAGAGGCGATCTGGCAGGTATATGTGGCAGCGCAACAGTTAGGCTGGCAGGCAAAAGGCCTTACCTGGTCCCCCATTCGTGGACCGGCAGGCAACACTGAGTATTTGCTGTGGCTGGTGGCTGATGGGGAAACCATCGAGTTAACCGAGGATACGGTCATCCAGCTAGCTCAGAACGCCTGCCGGTCTTTTTTGACCAGTTGACCAGAGCTACAATAGACCCATACGGAAACCTGTCACCATTGCCATGGTTGCTTTACCCGAGCAGTATCTAAGCGTCGATGATTATCTGCAGCTAGAAGCCAAGAGCCCCATTAAGCACGAGTATATCGATGGCAAAGTTTATGCCATGGCTGGGGCGAGTGATAGCCATGTGACGATTGCAGGCAATCTATTCGCTGCACTACGGTCGCACATACGGGGCACTGGCTGCCGTTTATACATCTCTGATATGAAGGCATGCGTTGAGGCACGAAATCGCTTTTTTTATCCTGATGTGATGATTACCTGCGATCGGCGCGATCAGGAAACAGATACCTATAAGCGGTTTCCAACATTGATTGTTGAGGTGTTATCTAAATCAACAGAAGCGTTTGACCGAGGAGATAAGTTTGCTGCGTATCAAGCTATAGAGAGTTTGCAAGAATATGTGTTAATCAACACCCGGCACAAACGGGTGGAGATCTTTCGCCGCAGTGAATTTGGGCTATGGGTTGTACAGTTTTACAATGCAGATGATGAGACATTTGCATTGAAGAGTCTTGACTTCATGGGCACCTTTGCTGAGCTTTATGAAGACGTTGTTTTAGAACCGTCAGAAATTCCTGATGAGGTGCAGGTAGAGTATGATATCCCAGATTAGATTAAGGCTTTCAGATCACCATGGATAGTGCGCCAATACAGGCAAACGATATCCGTATCGAGCTGCCTGCATTTAAACAGCTGTTATCGCTAGATAAAGAAATCAAGCAGCGTTTCCCTAAAGACTATGGCAGCGGATTGGCGGAACTGGGTCTCATTTTAGAGAAACCCTCAGACTGGAAGAATGGGGGACATTGGTGTACACCATTAAACACCTTATCCTTTGGTAATACTGGGACAGACGGCGAACACTTTAGCTTTTTGGTCCTCAACTCAAAAATCACTGCTCAATCGCCTGTAATTGTGACTATACCCGACGGTACTGACGTCGACATGTCCGCCAACGTGATGCTGGCCAAAAACTTTACTAACTTTCTACGCCTTGGGCTACATCACGGCTTCTCTTCACTGGTGGATCTTGGGTTCACACCCAAAGCTGCCTTACCGCTTTATCTCAGCGATTATTCACCCACCAAAAACCGAGATGGCATCTTCCTTGAAGAAGCATTAGACGATCAGGGATATGAGATTCTTGATTTTGTAGGAGAGGTGCTTGAATTACAGCCCTACATGTACACAGTGGCAGAGTTTATCCTGTTGCAGCAGCGATATATGCCCCTACTCGCCATGCCTGACGATTATGATGATCCCAATGTATATGGTTAGGTAGTACATCCGTGGCTAAGAGCCCCGCGCGCTGCAAAGGACAATTATCCTCGCTTACCCCATGAAGCCTCCTCCTGGAAAAGTTATTCTGTTGAGGTCCAATTTTATTGGGATGGGGCAGAGCGTGACAACATTCAAAAAAGTGTCATCACGCGTTGTCGAGAGTGGTTGGTGGAATACGGAAACAAAAAGACCTGACTGAACCTAGGGGCCAACCTATTCTGATAGCTCTTCCATACCTATCTTTGCTCCGGCTGCGCTCAGGAATAGGGGCTGCGGCAACCGTATATATCAGGAACCAACCGGATGTATAGACATATATTTATCCTCAGTTTTTTATCCATTTAGCCCCCAAAAGCATTAAATAGGGTTCCCAAATCATAAATTTAAGTGCTATGCTTATAGCCGGTAAGTTTTCGGTAGAGAAGCAATTTGTTTTGTTGGGATTTCGATTTCAGTAACAGGAATATCTCCGTTTAACTCGCTACGTTGTTTTGATTAAGGGGATTTCCTTATGTCTATTTATGTGGGCAATTTGTCCTATGATGTCACGCGCGAAGATGTAGAAGCTGTATTTGTTGAATACGGTCGTGTCAATCGCGTTAGTTTGCCGATGGATCGTGAAACCGGTCGTCCTCGCGGATTTGCATTCGTCGAGATGGCTGCTAAAGATGATGAAGCAAAAGCCATTGAAGCGCTGAACGGTGCTGAATGGATGGGGCGTGAAATGAAAGTGAACGAAGCTAAGCCTCGTACTGCTTCTGCAGGCGGCGGTGGTGGTAACTATCGTCGTAACTCTTTCTAAATTTGAGCAGCTAACTAAATTTAAGCTTAGTTAGTGTTATTGATGCGAGTGGTTCATTGAACCACTCGTTTTTTATGGAACATTCTCAGAGGATGGGGGTGTCAGCTTGGTGCCACATATACAGTGCTAAGTAAGAACGATACGGTGCAAAGCGGGCGGCGGTACGAACTGTTTTTCGGCGGCGGCTGGTTAATCGTTCGAGATTTTTTCGTGCAGTGGTATCACCATCGGGCCAAATATCCGGATCGCCAAAATAGAAGATGCCCATCATGTCTGCTGTCCACTGACCCACACCCCAAATCTCGGTTAAACAGTGGGTGCGCTCCTCATGATCTAACTCGCTCAACAGACTCTCATCAAGCTGGTTGGCCAGCGTGGCCAGGGCAATTGCGCGCATAGCTTTTGCCTTGGCTGCTGATAAACCGCACTGCCGTAGGGTATCAGGAGAGATTGTCGAGAAATAATCCACCAGTGGCTGCTCAGCAGCGCTGTCTACAACTCTGCCCCAGATTGATGCAGCCGCTTTAACCGATAGCTGCTGCCCAGCAACTGCTCGACACAAGCGTTCTGAAAAAGGGATGTCTTGGCTGGTGGTGAGTGTTAGGGGTTGAGTATTTGCGATCGCATCTGCTAAATCCCTACTCAACCCTCGAGCAATTTCCACAAACCTGGCATGGATTGTCTGAGATATCATCAAAGAATAACCATCCAAGAGCTTTTAACATTCTCAGATGATAATCATGCGGCGTTGTTGAGCCCCGGTATGATTTCATCACCTAACATCACCTAAGGTTAGGTTTATTGCTCAATTGACCGATCGATTAATATCCTAAATTAGCGACGGCAATAATCCTCATTAAACAAACACATCCCTAATTCAAATTAGATTCGAGAATATGCTTTGTATTAAGCTGTAAACCAACAGAATTAGCTCCCAACCGTAAAATATCTTCGTATTCTTCCAAAGATGCCGGATAGCCTCTCCTTTGGCAGATTGTCCAATTCTCAGCAGCGTCTTTGTGAGCACCATTTTTCTCATTGAGGGCAGCAACATAGCAGTAAGCCATACCTTGCCCCGGATGGGTCGTCTCACTAACAATAGTTTTCTCAAGATTAATAGAGGTTTGGAAATGCTTGGCTGCTTCTTTCAAGAGGGCCTGCTGCTCTATCTCAGAGATATCTTCAACATCTCCACGTTTCATCAAGGTAATACCCAAATTACGATGTAAGACGGCTTTTAATTGAATATTATCAGCCGCCACTTGATCCAATCCAATCCGAAATAGAACTTCTGCATCCAACAAACCACTCAATTCGCCAAAAGATTCTGACGACTCATTTTCAGCTGCTGCCAAACTGAGGGTGCCCATACCATTAAGAGCAACAATATCGCCTTTTAACAATCCATCTTGATATTCAACCTCGGCCTCCTGAAATTTCTCTAAGTTTTGATATACCTCTGCCAAATGGTTATGGGGGGCTGTGGCTTCTGGATCAAAAGCAATCGATTCTTTAAAGTATTCAACAGCCACATAGAGATTACCTGACCGTTGGGCTGCGAGCCCTTTGTGATAGTAATACTGAGAAAATTGAGGTAGTGAGTTATACACTCCATAGGACACCAACAGTAGTAATAAAGAGGCTCCCAACGTTACTTCTGAATAAAAATATGGCGGAATATTTAGTTTTTTGAGTGTGGTTTTGACCAACCTCTGACCGCGACTGGTGAGGGTGCCTCCGGCTATCACAACTAACCCTGTTGCTTGGGATAGAGTACTCAACGTTTGGAGCAAATCAAAGCCACCTACGACTGAAAAGGCCTGAGCCGTAATGGTTAAAAAGGACGCTGACACCACTAAACTGCTGGCACTTAAGAAATTCCAGAGCCAGTCAAAGCGATCCAACCAATGGGGCGATTCTGGTACATTGGGTTCTAACCACCACCACCAGGCCGTTTCATCAGGTTGTCGGCTACGACGACAGTCGGCTAGCTTACCATCTGAAATCATAGCAGGGGCTAGATCCTGTAGCTTATTGTCAAGTTTACTTAGTCCATCAAGAACAACGGCAAGCACACTGGTAGGCGTGTTCTCAATGGCTTTTAACCTATGCTCAACAGCATCGCGTGTCAAAAGCACACGCAAAATTTGCTGCCGAGAGACATTACTGCCAGTAGCGTTATCTAACTGGAGCAGTTCTTTAGCATAGACCTGCAGCGCTCTTTGAATAGGTGTGCTCGAGAATTGGGGGGATGAGGCCATGCTTAGATTCCGTCTATGGTGCCGGAATAATTGATGTTCCTATAGCTATACTGTTCCCCTACAGCGGTAGCAGCACAGTAAAACAGGTCCGTCCTGGCACCGACTCAATCAAAAGGTTCCCCCCATGGCGTTTTTCAATGATGCGCTGCACCACATCTAACCCCAGACCCGTGCCCTGCCCCATGGGCTTTGTGGTAAAAAAGGGTTCGGTTAATCGGCTTTGTATTTCCTCGGGAACACCCGGGCCATTATCTTCTATCTCCACCCGCAGACAACTATTTTCTTTACAGGTGCGAATAATAATCTTGGGTGATTCTCCGATAAAATGCTCACTCAATGCATAAATGGCATTGTCAAGCAGGTTAGTCCATACCTGATTAAGTTCACTACCAAAGGCCATCATCTCCGGTAGATCTTTGTCGTAGTGGCGTTCTACCGTAATGCCATGCTTAAACTTAAAGGCAAATAGTCGCAGCGTGTCTTCAATGCCATCATGGATATTAATCTGTTGTTGAGCCGCCCTATCCATGTAAGAGTAGGCCTTCATTGACTGTACCAGGGTGGAAATGCGATCTGCTCCATCCAACCCGCTTTGGATCATACCCATCACGTCAAAGGATAATGCCAACCACCGTAACCCCATGTCTCGTAATTCGGTTGGGTCATCACGCCAACGTGCCATCAGTTCATCTAATCTAGCGGGGGCAACCTTTCCAGCCGCCAGGGGTTCTGCTATTTTCCAGGCATCTGATACACCATAGTCTTCTAGCCAGTCTGTTAGAGCGTCTTCACGATCTCCTTGGGCCAGTGGGTCATTATCGGGGTGGGCAATGGCGTCAAAGCCGCGATCGCGAATGTCTATCCATTCTTCAGTGTGGTCATCCTCCACCTGCCGCTGACCGTACACCATGTTCATCCGCTGTAGTTCCAGCATGGCAGGCTGCAAATCTTTGAGTGCTCGCACGAGGGCGGCCGCAGGGTTGTTAAGTTCGTGGGCCAACCCCGCCGATAGGGTACCTAGGGCTGCCATTTTCTCGCGACTTTGGATAAAAGACTCCAACCCTCGCAGACGTTTGCCAACGGTGCGAAAGATGTCGCGTTCAAACTCTCGGCAGCTGTGGAGGACGTCTAGAAAGTCTGGACATTGCAAACGATAAAGATCAACATCTGTATCTGCTGTCAGGGTTACCGGTACTAAGTCTTCTGTCAGGACTTGAATCTCACCATAAAACGACGGACTCACATTTCGACCAATGGGCATATCTGTGCCATTACTCTGGCGACTGATGGTAGTCTGACCACTGAGCTGAATAAAGAAACCGAGAGGCCGATCGCCTTCTTTGACGAGGACTTCACCGGCAGAAAGTTGCATGTGTTCGGCGCGATCGCAAATCCAATCTAACCGTTTTCGAGGCAGCGACCGAAATTCTGGTATCTGTAATAAAGATTCTGCACAAAGCATGGTCACTCTCCCTCACCAGTTAATGCTACGTAGCTTCCCAATGCAATCAGCCCTGTCCCGGTTGTATAGCGCTGCCCAGCCCTTAGCCTTGGACTGGCCTTCAACCATTGACCAATGGGACTGGCCATGGCAATCACAATAAAATCAACACTGGTGTTGAGTGCAACAGATGTTGACCCCAGTAACAAAAACTGCGCAAATACGACACCCTCTGGATTAATAAACTGAGGAATAAACGCTAAGAAAAACAGCGCTGTTTTGGGATTTAAAACTTCGACAGTCACTCCCTGCAAAAAAGCTTGTCGATAGCCTGTGCGGCGAATTTTGGCCGTCCCTATGCTGTCATCATGGCTCAAAATAGTCTTGACACCGAGATAAATCAGATATGCCGCTCCAAGGTATTTCACCAGATTAAACGCCAGCGCTGATGCCGCCAGCACAATTGATATTCCCAAAGCTGCTGCAACCACATGAAACATACCGCCCACCGAAGTACCCATCGCTGAGGCAACTCCCTCAACGCGACCCCCTTTGAGGCTACGGGTCATTACATAAAAAATACCCGGACCGGGGGTAATTGCCAGCACAATGGCAGCACTGAGAAATAACGAAAAGTTAGCAAAATCAGGCATAGAAAGCACCTAGTGATGGGGCATTAAACTATCTCGCGTTGGCTTTTACGCGTTCTAACTATTTCTATGAAAAATGACCTTCAAGATCCTGCGACTATTTTAGCGAGTTTAGCCCTGCGCTAATCAGTTACAGAACCTAACGTGGCTAACCATGCATCAGTTTGGGATTGAGACTGCAAATGTACTACGTCTAAATGTCTATACTCTGGCTGCTGCAACAGCTGAGGATACCGCTTACGCCGCTTGAAATAGGTTTGCAACATCCATAACAAAATGGAGTCCTGGCTAAAAAAAGACTGGCGAATCGTTTCACGGTTACCGTTCCACAACTCTTCTTGCTGAAATGCGCGCCGTACTGTGCGTTTCCACAACCGTCTCCACACCAACCCAAATGAATAGTCTAGAAATACGACCGTATCGGCTCGCCCCCAAACAATATCGCGCACCTGACCATAGTTGCCATCAATAATCCAGGAATCACCCATCAGTGCGTCTAATACGCGTTGGCGAAACACATCCTTTGGCGGTTCTCCCCAGCTTGGCTCCCAATACAAGGCATCTAGCTCAACGTGGGGCAGCTGCGATCGCTGAGACACCTCACGAGCCAAAGTTGTCTTACCAGAGCCAGATGTCCCCACTACTACAATGCGCTGACTGGAAAAACCTGCTCGCATAACTATTAGGTTTCAACATTACTCGGCTTCGGTCATAGCAACCTATCAGCTAAAAATACCCAAATTAAAACTTAACCAAGCAATCTAGGTCCAGTTCAAAAGTCGTCATAGGGGTAGTACGCAGACTTATATGTTTTTACAATACTATAAACATATCAACGTTGAGTCGATGCTCCATAGCAGTTTGGGCATTGCTGAGCCTCCGAGGTGATTTAGTCTGTAAAGTCTTGTGCGGTTAGATGACGAGACGCTTGGTGCATCCTCCAAATCAGCAATGGCATATTTTGTGTGTATTGTAGATTAGTATTATGCCTTCCCTAAAAAAGAATTCTGGTAATAAGAACAACAAACCAGTACGTGTCTCGGCTATCGATGAGGATGTTCTTACGGTTTTACTGGGGCGTGAGCTATATGGTCTGGAGATTTTGGACCAGCTTAATTTAGAGCGTCCAAATCAGTTGAAGTTTGGCAGTCTTTATCCAGTACTCAATCGTTTAGATAAGAAGGGGCTCGTTGAGTGGAAGTGGGGAGATCAAGTGGATACATCATCAGGTGGTGCTCGACGAAAATATTACAAGGTAACAGGCCTAGGGGCGAAATCTCTAAAAGCCGTTCAGGACTATAGAGTATCACTAGCCTATAGGGCTTAGCCGTACTCAACCACATTGGAAAAAACTTGATATGGAGAAAGAAATTAAGTACAAAATACGAAATCTTTGGCGTGATCGATTATTGATGAGTGTTGCTAGCCTAGTTGTTCTCGGCTTTTCTGGACAGCAGTTAAGGACGTTGTTAGCCCACCGTGCTATTCAGCCGGCATGGGTTTTAGAGCTTTCTCAAGCAGTGAGAATATTAGCCACTGATAGTAAGAGTAGTCAGGAACAGGAATATGCGATATCAGAGCTTCAGAGAATTTCCCAAGCTAGGGATTTACAGATCACGATGCTGTTGCCGCATTTGCCGTGGAAGAATTTGAAGCAGCAAGTAGAGCGAGTTCAGAACTGGAAACTACATCAGGAACTGGCTCGAGCTCATGCCAGAGTACTCGTTTTAGAGAGAGTTCAAGCTCTAGAACTGGCTCAGAAGCAACGACAGTCAAATCAGGAAAAAACTCGATTTCTGGTTATAAAGAGAGATAGAGCCTTAGCGTTGGAACGAGCGTTAGCGCTAGCATTAGCGCGAAATAAGCCATTAAATCAGAATCTAGAACTAGAACTAGCCCAAGATTTAGCATTAGTACTAGATCACAATCGAGACGCAGATAAAGCCCTGATACAGGGACTAGAGATAAAATTAGTTAACAACACTTTATTTGTTTTTATCATAGCCGCAGAACTTGAGCAAACCCATGGCTTTATCCTCCAGCAAGGCAATAATTTAGAAGATCTCTTAAGCAGTGAGCCTAATCGTGCTCGAGTGCTGATTAAATCTATTCTCTTATTGAGTTCGTCATTGCTGATCTTGATTAGCTTGCTAGTACTACTGGCTAACTATAAAAGTCCACTAAAACTTTCACGTACAGCCCATCTTAT